>Ga0233424_10000219_pt1 | contig 79567 bp, 71 predicted proteins | sample Watercolumn_Towu_FD_181011 | JGI IMG/M metagenome (GOLD analysis project Ga0233424, IMG submission 181011) | Freshwater microbial communities from Lake Towuti, South Sulawesi, Indonesia - Watercolumn_Towuti2014_125_MG | ecosystem: Environmental > Aquatic > Freshwater > Lake | place: Indonesia... | reverse complement strand
CCCACCTCGAGAAGCGCTTCGCCGACAAAAACGCCGAGTGGTCCGAGAAGCACCTGCAGCGCGATCCGCAACAGCGCAGCGAGGCGCAGGCCAAGCGCGCCATCGAGAACACCGAACGCTTCTACGGGCGGCTCGACCGCGAGCAGCGGCGCTGGCTCACGCTGCGGCTGCAGGCCTCGCCGTACCGCGCCGAGAACGACCTGTCGGAACGCCAGCTGCGCCAGCGCGACGCGGTGGCCACCCTGCGCACGCTGGCCGAACCGGCGCTCTCGGCAGAGCAGGTGCGCCGCATCAGCGCCGCCTGGATCGAGCGCTTGGCGAACCCGGTGGACCGCCCCCACGCCGAAGCGCGCGACGCCGCGCGGCACTACCTCTGCGAACTGGCGGCTGATTTCCACCGCGAACAGGCCACCCCGACACAACGCCGGCACCTGGCCGAGGTGCTGCAGGGCTGGCAACGCGACATCGACGGTTTCCTCCAGCCGACGGCCGCCGCGCCGTCCTGAACGGGGCGGATCAGCCGCCGCTCGTGTACGGCACGGTGACGCGCCGTTCGCCGGGGAGGACGTTGGGGAAACCTTCGAGCGTCGCCTGGAACAGGCTCGGCAGCAGGCTGTCGCCGCCGATGCGGCTTTCGTAGCGCGCATGCGCCTCGTACAGCGCCTTGCGCGAATCGCGGTCGATCAGCAACAGCGCGACCTCGCTCTGGTTGCGCAGCGCTTCATCGGCCCAGAACGGGCTGCCGAACGCGAACGGGCTGTAGGCATAGCCGAAGCCCGGGCGCCGGTACGGCCAGCCCCAGCCGGCGCCGTAGGACGCGCGGCCGCCATACCAGCCCCAGCCGGCCCAGGGGTCGAGCACCTTGCTGTGGCGCACGCCGACCTGCACGATGACATCGGCCTTGCCTTCGCTGGCCGCCGCCGTGAAGCCGGCCTTCTGCAGCGCGCTCTTGGCCGAGGACTCGAGCACCGCCTGCTGCTGACCGCCCTGCTGCTGCGACGGCAGCCGGTCGATCCAGTAGCTGCCGGGCGCACGGCCCTTCGGCCAGTCGCCGAACGACGTGACGTCGGCCGTCAGCGAACTCATGCCCGCACAACCGGTGAGCGCCAGCACGGCGCCCGCCACCATCAGTGCCCGCCGCAAGGGCTGCATACCGCGTTGCATCAGGATCTCCTGTCGACGAACTGGACCGGGGCAAGCGGCGTGCCGCAAGCGTCGTCCGCGTCGTCCTCGTCGAACGCCTTGTCACCCCGCGGATCGGCCACCCCAGTGGGTCGGATCGTCTCGAAGGGGAACAAGTTCCGGTCCATCAGGTGCGACGGCACCACGTGCGAGAACGCACGGTGCATGTTGTCGATGCGGCCCGGGAACTTGCGGTCCCACTCGCGCAGCATCTGCTTCATCTGCACGCGCTGCAGGTTCTCCTGGCTGCCGCACAGCGTGCACGGGATGATCGGGAACTGGCGGTGCTCCGCCCAGCGCTCCAGGTCGGTCTCGGGCACGTAGGCCAGCGGGCGGATCACCGTGTGCTTGCCGTCGTCGCTCACCAGCTTGGGGGGCATGCCCTTCAGCTTGCCGCCGAAGAACATGTTGAGGAACACGGTGCCGAGGAAGTCGTCGCGGTGGTGGCCGAGCGCGATCTTGGTGCAGCCCAGCTCGCCGGCGACGCGGTACAGGATGCCGCGCCGCAGCCGCGAGCACAGGCTGCACATCGTCTTGCCTTCGGGGATGATGCCCTTGACGATGCTGTAGGTGTCCTGGTTCTCGATGTGGAACGGCACGCCGCGGCCCTGCAGGTACTCGGGCAGCACATGCGCCGGGAAACCGGGCTGCTTCTGGTCGAGGTTCACCGCGATCAGCTCGAAGGGGATCGGCGCGCGCTGCTGCAGGCTCAGCAGGATGTCGAGCATGCCGTAGCTGTCCTTGCCGCCGGACAGGCAGACCATGATCTTGTCGCCCGGCTCGATCATGTTGTAGTCGGCCGAGGCCTGCCCCACCAGGCGGTGCAGCCGCTTGCTGAGCTTGTTCATCTCGTGCGCATGCTTGCGCTCGGCGAGGCTGGCGGCGTCCTGTTCGGCGGAGGTGACGGCGTTCATGATGAGGACGGATTGTTGAAGCGGAAGATTTCAACGCCGACCGCCGCGCAATCGGCGTACACGTCGGGCTTGTGGGTGGCCACGCGCACGGCGCGCACCTTCGGGTGTTCGAGCAGGCTGGCCGCGATGCCGTCGCACAGCGTTTCCTGCAGTTGCACGTGCGCGCGGTCGACGTGGCGGGCGATGACGTCGCGGATGAAATCGTAGTCGACCACCTCGGCGATGTCGTCCGCCTGCGGCGTGCTCTCGGCCAACGGCACGAACAAGTCGACGTTGAACATCAAGCGCTGCGCGCCGTGCTGCTCGAACGCGTGCACGCCGATGCGCACCGGCACCACGTGGTCGACGAGGAAGAGGCGGCGACAGTCCGCCAGGCGGGGATCGAGCAGGTAGGCGCTCATCTCTTTTGGGCGAGGAAGTACACGTCGCGTGGCTGCCCGGTGAGGTGCTGGCCGCCGTCGATCCACAGCGTGCTGCCGGTGAGGGCCGGCGACTCGATCGCGAAGCGCACGGCGCGGGCGATGTCGTCGGGCGTCGACGAGCGGCCGAGCGGCGTGAGCCGGTGCGCGGCGGCGAACTCGGCGTCGTCCATCGGGCCGGAGGTCAGCGTGACGCCCGGCGCGATGCCGACCACGCGCAGCACCGGCGCCAGCGCCTGCGCCAGCATCACGCCGGCGGCTTCGAGCGCGGCCTTCGACAGCGTGTACGAAAAATAGTCGGGGTTCGGGTTGCCGAGCTTCTGGTCGAGCAGGTTGACCAGGCAGCCCTGCGCGCCGCGCGGCTGCAGGTGCGCATGCAGCGCCTGCGCGAGCAGCACCGCCGGCGCGGTGTTGGCGCGCCAGTGGCGCTCCATCGCGGCGTGGCCGAAGCTTTGCGCGTCGTCGTACTCGAACACGGCGGCGTTGTTCACCACCGCGTCGAGCCGGCCGAACCGCTGCAGCACCGCCGGCACCAGCGCGCGGCAGGCGGCCTCGTCGGCCAGGTCGGCGCCGAACACCTCGGCGCGCACGCCGTGCTGCGCGCGCAGGTGCGCGGCCAGCGTGTCGGCCTCGTCGCGCGATCGGCGGCAGTGCAGCGCCACGTCGTGGCCGGCCGCGGCCAGCGTCTCGGCGATGACACGGCCGATGCGCCGCGCCGCGCCGGTGACAAGGGTCACCGGTCGGGGGTCTACGGAAGGAACGGAGGCGGCAGTCATGGCCGGTTTCTACAATCGCGCGGGTGCAGCGCCAGTCAACGAAAAACCAGCCCGCCAGTGTAGCCAGCCCCCCCGCGGCGGACCCGCCAGGGGGCTCTGCCCTGCTGGCGCGGTTGCGCGACGAGATCCGCGCCGCCGGCGGCTGGCTGCCGTTCGAGACCTACATGGCGCGGGCGCTCTACACGCCCGGCCTGGGCTACTACAGCCGCGGCGACCGCCAGTTCGGCGCGCTGCCGGCCAGCGGTTCCGACTTCGTGACCGCCCCGACGCTCAGCCCGCTGTTCGCCCGCGCGCTGGCGCGCCAGGTGGCGCAGGCGCTCGAGGCCACCGGCACCGACGAGGTGTGGGAATTCGGCGCCGGCTCGGGCGCGCTGGCGGCGGGGCTGCTCGAGGCGCTGGGCGACCGCGTGCGCCGCTACACCATCGTCGACCTGTCGGCGACGCTGCGGGAGCGCCAGCAGCGCACCATCGCCGAGCGCACGCCGCAGCACGCGGCCCAGCTGCACTTCGCCGAGCGCTGGCCCGAGGCGCTGCAGGGCGTGGTGGTGGCCAACGAGCTGCTCGACGCCATCCCGGTGGTGCTGCTGGCCTTCGACGGCCGGCAGTGGCACGAACGCGGCGTGGCGCTGGACGAAGACGGCGCGCTGGCCTGGGCCGACCGGCCCACCGACCTGCGGCCGCCGCTGAACGCCGACACCTTCCCGCCCGGCAGCGTCACCGAGCTGCCGCGCCAGGCCAGCGCCTGGGTGCAGGGCCTGGCCGGCGTGCTGAAGCGCGGCGCCGCGTTCCTGGTCGACTACGGCTTCCCCGAGCACGAGTTCTACCACCCGCAGCGCCATGGCGGCACGCTGATGTGCCACCGCGGCCACCGCGCCGACCCCGACCCGCTGCAGGACCCGGGCGACAAGGACATCACCGCGCACGTCGACTTCACCGCGGTGGCGCTCGCGGGTCAGGACGCCGGTCTGGCGGTGCTCGGCTACACCAGCCAGGCGCGTTTCCTCTTCAACTGCGGCATTGCCGACGACCTGCAGGCCGCCAGCGACGCCGGCGACCACCGGGCGCTGGCCGCGGCGCAGAAGCTCATCACCGAACACGAGATGGGCGAGCTGTTCAAGGTGATCGGCTTCGCGGTGCCCACCGCCGATGGCGAACCGCCGTTCGACGCACTGGGGTTCGCCGCCGGCGACCGCAGCCACACGCTCTGACGGAAAGCCGCCGATGCTGCGCTGGATCGTGCTGCTGGTGATCACGCTCGTGGTGTTCGACGCGCTGCAGCCCTGGCTGCGCCGCATCGGGCTGGGGCGGCTGCCGGGCGACCTGCAGTTCCGCTTCGCCGGCCGCGAACGCGTGCTGCCGATCGGCTCGGCGGTGCTGCTGAGCGTGATCGGCTGGATCATCGGCAAGCTGGTGTGAAGCCTGCTTGCCCGGCGGACATCCCTTGACAGGAGTCAGGATTGGCGAAGAACAAACCGAAGATCCCGCCGGGCGTCGGCCCGCGTCATCCGCAGGTGGTGGTGCTGTTCGGCGCCACCGGCGATCTGAGCCGGCGCAAGCTGCTGCCCGGGCTGTTCCACCTGGCCAGCGCGGGGTTCATCCCGGCGTGCCGGATCATCGGCGTGTCGCTGGACGACCTCGATGCCGACGGCTTCCGCACCGTCGCCCGCGCGTCGCTGGACGAGTTCTCGACCCGCAGGGCCCAGGACGGCGACTGGGACACCTTCTCCGCGCTGCTCGACTACGTGCCGCTGTCGGCCGGCGCGGCGGCGCTGCAGGAGGCGGTGCACCGAGCCGAGGCGGCGCTGGGCCCCGAAACGCGCCGCCTGCACTACCTCAGCGTGCCGCCCAGCGCCGCGCTGCCGGCGGTGCGGCTGCTCGGCGAGGCCGGGCTGGTGGAGCGCGCGCGCATCGTGATGGAGAAACCGTTCGGCACCGACCTGGCGAGCGCGCGCACGCTCAACCTGCACCTGCACGAGGTGTTCGCCGAGGACCAGATCTACCGCATCGACCACTTCCTCGGCAAGGAGCCGGCGCAGAACATCCTCGCGTTCCGCTTCGCCAACGGGCTGTTCGAGCCGATCTGGAACCGCAACTTCATCGACCACGTGCAGATCGACGTGCCCGAGACGCTCGGCCTGGGCCGGCGCGCCGGCTTCTACGAGCAGACCGGCGCCTACCGCGACATGGTGGTCACGCACCTGTTCCAGATCCTCGCCTTCATGGCGATGGAGCCGCCCACCGCGCTGGAGCCGGCGCCGATCAGCGAGGAGAAGAACAAGGTCTTCCGCAGCATGCTGCCGATCCAGCCCGGCGACGTGGTGCGCGGCCAGTACACCGGCTACCGCGACGAGGACGGCGTCGACCCGCAGAGCGAGACCGAGACCTTCATCGCGCTGAAGTGCTACATCGACAACTGGCGCTGGGCCGGCGTGCCGTTCTTCCTGCGCACCGGCAAGCGCCTCGCCGAGGGCCAGCGCATCATCTCGATCGCCTTCCGCGAGCCGCCCAAGAGCATGTTCCCGCCCGGCTCGGGGGTCGGCGCGCAGGGCCCCGACCACCTGACCTTCGACCTCGCCGACGCCACCAAGATGAGCCTGTCGTTCTACGGCAAGCGCCCGGGCCCGGGCATGCGGCTGGACAAGCTCAGCCTGCAGTTCGCGATGCGCGACACCGGGCTGATCGGCGACGTGCTGGAGGCCTACGAGCGGCTGATCCTCGACGCGATGCGCGGCGACCGCACGCTGTTCACCACCGCCGAGGGCATCGAGCGGCTGTGGGAGGTGTCGACGCACCTGCTCGAATCGCCGCCGCCGGTGCGGCTGTACGAGCAGGGGTCGTGGGGGCCGAAGTCGATCCACCAGCTGATCGCGCCGCATGCGTGGCGGCTGCCGTTCGAGCGGGCCTGGCGGCATTCGAACACGCAGGAAGGTTGACGGTCGTTTCGTTCTGGTCTGATCTGATTTGTGGGAGCGGCTTCAGCCGCGATCCGGGTGCCACCACGAGCCCCTCGCGGCTGAAGCCGCTCCCACAACAAGACAAGAAGCTCCCACCAGGAGCCATCAACCGTCGTTCGACGCTGGCCAATGCGCGGCCAGCGCCTCGACACGCGCCCGCTCGATCGCGCTGGCGATCGCATCGCCATCGGGCGGCTTCTGCCAGCGCTCGCGCAGCGCGGCGACGATGGCGCCCTGGTCGATGCGGCCGGTGACCGCCAGCGCATCCAGCAGCCGGGCACGCTGCGGATAGTCGCGGTCCTCGAAGCCGAGGCGGCCGCGCGCGTCGCACTCGCAGGCCAGCAGCAGTTCTTCGAAACGCTGCGGCGCACGCCAGGCATCGCAGCGCTTGAGCAGCCGCACCACCGCCTGCACGCCGAAGCCTCCGCTCTGGTGCACGTGGCCGTGTTCCCGGGCGCAGACCTCGGCCAGCGCGCGGCAGTCCTTCGGCACGCGCAGGCGGTCGCACAGCGGGCCCAGCAGCGTCACGCTGCGCTCCTCGTGGCCGAGGTGGCGCGGCAGCACGTGCGCCGGCGTCGTGCCCTTGCCGAGGTCGTGCACCAGGCAGGCGAAGCGCACCGTCAACGGCGCCTGCAGCCGCGCCGACTGGTCGAGCACCATGCCGACGTGCACGCCGGTGTCGACCTCCGGGTGGTACTCGGCGCGCTGCGGCACGCCATCCAGCGCCGCCACCTCGGGCAGCAGCTTCGCCAGGGCGCCGGCCTCGCGCAGCACGTCGAGCATGCGGCTCGGCCGCGGCTCCATCAGGCCCCGCGACAGTTCCTGCCAGACACGCTCGGGCACCAGCGCGTCGACCTCGCCGGCCTCGACCATCTGGCGACACAGCGCCATGGTCTCGGGTGCGACGATGAAATCGGGCCAGCGCGCCGCAAAACGCGCCAGCCGCAGGATGCGCACCGGGTCTTCGGCGAACGCCGGGCTGACGTGGCGCAGCACCCGCGCCCGCAGGTCGGCCGCGCCGCCGTACGGGTCGATCAGGCGGCCGTCCGCGTCCTCGGCCATGGCGTTGACCGTCAGGTCGCGGCGCGCCAGGTCGTCCTCCAGCGTCACCTCCGGCCCGGCGTGGAAGTGGAAGCCGTGGTAGCCCGGCCCGCTCTTGCGCTCGGTGCGTGCCAGCGCACATTCCTCGCGCGTCTCGGGGTGCAGGAACACCGGGAAATCACGGCCCACCGGCACGTAGCCGGCGGCCAGCAGCACGGCCGGGTCGGCGCCGACCAGCACCCAGTCGCGGTCACCCGGTGGCAGCCCGAGGCGCTTGTCGCGCACCGCCCCGCCGACGAGGTAGGCCTTCACCGCGTCACCCGCCGCCGACGCGGCCGCGCAGCACGTCGAACCGCCGCATCGGATCGTCGCCGGCCAGCACCGGCGCCATCACGCTGGCCACCCCACTGGGCGCGATGCCCAGCGCCGCGAGGCCGGGCCGGGCGCCGCTGGCGACGTTGGGCACGCGCATCGACGCCAGGTTGTCGGCCGACAGCAGCGGCTCGCCCGGCTTGAGCTTCAGCAGCAGCGCCTGCAGCCGGCCGATGGCGTCGGGCACCGGCAGCACCGGCCGCGGGTGGCCGGACCAGCGCCCCGCGGCCTCGACCAGCGCTTTCAGCGTCCACACCTCGGGACCGGCGAGTTCGTAACACGGTGCGTGGGCCGGCGACGGATGCAGCAGCAGCGTGGCGAGCGCGCCGGCCACGTCCTCGACCCACACCGGCTGGAAGCGCGCCCCGGCACCGGCCAGCGGCACCACCGGCGCCAGCCGCTGCAGCGCGGCGAACAGCCGCAGGAAGCGGTCGCCGGCACCGAAGATCACGCTGGGCCGCACGACGGTCGTGCGCAGGCCGGTGGCCGCGCGCAGCACCGCCTCGCCTTCGGCCTTGCTGCGCAGGTACATCGAGGGCGCCTGCGCCGGATCGTCCGGCACGCCGAGCGCGCTGACGTGCAGCAGCCGCGGCACGCCTGCCGCCTCGCAGGCGCGCACCAGCTGCCGCGGCAGCTCGACGTGCACCCGCTGGAACGTCGCCGCATCGGCATGCAGCACCGCCACCAGGTTCAGCACCGCGTCCTGGCCCTCGACCAGCCGGCGCAGCGTGGCGGGATCGTGCACGTCGGCCGTGCACAGCTCGACGCCGGGCAGCAGGCCGAGCGCACGGGCGTGGGCCGCCCGGCGGCTCGGCACCGTCAGCACCAGCCCGCCGGCTCCCACCGCGGCGAGCAGCCGCGCGACGGTGCTGCGGCCGACAAAACCGGTGCCACCGAGGACGAGCAGGCGACGGGCGGGACGCGACATTCGGGGCCTCAGGGCAGTTCGGGGTTGGGCGGCGGCTCGGCCACCGGCCGCGGGCCGACCGCCGGGCCGAGCCGCGGCTTCAGCGTGACCGCGGCCTGGCCGTTCATCAGCGCGGCGTAGTAGCTGGTGTTGGACAGCACGCGCTTCACATAGTCGCGCGTTTCCGTGAAGGGAATGTTTTCCGCCCACGCGGCCACCTCGAGCACCGGGCCTTCGCGCCAGCGCCGCGGCCGGCCGGGGCCGGCGTTGTAGGCCGCGGCGGCCATCGCCGGCGAGCCGTCGAAATCGTCCAGCACCATCTTCAGGTAGCCGGTGCCGAGCACCAGGTTGACCTGCTTGTCGGTGACCTGCTCGGGCTGGAACGGCACGCCCAGCTTGCGCGCGATCCACTTCGCGGTGGTGGGCATCAGCTGCATCAGGCCGGCGGCCCCCACCGACGAGCGCACGTCCGGCTGGAAGCGCGATTCCTGCCGGATCAGGCCGTAGACATAGGCCGGGTCGAGCCCGGCACGCTGTGCGGCGCCGGTCACCTCGGCGCGGAACGGCATCGGGAAGCGCTGCGCCAGGTCGATCTCCTGGCGCGTGCGTTCGCTGGTGTTGATGCAGCGGTCCCAGATCTCGCGGTCGCAGGCGCGCTGCGCGGCGGCGCGCAGGCCGCGGTCGGTGGCGAAGTCGCGCAGCGCGAAATTCCATTCGCGCACGCCCTCGCCGCGCAGGCCGACGGCGATCAGCGCCAGCGCCCGGCTCAGGCCGGCGTGGCCGTCGGCGGCGGCGCGGTCCTCGGCGGTCAGCGGCGGCGGCACCGCCGGCAGCGGCTGCGGCCGGCCGAGGTCTTCGCTGGCCAGCTTGCCGTAGAACTCGTAGGCCTCAGCGGCGCGTTCGAGCAACGCGTTGCCGGCGGCGCGCTGCGCCTCGCCGGCGGGCCCCTCGGGCGCCCGCGCCAGCAGGGCGCGGCCCTGCCAGTAGGTCCACACCGGTTCGCGCTGCTGCGCCGGGGCCATCGCCCGGATCGCGGCCTGCACCCGCTGCCAGCGCCTTGCATCGGTGGCGCGCAGCGCGGCGCGGGCGCGCCAGGCGAGCAGGTCGTCGTCGCCCTCGGGGCCGCTGCCCTTGGCCAGCGCATCGGCCTCGCCGAACCAGCCCTCGGCCTCGGGCATCAGCTTGAACGCCGCCTGGCGGCCGATGTTCAGCCACACCCAGGTGGCGGTGTTGACGCTGAGCTGGTCGAACCAGGTGCCGCGCAGCGCCTGCGCGGCCGCCGCCGGGTCGCCAGCCGACCAGCGCATCAGCGCCAGCGCGGCGATCTCGGCACCGGCCGGGGTGTACGGGTCGAGCACCTTCGGCGGGTCCTTGCGGGTGCATTCGCGGCTGCCGCGGCCGGCCCGCGAGGCGCACAGCAGGTAGCGCTGCGGCGCCTCGAAGGCGTCGGCCACCGCGGCGCCGGCGGCCGGGTCGATCAGCGACACCGCGGCCCGCGCCACCGCCGGCTGGCGGCCTTCGGCGGCGCTGCGCGCCTTCAGCCAGACGTCCTCGTCGGTGAACACCTTCGCGGCGTACAGGCTGGCCGCCAGCAGCTGGCAGCCGTCGTCGGCGTCGCGTTGCGCGATCCAGGCGCGGCGCGCCTCGGTGCGCACGTCCTGGCCGGCCTGCGCCTTCAACAGCAGGGCATAGCAGGCGACCTGGCGGTCGTCGTTCATGCGGAACCGGGGCTGCTCGACGGCGAAGTTGGCCCAGTCGCGACGGCGGCCGAGTTCGAGCAGCCAGTCGTTGCGCAGGCGGTCCTCGACGTAGGTGCCGGGCCAGCGCTGGTAGAAGGCGTCGAGCTCGGGCTGCTGCGCCTGCGCGAGGCGGCCGTTGAGCTCCCAGTAGTCGGCCCACTGCGCCAGCGGGTGGCGCGCGGCCACGAGCTGGTCGCGCAGCTGCACCAGGCGGGCGCGGTCGCGGCGGCGCCAGGCTTCCCGGGCATCGAGCAGGCGCAGGTCGTCGGGGGTGGTGGCCGCCACCACGGCGTTGGCGGCGGGCGCCGGCAGCGGCGCGGCGGTGTCGGCCGCCGAGGCCGGCAGCACCACGGCGGCGAGCAGCGCGAGGCCCCAGCGGAGCGGGCGGGTCAGGTCGGACAACTTCAAGGCAACGGGCATGCGGGGATGGATTGGGGCGACGGCGGATCGTTCCTCGGGAGACGGGCTACCGCGGCGTGGACGACTTCCGCGCGGACTTCTTCGCGGCGGGCTTCTTTCGCAACGGCTGCTTCGCGGCCTTGGCCGCCTGCGCACGCAATGCGGCGGCCTGGGCCAGCCGCACCCACGGCGCCAGCAGCGCGGGCGATTCGAGCGCCTCGTCGGGCGCACTCCAGTAGGACGTGATGATCGCCGTTGCGCCGCGCCGCTGGTAACCGAAGGGTTTGCTGCCGGCGCCCTCGAAGCGGGGGGTGGTCTCGGCGTCGGTCTTCAGGAACAGCGTGTCGTCGAGGATCAGCGCGACGGTCAGCCCGTCCAGGTACAGCGCATGGCCACCGAACATGCGCTTGGCGCTGGCCGCGCCAAACCCCGCCAGCAGCTCCAGGCAGTGTTCGAGAAAGGCGGGCGAAGTGGGCATGGTGGGGCGGGGAGTCCTGGCGCGCGGCCGGGCTTCGATTGTCGACCCCCACGGCAACAGGGACAATCGACGATCTCCGCCACCCCGTGACGCCCTCGATGTCCACGCCGACCTTCAAGCTCCCCGAGCCGCCCCGCGACAAGGCGACGCTGCGCAAGCAGCTGCAGGCCGAACGGGTCGCGATGTCCGACCGCCACCAGCGCGCGATGCACCTGCAGGAGGTGCTGCGGGTGTGGCTGGTCACGCGCAAGGAGACCAGCATCGGCGCCTACTGGCCGATCAAGGGCGAGTTCGACGCGCTGCCCGCGCTGTTCCGCTGGACCGAAGGCGAGCCCGACCGCCACATCGGCCTGCCGGTGATGAACCGCGAGACCAAGCAGCTGACGTTCCAGATGTGGTACCCCGGCTGCCCGATGGAAGAAGACGCCTTCGGCATCCTGAAGCCCAAGGACACCATCGTCTTCGAGCCCGAGATGCTGCTGGTGCCCTGCGTGGGCTACGGCCCGCGCGGACTGCGCCTGGGCTACGGCGGCGGCTTCTTCGACCGCACGCTCGCCACCCTGTCGCCGCGACCCTACACGGTGGGCGTGTGCTATTCGCACGGCTACGTGCCGTGGCTGGAAGCCGAGGCCCACGACATCCCGATGGACGCCCTCCTCACCGACGAGGGCGTCTTCTGGCAACGAGACGAATGATCCGCGAGCGGATCAGAACTTGTAACCCACGCCCACGCCGATCAGCAGCGGGTCGATCTTGATCGTGCCCAGGGTCGTGCCGGCGGCCGCGACGTCGGTGCGGATCCAGACCTTCTTGACGTCCAGGTTCAGCGACCAGGCGCCGCCCAGCGCGTAGTCGACGCCGGCCTGCAGCGCCGGGCCGAAGCTGCTCTTGTCCACCGTCACCGCGCCGCCGGCCAGGCTCACCTGCGAGAAGCGGGTGTAGTTGAGGCCGGCCCCGAGGTACGGCTTCAGCGGGCCAAGACCGGTGAAGTGGTATTGCGCCGACAGCACCGGCGGCAGGTGCTTCAACGTGCCGATCTTGCTGCCGTTCAGGAAGACGTCCTGCTTCTGCGGCACGGTCAGCACCAGCTCGGCGGCCAGGTTCGGCGTGAAGAAGTAGGTGAAGTCGACCTCGGGCAGCCACTTCTGGTTGATCGTCACGTCGGCCGCGGCGATGTCGTCCCGGTTGGCCGGATCGAGGTGCACGGCACGGGCGCGCACGACCAGGTCACCGGCGGCCTGGGCCTGCGCGGCGAGGGGCGACAGCGCGACGACGGCAGCGGCAACGGCGAGCGCGAGGGGGATCTTCTTCATGGGTGGGACTCCGTTCGGATGAGGATTCGGGCGCCGGTGTGTCCGGCCTTGGATCCATTGCATCCGGAGCGGGTCCTGCGCAACTTGCGGGACCGCAAGTTGGCAGGGACGCGCCGCCGTGGCGGGCAGGCGCTTGATCTGCGTCAGTCGTGGCGACCGGGCGCTGATGCGAGAACGCCACAGCGGGCGTCTCCCTTCATCACAGCCCGAGGCGGCGGCAGATCTCCAGCGTCGGCACGCTGGTGTTCATCGTGTAGAAGTGCAGCGCCGGCACGCCCGCGCTGCGCAGCTGGTCGCACAGGTCCGTCACCACGTCGAGGCCGAAGGCCTTGATCGACTCCACGTCGTCGCCGAAGGCCTGCAGGCGCAGCCGGATCCAGCGCGGGATCTCGGTGCCGCAGCCATCGGCGAAACGCAGGATGCCCGAGGCGTTCGTGATCGGCATGATGCCGGGCACGACCGGCACGTCCGCGCCCAGCGCCTGCGCCTCTTCGACGAAGCGGAAGTACGCGTCGCTGTTGAAGAACATCTGCGTGATCGCCGAGTTCGCGCCGGCCTTGACCTTGGTGGCGTAGGCCTCCAGGTCGGCCTGCGGCGAACGCGCCTGCGGGTGCGTCTCGGGATAGGCGGCCACCTCGATGTGGAACTGGTCGCCGGTCTCGGCGCGGATGAACGCCACCAGGTCGCTGGCATAGCGGAACTCGCCGCCCACGCCGTAGCCGCTGGGCAGGTCGCCGCGCAACGCGACGATGCGCTTCACGCCCATCGCCTTGAACTGCGCGAGCTGCGTGCGCACCGTGGCCTTGCTGGCGCCGATGCAGCTGAAGTGCGGCGCACCCTGCTGCCCCTCGGCCAGGATGGCCTCGATCGACTGCAGCGTGCCTGCCTGCGTGGTGCCGCCGGCACCGTAGGTCACCGAGCAGAACTCGGGCTTGAGCGCGTACAGCGCCTTGCGCGTCTCGACCAGCTTGACGGCCCCTTCGGGGGTCTTCGGCGGAAAGAACTCCAGGCTGACGGGCAGCCGGTTCGTCGTCGTCATGTGTGCTCCAGGCGTGCGAACGGCCCTCACCCCCACCCTCTCCCACCAGCGGGAGAGGGGGCCTTCACCCTCGCCCCGCGAGCGGGGAGAGGGCCGGGGTGAAGGGCCGCCGCGGACCGCGATCAGTACCGATAGGTGTCGGGCTTGTAGGGGCCCTGCTTCGGCACGCCGATGTACGCCGCCTGTTCCTCGGTCAGCTCGGTCAGCTGCGCGTTCAGCGTCTTCAGCTGCAGGCGCGCGACCTTCTCGTCCAGGTGCTTGGGCAGCACGTAGACCTGGCCGACCGCGTACGCGTCCTGGTGCGTGAACAGCTCGATCTGCGCGATGGTCTGGTTCGCGAAGCTCGACGACATCACGTAGCTCGGGTGGCCGGTGCCGCAGCCCAGGTTCACCAGGCGGCCCTTGGCCAGCAGGATGATGCGCTTGCCGTCCGGGAAGATCACGTGGTCGACCTGCGGCTTGATCTCTTCCCACTGGTACTGCTCGAGCGCCGCGACCTGGATCTCGTTGTCGAAGTGGCCGATGTTGCACACGATGGCGTTGTGCTTCATCGCCTTCATGTGGTCGTGCGTGATGACATCCTTGTTGCCGGTGGTCGTCACGAAGATGTCGGCCTTGTCGGCGGCCCATTCCATCGTCACGACGCGGTAGCCTTCCATCGCGGCCTGCAGCGCGTTGATCGGGTCGATCTCGGTGACCCAGACCTGCGCCGACAGCGCGCGCAGCGCCTGCGCCGAGCCCTTGCCCACGTCGCCGTAGCCGGCCACGACGGCGATCTTGCCGGCGATCATCACGTCGGTGGCGCGCTTGATGCCGTCGACCAGCGACTCGCGGCAGCCGTACAGGTTGTCGAACTTGCTCTTCGTGACCGAGTCGTTGACGTTGATGGCGCGGAACTTGAGCGTGCCCTTGGCGCTCATTTCCTTCAGGCGGTGCACGCCGGTGGTGGTCTCTTCCGTGACGCCGATGATCTCGGCGCTCTTGCGCGTGTACCAGGTCGGGTCCTCGGCCAGCTTGGCCTTGATCGCGGCGAACAGCTCGCGCTCTTCCTCGCTGCCCGGGTTGGCGATCACCGACGGGTCCTGCTCGGCCTTCTGGCCCAGGTGCATCAGCAGCGTCGCGTCGCCGCCGTCGTCGAGGATCATGTTCGGGCCTTCGCCCGGGCTGCCCTTCGGACCGAAGTCGAAGATGCGGTGGGTGTAGTCCCAGTAGTCCTTCAGCGTCTCGCCCTTGTACGCGAACACCGGCGTGCCTTCGGCCACCAGCGCGGCGGCGGCGTGGTCCTGGGTCGAGAAGATGTTGCACGAGGCCCAGCGGACCTGGGCGCCGAGCGCCTGCAGCGTCTCGACCAGCACCGCGGTCTGGATGGTCATGTGCAGCGAGCCGGTGATGCGCGCGCCCTTCAGCGGCTGCTGTTCGGCATATTCGGCGCGGATGGCCATCAGCGCCGGCATCTCGCTCTCGGCGATCCGGAGTTCCTTGCGACCCCAGTCGGCAAGCGACAGGTCGGCGATGACGTGGTCGACGGGGGCAGCGGGTTTCACCACAGCGTTCATGAGCTTCTCTCCGTGTTCTCGAAAGACGCTCGCCGCGGGAATGGCAGGCCTGACGCACTGCACCCGGCCCGATGGCGAGCGGGTGAGCGCCGTTGCCTGGTGCCCGCCGGGACGCGGCGGGCCATCGGTTCCGAGCCTGGGGCGGACACTGCCGGCCTTGCAACGCTCCTCGGAACGGCCCGGATTGTAGTGGCCCCGCCGGCAAACCCCAGCCGACGAGTCGGACATGCGACACCGCGCTTCTCCATCGATCACGGTCGGCACGGCTGTTCAAGACTGCGGTCCAGGGAGCCGATATCGGCCCGGGCCCTCGCGCGGCCCGCACGGGAAAGACACACAAGAAAGCCGGTCGATGATCACGATGATGCGCACGTTCGCCAACGGAAGGTTCCTGTCGCTGTTCGCGCTGGCGCTGCTGTCGGGCCTCGGCGTGCTGGGCCTGGTGCTCGACGACATCGTGCGCGGCCTGCCCGAGGGCGCTGCGCACCTGCACGCCAGCCTGGTGAAGATCGTGCTCACCGTGATGGCGATGTTCGTCGGCCTCGGGCTGCTGTGCCTGGGCTTCTGGCGGCAGACGCTGCGCGCCGAACGGGCCGCCGCCGAGCAGGTGCGTTTCCTGGCCCACCACGATGCGCTGAGCGGCCTGCTGAACCGCACCAGCTTCCAGGAGGCGATGCAGCACGCGGTCGAGATCGGCCGCGCCGGCGGGCCGGCGTTCGCGGTGCTGTGCATCGACCTGGACCACTTCAAGGAAATCAACGACACGCTGGGCCATGCCGCCGGCGACGCGGTGCTGCGCGAGGCCTCGTCGCGGCTGCAGGACGTCACGCGCCAGGGCGACCGGGTCGCGCGGCTGGGCGGCGACGAGTTCGCGGTGCTGCAGGCGCAGGTGAACCAGGCCGACGACGTCGGCCGGCTGGCGCAGCGCATCGTCGAGGTGCTGGCCGAGCCGTACCACGTGGCCGGCCAGAGCCTGCTGTGCGGCGGCAGCGTCGGTGCGGCGATCTATGGGGTCGACGGCCTGGCACCGGCCGAGCTGCTGCACCGCGCCGACCTGGCGCTGTACCGCGCCAAGGCCGCCGGCCGCGGCGCCTACAGCTTCTACGACGGCGAGATGGACCTGCAGCTGCAGGAACGCCGCCAGCTCACGCGCGACCTGCGCGGCGCGCTGGCGCAGGACGAGCTGACGCTGCACTTCCAGCCGCTGTTCGAGAGCGACGGCCGCACCATCGCCGGCTACGAGGCGCTGCTGCGCTGGCAGCACCCCAAGCGCGGCAACATCCCGCCGGCGGTGTTCATCCCGCTGGCCGAGGAGACCGGCATCATCGATGCACTGGGCCGCTGGGTGCTGATGCGCGCCTGCGCCGAGGCCACGCTGTGGGCCGCGCCGCTGACGGTGGCGGTGAACCTGTCGGCCGCGCAGTTCCGCCGCGGCGACCTGGTCGACGTGGTGACGCAGGCACTGCGCGACGCCGAGCTGGCGCCGCACCGGCTGGAGCTGGAGATCACCGAATCGCTGCTGATGGGCAACACCGAGCCGGTGATCGACACCCTGCGCCGGCTCTCGGACATGGGCGTGCGCATCGCGATGGACGACTTCGGCACCGGCTATTCGAGCCTGGCCTACCTGTGGCGCTTCCCGTTCGACAAGGTCAAGATCGACCGGGCCTTCACGCAGCACCTGGCCACCGACCCCAAGGTCGGGCTGATCGTCAAGTCGATCATCAGCCTGGCGCACTCGCTGGACATCCGCGTCAACGCCGAAGGCGTCGAAACCTCGGCGCAGATGAGCGCGCTGCAGGCCCATGGCTGCGACGAGCTGCAGGGCTTCCTGCTCGGCCGGCCGGCCCCGGCGCACGTGCCGCTGCCGGTGGCGGACACGGTGCGCCGCCCGGCGCGCGGACGCCGCACCTGCGGCCGGCTGGAGACGCAGCCGGCGCCGCTGTGAGCCGGCGAAACTTTTTTCCCTTCCTGTAGGAGCTGTAGGAGCGGCTTCAGCCGCGATTCGCACTCTGCCACGAGCCCATCGCGGCTGAAGCCGCTCCCACAGAGACCACAGTCAGCGCCGCCGGGCAAGGGAATAGACCGCCAGCGCACGGCGGTCCAGGGTCACGGCAGGCTCAGAGGCCCGCGGCGGCACGCAGCACCTGCGCCTTGTCGGTGCGCTCCCACGAGAACTCGGGCTCCTCGCGGCCGAAGTGGCCGTAGGCCGCCGTCTTCGAGTAGATCGGACGCAGCAGGTCGAGCATCTGGATGATGCCCTTCGGGCGCAGGTCGAAGTGCTCCTGCACCAGCGCGGCGATCTTGTCGTCGGGGATGACGCCGGTGCCTTCGGTGTAGACCGTGATGTTCATCGGCCGGGCCACGCCGATGGCATAGGCCACCTGGATCTGGCACTGCTTGGCCAGGCCCGCGGCAACGATGTTCTTCGCGACGTAACGGGCGGCGTAGGCGGCCGAGCGGTCGACCTTGGTCGGGTCCTTGCCGGAGAACGCACCACCGCCGTGCGGGCAGGCACCGCCGTAGGTGTCGACGATGATCTTGCGGCCGGTCAGGCCGCAATCGCCCTGCGGGCCGCCGATGACGAAGCGCCCGGTCGGGTTGATCAGGTACTTGATGTCCTGCAGCCACTCCTTCGGCAGCACCGGCTTGATGATCTCCTCGATGATCGCCTCGGTGAACGAGGCCTTCATCTTCGTCGGCGTCTCGCTCTGGTCGGGGCTGTGCTGGGTGGAGAGCACCACGGTGTCGATCGAGTGCGGCTTGCCATCGACGTAGCGCAGCGTGACCTGGCTCTTCGCGTCCGGACGCAGGAACGGCAGCTTGCCGTTCTTGCGCAGCTGCGCCTGGCGCTCGACCAGCCGGTGCGCGTAGTAGATGGGCGCGGGCATCAGCTCGGGCGTCTCGTCGCAGGCGTAGCCGAACATCAGGCCCTGGTCGCCGGCACCGGTGTTCAGGTGGTCGTCGGAGGCGTGGTCGACGCCCTGGGCGATGTCGTTCGACTGCTTGTCGTAGGCCACCAGCACCGCGCAGCCCTTGTAGTCGATGCCGTACTCGGTGTTGTCGTAGCCGATGCGCTTGATCGTGTCGCGCGCGACCTGGATGTAGTCGACGTGGGCGTTGGTGGTGATCTCACCCGCCAGCACGACCAGGCCGGTGTTGGTCAGCGTCTCGGCGGCCACGCGCGAGCGCGGGTCCTGTTCGAAGATCGCGTCGAGGATCGCATCCGACACCTGGTCGGCCACCTTGTCGGGGTGACCTTCGGAGACGGATTCGGACGTGAAGAGGTAGTCGTTCGCCACTGATTAAACTCCTTTGTTGCACACAAGACCGCTCGGCGATTCGCCGGGCTGGTGTGTCGGGAGTTCCTCGCGCCAGCGGCGAACGCTTTAGCAGCATTTCTTCAACCTCCTCCAGCGCACCGGAAGAAGAAGCGTGCCGGCGTCGCCCCCGGCCCGTCGCCCCGCAAGTTGTCCTTTAACTCGGCGATGAAAAGATTCTAGTCCGTGCTCGCGCCTCTCTTTCGCTGGATGAGCCATGTTCCCCTGCCGTTGATGCACCGCATCGGCGCCGCGCTGGGCATGGCGGTGTACTGGGCATCGTCCTCCTACCGCCGGCACCTGCAGGCGCACGCCCGCCTCGCCGGCGTGCCGGTGCCGCTGGTGGGCAGCGCCGCGCGCCATGCCGGGCGCATGGTGGCCGAACTGCCCTGGCTGTGGGCGCGGCCGCCCGGCACGCCGCTGGGCTGGCGGCTGCAGTGGGAAAACCCCGCGCGGCTCGAGGCGGCGCTGGCCAGCGGCCGCGGCGTGCTGCTGCTGTCGCCGCACATCGGCTGCTTCGAGGTGGTGGCGCAGTCGTTCGCCGAGCGCTACGGCGCCACCCGTCCGATGACGGCGCTGTACCGCCCGGCGCGCAAGGCGGTGCTGCGTGAGCTGGTGGCGCAATCGCGCAACCGCCCGGGGCTGGTGACCGCACCGGCCTCGCTCGCCGGCGTGCGGCAGATGATCCGGGCGCTGCGCAAGGGCGAGGCGGTCGGCGTGCTGCCCGACCAGGTGCCGCCGGAGGGGCAGGGCACCTGGGTGCCGTTCTTCGGCCGGCCCGCCTACACGATGACGCTGGTCGGCCGCCTGGCGCGCCAGACCGGCTGCGAGGTGCTGCTGCTGTGGTGCGAGCGCCAGCCGAACGGCCGCGGCTACGTGATCCGCGTCCAGGAGCCGCCCGCGCCGTGGCCCGACACCGACGACCCGGAGGCCTGGGCGCGTGCCGTCAACGGCGCGATGGAATTCATCATCCGGCAGGCACCGGCGCAGTACCTGTGGGGCTACAACCGCTACAAGCAGCCTCGGGCGCAGCCGGCGGCGACGGAGAACAACACATGAGGCATCGTGGGGCGGAGGAAGTGGCCGCCAAGCTGTTCCTGGGGTTCCTGTGGACGCTGCACTGGCTGCCGCTCGGCGTGCAGGCCGCCATCGGCCGCGGCTTCGGCGCGCTGCTGTGGGCGCTGGGCAAGTCGCGCCGGCGGGTGGCGCTGCGCAACCTCGAACTGTGTTTCCCGGAGCGTTCGGCCGGCGAACGGCTGGCGATCGCCCGCGAGCACTTCGCCTGGCTGGGCCGCAGTTTCCTCGAGCGCGGGCTGCTCTGGTATGCGTCGCCCACCCGGCTGCGCCGGCTGATCCACGTCGAGGGAGACGTCGACCTGGCCGAGCGCAGCGACCGCGCGGTGATGTGGCTGGTGCCGCACTTCCTGGCGCTCGATGTCGCCGGCGCCAGCTCGCAGCTGTTCCAGAAGCGCTGGGTGGTGTCGATCTACCAGACCCAGACCAACGCGGCGATGGACCGGGCGATCCGCCGCGGCCGGCTGCGCTTCGAACAGGGCGAGGTGTTCTCGCGCAGCGAGAGCGCCAAGCCGGTGCTGCGCGCGGTGAAGCAGGGCCACGCGTTCTTCAACCTGCCGGACATGGACTTCGGCGCCCGCGACGCCGCCTTCGTGCCGTTTTTCGGCGTGCCCGCGGCCACGCTGCTGGCGCCCTCGCGCATGGCCCGCGCGATGGGCATGGTGGTGCAGCCGGTGATCGCCGAGATGCTGCCGCGGGGGCAGGGCTACCGCGTACGGTTCCTGCCGGCGTGGACGGACTTCCCGACGGATGACGCGGTGGCGGACGCCGCACGCATGAACCGCTGGATCGAAGACGAGATCCGCCGCAATCCGGCGCAGTACCTGTGGGTGCACAAACGGTTCAAGACGCGGCCGGCGGGGGAGCCGTCGCTTTACTGAATCCGTCAGTGGTTGGGCGCGGGCACCGACCAGCGCTTCGTGACCGCGTTCTTTCCGTTGACACTCTCGAGATGCACCGCGAAGCCCCACAGCCGCGCGACATGCTTCAGCACCTCGTGGGCGCCCTCGGCCAGCGGGCGGTCGTTGTGCTGGAAATGGCGCAGCGTCAGCGAGCGGTCGCCGCGCAGGTTGACGTTCCACACCTGGATGTTCGGCTCGCGTGAGCCCAGGTCGTACTGGCGCGAGAGGTTCTCGCGCACCGCGCGGTAGCCGCTCTCGTCGTGGATCGCCGAGATCTCCAGCTCGGGCCGGTCCTCGTCGTCGAGGATCGAGAACAGCCGGAACTCGCGCATCAGCTGCGGGCTGAGGAACTGGCCGACGAAGCTCTCGTCCTTGAAGTTGCGCATCGCGTGGTCCAGCGTGGGCAGCCACGGCGCGCCGGCGATGTCCGGGAACCAGGTGCGGTCCTCGTCGGTGGGGTGCTCGCAGATGCGCTTCAGGTCGGTGTACATCGCAAAACCGAGCGCATACGGGTTGATGCCGCTGTACGCGCGGTGCCCGACCGGCGGTTGGTAGACAACGTTGGTGTGCGACTTCAGCCACTCGATCATCACGCCGTCGGTCAGGTAACCGTCGTCGTACATGGTGTTGAGCAGGTGGTGGTGCCAGAACGTGGCCCAGCCCTCGTTCATCACCTGGCTCTGGCGCTGCGGGTAGAAGTACTGCGCGACCTTGCGCACGATGCGCACGATCTCGCGCTGCCACGGCTCCAGCAGCGGCGCGTTCTTCTCGATGAAGTACAGCAGGTTCTCCTGCGGCTCGCTCGGGAAGCGGCGTTCCTCGCGGGCTTCTTCGGGCTTGTCCTCGCGGCGCGGCAGCGTGCGCCAGAGGTCGTTGACCTGGCGCTGCGCATACGCCTCGCGTTCCTCGCGGCGGGCCAGCTCCTGCGCGAGGCTCAGCTTGCTCGGGCGGCGGTAGCGGTCGACGCCCTGGTTCATCAGCGCGTGGCAGCTGTCGAGGAAGGTCTCGACGGCTTCGAGGCCGTGGCGCTCCTCGCACTGCGCGACGTAGTTCTTCGCGTAGACCAGGTAGTCGATGATCGACCCCGCATCGGTCCACATGCGGAACAGGTAGTTGCCCTTGAAGAAGCTGTTGTGCCCGTACGCGGCATGGGCGATCACGAGGGCCTGCATGGCCATCGTGTTCTCTTCCATCAGGTACGAGATGCACGGGTTCGAGTTGATGACGATCTCGTACGCCAGGCCCATGTGGCCGCGGCGGTAGTTCTTCTCCGTCGAGATGAACTCCTTGCCGTAGCTCCAGTGGCGGTAGTTCACCGGCATGCCGACGCTGGCGTAGGCATCCATCATCTGCTCGGCGGTGATGATCTCGAGCTGGTTGGCGTAAGTGTCCAGCCCGAAGCGCCCGGCGGTCTGCTTGATGACCTCGTGGTAGCGCTCGACCAGCTCGAACGACCAGTCGCTCGGGCCGGGCAGCGGCTCGCCGGGCCGCGTCTTCAGCGGCAGCGGGCCATCCTTCAGGTCTTTCATCATCGTCTGCATGTCGGTCGGCCGGTGCTGCGGGCGTTCACGCCGCGGCGGCCGTCTCCTTCTTGAACAGGTCGCGGAACACCGGATAGATCTGCGAGGCCTCGGTGACCTTGCGCATCGCGAAGTGGCTGCCGGTGTTCTCGGCCAGCCGCGCGTACTCTTCCCACAGGTTCTGCTCGGGCTCGGCCACCTGCACGTAGGCGTAGTAGCGGCACAGCGGCAGGATCTTCTGCTCGAGCAGCTCGCGGCAGCGGCCGCTGTCGTGGTGCCAGTTGTCGCCGTCGCTCGCCTGCGCGCCGTAGATGTTCCACTCGCCCGACGGATAGCGGGCGCGGATGATCTCCTCCATCAGCACCAGCGCGCTGGACACCACGGTGCCGCCGGTCTCGGTCGAATGGAAGAACGCGTCCTCGTCGACCTCCTGCGCCTGCGTGTGGTGGCGGATGAAGACGATCTCGATCTTCTCGTAGTGCCTGGTGAGGAACAGGTACAGCAGGATGAAGAAGCGCTTGGAGAGCTCCTTGCGCGACTCGTCCATCGAGCCGGACACGTCCATCAGGCAGAACATCACCGCCTTCGAGGTGGGCACCGGGGTGCGCACGCGGCTGCGGAAACGCAGGTCGATCGGGTCGATGAACGGCACCCGCGCCACCTTGGCGCGCAGCTCCTCGATGCGCGCCTCGAGCTCGGCGATCTCGCGCTCGGCCATCGCCTCGGTGGGATGCGGGTTGGCCTGCAGCTGCGCCAGCCGCTCCTCGCACTGCCGCAGTTCGCGGCGGGCATCGCCCCCCAGCGCGATGCGCCGGCCCAGCGCGCCGCGCATCGAGCGCACCACGTGCAGGTTGTTCGGCGTGCCGTCGCTGGTGAAGCCGGCGCGGTGCGACTTCCATTCCGGCGTTTCGGCCAGTTGGGTGCGGATCAGGTGGGGCAGCGCGAGGTCCTCGAAGAAGACCTGCATGAACTCGTCCTTGCTGAGCGTGAAGACGAAGTCGTCCTCGCCCTCGCCGGAATCGCTGGCCTGGTTGCCCCCGCCGCCCTGTCCGCCACCGCCCTTCGGGCGCTGGATCTTGTCGCCCTTGAGGTACTCCTGGTTGCCCGGGTGCACCATCTCGCGCGACCCCCCCGAGCCGTGGTGGAACACCGGCTCGGAGACGTCCTTCTTCGGGATGTGCACGTCCTCGGAACGCTCGAGGTCGCGGATGCCGCGCCCATCCACCGCCCGCCGGACGGCCTCGCGGATCTGGTCCTTGTAACGGCGCAGGAACCGCTCGCGGTTGCCGATCGACTTGTTCTTGCCCGCGAGCCGGCGATCGATGATCTGTTGCAGCATATGAACCCGTTGATGGCGTTGCAGCCCCGCGCCCTTCCGGGCGCGGGGCCCCCTTCAGCTCGACTTCCGGACCCGCAGGTACCACTCGCAGAGCAGTCGCACCTGCTTGGGCGTGTAGCCCTTCTGGACCATCCGGTTGACGAAGTCCTCGTGCTTCTTCGCCTCGTCCGCACTGGCCTTGGCGTTGAAGCTGATCACCGGCAGCAGCTCCTCGGTGTTCGAGAACATCTTCTTCTCGATCACCGAACGCAGCTTCTCGTAGCTGGTCCACACCGGGTTCTTGCCCTGGTTGTTGGCGCGCGCCCGCAGCACGAAGTTGACGATCTCGTTGCGGAAGTCCTTCGGGTTGGCGATGCCCGCCGGCTTCTCGATCTTCTCGAGCTCGGCATTCAGCGACGCGCGGTCGAAGACCTCGCCGGTGTCGGTGTCGCGGTACTCCTGGTCCTGGATCCAGTAGTCGGCGTACGTGACGTAGCGGTCGAAGATGTTCTGGCCGTACTCGGAGTAGCTCTCCAGGTACGCCGTCTGGATCTCCTTGCCGATGAACTCGGCGTAGCGCGGCGCCAGCAGCTCCTTGATGTAGCTGATGTATTTCTGCTCGACCTCGGCCGGGAACTGCTCGCGCTCGATCTGCTGCTCGAGCACGTACATCAGGTGCACCGGATTGGCCGCGACTTCCTGGCTGTCGAAGTTGAAGACCTTCGACAGGATCTTGTAGGCGAAGCGCGTCGAGATGCCGCTCATGCCCTCGTCGACACCCGCGTAGTCGCGGTATTCCTGGTAGCTCTTCGCGCGCGGATCGGTGTCCTTCAGGTTCTCGCCGTCGTACACCTGCATCTTGCTGAACAGGCTGGAGTTCTCCGGCTCCTTCAGGCGGGTCAGTGACGCAAACTGCGACATCATCTTGAGCGTGCCCGGGGCACAGGTTGCGCCAGCCAGTGACGAACCGCGCAACAGCTTCTCGTAGATCTTCACCTCTTCGGAGACCCGCAGGCAGTACGGCACCTTGACGATGTAGATCCGGTCGAGGAAGGCCTCGTTGTTCTTGTTGTTGCGGAACGCCTTCCATTCGCTCTCGTTCGAGTGCGCCAGCACGACGCCATCGAACGGGATGGCGCCGAAACCTTCGGTGCCCTTGAAGTTGCCTTCCTGCGTGGCGGTCAGCAGCGGATGCAGCACCTTGATGGGCGCCTTGAACATCTCCACGAACTCGAGCAGGCCCTGGTTGGCCAGGCAGAGGCCGCCGGAGTAGCTGTAGGCATCCGGGTCGTCCTGCGCGTAGGTCTCGAGCTTGCGGATGTCGACCTTGCCCACCAGCGACGAGATGTCCTGGTTGTTCTCGTCGCCCGGCTCGGTCTTGGCGATGCCGACCTGCTTCAGGATGCTGGGGTAGCGCTTGACGACGCGGAACTTGCGGATGTCACCGCCGAATTCGTCGAGCCGCTTGACGGCCCAAGGCGACAGGACGCGGTTCAGGTAGCGCCGAGGAATGCCGAATTCCTTCTCGAGGATCGGGCCGTCCTCGTCGACGTCGAACAGGCCGAGCGGCGACTCGTTGACGGGCGAACCCTTCAGCGAATAGAACGGCACCTCCTGCATTAGCTGCTTCAGCCGCTCGGCGATGGAGCTCTTGCCCCCGCCCACCGGGCCGAGCAGATACAGGATCTGCTTCTTTTCCTCCAGGCCTTGAGCGGCATGTCGGAAGTACGACACCACCTGTTCGATGGCGTCCTCCATGCCGTAGAACTCAGCGAAGGCCGGGTAGATCTTGATCACCTTGTTCGCGAAGATCCGCGACAGGCGCGGGTCGTTGCGGGTGTCGACCATCTGGGGCTCGCCAATGGCTCGCAGCATGCGCTCGGCGGCCGAGGCGTAGGCCAGCGGGTTCCGCTTGCACTCCGCGAGGTACTCCTCGAGCGACATTTCCTCTTCGCGCGTGCGCTCGTAGCGTGCTGCGAAGTTGCTGATCACGTCCATGCAGGCCTCCTGGGCTATCAGGTGATGTCACGGCCGTGGGACCATGCCGTGCCACCAGGGAAGTTCTGATGAAGCCCGTGGGCGACGCCTCGTGGCCCGAGGCTCCATCAGAGCTTTCCGTCTTTGCTGCAACGGTCAGCGATGCGATGCGATCTGAATTCGATCCTAGCTTGATTGAGTTTTGAGCATTCCGAAGGGCTGAACAAGCCCCCACACACCTTCCAGTTCACCGTTTCCGACCAGCTCCCCGCACCTTGGGGCCTGGAGCCGCCTCATCTGGCAAACGCCCGGTGCGCCTGCCTCGTTGACGAGGAAATCCCAGCAAGGCCTGTGCCCGGTGACATCAGGTTTCGTTCAGGCCGAGCTTGTCCAGCAGCCCATTGAGCTCTTCCAGTGATCCGAATGCAATCGCGATTTCGCCCTGTTCACCGCGCCGCGTGCGCTTGCGCACGCGGATCTCCACCGAGGCCGTCAGGCGGTCGGAAAGATGTTCTTCGAGCCGCTTCAGGTCGCCCGACTTTTCGGACTTGATGCGCATCAACGGCGTCTGCCGGCCGTCGGGGGCGGCGCGTGCGACCAGCTTCTCGGCCTCGCGCACCGACAGCTTGCGCGCGACGATCTCGTGGGCGCAGGTCACCTGGCGTGCACCATCCAGTGGCACCAGCGTGCGCGCATGGCCCATGTCGAGGTCGCCCGCCATCAGCAGGGTCTGCACCGCGGGGGCCAGATTGAGCAGGCGCAGCAGGTTCGATGTGGCGCTGCGCGAGCGGCCGATGGCCTGGGCCGCCTCCTCGTGCGTCAGGCCGAACTCCTCGATCAGGCGGTGCACACCCTGCGCTTCTTCGAGCGGGTTCAGGTCCTCGCGCTGGATGTTCTCGATCAGCGCCATCGCGGCGGCGGCCTGGTCGGGCACCTCGCGCACGAGCACCGGCACCTCGTCCAGGCCGGCGATCTTGGCGGCACGCGAGCGGCGTTCGCCAGCGATGATCTCGTAAGCCGGTGCACCGTCCTGCGGCGCCACCGGGCGCACCAGGATCGGCTGCATCACCCCCTGGGCGCGGATGCTCTCGGCCAGCTCGAACAACGAGCCTTCGTCCATGCGGGTGCGCGGCTGGTACTTGCCGGGCCGCAGCGCGGCCAGCGGCAGCGTGCTCGGGGTGCCACCGCGGCGGGACGCCTCGGGTGCATCGACGACTTGCGGGCCGAGCAGGGCTTCGAGCCCCCGGCCGAGTCCTTTGGGCTTCTTGGTGACCATGCCGCGATTGTCGGGGATGGCGGCGGGCCCGGCAGCGTCATCGCGATGCCGTATTCTTGGCGCCATGAAACACAGCGTGTACGTCGACGGTCAGGAAGGCACCACGGGCCTTCGCATCCATGAATACCTGGCCCAGCGCCCCGACATCGAGGTGCTGCGGATCGACCCGGACCGACGCAAGGACCCGGCCGAGCGGGCCCGCCTGCTGAACGCGGCCGATGTGGCGTTCCTGTGCCTGCCGGACGCCGCCTCGCGCGAGGCCGCGGCGCTGGTGCAGAACCCGAAGACCTGCCTGATCGACGCCAGCACCGCGCACCGCACGCATCCCGACTGGGTCTTCGGCCTGCCGGAGCTGGCACCGGGCCAGCGCGAGCGGCTGCGCACGAGCAAGCGCATCGCCAACCCGGGCTGCCATGCGACCGCCTTCATCGCGCTGCTGCGCCCGCTGGTCGACGCCGGCTGCGTTGCGTCGGACACCGGCGTGACCGCGACGTCGATCACCGGCTACTCCGGTGGCGGCAAGAAGATGATCGAGCAGTACGAGGCCGGCGGCGACCCGCTGCTGACCTCGCCGCGGCCGTACGCGCTGGGCCTGTCGCACAAGCACGTGCCCGAGATGATGGTGCAGACCGGGCTCACGGTGGCGCCGGTGTTCATGCCGGTGGTCAGCAACTTCTACAAAGGCCTGTGCGTCTCGGTGCCGCTGCAGCGTGCCCAGCTGCGCGACGGCGCCGACGCGGCGCGCTTGCACGCGGCCTTTGCCGAACGCTATGCCGGCGAGCGCTTCATCGACGTCAAGCCGCTGAACGACCCGGCGACGCTGGAGGCCGGCTTCTTCGACGTGCAGGCCTGCAACGACACCAACCGCATCGACCTGTTCGTGTTCGCCCGCGACGAGCAGGTGCTGCTGATGGCGCGGCTGGACAACCTCGGCAAGGGCGCCAGCGGCGCCGCGGTGCAATGCATGAACGTGCACCTGGGCCTGGCCGAGGACACCGGGCTCTGAGCCCGGCGGGCCCACAAAACAAAGGCCCGGCAGTGCCGGGCCTTCGAAGGCTGATCGGTCGATGCCGGAGCATCGACCGGCGCCGATCACGACAGCTGTGCGCTGATCAGCTTCGTCATCTCGAACATCGAGACCTGCGGCTTCTTGAAGATCGCCTGCAGTTTCGCGTCCGCGTTGATGTTGCGCTTGTTGGCCGCGTCCTGCAGGTTGTGCTTCTTGATGTACTCCCAGACCTTCTTGGTCACCTCGGTGCGCGGTTGCGGCGCGTCGCCGATGATCGCGGCCAGGGCCGGCGAGGGGGTCAGCGGCTTCATGAAGGCCGAGTTCGGGGTACGGGCCGACTTGGCCGCGGCCTTCTTGGCCGGTGCCGCCGCCTTCGTGGCCGGAGCCTTCTTTGCGGCGGCTTTCTTCGCAGTTGCCATAACGATTCTCTCCATCAAGGGTCGATTGATGTGCCGGTGCCGGGCGCCTGCCGCATGAGCCGACGTTCTCTCTGTCCACCGAGCGCGCGAATGGTACTGCTTGCCCAGAGGGTTGAGAAGCGGTTTTCTCTCTGAGAACAGGCCTCTCTCCCTCTGGAAAACGGCCTGGAACGGCCTCGGTCGCGGCCTGCGCCGTCGCGTCCGCGCTGTGATACCTTCCGCGCGTCGCCCCACCCGTCCCGCACGTTGGACCCTTCGATGCTCGCCCGCCATTGGAAACACGGATGGCTCGCCGCTGCGTGCGCCATCGCCGTGGTGTGGGCGGGGCATGCGGCGAGCGGGCTGTTCACGCCGCTGCAGAAGGCCTTGACCGGCTGGTCGATGCAGGCAGTGCCGCTGCCGGCCGCGAAGGAGGTCGTGATCGTCGCGATCGACGAGGCCAGCATCGCGGCGCTCGGACCCTGGCCCTGGCCACGTGAGCTGCACGCCCGGCTGATCGACCGGCTGAGCGAGTCCGACGCCGGCGCGGTGGCCTACACGGTGCCGTGGAACGGGCCCGAGCCGCGCGAGGCGCTGAACCAGCTGAGCCGCCTGGCCGAGGCGGTCGCGGCCGACCCGACACTTGCCGAACACGCCGAGCTGACCGGCTGGATGCAGCAGAGCCAGGTGCTGCTCGACGGCGACAGCCGCCTCGCGCAGAGCCTGCAGCAGAACCACCGCACCGTGCTGGCGGTCGGCCCGGCCTCGTCGGCCGACGGCGGCTGGCCGCTCGCGTCGCTGGCCTCGGCCGCGGCCGGCGTCGGCCACCTGGACCTGCCCGCCGATGCCGACGACGGCCTGGTGCGCAGCTGGCCGCTGCTGGAGCAGCGCGGCGACCGCTGGCTGCCCGCGCTGTCGCTGGCTGCCGTCGCGGTGTGGCAGCACCAGCCGCTCTCCGGCCTGCGGCGTGAGCGCGACGGCCTCGGCGGCCGCTTCGCGGTGCTGGGGTCGTCGCGCTGGCCGGTGGACGCCGCCGGCCGCGTCGAACCGATCTGGCCGACCGCCGAACAGGCGCCGTCGTGGATCGCGCAATGGCCCGCCACCGAGCTGCTGGCCGGCCGGCTGCCCCCCGGCGGCTTGAAGGGCCGACTGGTGGTGGTGGGCCTGCACACGCCCGACCCGGCCGCCGGCTGGCGCCCGACGGTGGCCGGCGAACGGTCCACCGCCGCGCTGGTGGCCGCTTCCGCGGCCGCGCTGATCCACGACCGCGTGCTGGCGCGGCCCGGCTGGGCGCGGCTCACGGCGATGGGGCTGCTGCTGGCGCTGGCGGCCTACCTGCTGCTCGTGCTGCCGCGCCTGCACGCCCGCTCGCGCGCTGCCGTTGCCGCACTGTGGGCGGTGTCGCTGTTCGTCGGCGCGCACCTCGCGGTGGTGGTGCTGCGCACCGAGGTGCCGGTGGTGCTGCCCCTGGCCACGCTGCTGGCCGGCCATCTCGCGGTGGCCTGGGTGCGGCGTCCGGCGGCCACGGCAGCGCCCAGCGCGATCACGCCCGCCCCGCCGGCGCTGCCGGACGTCCTGCACAGCCACCTCGCCGCCACGGTGCCCGCGCCGCTGATGGGCGCGCAGGCGGCGCTCGACGAGACGCGGCCGATGCATCGGCCGGTGCAGCGCCGCCAGCTCGGCGATTTCGAGCTGCTGGAGGAGATCGGTCGCGGTGCGATGGGCCGGGTGCACCGCGCCCGCCAGCTCAGCACGGGCGACACGGTGGCCGTGAAGACGCTCGCGCTGGGCCGCGAGTTCAACGGTTTCGCGCTGCAGGAGGCGCAGCAGCGCTTCCAGCGCGAAGCGCTGGCCGCCGGCCGGCTGCAGCACCCCGACATCGTCCGCACCCTGGCCACCGGCAACAGCGAAGGCCTGGTGTGGATCGCGATGGAGCTGTTGCAGGGCCACGACCTGGTGCGCCACACCAGCGACGGCCAGCTGCTGCCGGTGCCGGTGGTGCTGGAGGTCTGTGCGCGCATCGCGGCGGCGCTGGCGCACGCCCACACGCACGGCGTGGTGCACCGCGACATCAAGCCGGCCAACGTGATGGTGGAGCTCGACGCGGCCCACGGCCGCCGGCCGGTGGTGAAGGTCACCGACTTCGGCGTCGCCCGCATCACTGATGCCGCCCGCACCCGCACCGGGCTCGTGCTCGGCTCGCCGTCGTACATGTCGCCGGAGCACCTCGCCGGCCGGGCGGTGGACGGCCGCAGCGACCTGTACTCGCTCGGCGTGCTGCTGTTCCAGCTGTTGACCGGCCAGTTGCCGTTCCAGGGCTCGACGGTCGCCGAGCTGATGCACGCGGTGGCCCATGTCCCGGCGCCGGAGGTGCGGTCGCTGCGTCCGCGGCTGCCCGAGGCGGTGTCCAACATCGTCGCGCTGTCGCTCGAGAAGCGGCCCGAGCTGCGCTACGCCGACGGCCTGCAGATGGCGCACGACCTGCGCAGCGTGGCCGCGATGTGGCCTCCGATGTGGGCACCCACCCCGGCGCAGGCCACGGCCACCGCGCGCGGCCAGGCCTCGACAACGGTGTAGGAAGTCGCGCCACGCGACGGTGCATCGTGGTCCAGGCCACGGGCGGCAGCCCCCTGGGGCACAATCGACCGCTCCGCGCTGGCACCCCCATCTCTGCACGATGAGCTTTGAGTTCTTTGCTGTGACCGACCGAGGTCGAACGCGCTCGAACAACGAGGACTCGGTCGTGGTCGACGAACAGGCCGGCCTGGCCGTGCTCGCCGACGGCATGGGCGGCTACAACGCCGGTGAAGTGGCCAGCGGCATGGCCACCGCGTTCATCCGCTCCGAGCTCGGCCGCTGGCTGGTGGAAGCCGGCGAACAGACCACCGACCTCGACGTGCGCCGCGCCATGGACCTGTGCGTCGACAACACCAACCGCGCCATCTTCAACGCCGCCAACGCGAATCCGCAGTACCACGGCATGGGGACGACGCTGGTCGTCGCGGCGTTCCGGCCGCAGCGCCTGCTGCTGGGCCACATCGGCGACTCGCGCTGCTACCGCTGGCGCGCCGGCCGCCTCACGCAGCTCACGCGCGACCATTCGCTGCTGCAGGAACAGATCGACGCCGGCCTGCTGACCCCCGAACAGGCCGCCGTCAGCGGCCACAAGAACCTGGTGACCCGCGCGGTCGGGGTCGAGGACATCGTGCTGCTCGAGACCCACCTGCACGCGGTCGAGCCGGAAGACCTCTACCTCATGTGCTCGGACGGCCTGTCCGACATGCTGACCGACGCCGAGATCGCCACCGCGCTGGAAACGCAGGGTTCCCTGAGCGAAGCAGCGCATGCGCTGGTGACCGCAGCCAACGAAGCGGGCGGCCGGGATAACATCGCAGTGATCCTGATCGCGGCCCAGCATGCCGGCGCGACCACCCGCTCGTGGTGGCCCTTCCGGCGCTGAACGCCGCCGACGGCACACGCGGGCCTGCGAGCCCCACAAGTACAACGCGAAGGTTGCGCATGCCCAAACTGGTCGTTTCGCTCGATGGCGTGGTGATCAAGGAAGTCCAGCTCACCAAGGACAAGACCACCCTGGGTCGACGTCCGTACAACGACATCGTGATCGACAACCTCGCGGTCAGCGGCGAGCACGCGGTGTTGCAGATGGTCGGGCAGGACGTCTACATCGAGGACCAGAACAGCACCAACGGCACGTACATCAACGGCCGGGCGGTCAAGAAGCAGCTGCTGCAGCACAACGACACGGTCGAGATCGGCAAGTACAAGATCCGCTACCTGGTCGAAGAAGGCGGCGACTACGAGAAGACGATGATCCTGAAGCCGGGGCAGGTGCCGCCCGCGCCGGTGCGGCCGCCGGCGGCCCAGCCGGCAGCGCTGGCCACCACGCCCGGCACGCCTGCCGGCGTGGGGCTGCCGCAGGCCAGCATCAAGGTGCTCTCTGGCGCCGCGGCGGGGCGCGAGGTGGTGCTGACGAAGGTGGTCACCACGGTCGGCAAGCCGGGTGTGCAGGTCGCCTCGATCACCAAGCGGCCCGGCGGCTACGTGTTCGCCCACGTCGAGGGCACGCACCGCCCGACGGTCAACGGCCAGGCGGTCGCCGGCGACCCGGTGCACCTGAAGGACGGCGATGTCATCGAACTGGCCGGCACCCAGATGCAGTTCATGCACGCCTGACGGCGCCCTGCGGTCCGCCGCGACCGGGCGCCGCGTGTGCTTTTCACAGCCGCTTCATCGAGACGTGACAGGCCGCCCCCGGCAGTGAGGAAGTGCGCGTCCCCCGGCTTGCCCTGAAGGGTCAAGCCGGGCAGGATGACCGGCTCATCCCTGATGGGCGCCCTCACTTTGGGGCGGCGCCGCTGCGCCGCCCCGTCGCTGGATATCCATGAAGCTTCGTGTCCTCGGCTGCTCCGGCTCCATCGCCGCAGGCAGCCGAACCACCTCGTTCCTGCTCGACGACGACCTGCTGATCGACGCCGGCACCGGCGTTGGCGACCTCACCCTCGAGGAGCTCGCCCGCGTCGACCACATCCTGCTGTCGCACAGCCACCTGGACCACGTGCTGGGCATTCCGCTGCTGGCCGACAGCGTGATGCGGTTGCGGCTGGAACAGCGCCACTTCCGCCCGATCCGGGTCTACGGGCTGCAGGAAACGCTGGAAGCACTGCGCAAGCATGTGTTCAACGATGTGCTGTGGCCGGACTTCACGCGGCTGCCGACCCGCGAACGGCCGATCCTCGAACTGGTGCCGCTCACCTGCGGCCAGGAACTGACCGTCGGCCAGCATGTCGTCGAGGTGCTGCCGGCGGTGCACACCGTGCCGGCGGTGGGCTATGCGGTCGACACTCCCTCGGGCTGGTGGGTGTACACCGGCGACACCGGTCCTAACCCGGCGCTCTGGCGACGGCTCGAGCGTCGCCGGATCGCCCAGCTGGTGATCGAAACCGCCTTCAGCGACGACGAACTCGAACTGGCGATGATCAGCCAGCACCTGTCACCGACCCTGCTGGCCCGCGAATTGAACCGGCTGGAGCCGGGCACGCCGCTCGCGATCACACATGTCAAACCCGGCGAACTGTCGGCGGTCTTGGGACAGATCGCGGCCCTCGGCGTGCCGCATGCGGTGCGCGCCCTGGCCACCGGCGACCGGTTTTCGTTCTGACGACAAAAACGCGCCGACCATGGCAAAAAGGCGCCGGGAAACCCCGGCGCCTTTTTGATTTTGATGTCATCGATCCGTTTAGGACCGAGCAGGAGGCTATTGTGTTTGTGGCGCCCCCGGTGTCTCCTCAGCCCCTCGCATGCGCGGCACAACGAAGGTGCCGATCGCGAGTGCGTGCACTATAGGTAGGCACTGTGCATCGGGCATCGGGGCTAACCCGATGCGTCCCGCGGGATCGGGGGGCGGCCGCAGGTGGCAAAAACAAGGACAAACCCTTGATCTTGCAAAGGACTCGATGAAAACGTCGGATCGCGATGCAACAATGGGACACACGGCACACTTGACCGGCCGCCAAAAAGGCCATAATGGTTGTTCGTGACTGGAAGCAGCGCCGATCCTGAGTCTGGCTGAAGCTCCTCCACATTGTTTTTGATCAGTACTCGGTTTCGCGATAGAAAGGCGCTCCTCCATGGGCAACAAGCTTTACGTGGGCAATCTCGCCTACAGCGTGCGTGATGACGACCTCCAGCAAGCCTTTTCGGCTTTTGGTCTGGTCCAGTCCGCCAAGGTCATGATGGACCGTGAAACGGGCCGCTCGAAGGGGTTCGGCTTCGTTGAAATGGGTTCGGATGCCGATGCACAAGCCGCCATCAACGGCCTGAACGGCCAGGCCATCGCCGGCCGTGCCGTGGTTGTCAACGAAGCCCGTCCCCGTGAAGAGCGCCCGAGCGGTTTCCGCAGCCCGTACGGCGGCGGTCCGCGTCGTGAAGGCGGTGGTGGCGGCGGCTACGGCAGTGGCGGCGGCGGTGGTGGCGGCTATGGCAATGGCGGCGGCTACGGCGGCGGCGGTGGTGGCCGTGGCGGCGACCGCGGCGGCTACGGTGGCGGCGGCGGCGGTGGTGGTGGCGGCGGTTTCCGCAGCCCCTACGGCAACCGCCGTGGCGGTGGCGACCAGGGCGGCTACTGAGCTGCTGGCGACCCGTGCGGCGACCTGCCGCACCCAGCAAAAAGCGTCCCTCGGGACGCTTTTTTCATGGCCGGTGCCGCGGTCGGTCGTCAGTCGAACTTGATGTAGCGCACGCGCGGGTCGTCCTGGGGCGTTCCTTCCAGCGCACTGCCCGCGGCCTCGCCGGGCCGCCAGAACACGACGTCCTCGATCTTGCGGGCCAGTTCGAAGTCCTTCTCGGTGATGCCCTTGGCCGAGTGGGTCGTCAGCTTCACGGTGACGAAGGCGTACGTCACGCTGAGGTCCGGGTGGTGCCAGGCGGCTTCGGCCAGGTGCGCGATCGCGTTCACCGCCATCAACGTGCCCTTCCAGCCGCCGGTGCGCACCTTGCGGCGCAGCTGACCGGCCTCCAGGTACCAGTGCGGCAGTTCCGATGCGAGGCGACGTTGCACGTCGGCTTCTTCGATGACAGTGTCCTGGCTCATGGCTCGATACTCCGTTGGGGCGCCACCGCGGCGTCAGCGTGCCGGCCGGACGGTGCCCTTCACGCCGCCCTGCAATTCGAGTTGCTGGTCGCGGTGCTGGTACACCACTCCGCCACTCTGGAACCGGTGTGCGCCGACCTGGATCGTCACCGGCCGTTTGGACTGCATCGTCTGCGCTTCGGTGTCGAAGACCAGATCATCCCCCCAGAGGTCGAGACCCTGGTCGACGCCGGGTTGCGGCGGCCGCTGCAGGTGACCCTGCTCGATCAGCACGACCTCGTTGCGCGCCGGGTCCATCGTCGCGCGGCGCGCGGTCACCAGCGTCACATGGCCCTCGTCGTCGAGCCAGCGCATGCGCATGCCGTCGATCTCGTAGGTGTCGGTGTCCGGAAAGTGCCGCACCTGGTCGCCCTCGACGACGCTGGGGGCCGCACCCGAGGCGACGTGGCGCTGGATCGCGAAGCCGCGCATTTCATAGTCGGGCGTGTGCGAGGGTGCGCTCTCGGCGCGCTCGGGCGCGACCGCCGCAGTCTGACGCACCAGCCAGAAGGTGAACAGCGCCAGCGTGGCCATCAGCAGGATCGGCAGCCAGCGCGCCAGCCCCTGCAGCAGGCGCGACGGCCACGGCTCGCCGCGCACCACCTCACGCGGGGCGGAGGAGGCCAGCAGCGGGGCCAGCGGCAGCGGTTCGGTATCGGTTTCGAGCACGGGCAACAGCAACGGACGGCGCACGCGCAGCCTCAGCCGGACGACGCCCCGTCCAGGGTCACGAGGTGGCTGTCGAGCAGCCGGGCATAGGCGCCGGCGGCCATCAGCAGCAGGTCGCAGAACTCGCGGGCCGCGCCATGCCCGCCCTGCAGCGCGCTGACATGCGAGGCCAACGCCTTCACTTCGGGATGGGCGTTCGCCGGCGCCGCGCTGAACACGGCGCGACTCATCAGCGGCAGGTCGGGCCAGTCGTCGCCGATGACGGCCAGCTCGTGCCAGCCCCACCCGCGGCGCTCGCACAGCGCCTGCGCCGCCGCGAGCTTGTCGTGCACGCCGAACACCGCCTCGGCGATGCCGAGGTCGTGGCAGCGCCGCCGCACGGCGGGCGAGTCGCGGCCGGTGATCACCACCGGCACGATGCCGCCGGCGGCCAGCAGCTTCAGGCCGTGGCCGTCGAGCGTGCAGAACGCTTTCACGGTCTCGCCGTGTTCGCCGATGTAGATGCGGCCGTCCGTCAGGCAGCCATCGACATCGAAGATCGCCGCACGCACGCCCTGCGCCTTCATCAGCAGCGCCGGCGCGAACACCAGCGCTTCGCTGCGTCGTGCTTCTTCGGCCATGGTCAGATCACCTTCGCGCTCAGCAGGTCGTTGTAGTTCAGCGCGCCGATCAGCGCCCCCGCCTCGTCCACCACCAGCACGCTGTGGATCTTGGCGGACTCCATCAGATCGGCCGCCTCGACGGCCAGGCCGCCGGCGGCCACGGTGCGCGGTGCCGGATGCAGGATGTCGGCCGCCCGCAGCCCGCGCAGGTCGATGCCACGTTCGATCAGGCGGCGCAGGTCGCCGTCGGTGAAGATGCCGACCGGCCGGCCGCCGTCGTCGACCACTGCCGTGCAGCCCAGGCCCTTGGCGCTCATCTCGCGCATCACGTCGGAGAAGCCGGCCTGCGGCGCGACCCGCGGCACGGCGTCGCCGCTGCGCATGATGTCGCGCACATGCGTCAGCAGCTTGCGGCCGAGCGAGCCGCCGGGGTGTGAGCGGGCGAAGTCCTCCTCGCGGAAACCGCGCGCGTCGAGCAGCGCGACCGCCAGCGCATCGCCCAGCGCCAGCTGCGCGGTGGTGCTGGCGGTGGGCGCCAGGTTCAGCGGGCAGGCTTCCTGCTCGACCGCGTTGGACAACACATGGTCGGCATGCGCGGCCAGCGTCGATGCCGGCCGTCCGGTCAGCGCGATCAGCACCACGCCGACCCGCTTCAGCGCCGGCAGCACCGCCACCACTTCCTCGGTCTCGCCGGAGTTCGACAGTGCCAGCACGACGTCGCCGGGGCGCACCATGCCCAGGTCGCCGTGGCTGGCCTCGGCCGGGTGCACGAAGAACGCCGGCGTGCCGGTGGAGGCCAGCGTCGCGGCGATCTTGCGGCCCACATGGCCGCTCTTGCCCATGCCCATCACGATGACGCGGCCGGTGCAGCGCAGCACCGCCTCCACCGCGCCGACGAACGTCGCGTCCTGGCGGTCGCGCAGGCGCAACAGCGCCTGGGCCTCGATGTCGAGGGTGCGCCGGGCCATCTGCACGGCACGCTCGGCGTCGAAGGTCGTGGGCAGGGCGCTGGGCATCGGATCGGGGTGGGGCTCGATTAGGATCGACGATTCTAGGCGGGCCGGTCCGGGCCGCCCGGCGCCTCCCGTCACGACCCCATGGCCTCCACGTTCGACCTGACCCTGCTGTACCTGCTGGCCGCGGTGGTGGGCGTCGTGGGCTGCCGGCTGGCGCGGCTGCCGGCCATCCTCGGCTACCTGGCGGTGGGCATCGCGATCGGGCCGAACGCGCTGGCGCTGGCGCAGGACTCGGCCGGCATCGGCTACCTCGCCGAGTTCGGCGTCGTGTTCCTGATGTTCGTCATCGGGCTGGAATTCAACCTGCCGCGGCTGCACGCGATGCGCCGGCTGGTGTTCGGCCTCGGGCTCGGCCAGGTGGCGTTCACCATCCTCGGCGCGGTGGCCGGCAACCTGCTGCTGGCCTGGGTGTTCTCGTTCACGCTGCGCGCCTGGGAGCTGCGCTGGCCCGGCGCGGTGGCGCTGGGCGCGGCGTTGGCGATGTCGAGCACCGCGATCGTCGCGAAGATGATGGCCGAGCGGCTGGAGCTCGAATCGGAACACGGCCGCCGCGTGATGGGCGTGCTGCTGTTCCAGGACTTGGCGGTGGTGCCGCTGCTGGTGCTGATCCCGGCGCTGGCCGACGGCGCCGACACCGAGATGTGGCGCACCCTCGGCATCGCGCTGCTGAAGGCCGCCACGCTGCTCGGGCTGCTGCTGTGGGGAGGCCAGCGGGTCATGCGCTGGTGGCTCACGCTGGTGGCGCGCCGGCGCAGCGAGGAGCTGTTCATCCTGAACCTGCTGCTGGTGACGCTGGGCCTGGCCTGGCTCACCGAACACGCCGGGCTGTCGCTCGCGCTGGGGGCCTTCGTCGCCGGGATGCTGATCGCCGAGACCGAGTTCAAGCACCAGGTGGAGGCCGACATCCGGCCGTTCCACGACGTGCTGCTCGGGCTGTTCTTCATCACCATCGGCATGAAGCTGGACTGGCGGCCGGTGGTCGAGCAGTGGTGGCTGGTGCTGTTCCTGAGCTTGCTGCCGGTGGCCGCCAAGGCCACGCTGGTGGCGCTGCTGGCGCGCGGCATGGGCGCCAGCACCGGCGTGGCGCTGCGCACCGGCCTGTACCTGGCGCAGGCCGGCGAGTTCGGCTTCGTGCTGCTGACGCTCGGGGCCGAGCACCACCTGATCGCCGACCGCTGGCTGAGCCCGGTGCTGGCCTCGATGGTGCTGTCGATGCTGGCCACGCCGTTCATCATCCAGCATGCCGACCGCATCGTGCTGAAGCTGGCCGCCAGCGACTGGCTGCTGCAATCGGTGCAGCTCACCGCGATCGCCAAGCGTTCGATCCGCAGCGAAGGCCACGTGATCATCTGCGGCTACGGCCGCAGCGGCCAGACACTGGCGCGGCTGCTCGACAAGGAGCAGATCCACTACATGGCGCTGGACCTCGACCCCGACCGCGTGCGGCAGGCCGCCGCGGCCGGCCAGAGCGTGGTGTTCGGCGACGCGGCACGGGCGCAGAGCCTGATGGCGGCCGGCCTGGCCCGCGCCGCCGCGGTGGTGATCAGCTACCCGGACACCGCCTCGGCGATGAAGGTGCTCTCGCACGTGCGCGAGCACGCGCCGCACGTGCCGGTGGTGGTGCGCACCATCGACGACAACGACCTGGAACGGCTGCGCAGCGCCGGCGCCACCGAGGTGGTGCCGGAGGCGCTGGAAGGCGCGCTGATGCTGTCGATCCACGCGCTGGCGCTGATGGGCGTGCCGATGCGGCGGGTGATCCGCCATGCGCGCGATGCGCGCGACGTGCGCTACGGGCTGCTGCGCGGCTACTTCCACGGCACCGACGACACCACCGCCGAAGAGCTCCAGCAGGCGCGCCTCCATTCGGTGGCGCTGCCACCCGAATCGGCCTGCGTGAACCAGCGGCTGGTCGACCTGGCGCTGGACGCGCTGGGGGTCTCGGTGGTGTCGGTGCGCCGCGCCGACGGCCACGTGCAATCGCCGCAGCCGCACCTGGCGCTGCAGGCCGGCGACGTGCTGATCCTGTCGGGGCAGCCCGAGCCGTTGACGCAGGCCGAGGCGCGGCTGCTGCAGGCCTAGGGTTTGTGGAGGGGCAGCCGGTCAGGCCGCGGCCGGGTGCCGGGTGGTCTGCAGGCGGGCCCGGGCCGCCAGCACACCGCCGGCGCCGCGGATCACCTCCAGCGCCAGCGCCGGCGTGCGCGAGCAGAGCTCCTCGAAACGGGGCAGCCGCAGCGCCCAGACCCGCGCGCCGGTCATCGCCTCGACCCCGGCCGCCTGCGGTGCACCGCTGAAGAGGCCGGCCTCGCCGACCACCGCGCCAGGCCGCAGCATCACCACCCGCGGCAGCCCCGGCGGCGCATCGCGGCGGAACAGCTGCAGCGACCCCTGGCCGAGGAAATACAGGCTGCGGTCGACCTCGCCTTCGCGGATCAACGCAGTGCCGCGCGGCACCTCGTGCTGCGTCAGGTAGCCGCCCAACGTGCGCCACTGCTGCGCGTCCAGCCGGGCGCGGAATGCGTCGTCGTCGGTGAGCGACTGCACTGCCCGGACCAGCTCTTCGAACTCCATGACCTCTCCAATCCCCCCGAATGGAGGATGGCAAAGATCATAGGCATGGCCCCTTGATCGTCAATGCCTTTGGTTCACTTCGGGATGCGCAGGGGCCGCGAAACGCGGCGTTTGCATTCCTTTACCGCACGCGCTCACTTGCCGATGCAGAAATTCGAGAAGATTTCGCCGAGCAGGTCGTCGGCGCTGAAGCGCCCGGTGATCTCGGCCAGCGCTTCATGCGACAGGCGCAGCTCCTCGGCCAGCAGGTCCAGCGCCGCATCGCCATGGGCCGCCTGGTCGATCGCGGCCTCGAGGTGCACGCGCGCGGCCTGCAGCGCCTGCACGTGGCGGGCACGGGCGATGAACACGCCTTCCGGCGCGGCCTGCCAGCCCACCAGCGTCAGCAGCAGCCGGCGCAGCGCCTCCAGGCCGGTGCCCTGGCGCGCCGAGAGGCTCACCGCATGCACCGGCGCCGGCCAGCCGGCGACGGCGGCCGCGAAGCGGTCGGCCGCCACGTCGGCCTTGTTGAACACGTGCGCCACCGGCACGCCGGCCGGCAGCCGGGCCGCGATCTCGGCTTCGGCGGCCTGGTAGGCCGCATCGTCGTGCCGGCTGAGGTCGTGCAGGAACAGCACCACATCGGCCTCGCCGATGGCCTCCCAGCTGCGCGCGATGCCGATGCGCTCGACCTCGTCGCTGGCCTGCTCGTCGCTGCGCAGCCCCGCGGTGTCGATCACGTGCATCGGCACGCCCTCGATCTGCAGCGTCTCGCCGACGCGGTCGCGCGTGGTGCCGGGGATCGGCGTGACGATGGCCAGCTCGGCGCCCGCCAGCGCGTTCAGCAGCGAGCTCTTGCCGGCGTTGGGCTGGCCGGCGATCACCACCCGCAGGCCTTCGCGCAGCAGCGCGCCCTGGCGGGCCGCGCCCAGCACGCGGTCGAGCTGCGTGCGGCAGCGCTCGAGCCGGCCGCGCAGGTCGGCGCGTTCGAGGAAGTCGATCTCCTCCTCGGGGAAGTCGAGCGTCGCCTCGACCAGCATGCGCAGCTCCACCAGCCGGCCGCGCAGCCCTTCGACCTCGTCGGAGAAGGCGCCGGCCAGCGACCGCGCCGCGCTGCGCGCCGCCGCTTCGGTGCTGGCGTCGATCAGGTCGGCCACGGCCTCGGCCTGCGCGAGATCGAGCTTGTCGTTGAGGAACGCGCGGCGGGTGAACTCGCCCGGTTCGGCGAGCCGCAGCCGCGGCAGGGCACCCTCGTGGGCCGCCGCCTCCAGGCAGCGGGCCAGCAGCAGCTGCAGCACCACCGGGCCGCCGTGCGCCTGCAGTTCGAGCACGTCCTCGCCGGTGTAGCTGTGGGGCGCGGGGAAGTACAGCGCCAGCCCCTGGTCGATGGCCTGGCCGGCCGCATCGCTGAACGGGCCGTAGTGCGCGTGGCGCGGCTGCAGCGTCCGGCCGGTCAACGCCCGCGCCAGCGGCAGCAGGCCGCGGCCGGAAACACGCACGATGCCCACCGCACCGCGGCCGGGCGCTGTGGCGATCGCCACGATGGGGTCGTCTTGTCGGGACAGCATGCGCCATTGTCGCGTGGGGCGAAACGCGAACCCGTTCACGCCGGTGCCCCGTGCCGCAACACCGGCCGCACCCGGTTGTCCCGCGCTGCCACACCGGCGCCGCGCAGCTGCGGGCTTGCCCGTTCTTGCCGCGCCAGCGGGCGCCGCGAATGATCCCGCGCATGATGTCCTCCCTCTTCGGGCGACGCCGCGACGGCGCTGCCGCGCCGCCTTCGCCCGACCCGTCGCCGTCCGGCAACGCCCAAGTGCTGGTGCAGCAGCTGGCCCAGCAGGCCTCGCTGCTCGGGCGCGACGCCGCGCAGACCCGCGGCGCGCTCGAGGACACGCAGCAGGTGGTGCAGGCGCAGGTGCAGGCGATGCAGGCGCTGATGGCACAGCTCGATGGCGTGGCCCGGGCGCAGGACACCATCGCCGCCGCCACCCTGACCAGCCTGCAGGCGGTGGAACGCGCGCGCGGCGCGGTGGGCCAGGTCGAACGCGAGGTCAACGGCATCGTGCAGGTGCTGCACGAGGTGTCGTCGGCCGCCGAGGGCATCGGCCAGATCGCGCTGCAGACGCGGCTGGTGGCGTTCAACGCGTCGGTCGAAGCGCACCGGGCCGGCGCCGCCGGCCTGGGGTTCGGCGTCGTCGCCGACGCGGTGAAGGACCTCGCCACCCGGGTCGAGACCGCGTCGCGCGCCATCCAGGGCACGCTGCTGCAGCTCAACGAACGCATCGACCGCTTCGCCCGCGAGACCCTGCAGGACGATGCCGCCCGCAGCGGCCCCGATGCCAGCCTGCACCGCGCCTTCGCCGCGGTGGAAACCGCGGTGCGCGACATCGACGGCGCCTCGCAGGTGAGCCGCGAGACCTGCGCGCAGGGCAGCGCGCGCGGCGCACAGCTGGCCGGCGAGATGCAGCGGGCGATGGTCGGGCTCGACGAGGCCACCGGCTGCAGCGAGCGTTTCCTGTCGATGTCCGAGCGGCTGATCCAGGACCTGGCGCACTGCGGCTGCACCACCGCCGACACGCCCTACATCGAGGCCGCGCAGGCCGCCGCGGCGGCGATCTCGCGTCGCCTCGAGGACGCACTGGCGCACGGCGACACCACGCTCGCGACGCTGTTCTCCGACCAGTACACGCCGATCCACGGCAGCCAGCCGGCCCAGCTCGAGCACCCGCTGAACGCGCTGACCGACCGGCTCTTCCCGGAGGTGCAGGAGCCGGTGCTGGCCCAGCTACCGGGCGTGGTGTTCTGCATCGCCGCGGACCGCAGCGGCTACATCTCCACCCACAACCGCCAGTACTGCAAGCCGCAGCGCGACGACCCGGCCTGGAACGCCGCCAACAGCCGCTGGCGCCGCCGCTTCGACGACCGCACCGGGCTGGCCTCGGCGCGCAACGAGGCGCCCTTCCTGCTGCAGACCTACCGGCGCGACATGGGCGGCGGCCGGTTCCTGCTGTTGAAGGAGGTCAGTGCGCCGATCGTCGTGCAGGGCCGCCACTGGGGCGGGCTGCGGCTGGCGTTCCGGTTCACCGACTGATTCACGGCAGCATCCGGCTGGCCAGCGCCGCCGCGGCGGCGCGGGTCTCGACCCCGAGCTTCTCAAAGACGTGCTCGAGGTGCTTGTTGACCGTGCGCGGGCTCACGCCCAGGATCTCGGCGATGTCGCGGTTGGTCTTGCCCTTGGCCAGCCACGACAGCACCTCGGTCTCGCGCGGGGTCAGCGCGGCGTTGGCGAGCCGCTCGCCTTGCCACGCGCCGTCGCCGGCGCGTTCGCGCTGCAGCAGCAGCATCGCCTCGCCGAGGCCGGCCGCCCCCACCTGGCGCGCCAGCAGGCGATCGCCTCCCGGCAGGGCGGTCCCCCCGCGTCCGGCCGCCGCCTCGTTCAGCCAGCCGGTGGCCCGCGCCTCGTCGCCCTCGAACGCCTCGACCAGCCAGCCCTGCGCCTGCGGCGAGCGCCACGCGACGCGGCCCTGCGCATCGAGCAGTACCACGCCGAGACCGCCCACATCGGCCGCCTCGCGCGCCAGCCGGCTCACCCGCGCGTTGCGCACGTGGGTGGACAGGCGCGCCAGCACCTCGGGCACGCGCAGCGGCTTGACGACGTAGTCGACGCCGCCGCTGTCGAACCCCTCGACCACCTGCGCGGTGTCGGCCAGCCCGGTCATGAACAGCACCGGCACATGCGCCCAGGCCGGTTCGGCCTTCAGCCGGCGGCAGGTCTCGAAGCCGCTGAGGCCGGGCATCACGCCATCGAGCAGCACCGCGTCGGGCACCGCCATTTCGAAGCGGCGCAGCGCCTCCTCGCCGCTGCGCGCCACCAGCACGGTGTAGCCCTCGCCGGCCAGCGCGTCGCACAGCATGCGCAGCGTGTCGGGCGCGTCGTCGACCACCAGCACCACCGGCAACGGTCGGTGCCCGGCGGGCTCAGGCCACGGCATCACGGGGCTCCTGCAAGGCGGCGATCACCGCGTCGAAATCGAAGTCGGCCAGGTGCGCCAGCAAGGCGCCGCAAGCCGCGGCGACGGCCGGCCGTTCGCCGGCCAGCGCCTGCAGCCGTGCCCGCAGGCCCTGCGCATGGCCGAGCCGTGCCAGCCGCAGCAGGTCGGCCCGCGCCTCGTCCGGCCAGTCCGCCGCGGCGGGCGCGGCGCGGCGGCCGGGCAGCGCTTGCACGCTCTGGTGCACCCATTCCAGCTGCAGCGTGCGCGCCAGCACCGCCAGCAGTTCCGACTCGACCACCGGCTTGCCGACGAAGCCCTGGCAGCCCAGCGCCACGAGCTGCTCGGGCTTGTTCTCGAACACGTTGGCCGAGACGAAGACAATCGGCAGCCGCCCGCTGCCGCGGGCCGGGTCGGCGCGGATCAGCTCCGCGGTCTGCCAGCCGTCGAGGTCGTCCATGCTGACATCGAGCAGCACCGCATCCGGCGCTGGGTCGGCCCGGTACAGCACGTCCAGCGCCTCGCGTCCACTGGCCGCCTCGTCGATCGCGAAGCCCAGCGGCACCAGCAGCCCGGCCAGCAGCTGGCGCTGGATCGGCTGGTCGTCCACCACCAGCAGGCGCCGGCGCGGGCCGAGGTAGCCGATCACCGGACGCAGGTCCGCGGCGCTCGGCGGCTGCAGCAGCATCGGCGGGTCCACCTCGCGCAGGTAGAGCCGCACGCTGAACGTGCTGCCCTGGCCAAGCTGGCTGACGACGCGCAGCTCGCCCCCCATCAGCTCGGTGAGCAGGTGCGTGATGGTCAGCCCGAGACCGGTGCCCGGCTCGCTGGCGCGCCGGCCCGCGCTGCCGCGCTCGAACGGCAGGAAGATGCGTTCCTGGTCCTGCGGCGCGATGCCGATGCCGGTGTCGATGACCTGCAGCCGCACGACGTCGTGGCGGCAGTCGACCCGCAGCGTGATGCCGCCGTGGTCGGTGAAGCGCACCGCGTTGCCGAGCAGGTTGATCAGGATCTGCCGCAGCCGCTTGGCATCGGCGCGCACCCATGCGGGCAGGCGGCCGACGACGCGCAACTGCAGCGCCAGGTCCTTGGCCTCGGCCTGCGGCTGCACCAGGCGCAGCACGTCGTCGAGGAACTCGGGCAGGGGCAGCGGCGCGACGTCGAGCTTGACGCGGCCAGCCTCGATGCGCGCCAGGTCGAGCAGGCCGTCGATCAGCGCGTGCATGTGCTGGCCGCTGTGCTGCATGGTCTGGATGGTCTCGCGCAGCGCGCCGGCCAGCGCCGGGTCCTTCAGCAGGATCTGCGTGTAGCCCAGGATGCTGTTCAGCGGCGTGCGCAATTCGTGCGTCATGCCGGCCACGTAGCGGGTCTTGGCCTGGTTGGCGGCCTCGGCCAGGTCCTTCGCGTTCTGCAGCGCGGCGTCGGTGCGGCGGTGCGCGTCGATCTCCTGCTGCAGCAGCGCGGTCTGGCGCGACGACTCGTCCTGCGCCATGCGCCGGCTCTCGCTGGCCAGCACCACCCACCAGGCGCAGACCGCGGCCACCAGCGCCAGCAGCGCGAACACCTTGACGAACGGCAGCGACAGCATGCCGGCCGGGTGCGACAGGCTCTCCTGCACGTAGACCACCCCGACCACGAAGGCCAGCAGCGCGCACAGCGCGGTGAACACCACCAGGTAGTGCGCGACACGGAAGTTGACCCGCCGCGACAGCCGCTGCGGCAGCAGGAAGCCGAGCCCGGCGCGCACCTGCTCGGCCGCGCCCGAACGCGGCTTGCAGCGGTCGTGACAGCGCGACTCGAGCGTGCAGCACAGCGAGCAGATCGGCGCGCCGTAGGCCGGGCAGCTGGCGATGTCCTCGACCTCGAAGCGGTTCTCGCACACCGAGCAGCGCACGGTCTCGCCGGGCGCGCCCATCACCTCGGGCGTGCGCGCCAGGTAGAAGCGCCCGCCGGTGGCCCGGGCCAGCAGCGGCGACACCGCCAGCGCGGTGCCCAGCGCGATGAACGGCGCGAATGCCTGCGCCACTTCGCCGAACAGGCCGGCGTAGGCGATGCACGCCAGCAGCGCCGCGCTGCCCATCGCCCCGAGGCCCACCGGGTTCAGGTCGTACAGGTAGGCGCGGCGGAACTCGATGCCCGGCGGGCTCAGCCCCAGCGGCTTGTTGATCACCAGGTCGGCCACCAGCGCGCCGACCCACGCGAACGCCACGTTGCTGTACAGCCCGAGCACCTTCTCCAGCGCGCCGAACACGCCCAGCGTCATCAGCAGCACCGCGATCACGACGTTGAACACCAGCCAGACGACGCGGCCCGGGTGGCTGTGCGTGAGCCGCGCGAAGAAGTTGCTCCACGCCAGCGAGCCGGCATAGGCATTGGTCACGTTGATCTTGACCTGCGAGACGATGACGAACACCACCGTGGCCGCCAGCGCCAGGCCGCCGTCGCCCAGCGCGTGGCTGAAGCCGGCGAGGTACATCTGCGTCGGCTCGACGGCGCGCTCGGGCGCGATCTCGCGCTGCAGCGCGACGAACGCCAGGAACGCGCCGGCCACCATCTTGAGCATGCCCGGCAGCACCCAGCCGGGACCGGCCACCAGCACCGCGGTCCACCAGCGGCGCCGGTTGGCATGCGTCTTCTCCGGCAGGAAGCGCAGGTAGTCGACCTGCTCGCCGATCTGCACCACCAGCGAGAACGCCACCGTGCAGGCGGCGCCGAACATCAGCGGCTGGAAGCCGCTGGAGCCCGAGCTGCGGCCGGTGAGGCCGGTGAAATCGCGGTAGAGCTGCGGCTCGGCCAGCGCGATCCAGACGAACGGCCACAGGCACAGCACCGCCCACAGCGGCTGCGTCCAGGCCTGCAGCCGCGAGATGAAGGTGATGCCGTACAGCACCATCGGCACGATCACCAGCGACGACAGCACGTAGCACGCTACCCGCGGCCAGCCGAACGCCATCTCGATGGCCAGCGCCATGATGGCCGCCTCCAGCGCGAAGAAGATGAACGTGAAGCTGGCGTAGATCAGCGAGGTCAGCGTCGAGCCGAGGTAGCCGAAACCGGCGCCGCGCGTGAGCAGGTCCATGTCGACGCCGTGCTTGGCGGCGTAGTACGCGATCGGCAGGCTGGTGAGCCATGTCAGCAGGCCGACGACGACGATGGCCCACATCGCGTTGGCGAAGCCGTGGTTCAGCGCGATGGCACCGCCGATGGCCTCCAGCGCCAGGAACGACACCGCGCCGAACGCGGTGTTGGCGACGCGGAACTCGCTCCACTTGCGGAACGAGCGCGGCGTGTAGCGCAGCGCGTAGTCCTCCAGCGTCTCGTTGGAGACCCAGGTGTTGTAGTCGCGCCGGATGCGAAAGATCTTCTGCGTGGCGGCCGTCATCGGCGGTGGGCGACGCAAGAAGCAAGCCCGCGTCGCCGCTCTCTCTCCCACAGAACACACCCACATCACCCTACGTTGAACGACGTATTCAGCGCGCACAGGGGTATCCCTAGTCTTCAGCCATCGCCACGCCCGGTTCCAGGCCGCACCGGAACGGCGTCTCGATCGCCAGAACCCCCAACTTTTGTGCATCACGCATTGCGCTGAGGAGTGCTCCATGACCCAAGACCGTTCACGCCCGAATGCCGACCGCCGCCGCCTGCTGCAGGGCCTCGGCGCCCTGCCCGTGGCGGGCGTCGCCGGCCTGCCCGCCCTGGGCCATGCCGCCGCCCCGTCCACCGCGGCCGTGAACACCACCAAGCTCGCGGTGACCGACACCGAGGTCATCGTCGGCCAGCTGCACTCGGCCACCGGCACGATGGCGATCTCGGAGACCGGCTCGATCCAGGCCGAGCAGCTGGCGATCGACCAGATCAACGCGATGGGCGGCATCCTCGGCCGCAAGATCAAGGTCATCAAGGAAGACGGCGCCAGCGACTGGCCGACCTTCGCCGAGAAGAGCAAGAAGCTGCTGGTGAACGACCGCGTGGCCGCCGTGTTCGGCTGCTGGACCAGCGCCTCGCGCAAGGCCGTGCTGCCGATCTTCGAGAAGGAGAACGGCCTGCTGTACTACCCCACCTTCTACGAAGGCCTGGAGCAGAGCAAGAACGTCATCTACACCGGCCAGGAGGCCACGCAGCAGATCATCTGGGGCCTCGACTGGGGCGCCAAGGAGAAGAAGGCCAAGACGTTCTTCCTGGTCGGCTCCGACTACATCTGGCCGCGCACCTCGATGAAGATCGCGCGCAAGCACATCGAGAACTTCCAGAAAGGCAAGGTGGTCGGCGAGGAGTACTACCCGCTGGGCAACACCAACTTCAACTCGCTGATCAACAAGATCAAGGTGGCCAAGCCGGACTGCATCTTCGCCGCGGTGGTGGGCGGCTCGAACGTGGCGTTCTACAAGCAGCTGAAGGCCGCCGGCATCACCGGCGCGAAGCAGTTCCTGCTGACGCTGTCGGTGACCGAGGACGAGATGCTCGGCGTGGGCGGCGAGAACTTCGCCGGCTTCTACTCGTCGATGAAGTACTTCCAGTCGCTGGACAACGACAACAACAAGAAGTTCGTCGAGGCCTTCAAGAAGGCCTACGGCCCGAAGGCGGTGATCGGCGACGTGACGCAGGCCGGCTACCTCGGACCCTGGCTGTGGAAGGCCGCGGTCGAGAAGGCCGGCAGCTTCGACGTCGACAAGGTGGTGGCCGCCTCGCCCGGCATCGAGCTGAAGACCGCGCCGGAAGGCTACGTGAAGGTGCACGAGAACCACCACCTCTACAGCAAGGCACGCATCGCGATGGGGCAGCCGGACGGGACGTTCAAGGTGGTGGCGGAGTCGAAGGACCTCATCGAGCCGAACCCCTTCCCGAAGGGTTACCAGTGACCTTCAGCGACTGAGCGGCGCGGGCCCCCCTCACCCCGGCCCTCTCCCGCCAGCGGGAGAGGGAGTGGGCCCCCTCTCCCTTTGGGAGAGGGTTGGGGTGAGGGCCCTTTCCAGAGATCCACCACAAGGAGCCGCACATGGGTGTGAGCGAAATGATGAACATCGCCCTGATGCAGGGCTTTGCCGGGCTGTCGCTGTTCAGCGTGCTGCTGCTGATGGGCCTGGGGCTGGCGATCATCTTCGGCCAGATGGGCGTGATCAACATGGCGCACGGTGAGTTCATGACCATCGGCGCCTACACCGTCTTCCTCGGCTCGACGCTGACCGAGCAGTACGCCCCCGGGCTGGTGGCGGCGTACTTCCCGCTGGCCATCGTCGCCGCGTTCGTCTTCGCGTTCATCGCCGGGTGGATCGTCGAATGGGCGCTGATCCGCCACCTCTACAAGCGCCCGCTGGACACGCTGCTGGCCACCTGGGGCGTGAGCCTGGGGCTGCAGCAGGTGTTCCGCACCTTCATCGGCCCGAAGGAAGTGAGCCCGACGCTGCCCGAGTGGCTGATGGGCTCGTGGGCGCCCAGCGAAGGGCTGGACATCCCGATCAACGGCCTGTTCGTGCTGGCGCTCACGCTGCTGGTGACCGGCGGCGTGCTGCTGGCGCTGTACCGCAGCCGCTGGGGCCTGCGGGTGCGCGCCACGGTGAGCAACCGCACGATGGCCAACGCGATCGGCATCAACACCCGGCGCACCGACCGCGTCACCTTCGCGATCGGCTGTGGCATCGCCGGCGTGGCCGGCGCGGCGTTCACCACCATCGGCTCGACTGGCCCGACCAGTGGTTCGCTCTACATCGTCGATGCGTTCCTGGTCGTCACGTTCGGCGGCGCTGCCAGCCTGCTCGGCACCGTGGCCTCGGCCTTCGGCATCGCGCAGACGCAGTCGATCAGCGAGTTCTTCATGACCGGCTCGATGGCCAAGGTGCTGACGCTGAGCCTGATCGTGGTGATCCTGATGATCCGTCCGCAAGGCCTCTTCGCGCTCAAGGTCCGCCGCTGAGACTTCCCTGGAGTGATCCGATGTCGACCCTGCACAACTTCCTGAAACGCACCGGCCTGCTCCCGCTGCTGCTGCTGTCGGTGCTGATCCTGGTGGTGTTCCCGCTCGCGCTGGACACCTTCCGCCTGAACCTGATGGGCAAGTACCTCTGTTATGCCTTCGTTGCCGTCGGCCTGGTGATGGTGTGGGGCTACGGCGGCATCCTGAGCCTGGGCCAGGGCGTGTTCTTCGGCCTCGGCGGCTACGCGATGGCGATGTTCCTGAAGCTCGAGGCGTCGGACCCCGTCAGCACCAAGATCCAATCCACGCCCGGCATCCCGGACTTCATGGACTGGAACCAGCTCACCGCGCTGCCCTGGTTCTGGGTGCCGTTCAAGAGCCTGCCGTTCGCGCTGCTGGCGGTGGTGGCGGTGCCGGTGGTGCTGGCCTTCCTGGTCAGCTTCGCGATGTTCAAGCGGCGCGTGGGCGGCGTGTACTTCGCGATCATCACGCAGGCGGTGGCGCTGATCCTCACGGTGCTGATCATCGGCCAGCAAGGCTACACCGGCGGCGTCAACGGCATGACCGACCTGAAGACGCTGTGGGGCTGGGACATCCGCACCGACGGCGCGAAGTGGATCCTCTACTACGTCTGCTGCGCGCTGCTGATCGGCAGCATCCTGCTGTGCACCTGGATCCAGAAAAGCAAGCTCGGCACGCTGCTGCTGGCGATGCGCGACAAGGAGGACCGGGTGCGCTTCTCCGGCTACGACGTGGCCATGTTCAAGGTGTTCGCGTTCTGCCTGGCAGCGGCGCTGGCGGCGGTGGGCGGCGCACTGTTCACGCTGCAGGTGGGCTTCATGTCGCCGTCGTTCGTGGGCATCGTGCCGTCGATCGAGATGGTGATCTACGCCGCGGTGGGCGGGCGCATGAGCCTGGTCGGCGCGGTGTTCGGCGCGATGCTGGTGAACCTGGGCAAGACCTATTTCTCCGAGAGCGCGCCGGACCTGTGGCTGTTCCTGATGGCCGCGCTGTTCATCGGCGTGGTGATGGCCTTCCCGAACGGCCTGGCCGGGCTGGTGGACGAAAAGCTGAAGCCCTGGCTGGCGCGTCGCCGCACCGCGCTGGCGCAGGAACGCACCCGCCGGCTGCAACGCGAAGCGGAAGCGGCCACGCTCATCGACAACACCCTCCACGGAGCCACGCCATGACCCTGGGCAGCAACACCGACTTCGTGCTCGCGGTCGAAGACCTGACCGTCTCGTTCGACGGCTTCAAGGCCATCGACAAGCTCAACCTCTACGTCGACCGCGGCGAGCTGCGCGTGATCATCGGTCCGAACGGCGCGGGCAAGACCACGCTGCTCGACCTCATCTGCGGCAAGACGCGGGCCTCGAACGGCAGCATCAAGTTCAAGAACGAGGAGATGACCCAGCTCCCGGAGCACCAGATCGTGCGCAAGGGTATCGGGCGCAAGTTCCAGACGCCGTCGATCTACGAGAACCTGTCGGTCTACCAGAACCTCGAGGTGTCGTACCCGAAAGGCCGCGGCGTCTTCGGCGCGCTGGCCTTCAAGAGCACCGCCGCGATCGCGCAGCGCGTGGCCGCCGTGGCCGCCGAGATCGGCCTGGCCGAGCAGCTGCACGGCGAGGCCGGCCTGCTCAGCCACGGCCAGAAGCAGTGGCTGGAAATCGGCATGCTGCTGATGCAGGACCCGGAGCTGCTGATGCTGGACGAGCCCATCGCCGGCATGAGCGTGCGCGAACGCGAGCTCACCGCCGAGCTGCTGGACCGCATCAGCCAGAACCGCTCGGTGATCGTGATCGAGCACGACATGGACTTCGTCAAGCGCATCGCACACAAGGTGACCGTGATGCACCAGGGAAAGATCCTCGCCGAAGGGCCAATGGACAAGGTGCAGAACGATCCCAAAGTCATCGACGTCTACCTCGGCCATTGAGGGAGGAGGACCCCACATGCTGAAAGTCGACAACCTGCACGTGGCCTACGGTCAGAGCGAGGCGCTGCACGGCATCTCGTTCGAGGCCCGGCCGAAGGAGACGGTCGCCATCATGGGCCGCAACGGCATGGGCAAGACCACGCTGTTCAAGAGCCTGATGGGCGTGCTGCCGATCAAGGCCGGCAGCGTGGACGTGGCCGGCCAGGACGTGACGAAGGACGAGAGCTACCAGCGCGTGGCCAAGGGCATCGCCTACGTGCCGCAGGGTCGCATGATCTTTCCGACGCTGAGCGTGGAGGAGAACATCCAGACCGGGCTGGAGAACAGCAAGACCAAGCGCATCCCCGACGAGATCTACGCGCTGTTCCCGGTGCTGTGGGACATGAAGCGCCGCAAGGGCGGCAACCTCTCCGGCGGCCAGCAGCAGCAGCTGGCGATCGCGCGCGCGCTCGTCACCGAGCCGAAGGTGCTGCTGCTCGACGAACCCACCGAGGGCATCCAGCCGTCGATCATCAAGGACATCGCCAAGGCGCTGAACGAGATCCGCAAGCTGCGCGACATCACCATCGTCGTCAGCGAGCAGGTGCTGAGCTTCGCGATGGACGTGGCCGACCGGCTGTTCGTCATCGAAGGCGGGCGCCTCGTGCACGAGACCTCGCGCGCCGACACCGACGCCAACCACATCAAGCAGTACCTCTCGGTCTGAGCCATCCCACCCTCACCCCAACCCTCTCCCGCCCCGCGGGAGAGGGAGCCTGAACTCCCTCTCCCCGCTGGGGAGAGGGCCGGGGTGAGGGGTCGTTCCAGAGCGTTTCAACTCCAACGAAGGAGCCCCCCATGGCCGATACCCTCATCAAGGTCGATCTCTCCCAGTCCCCGTACGAGAACGAGAAGATCCACAACCGCTGGCACCCGGACATCCCGATGGCCACGTGGGTGAACCCAGGCGACGAGTTCATCCTCGAGACCTACGACTGGACCGGCGGCTACATCCAGAACAACGACAGCGCCGACGACGTGCGCGACGTCGACCTCTCCACCGTGCACTTCCTCAGCGGCCCGGTGGGCGTGAAGGGCGCGGAGCCGGGCGACCTGCTGGTGGTCGACCTGCTCGACGTCGGCGCCAAGCAGGAATCGATGTGGGGCTTCAACGGCTTCTTCAGCAAGAAGAACGGCGGCGGCTTCCTGACCGAGCACTTCCCGCAGGCGCAGAAGTCGATCTGGGACTTCCATGGCCTCTACACCACCAGCCGCCACGTGCCCAACGTCAAGTTCGCCGGGCTGATCCACCCGGGGCTGATCGGCTGCCTGCCCGACCCGAAGATGCTGGCGACGTGGAACGAGCGCGAGGTCGACTTCATCGCCACGCAGCCCGACCGCGTGCCGCCGCTGGCCAACCCGCCGTTCGCGAAGACCGCGCATGCCGGCGGCGCCACCGGCGACGTGGCCGCGAAGATCGCCGCCGAGGGCGCCCGCACCGTACCGCCGCGCGAGCATGGCGGCAACTGCGACATCAAGGACCTGTCGCGCGGCTCGAAGATCTTCTTCCCGGTCTACGTCGACGGCGCCGGCCTCAGCGTGGGCGACCTGCACTTCAGCCAGGGCGACGGCGAGATCACGTTCTGCGGCGCGATCGAGATGGCCGGCTGGGTGCACATGAAGGTGCAGCTGATCAAGGGCGGCATGGCCAAGTACGGCATCAAGAACCCGATCTTCAAGCCCAGCCCGATCACGCCGACCTACAACGACTACCTGATCTTCGAGGGCATCTCGGTCGACGAACAGGGCAAGCAGCACTACCTCGACGTGCACGTGGCGTACCGCCAGGCCTGCCTGAACGCGATCGAGTACATGACCAAGTTCGGCTACTCGAAGGCCCAGGCGTACTCGATCCTCGGCACCGCACCGGTGCAGGGCCACATCAGCGGCGTGGTCGACATCCCGAACGCCTGCGCGACGCTGTGGCTGCCCACCGGCATCTTCGACTTCGACATCAACCCCAACGCCAGCGGCCCGCAGAAGCTGGTGACCCCGGGGATGGACCTGCCGCTGTCGCCGGATCTCTGACGCGGCGCGGGGAGCGTGTCATGCAGCGCCCGCACAATAGCTGCTTCAACGCTCTCCGATGCCCGACACCATGGAAGACCTGCCCACGTTGCAAAACCACCCCGACACCTTCATCCACCTGATCGGCGGCGAGAAGGGCGGGGTCGGCAAGTCGATGACCGCACGGTTGCTGGCACAGTACTTCATCGACCGCCAGTCGCCCTTCATCGGCTTCGACACCGACCGCTCGCACGGCACCTTCAGCCGCTTCTACAGCGACTACGCTTCGCCGGTGGTGATCGACCAATACGAGGCGCTCGACCGCATCATTGAAAGCGCAGTCGACCAGCCGGGCCGCCGCGTGCTGGTCGACCTGGCCGCACAGACCCACGCGCCGCTGGTCAAGTGGATGGACGACTCGGGCGTGCTCGACGTCGCCGACCTCTCCGACATCGCACTGCACTACTGGCACGTGATGGACGCCGGGCGCGACTCGGTGGAACTGCTGGGCCGGGTGTTCGACCAGTTCGGTTCGCGGGTGCGCTACGTGCTGGTGGAGAACCAGCTGCGTGGCAGCGATTTCAGCCAGCTCGACCAGTCCGGCCTGCGTGAGCGTGCGCAGGCGTTGGGCGCGCACACCATCACGTTGAAGCAACTGCACCAGGGCGTGGTGCAGAAGATCGACACGCACAACAGCAGCTTCTGGTCGGCCCTGCAGAGCGGCAGCCCGGCCGGCCTGGGCCTGCTGGAGCGCCAGCGGCTGAAGATGTGGCTGGGGCATGCCAACGCCGAGCTGGCCCGCGTCGAGCCCTGACGCGCGGGGCACGGCGGGGCTACGTCGTTCGACGTATACCGGGCCGGCCGGGCCGCGGTGATGCTGGGGCTTTGCAACCGCGCTCCCACGCCCCCATCATGCCCACCTACGACTATGCCTGCCCCGCCTGCGGCGGCTTCGACGCCTTTCGTTCGCTGGCCCAGCGCAACGAGCCGGCCGACTGCCCGGACTGCGGCGCCGCAGCGCCGCGGGTGTTCGCCACCGCGCCGCGGCTGGCCTGCGTCAGCGGCGACACGCGCCGCGCGATCGAGCGCAACGAGCGCGCGGCGCACGCGCCGATGTCCTCCCAGGAGCACAACGCCTACCAGCGCATGCGCCACCCGGCCGGCTGCGGCTGCTGCGCGTCGACCTCCGCGACGAAGCGCGCCACCACGGTGCGGGCACCGAACGGCGCGAAGAGCTTCCCGACCAAGCGCCCCTGGATGATCAGCCACTGAGGCTGCGGCGTCAGGTCAGGATGAACTGGTCGTCGGGCCGCGGCAGCGGCGCCGGCGTCTCGCCGAGCAACTCGGTCAGGCTGGCCTCGATGCCGGCCACCAGCGCATCGAGTGGCAGGTCGTTCGGCGCCAGGCCGAAGGGCTGCTCGATCTCGTCGGAGAGCGCCTCCAGCGCGAAGAAGGTGTAGGCGACGAAGCCGACCACCGCCGGGGTCATCGCGCCGATCGCATCGACCAGCCCGAACGGCAGCAGCATGCAGTACAGGTACACCGTGCGGTGCAGGATCACCGAGTAGGTGAACGGCAGCGGCGTGTGCGCGATGCGCTCGCAGCCGCCGAGCGCGGTGCCGAGCCGGTCGAGCGAGGCCGTCATGTGGCTGGCGGCGACGGCGTCGAGCTGGCCGCGTTCGCGCCAGCCGCGCAGCTCGCCGCCGAGCCAGGCGAGGACCAGCGCGGCGGGGAACATCGCCGGGCGCAGGCGCTCGCGCAGCGCGGCGGGCAGCAGGTCGTCGGTGCCGTGGTCGAGCGGGCCCTCGCGCCACTCGCGGCGCAGCTGGTTGCGCATCACCTGCGCAAAGCCGATCAGCCCGCGCACGAACGGCCGCGGCTGCACGTCCGGCCCGGTCATCGCCATCGCCTGGCCGGCCAGGTTGCGGCTCTCGATCAGCACCTGGCCCCAGAGCTTGCGGGCTTCCCAGAAGCGGTCGTAGCTGGCGTTGATGCGAAAGCCGAGGAAGATCGCCAGCGCCACGCCCATCAGCGAGAACGGCGACGAGGTCAGCGTGACCTTCCAGCTGAACAACTGGCCGTGCACGACGACGACGGCCAGCGCCAGCAGCACCGTGAACGCGAGCTGCGGCACGATGCGCCACAGCAGCGAACCACGGCGCACGAACAGCAGGTGCAGCCAATGCGGGCGGGGGCGGACGATCATGCGGCGATGATGCCGCAAGCGCTTTCCCGTTGTGGGAGCGAATCAGGCTGCCATCAGCATCTGCGCATCGGCGCCGGGGTCGGGCATGGCCTGCACGCGCTCGCGCAGCCAGGCCATGTCCAGCCGCAGGTGCGCGACCAGTTCGCTGACGCTCTCCTGCAGCGCATCGATCGGGTCGACCTGCTCGATGCTGGCATCGGCCATCACCTCGGCGCAGTGCAGCATCGCGCCGAGCGCCGAGAACGGCCGCACCTGCAGCGGGTCGGCGCAGGCGGCGAACGCGGTGGTCAGCGCATCGGGAAACTTCCAGCGCCGCGACAGCTCGGCCGTCACGTCGGTGTGCGCGCAGTGCCAGCGCTGGTGCTCCCAGTCGAAGCGGCTGCCCGGCTCGTGCGCCTTGGCCTCGATGTCGGCCACCCCCGCGGCGTCGATGCCCAGCATCACCAGCTCGCCGATGCGCAGCATCAGGCCGGCGACGTAGGCGGTCTCGCTGTCCTGCTCGCTGGCGCGGGCCAGCAGCTGCGCGAAGGTGGCGCAGGCCATGCCGTGGCGCCAGAACGCGCGGGTGTCCAGGCCCTGCGTGGCGGGGAAGGTGTCGGCCAGGCAGGCCGACAGCGCCAGGTTGCGCAGCGTGTCGACCCCCAGCGCCGCGGCGGCGTCGCGCAGCCGGGCGATGTCGCGGCCGGGGCTGTAGCGCGCCGAGTTCGCCAGCCGCAGCACCTTGGCGCTGAGGGCGGCGTCCTGGCCGATCAGCTCGGCCATCGAGTCCAGGCCGACGCTGTCGTCGCCGAAGGTGCGCAGCAGCCGCGTGGCCACTTCCGGGAACATGGGCAGCGCCACGTGCGCAGGGAAAAAACGGGCCACTTCGGGCGGCACGGCGGTGTTGGTCATGGCGCTCCTTGTTGAGCAACGACGGAGGAAGGAACCTGCTCTACGGTCGCCGCCGGTCCGACTTGAATGCGGCCCAACCCGCGGCCGTGCCGTTCCCGAGCCTTTCCCGTGCACCTTCCACGCGGCGTGCGGCACGCAGGCAGAATCGCCCGCCATGCCCCAAGTGCTCGTGCTCCTCGCCCACCCGGACCTGCGCCTGTCGCGCGTCAACCGCCGGCTGCGCCAGGTCGTGCTCGAACAGCCGCAGGCCACCGTGACGCTGCGCGACCTGTACGCGCTGTACCCCGACCACTCGATCGACGTCGAGGCCGAGCAGGCCGCCGCCGCGGCCGCCGACCTGATCGTCTGGCAGCACCCGATCCACTGGTACAGCATGCCCTCGCTGATGAAGCAGTGGCTCGACGAGGTGCTGACGCTGGGCTGGGCCTACGGCCCGGGCGGCACCGCGCTGCAGGGCAAGGACCTGTGGCTGGTGGCCTCCACCGGCGGCCCCGAGGAGGCCTACCACCCGAGCGGCTACAACCGCTACTTCTTCGACGCCTTCCTGCCGCCGTACGAACAGACCGCCGCGTTGTGCGGCCTGCGCTTCCTGCCACCGCTGGTGCTGCACGGCGCCCACGCGGTCACGCCGGCCGACCTGGACCGCCACGCCGCCGAATACGCCGACCGGCTGCGCAGCTACCCCGAGTGGCCCGAGATGGACCTGCTCGAACCCTGCCCGCTGTGCGAGGTGCCGGTGGGCGATCGCCCGGCGGAGGGCCGCTGATGGAACACGGCGCCTCGAACTGGCTGCTCGCCACCGGGCTCTACCTCGGCGCCGGCGTCATCGGCGTGCTGGTGGCGCGCCGCCTCGGGCTCAGCGCCATCCTCGGCTACCTGCTGGCCGGCATCGCGATCGGGCCGTACGGGCTCGACCTGGTCGGCGACACGGAGGCGATCCTGCACTTCGCCGAGTTCGGCGTGGTGTTGATGCTGTTCCTGATCGGGCTGGAGCTGGAGCCGCCGAAGCTGTGGTCGATGCGCCGGCCCATCTTCGGCTGGGGCACGCTGCAGGTGGCCGGCTGCGCGGCGGCGCTGGGCGTCGCGGGCTGGGCGCTGGGCTGGCGCTGGGAGGCGGCGATCCTGGCCGGGCTCGGCCTGGCGCTGTCCTCCACCGCGGTGGCGCTCGGCGTGCTGCAGGAGCGCAACCTGCTGCCCACCTCGGGCGGCCAGGCGGCGTTCGCGATCCTGCTGTTCCAGGACGTCGCGGCCATCCCGATCCTCGCCGCGATCCCGCTGCTGGGCCATGTGCAGGCCGACGGCTCGCCGTGGGCCGAGGCGGCCAAGGCGCTCGGCGTGATCGTGGGCATCATCGTCGTCGGCCGGCTGCTGCTGCGCGAGGTGCTGCGGCGCATCGCCAAGAGCCGCACGCCGGAGCTCTTCACCGCCGCCGCGCTGGGCCTGGTGGTGGGCATCGCCTGCCTGATGCAGGCGGCCGGGCTGTCGATGGCGCTGGGCGCCTTCCTCGGCGGCGTGCTGCTGGCCGAAAGCGAATACCGCCGCGAGCTGGAGACCGACGTCGAGCCGTTCAAGGGCCTGCTGCTCGGGCTGTTCTTCATGGCGGTCGGCATGGGCATCGACTTCGGCGTGCTGGCGCAGCAGGCCGGGCGGGTGGCCCTGCTGCTGGTCGGCTTCCTCGCGATCAAGGGGGCGCTGCTGTGGGCGCTGGCACGTTTCATCGACGTCGCCCCCGCGGAGCGGCCGCTGTTCACGCTGCTGCTGGCGCAAGGCGGCGAATTCGCCTTCGTGGTGTTCCAGCAGGCCGAGGGCGTGGGCGTGCTGTCGGCAGAACTCGGCGCGGTGCTGACCGGCACGGTGGCGCTGTCGATGGTGGTGACGCCACTGCTGCTGGTGGCGCTGGACCGCTTCGGCACGCCGGCCGGCAAGCGGCTCGCGTCGATGCCCGAGCTGAGCGAGCCGCAGGCGGCGCCGGTGATCATCGCCGGCTTCGGCCGCTACGGCCAGGTGGTCGGCCGGCTGCTGTATGCCAACGGCATCGACGCCACCGTGCTCGACCACGACGCCGAGCAGATCGAGGCGGTGCGCCGCTTCGGCATGACGGTGCACTACGGCGACGCGACCCGCCTCGACCTGCTGCGCACCGCCGGCGCCGCCGACGCGAAGGTGCTGGTGGTGGCGATCGACGACGTCGAGCAAAGCCTGCAGCTGGTCGACGTGGTGCGCAGCGAGTTCCCGCACCTCGAGGTGGTGGCGCGGGCCCGCAACGTGCAGCACTACTACGCGCTGCGCGACCGCGGCGTCACGCACATCGAGCGCGAGACGCTGGACGCCGCGCTGGTGAGCGGGCGCAGCGTGATGGAGCGGCTCGGCTGGCAGCCCTACGTGGCGCGGCAGCTGGCGATGCGCTTCCGGCGCCATTCGGTGCAGCAGCTCGAACGGCTGTGGCCGCACCACCGCGACGAGAAGACGCTGGTCTCGATGACGCGGCGCGGGCGCGAGCAGCTGGCCGAGCTGTTCGCGCAGGAGCGGGCGCAACGGCGCGCCCGCTTCGAGCGGCCCTGGGGCGACGACACCCCGGCCGACTGACGGCCCCGGCTTACTGCTTCAGCCCCTGGAAGGTGCCCTGGCCGCTGCCGCTGGCCTGGCGCCAGGTGCCGTTGAGCGCCCCGCTCTTCGGGTCGATGCTGCCGTTGAAGAACGCGCTGCCGGCCTGGCCGCTGCCGGTCATCACCAGCGCGCCGGCTGGGTTGACCATGCCGCTGATCGTGAACGACGTGTTGGCGCTGGACTGGCCGACACCGCTGATGCGGCCGTCGCTGCCGACCATCACCGAGAAGATGCCCTGCTCGGCGCCGCCGTACTGGCCGGCGAACGCCCCCACCAGCGTGGCCGGCAGCGCGCTCGGCTTCTGCACCGCCACGCCCTGCTGGATCTTCGCCGGCGCGTTCAGCAGCGCCGGCTTCGGCCCCTGGTCGGTGGCCTGCAGCGACTGTGCGGCGTTGTTGCGCGAGGCCTGCGAATGGGTCTGCACCAGGCTCGGCTTGTCGCGCACCTGCTGCACGATCTTGTTGTAGTTGTCGAGCAGGCTGGCGGCGATCAGCTTGCCTTCGGGCGTCTTGGTGTAGCCGGCCGCCGAGGCCCAGCCGAGGCCGCCCCAGCCCCAGCCGCCGAGGCTGAAGTTCATCTTGCTGGCACTGCCCTGCGCGCTGGCCACCTGGATGCTGGAGCGCACGTCGGCCACCACCAGCGTGGTCTCGGCCTCCTTGAACTTGACCCCGCCGGCCAGGCCGCCGAGCTGGCCGAGCACGCCGCCGGCGCGGCCGAGCAGCCCGCCGAGGGTGCCGCCGACGCCGCCGCTGTCATCGGAGAACTGCACCGCCGGGGTCATCACGAAGTCGGCGCCCTGCATCTGGCCGCGGCCGATGTTGGAGCCTTCCTGCAGCTGGCCGTCGGCGGCGAGCGCGCGTTCCTGGCGCAGGTTCTGCATCGCCACGCCGCGCTCCACCACCGAGAAGCAGCCCGACTCCTGCACCATCATGCGCAGCATCATCGTCGGCGACCCGAGGCTGTAGCGGCCCAATGCCGACAGCACGTGGTCCTGCGGCTCGGAGACCGCCAGCGTGCCCAGTTCCTGCGGGCATTTTTCGACCGTTTGCGCCAGCGCAGGGCCTTGCAGGCCGAGCAGTGCAACGATCGCGGAAAGCGGACGGAGAGAGGAAGAGGAGGTCATGGGGCACTCGCTGAACAACCAAGGCGGCCGCAGTGTAGCGACGCCGACGGCTGGCAACATCGCCCCTTCGATGGTGTATCCATCCCGTCCACCGGAGCTCTCATCCCCATGACCCTGCAACGCCTCCATGTCGGCCCGCGCCTGAGCGAAGCGGCGATCCACCACGGCGTCGTGTACCTCGCCGGCCAGGTGCCCGACCAGCACCCCGAAGCCAGCATCGAAGACCAGACCCGTGAGGTGCTCGGCCACATCGACCGCCTGCTCGCCGAAGCCGGCAGCGACAAGACCCGCCTGCTGTCGGTGCAGATCTTCCTCGCCGACATCGACGAGATCGGCCGCATGAACGCGGTCTGGGACCGCTGGGTGCCGCCCGGCCACACGCCGCCGCGCGCCACCGTGCAGGCGCGCCTGGCCGATGCGCGCTGGCGCATCGAGGTGGTGGTGACCGCCGCGGTCTGACCTGGCAGGCGCCGCGTACGTTGATCGACGTATTCGCCGGCGCGGCGCGTTGGCCTGAAATGCCGACATCGTTTTCGATGGAGGCCCGGCATGCTGCACGGCGACATTTCGAGCAGTGAAGACACCGTGGGTGTCGCGGTGGTCAACTACAAGATGCCGCGCCTGCACAGCACCGCCGAGGTGCTGGACAACGCGCGCAAGATCGCCGCGATGGTGGAGGGCATGAAGGTCGGCCTGCCCGGGCTCGACCTGGTGATCTTCCCCGAGTACAGCACCCACGGCATCATGTACGACGCCAAGGAGATGTACGAGACCGCCTCCAGCGTGCCGGGCGCGGAGACCGAGGTCTTCGCCGCGGCCTGCCGCAAGGCGAAGGTATGGGGCGTCTTCTCGCTCACCGGCGAGCGCCACGAGGAGCACCCGCACAAGGCGCCCTACAACACGCTGGTGCTGATCAACGACCAGGGCGAGATCGTCCAGAAGTACCGCAAGATCATGCCGTGGGTGCCCATCGAGGGCTGGTACCCCGGCAACTGCACCTACGTCAGCGATGGCCCGAAAGGCCTCAAGATCAGCCTCATCATCTGCGACGACGGCAACTATCCCGAGATCTGGCGCGACTGCGCGATGAAGGGTGCCGAGCTGATCGTGCGTTGCCAGGGCTACATGTACCCGGCCAAGGACCAGCAGGTGCTGATGGCCAAGGCGATGGCCTGGGCCAACAACAGCTACGTCGCGGTCGCCAACGCCTCGGGCTGGGACGGCGTCTACAGCTACTTCGGCCACAGCGCCCTCATCGGCTTCGACGGCCGCACGCTCGGCGAATGCGGCGAGGAGGACTACGGCGTGCAGTACGCGGCGCTGTCCAAGCGGCTCATCCGCGACTTCCGCAAGAACGGCCAGTCGGAGAACCACCTGTTCAAGCTGCTGCACCGCGGCTACACCGGCCTGTTGAACTCGCGCGATGGCGACCGCGGCGTGGCCGCGTGCCCGTACGAGTTCTACAGCCAGTGGGTCCACGACCCGGAGGGCACCCGCCAGCGCGTCGAGGCGATCACGCGGCCGATGGTGGGCACCGAGGAATGCCCGATCGACGGCATCCCCCACCCGGCGTCGACCGGACACCGCTGAGCGATGCCGACCGGCTCAGCCGACGAGCCGCTGGCGGCCTTCCGGCTGACCGCCGAGCCGCGCTACGTGGCCGGTGGCGGCGAGGTGGCCGCGTTCGAGGCGGCCCATGCACGCCGCCTGCCGGTGCTGCTGAAAGGTCCCACCGGCTGCGGCAAGACCCGCTTCGTCGAGCACATGGCCTGGCGGCTCGGCCGCCCGCTGGTGACGGTGGCCTGCCACGACGACCTGTCGGCGGCCGACCTGCTGGGCCGCTGGCTGCTCGACGCCGACGGCACGCGCTGGCAGGACGGTCCGCTGACGCTGGCCGCCCGGCACGGCGCGATCTGCTACCTCGACGAACTGGCCGAGGCGCGGCCGGACGTGACGGTGCTGCTGCACCCGCTGTCCGACACGCGGCGCCTGCTGCCGCTGGCGGCCTGCAACACGGCGCTGCCGGTGCACCGCGACTTCCACCTGGTGGCCTCTTACAACCCCGGGTACCAGGGCCTGCACAAGGCGCTGAAGCCGTCGACGCGGCAACGCTTCGTCGCCTTCGACCTGGACGTGCCGGCGCCCGATGTCGAGGCCCGCATCGTCGCGCAGGAAAGCGGCGCCGCGCTCACGGTGGCGCAGCAACTGGTCGCGCTGGCCGTGCGCACGCGGCGGCTGCAGGACGAAGGGCTCGACGCCGGCGCCTCGACCCGCCTGCTGGTGCACGCGGCGCTGCTGGTCCAGGGCGGCCTGGACTTGAAGACGGCCTGCCGCCAGGCGGTGCTCGCGCCGCTGACCGACGACGCCGAGCTGCGCGCCGGGCTGCAGGCGCTGCTCGATGCCAGCCTGGGCTGAACCGGCCCGTCGGCACGCCGCATTCCTGCGTGCCGGCTGGGGCTTCGAGGGTCACCTCGACACTGCCGCGGTGGCGCACCCGCTGCTGCAGCCGGGGCCGCCGGCGAGGCTCACGCTGCCGCCGGATCCGGCCTGCCACGCCGCCGCGGTGGCCCATGCCGCCGCGCATCTGGCGTACGGCGGCCCGCCGTTCGCGCGCGGCAGCCTGAAGCCGCTGCAGCAGGCCCTGCTCGGCACGCTGGAGGACGCCCGCGTCGAAGACGCCGCGCTGCGCGAACTGCCCGGTCTGCGGGCGCTGTGGCTGCCGTGGCACGACGCCGCCCCCGACAGCGGCGCCAGCTTCGCCCTGCTGCTGCGCCGGCTGCAGCGCCGCCTGCTCGACCCGCGGCACGCCGATCCGCACCCGTGGCTCGACAAGGCGTGCCGGTGGTACCGCGACAGCGCGCCCACGCCGGCGGCGATGCGCGGGCTGGCGTCGTTGCTGGGTCACGAGCTCGGCCAGCTGCGGCTGCCGTTCGATGCCACTGCCGACACGGTCGGCCCGCCCTACCGCGACGACCACCGGCACCTGTGGGAGCCGCTGCCGGCGCAGGGCGAGGCCGCCGGGGCGGCGCTCGCGCCTGGTGGCGACGCCGCCGCGCCGACGCCGCCAGCGGGCCGGCGCGTCCTGCACCCCGAGTGGGACTGGCGCATCGGCGGGTTGCGGCCCGGCTGGTGCACCGTCGTCGAGAGCGAGGGCGCGGCCGGGCCGGCCGCAGCGCTGACGGGCGGACGGTGGCCCGGGGCCAGCCCCGCAGTGGTCACGCGCCGGTGGCACGGCCGCCAGCCCGCCGGGCCGGCGTTCGACGATGCAGCGCTGGTGGACGCCGCCGTGGCGCTGCGTCGCCGCGACCCGCCGCCGCAGCGGCTGTACCGCGCACCGCAGGCGGCGCCGGCGCGGGCGGCGGTGCTGCTGCTGATCGACCGCTCGGCCTCGACCGCCGCCGCCGCGCCACCGGGCTGGCCGGGCGCTTCGACCCGCCTGCAGGCCGAAGTGATGGCCGCCACGGTGCTTGGCCACGGCCTCGCGGCGGCGGGGCACCGCATCGGCGTGCAGGCCTTCGCCTCCAGCGGCCGCCACGCGGTGCAGGTCGACTGGGTGCGGCGCTTCGACGAGGGCGCCACGGTCGCCGCGGCGCGCCTGGCCGCGCTGCACAGCGCTGGCTCGACACGCCTGGGCACCGCGCTGCGTCACGCGGTGGCGACGCTGCGCCAGCACCGCGGGCTGCCGCTGGCGGTGCTGGTGCTCACCGACGGCGAGCCGCACGACATCGACGTGCACGAGCGCCGCTACCTGCTCGACGACCTCGCGCAGGCGGTGCGGGCAGCGCGGCAGGCCGGGGTGAGCGTGGGCGGCCTGCTGGTCGGGTCGGAGGTCGGTGCACCGTCGGCACTGCGGCGCTGCTTTGGCGCCGGCCGGTGTGTGGTCCTGCGCGGCGCCGCCGACCTGCCGGCCGCCGCCGCCCTGGTGGGCTGAGGCGGGCGGCTACCATGCGGGGCCTCCCCGCCGCCCATGGAAGCCATGCCCGCAGTCCCGGTTCCGCCGTCGTCCTCGGACGATCTCGCCCAGATGTTCGACCTGGCGCCGGTCTCGCTGTGGCTGGAGGACTTCTCCGGGCTGCACACGCTGTTCACGCGCTGGCGCGAAGAAGGCGTGCGCGACCTGCGCCAGCACCTGCACGGCCACCCCGACCGCATCACCGCCTGCACCCGCGAGCTGAAGGTGCTGCGCGTGAACCGGCGCACGCTCGAGCTGTTCGGCGCCGCCGACGAGGCCTCGCTGCTGGCCCGGCTCGACCTGGTGTTCCGCGACGACATGCTCGAGCGCCACGTCGACGAGCTGGTGCACCTGTGGAACGGCGCGACCAGCTACACCAGCCAGACCGTCAACTACACGCTCGACGGCCGCCGGCTCGACGTGCTGCTGCGCGTGCGCGTGCTGCCCGGCCACGAGTCGCGCTGGGACCGCGTGCTGCTGTCGCTCGAGGACATCACCTCCCGCGAGCATGCGCGCGACGCGCTGGTGCGCAGCGAGCGCTATGCGCAGGGGCTGTTCGAACACTCGCCGGTGTCGCTGTGGGTCGAGGACTTCGCCGCGGTGAAGCACCTCATCGACGACGTGCGCGCGCGCGGCATCGTCGACTTCCGCGTCTTCACGCAGGTGCATCCCGAGTTCGTCGAACGCTGCATGGCCGAGATCCGCGTGCTGGACGTCAACCGCCAGACACTGACGATGTTCCGCGCGCCGGACAAGGGCACGCTGCTGAGGCGGCTGCCCGACGTGTTCCGCGACGAGATGCGCCAGCCGTTCACCGAGCAGCTGATCGACCTGTGGGAGGGCAAGCTGTTCCAGACCCGCGAGACGGTCAACTACGCGCTCGATGGCGAACCGGTGCACGTGCACATGCAGTTCGCGGTGCTGCCCGGCCACGAGCGCGACTGGTCGCGGGTGCAGGTCTCGCTGACCGACATCACCGCGCGCAAGAAGGCCGAGGCCTACCTCGAGTTCCTCGGCAAGCACGATGCGCTGACCCGGCTGCGCAACCGCTCGTACTTCGACGACGAACTCAACCGCCTGGAACGCAAGCAGACGCACCCGGTGGCGCTGCTGGTGATCGACCTGAACGGCCTCAAGCAGATCAACGACGAGCAGGGCCACCGTGCCGGCGACGCGCTGCTGCGCCGCGCCGGCGAGGTGCTGGCCGAGGCGGTGGGCGCACCGGCCACGGCCGCGCGCATCGGCGGCGACGAGTTCGCGGTGCTGCTGCCGGGCGCCGATGCCGCCGCGGCCGAACAGCTCGAGCAGCACCTGCTGCAGCTGGTCGACCTGAACAACCAATACCACAGCGACGTGCCGCTGCGGCTGGCGATCGGCATCGCGGTGGCGCAGCCGGGCGAGCGGCTCGAGGCCGCGCTGCACCGCGCCGATGCCGGCATGTACGCGCAGAAGATGCGCTACTACCGCAGCACCGAACACGACCGCCGCCGCGCCGGCGAGGCCCCCGCCGAGTGAACGGAACGGGCGCCGCCGCTACGCGGCGCGCTCGAACTTGAACACCGCGGTGCTGCCCAGCAGGTTGGGCCAGTGGCGCACGACCTGCCCGGCGTGCAGCCCGAACGACGCGAGGATGCGCAGGCCGCACTGGTGTGCCAGCACCTCGAAGTCCTTGAACGTGCCGACGCGGATGTTCGGCGTGTCGTACCACTGGTACGGCAGCGTCTTGGTCACCGGCATGCGCCCGCGCAGCACCGACACGCGGTTGGGCCAGTGGGCGAAGTTCGGGAAGCTGACGATGCCGATGCGGCCCACGCGCGCGGTTTCGCGCAGCATCGCCTCGGTGTTGCGCAGGTTCTGCAGGGTGTCGAGCTGCAGCACCACGTCGAAGCTGTTGCTCTCGAAGATCGACAGGCCTTCTTCGAGGTTGCGCTGGATCACGTTGACACCGCGCTTCACGCAGGCCAGCACCTTGGCGTCGTCGAGTTCGACGCCGTAGCCGGTGCAGCGGCGCTCGGCCTTCAGCATCGCCAGCAGCTGGCCCTCGCCGCAGCCGAGGTCGAGCACCGCGGCGCCTTCGGGCACCAGCTGGGCGATGCGGTGCAAAGACGCGGGGTTCATGCACCGACCTCCTGTGCGACGCGTTCGAAATAGGCCCGCAACAGCGCGTGGTAGCGCGCATCGTCGAGCAGGAAGGCATCGTGGCCGTGCGGCGCGTCGATCTCGGCGTAGCTGACGTCGCAGTCGTTGTCGACCAGCGCCTTGACGATCTCGCGCGAGCGCTGCGGCGAGAAGCGCCAGTCGGTGGTGAAGCTGGTCACCAGGAACTTCGCGCGCGCCCGTGCCAGTGCCGCGCGCAGGTTGCCGCCGAACGCGGCGGCGGGGTCGAAGTAGTCGAGCGCGCGGGTGATCAGCAGGTAGGTGTTGGCGTCGAAGTACTCGCTGAACTTGTCGCCCTGGTAGCGCAGGTAGCTCTCGATCTGGAACTCGATCTCGTGCGTGCTGTAGGCCAGCTCGGCCGCGCGCAGCTGGCGGCCGAACTTCTGCTCCATCACGTCGTCGCTGAGGTAGGTGATGTGGCCGATCATGCGCGCCACGCGCAGGCCGCGCTTGGGCACGACGCCGTGCGCGTAGTAGTGGCCGCCGTGGAAGTCGGGGTCGGTGATGATGGCGCGGCGCGCCACCTCGTTGAAGGCGATGTTCTGCGCCGACAGGCTCGGCGCACTGGCGATCACCAGCGCATGGCCCATGCGGTCGGGGTACTGCAGCGTCCAGCTCAGCGCCTGCATGCCGCCCAGGCTGCCGCCGAGCACCGCGGCCAGCCGGTCGATGCCCAGCGCGTCGAGCACGCGGGCCTGCGCGTCGACCCAGTCTTCCACCGTGACCACCGGGAAGTCGGCACCGTAGGGCTGGCCGGTGGCGGGGTTGGCGTCACGCGGGCCGGTCGAACCGAAGCACGAGCCGGGGTTGTTGACGCCGATGACGAAGAAGCGGTTGGTGTCCAGCGGCTTGCCGGGGCCGACGAGGTTGTCCCACCAGCCCTCGCTGCGCGCCTGGCCGGCGTAGGTGCCGGCGACGTGGTGGCTGGCATTGAGCGCGTGGCACACCAGCACGGCGTTGGAGCGGCTGGGGTTCAGCGTGCCGTAGGTCTCGTAGACGACCTGGTAGTCGCGCAACTGCGCGCCACTGCGCAGCTTCAGCGGCGCGGCGAAGTGCAGCGTCTGCGGGGTCACGTCCCCGACGGTGGTGTCGAGCGTGGTCATGGTGGTGGTGTTCGGGGCCCAGCAAAAAACCCGGCGCTGCGATCCATCGAGGTCAGACACCGGGTGCGGGCGTCCCTCTTTAGCGGCATTTGTAGAGCGCCCGCAAGCCGGTCAAATCAGCGCTGCGCGGAGTATATGCCGCGGGCCGCGCCACAAACGGCCGGCATTGCCCGCGGTATTGCGGGCATCGGCGCGGCGCGCGGCTGCCAGCATGTCCAGCACTGCCGGAGCCTTCGCTCCGCGGGGAGCCGACCATGCCTGCTGGGCTGCCGACGCTGGACCGCCTGTTTCCGATCCGCTGGCTGACGCTGGCCGCCTGTGCGGCCGCTGCGGTGGCGGGCCTCGTGCTGGCGCACTGGCCGCTCGCGGCGATCGGCCTGCTCGGCAGCGCCCTCGGCGCGCGCGATCTCTGCCAGACGCGCCGCGCGCTGCTGCGCAATTACCCGGTGATCGGCCACCTGCGCTTCCTGCTCGAATGGGTGCGGCCCGAGATCCGCCAGTACTTCCTCGAAAGCGACAACGAGGCCGCGCCGTTCTCGCGGCAACAGCGCTCGCTGGTCTACCAGCGTGCCAAGGGCGAGCCGGACAAACGCCCGTTCGGCACCCAGCTCGACGTGCTCGCCGAAGGCCACGAGTGGCTCAACCACTCGATGACACCGACGGCGCTGCCCGACGCCGACTTCCGCGTCACCATCGGCGCGGACCGGCCGCAGCCCTATGCCATGAGCGTGTTCAACGTGTCGGCGATGAGCTTCGGCGCGCTGTCGGCCCACGCCATCCTGGCGCTGAACCTGGGCGCGCGGCGCGGCGGCTTCGCACACGACACCGGCGAAGGTTCGATCAGCCGCTACCACCGCGAGCACGGCGGCGACCTGGTGTGGGAGATCGCCTCGGGCTACTTCGGCTGCCGCGATGCCCACGGCCGCTTCGACCCGGCGCGCTTTGCCGAGCAGGCCCGTTCGCCACAGGTGAAGCTGATCGAGCTGAAGCTCAGCCAGGGCGCCAAGCCGGGACATGGCGGCATGCTGCCCGGGCCGAAGGTCACCGCCGAGATCGCCGCGGCGCGCGGCGTGCCGGTCGGGCAGGACTGCGTCTCGCCGGCGTCGCACGCCGAATTCTCGACGCCGGTCGGGCTGCTGAAGTTCATCGAGCGGCTGCGCACGTTGTCGGGCGGCAAGCCGACCGGCTTCAAGTTCGCGGTCGGCCATCCATGGGAATGGTTCGCGGTCGTCAAGGCGATGCTGCTGACCGGCATCGTGCCGGACTTCATCGTCGTCGACGGCGCCGAAGGGGGCACCGGCGCGGCGCCGCTGGAGTTCGCCGACCATGTCGGCGCGCCGCTGCAGGAAGGGCTGCTGTTGGTGCACAACACGCTGGTCGGCGCCGGGCTGCGCGACCGGGTGACGCTCGGGGCGGCGGGGCGCATCGTCAGCGCGTTCGACATCGCCCGCGCGATGGCGCTGGGCGCCGACTACTGCAACGCCGCCCGTGGCTTCATGTTCGCGCTCGGCTGCATCCAGGCCCAACAGTGCCACTCGGGCCACTGCCCCACCGGCGTGGCGACGCAGGACCCGCGCCGCCAGCGGGCGCTGGTGGTCGAGGACAAGGCGCAGCGCGTCGCCCAGTTCCACCGCCAGACGCTCGAGGCGCTGAAGGAGCTGGTGCAGGCCGCCGGGTTGCACCACCCCGGCGAGATCGACGCCTCGCACCTGGTGCACCGCAACGCCCGGCACGAGGTGCGGCTGCTGTCGACGCTGCTGCCGCAGGTGGCGCCGGGCGCACTGCTGGCGGCCGAACGCGGCGACGCGGCATGGCCGCACGCCACGTTCGAACGGTACTGGCCGATGGCGCAGGCCGGCAGCTTCGCGCCGCGCCGCGGCCACCCGGATGCGGGACCCATGCCCCGCGAGCGCGGGATGGGGCCGGGGGCGGTCGCCGCTGAACAATCAGCGCCCCCTTCCCGTCTCCGGGATCCCGTCGAGGACACCACCCCATGAGCAGCACCACCGCCCTGACCCCGCAGGTGCCGCCCCGCTGGCGCCTGGCCACGCTGGGAACGGCCGCCCTGCTGGTGCTGGCCGCACTGCTGCTGTTGACCGTGCTGCGCAGCTTCGGCAGCGTGGAAGCACCGACCGGCCCGGGCTGGTCCGCGGTGCCGTCGCTTGCCGCCGTGGACACCGGCGATGCGCTCGCGCGCCGCCTCGGCTGGCTGACCCACGCCACCTGGACCTTCACCGGCATCGCGCTGCTGCTGGCGCTGGCCCAGCGCAGCCTGCACGACCTCGCCCTCGCCGGTGCCGGCGCGCTGTGGGGGCTGCTGTTCGAACAGCGTGTCCGCGCGATGCACCCCCCCGACTTCACGCCGACCGCGCTGACGGTCGGGCTGCAAGTGGTGTTCATCGGCGCGCTCGGCGTGAGCCTGTGGTACGGCCTGCGGCTGCTGCGGCGCTCGGGCCTGCGGCCGCACCCGCTGTCGCTGACGCGGCTGCTGACGCTGTCGGGCCTGGCCGCGCTGGTGCTCGGCCTGAACGGCACGCTGAAGCAGCCGGTGTACTGGGTGCTGCCGATCGCCAGCGTGCTGGCCTGCGGCGGTGCGCTGGTGCGCATGGTCGACATGGCACGGCGCCCCGGCTCGCTGCTGCGCCCGTCGCTGGCCGCGTGGCTGCTGGCGCTGGCCGTGGCCTGCCTCGTCGCAGCGGGGTGCCGCGAGCTGTGGCTGCAGGCCGGCGAACCCCCGGCCTCCGAGCAGCTGCGCGATGCCTGGCTGACCACCCGCAGCGCGATCGTGCTGGTGCTGGTGTGCGCGCTCGGGCTGCGGCTCGACCAGCTGGCCCGCATGCTGCGCCAGCTCGGCGGCAGCCATTCCCACTGGCGCCGCCGCCTGCGCGAGGTGCAGCGCCACCTGGCGCAGGCGCGTGAGCGGCTGGCCCTCACCGACCGCACCGCCACGCAGCAGGCACAGCGCGACCACCTGCTGCGCGAGCTGCACGACGACCTCGGCCACCGGCTGCTCGACGCCTCGCAGTGGCTGGACGACACGGCCGCAGCCCGCCCCGCGCAGGCGCTGATCGACAGCAGCCTGCACGAGCTGCAGCTGGCCTACGACGCGCTCGGCACCGTGCCGCGGCCGTTGGCCGAAGCGCTGCAGCGCCTGCACCTGCAGCTGGCCGCGCCGCTCGAAGAGGCCGGCGTGGCGCTGCAATGGACGATCGACGGCCCGGCCACGACGCTGGTGCTGAACCAGGTCGAGACGCTGCAGCTGCTGCGCATGGTGCGCGGCGCCTTCAGCACAACGCTCGACCGCCATGCGCGGCAGCCCGGTGAACCGATGCCAGGGACCTGCCTGCTGCGGCTCGACGTGGCCGATGGCGAGACCGGCCGCCACCTGCGCCTGCAGCTGAAGGACGAACCGGCGGCCGCGCCGGCCGCCCGGCTCGGCGCCGAGTGGACCCGGCTGCAGCGCCAGGCGACGTCGCTCGGCGCCCAGCTGGCGCTCGATGCGCAGGCCGGCCCGGGCCGGCAGGGCTGGTCGGTCGAACTGGTGATGCCGCTGGCCGGACGCTAGCCGCGGGCGCCGGGCCGGCTCAGCCGGCCGGCGGCCGGGTGTCGACGAAGCTCTGCCGCTGGGCGAGCTTGTCCACCAGCTTGACGAGCTGCGGGTGGTCGTCGCGCCAGGCCACCGCGGGGAAACGGAAATCGAGGTAGCCCAGCGCGCAGCCGGTCGCGATGTCGGCCAGCGACAGGTGCGTGCCGACGCACCAGGGCCGGTCGCCCAGCGCCCGCGACATCGCCGCCACCGCCAGGTGCACCTTGCCGAGCTGGCGGTCGATCCAGGCCTGGCTGCGTTCGGCCTCGCTGCGGCCCGGCCAGGTGGCTTCCATGCGCGCAAGCGCAGCCGCGTCCATCAGGCCGTCGGCCAGGGCTTCCCAGGTGCGCACCTCGGCGCGCTCGCGGCCCTTTTCGGGGATCAGGCGGCCCACCGGCGAGAGCGTGTCGACGTACTCGACGATCACCCGCGAATCGAACACCGCCTCGCCGCCTTCCATCACCAGGCACGGCACCTTGCCGAGCGGGTTGGCATCGGTGACGACGTTGCGGTCGGCCCAGGGATCGTCGAGTTCGAACTTGTAGTCGAGCTTCTTCTCGGCCAGGACGATGCGCACCTTGCGCACGTAGGGACTGGTGAGGGAACCGATGAGTCTCATGTGCGAAGCGCCGAATGTCCGTCTGTCGAAAATCATTCTAGTGGTCGGCCGGCGCTGCGCCGATGACGGCGGGGCCGGGCCGGCGGACCGCTTCAGCGCCGTAGCGTGAAGTCCACACGCCCCGGCCGACCGGGCAACGCGAGTTCGACCGTGCGCGGCGCGCAGCGGGCCACCACCCGCCCGCGGCGCACCACCAGCAGCCGCGGCGGACGCAGCCGCAGCGCCTCGGCCGGCGAGCGGGCCTGCAGCAGCACCAGGTCGGCATGGCAGCCGGGCGCCAGGCCGTAGCCGTCGAGCCCGAGCACCCGCGCGGCGTTCACCGTCACGGCGTCGAAACAGGCCTGCATGCCCGCCTGCGACGTCATCTGCGCGACGTGCAGGCCCATCGCGGCGACTTCGAGCATGTCGCCACTGCCCATCGCATACCAGGGGTCCATCACGCAATCGTGGCCGAACGCGACGTTGACACCGGCGGCGAGCAGCTCGGGCACGCGGGTCATGCCGCGGCGCTTGGGGTAGGTGTCGTGGCGCCCCTGCAGCGTGATGTTGATCAGCGGGTTGGCCACCGCGTGCAGCTGCGCTTCGGCGAGCAGCGGCAGCAGCTTGGAAACGTAGTAGTTGTCCATCGAGTGCATGGACGTCAGGTGCGAGCCGGTGACGCGCCCTTGCAGGCCGCAGCGCACGGTTTCGGCGGCCAGCGTCTCGACGTGGCGCGACAGCGGGTCGTCCGTCTCGTCGCAGTGCATGTCGACCGGCAGGCCGCGGCGTGCGGCGATCTCGCAGAGCTGCCGCACGCTCTCGGCGCCGTCGGCCATCGTGCGTTCGAAGTGCGGGATGCCGCCCACCACGTCGACACCGAGGTCGAGCGCCCGCTCCAGGTTGCGCAGGGCGCCGGGCGAGCGCAGCACGCCGTCCTGCGGGAAGGCGACCAGCTGCAGCGTCAGGTACGGCGCGACACGGCGCTTGACCTCGAGCAGGGCCTGCACGGCGAGCAGCCGCTCGTCGCAGACATCCACGTGCGTGCGGATCGCGAGCAACCCCTGCGCCACCGCCCAGTCGCAGTACGCCAACGCCCGTTCGACCACCGCTTCCGGCGTCAGCAGCGGCTTCAGTTCACCCCACAGCGCGATGCCCTCGAGCAGCGTCCCGCTGCGGTTGACGCGCGGCAACCCGTGGCTCAGGGCCGAGTCGAGGTGGAAGTGGGCGTCGACAAACGGCGGGCTGAGCAGCCAGCCCTCGGCGTCGACCACCGGCACATGGGGCGGCGCGGCCAGCGCGGGGCCGATCTCCCGGAGACGGCCGGCGAGCACCAGCACGTCCTGGCCGGTGCGGCCGTCGGGCAGCGTGGCGTTGCGGATCAGCAGGTCGGCAGCGGCATCGGGCGTCATGCCCTGCAGCGTAGCAAGCGCTGCGCCAGCCGTCAGGGGGCTTCGGCGCGGGCCAGTTGCCGCCACGGACCGTCGACTGCCTCGAGCAGCTCGTCCGCGCTGCGCGCCGAGTTCGACGCCAGCCGCTGGGCGGCCACCGCGACGTTTTCGCCGGCCACCAGCTCGTCGACCAGGCTGCCCAGCACCAGCAGGTCGCGCAGCGGCGCGGCCAGCGGCTGCCACTGCGGCTGTGGCTCGACGCGGGCCTGCACGTAGCGGACGACGTCGCCGGCCAAGCCCCAGCTGGCGCACAGTGCACTGCCGTAGGCGGCGTGGGTGACGCCGAACGCTTCGCGTTCGGCGGCCAACAGCGCCGGGAGGTCGTCGCCGTGGCGCTCCAGCAGCCCCTGGTAGACGCCCTGGGCACGCGCCAGCAGCACCGCCTGGCCGCTGCGCGCGAACATGCCGGCGGTGTGGGCGCGCCAGACGTCCAACCCGAGGCTGGGGGCGCTGCGGCCCATCAGCAGCCCGCAACGCGCCGACTGGTGCCACAGCCGTTCGATCTGGGGGGTCGGCGTGAACGCCGCGCGCAACGCGGTCGAAAAGGTCAGTGCCGCGACCTCGGTGGTGCCGAGATAACGCACCGCCTCGCCGACGGTCTCGACACGGCGCAACAGGCCGAACATGGCCGAGTTCACGGTGCGCACCACCGCCGAGGCCAGCGCCATGTCGCTTTCGATCAGCTCGGCCATGGTGTCGACGGAAGCTTCTTCGTCCTCGATCAGCACCAGCAGGTCGAGCAGCACCCGCGGGCAGGCGGGCAGGTCGACGTCGAGGGCGCGCAGGTCATCGGGCAGCGGCATGGCAGTTCTCCACGGCGAGGGACGTCCCACGCCTGACCGGCCGATGCTGCGCGCAAAGCCGCCGCAGGCATGGGCGGAAAAGACCGGCCTTCCCGGACGTGGTGTCTCGCGGCGCGATCAGGCCGGGTGGCCGCGTTCGGTGCACTGGGCGCAGCGGCGCTGCGCCTCGTCGGCCAGCGTGTCGATCAGCAGCCGGGTGCGCGCCGGCATCAGGCGGCGCTGCGGGAACAGCGCCCAGGCGCTGGCCGGCGGGGCGTCCCAGTCCGGGAACAGGCGCACCAGACGGCCCTGGCGCACCCACGCATCGGCGTAGACATGCGACGCGGCGGCCACGCCGGCCCCCTGCGCGGCCAGCTGCAGCAGCATCGCCGGCAGGTTCACCAGCGTCAGCCGCTGGGGCACGCCCTGCCACGGCGCGCCGCCGTCGCGGTGCACCAGTTCCCACGGCATCGGCTCGCCGCCTTGCGTGCGCACCATCAGGCCGTGCTGGCCCAGCAGTTCGTCGGGGTGGGCCATCGGCGCCCGCGCGGCGAGCCAGTCCGGCGACGCGTACAGGCCGCCGGCAAAGGCGCCGATGCGGCGCGCCGCCAGCGGTCCCTCGTCGCGCAGTTCACCCATGCGCACCGCCAGGTCGAAGTTCTCGCCGATCAGGTCGACCCGCCGCGGCGAGAGGTCCAGCTCCAGCGTCAGCTTCGGATGCTCGACGACGAAGCGCGCCAGCGCATCGCCGAACAGCACCGTCGCGACATCCGAGGGCATCGACACCCGCAGGCGGCCGCTCGGCTCGGCCTGGCGGTGCGACGCGTACGCCAGCGCCTCGTCGAGTTCGGCCGCGACGCCGCGGGCGTGTTCGAGCAGGCCTGCACCGAAGTCGGTGAGCTGCAGCTTGCGCGTCGTGCGCTGCAGCACCCGTTCGCCGACCGCCGCCTCGAGCATCGACAGGCGCCGCGACACCGTGGACTTCGGCCAACCCAGCCGCTGCGCCGCCGCCGTGAAGCTGCCGGCCTCCATCACCCGGGCGAACAGCAGCAGATCGTCCGGCGACACACGGGGCGCGATTGTTCCATCCATGCAACGATCATATCCATGAAGCTGGGTTTATCGACACCCTCGGCATCAATACGATGCATCCATTCCCATCGCATCCAGGAGTGAACGATGAACGTCCTGCAAGTCAATTCCAGCGCCCGCCGTGTCCACGACGACCAGGGCTCGTTTTCCACCCGCCTGGCCGGTGAACTGTCGGCCGGCCTGCTGCGAGCCACCCCCGGTGCCACGCTGACGGTGCGCGACCTGGCGGCGAACCCGCACCCTGCGCTCGACGAAGCGGCGCTGCAGGCGCTCTTCACGCCAGCCGAGCAGCGCACGCCGGAGCAGGCCGCCCGCGTGGCGCAGGACGATGCGCTGATCGCCGAGGTGCAGGCAGCCGACGTGCTGGTGCTGGGCGCGCCGATGGTGAACTTCGCCGTCACCGCGCAGCTGAAGCACTGGATCGACGCGATCGCCCGCGCCCGCGTGACGTTCCGCTACACCGAGAACGGCCCGGAAGGTCTGTTGAAGGGCAAGCGGGTCTTCATCGTGCTGACGCGCGGCGGCGTGTACCGCGACCAGCCGTTCGACCACCAGGTGCCGTACCTGCGCCAGGTGCTCGGCTTCCTCGGCCTGACCGACATCACCTTCGTGTATGCCGAGGGGCTGGCGATGGGCCCGGAGGCCGAAGCCAAGGCCTTGGCCGAGGCGCGCGAGCAGATCCGCCGCACACTGGACGCTGCCGCGCCCCAACCCGCCTGAACGCCCGCTGGAGGCCCCGCTCCGCCCGACCCACCCGCCTTGGAGACCGTCGCGATGACCGACACCCCCCTCGCCCCCGCCACCGCCCTGCAACACCCCCGCGGCATCGAACGTGTCGTGGTGGGCGAGCGCACCAGCGACGGTGCCGGGGTGAAGTTGACCCGCGTGATCAGCGGCCCGGCGTTGCAGCGCCGCCTCGACCCGTTCCTGATGCTCGATGCGTTCGGCAGCGACGAGGCGGCCGACTACATCGCCGGCTTCCCGGACCACCCGCACCGCGGCTTCGAGACCGTCACGTACATGATCGCCGGGCGCATGCGGCACCGCGATTCGGCCGGTCACGAAGGCCTGCTGACGAACGGTTCGGTGCAGTGGATGACCGCGGGCCGCGGGCTGGTGCACAGCGAGCTGCCCGAGCAGGAGGAAGGCCGCATGGAGGGCTTTCAGCTGTGGCTGAACCTGCCTGCCAGCGACAAGCTGTGCGAGCCCTGGTACCGCGACATCGCCACCGAGGAGATGCCCGAGTGGACGGCGCCGGGGGTGCGGGTGCGGGTCGTGGCCGGTGCCACGCACGGGGTGCAGGGGGCGGTGCAGCGCGAGCGCACCGCGCCGGTGTACCTGGACGTGCACCTCGAGCCGGGCGCGACGTTCGAGCAACCGCTGCCGGCCGGCCACAACGCGCTGGTCTACGTGTACCGGGGCGGCGTCGCGATCGGGGGCGAAGCGGCCACCGAGGCCGGGCGCATGGCCATCCTGCGCAACGACCCGCAGGCCGATGGCGTGCGGCTGCAGGCCGGCGAGGCGCCGGCGCGTGCGCTGCTCATCGCCGGTGCGCCGCTGAACGAACCGATCGCGCAGTACGGCCCATTCGTGATGAACACGCGCGAGGAGCTGTTTCAGGCGGTCGAGGACTTCAACGCCGGGCGCTTCCGCTGAGCGCGCCGCCGCGTGGGGCCGTGCTCCCGGCTCACGCGGCGACCCCGAACAGCGCCTCGATGAACGCGCTGGTCACCGGAAACTCGGTGACCTCGACCGAGGTCGCGCCGTCGTGGGCGAGCCAGTCCCAAGCCTCGTGCTCGCAGGCCGCATGCGCCGGGGCCACGGCGAACCACGCCGGTGCCGCAGCGGACAGCAGGTCATGTGAGCGGGTGTCGGTCTTGGCCATGGCGGTCTCCAGACGGTGGGCGGTGTCGATCGGTCAATGCCCACACTGTGCCCGCCGCCCCGTCCCGCGGCCATCGCCCCCACGGGGGTCCGGCGGGGGGCACCCCCAGCGAGGCAGCCCCCCAAAAGGGGGCCCCCCGGCGACGCTGGCCCGTCAGAGTTCGAAGTGTTCGCCAGGCTCGCGGGCCAGCGCCTGCGTGACCACGGCGCGCGTCAGCGGCGCCGCGAAGGTCTCGACGAAGCCGAACGCGTAGTCGCGCAGGTAGCTGCCGCGGCGCAGTCCCACGCGGGTCATGTTGGCCGCGAAGAGGTGCCGCGCATCCAGCGCCAGCAACTGGCGGTCACGTTCTTCGTCGAAGGCGATCGACGCGACGATGCCCACGCCCAGCCCGAGCTCGACGTACGTCTTGATCACGTCCGCGTCCATCGCCAGCAGCACCATGTTCGGTGCCAGGCCGGCGCGCTGGAAGGCCTCGTCGATGTGCGAGCGGCCGGTGTAGCCTGCCTCGTAGGTGATCAGCGGGAACCGCGCCAGCCGCTGCAGCGTCAGCGGCTGGTCGCGCTCGGCGGCCAGCGGGTGGTCCTGCGGCACCACCACCACGTGCGTCCAGCGATACGACGGCAAGGCGACCAGTTCGTCGTACTGGGCCAATGCCTCGGTGGCGATGCCGACATCGGCGGTGCCGTCCATCAGCATCTGCGCCACCTGCTGCGGCGTGCCCTGGTGGATCTGCAGCAGCACGTCGGGATAGCGCAGCCGGAAGTCGCGCACCGCCGGCGGCAGCGCGTAGCGGGCCTGCGAATGGGTCGCGGCGATGGTCAGCGTGCCGCTGCCCTGGCGCGCAAAATCCGACCCCGCCTGCCGCAGGTTTTCGGCTTCCTGCAACAGTCGCTCGACGATCGGCAGCACGACGGTCCCCGGCGCCGTCAGGCCGGTCAGCCGCTTGCCCGCACGGTGGAAAATCTCGATGCCGAGTTCATCTTCCAGTTCACGGATCTGGCGGCTCACGCCCGGCTGCGAAGTGTGCAGCGCCTGCGCCACTTCGGTGAGGTTGAAGCCGCGGCGAGCGGCTTCTCGGACGGATCGGAGTTGTTGGAAGTTCACGGACTGTTGCGCGGGCCAGCCGCGTTATTCGATTAGCAAATTATGAGAATGAATATGAGCAATCGAACAAATAAGTCATTCTAAGCATAGTTGGTATGCGCATATAACCGGTTGCAGCCAACATGCGGCTTGCTTACAAACGGGATCCCGTCGAAAGCCCCCGGGCTCGTCGGGTCAAACCGCGCGCGCGCTCACCGGGAACGCCCTGATCCTCCTGCCTCCTGCAGCCGTTACAACCCCTGTTGGCCTTCCGTCATCCGTTCTGTCGAAGGCCCCACAAGGAGACATGTCCATGCAACGAAGAATCCTGTGCCGTCACCTGCTGGCCGGCGCCGCCGCGCTGGCGATCGCTGGCACTGCCCATGCGCAGAGCGACACCGTGAAGATCGGCGTGATCGTGCCCATGACGGGCCAGTCCGCCACCACGGGCAAGCAGATCGACGCGGCGATCAAGCTGTTCATGGCGCAGACCGGCGGCAAGGTCGGCGGCAAGAAGGTCGAGGTGCTGCTGCGCGATGACGCCGGCGTGGCCGACACCACCCGCCGCCTGGCCCAGGAACTGGTGGTGAACGACAAGGTCGTCGCCCTCGCCGGCTTTGGCCTCACGCCGCTGGCGCTGGCGGTCGCGCCGATCGCCACCCAGAGCAAGACGCCGATGGTCGTGATGGCCGCGGCCACCTCGAGCATCACCAACGCGTCGCCGTACATCGTGCGCACCAGCTTCACGCTGCCGCAGGCTGCGGTGGGCATCGCCGAGTGGGCCTCGAAGAACGGCATCAAGAAAGCCGTCTCGCTGGTGAGCGACTACGGTCCGGGCCTGGACGCCGAGAAGTACTTCAACAGCACCTTCAAGCTGAACGGCGGTCAGGTGCTGGCCGAGCTGCGCACGCCGCTGCGCGCGCCGGATTTCGCGCCGTTCCTGCAGCGCGTGCGCGACACCAATCCGGAAGCGCTGTTCGTCTTCCTGCCCTCGGGCCAGGGTGCGGCCTTCATGAAGCAGTTCGCCGAGCGCGGGCTGGACAAGGCGGGCATCAAGCTGATCGGCACCGGCGACATCACCGACGACGACCAGCTCAACGACATGGGCGACGTCGCGCTCGGCGTCGTGACCGCGCAGCACTACTCGGCGGCCCACAATTCGCCGGCCAACAAGAAGTTCGTCGAGGCGTTCCAGAAGATGAACGGCTTCCGCCCGAACTTCATGGCGGTGGGTGGCTACGACGGCATGCGCCTGATCTTCAACGCGCTCGAGAAGAGCAAGGGTGCCGGCGGCGACACGCTGCTCACCGCGATGAAGGGCCAGATGTTCGAAAGCCCGCGCGGCCAGGTGTTGATCGACGGGCAGACCCGCGACGTGGTGCACGACATCTACATCCGCAAGGTCGAGCGCGTGAACGGCCAGCTCTACAACACCGAGTTCGACGTGCAGAAGGCCGTCAAGGACCCGGGCAAGTCCAAGTAATCCCGGCTCCATCGCGGGACCCGCGCGGCGCCCCCCGGGCGCCGCGCTCATCGCCCCCAGCGGGGGCTGACGGACGCTCTTCATGCTGACCCTCCTCTTCGACGGCATCGCCTACGGCATGCTCCTGTTCGTGCTGGCCCTCGGGCTGGCCGTGACCATGGGCCTGATGAACTTCATCAACCTGGCCCATGGCGCCTTCGCGATGGCCGGCGGCTACCTGCTGGTGATCCTGATGCAGCGCTTCGGCTGGCCCTTCCTGGCCTGCCTGCCGGTGGCCTTCATCGTGCCCGCCCTCATCGGCGCCGTGCTCGAGCGCA
>Ga0233424_10000218_pt1 | contig 79998 bp, 75 predicted proteins | sample Watercolumn_Towu_FD_181011 | JGI IMG/M metagenome (GOLD analysis project Ga0233424, IMG submission 181011) | Freshwater microbial communities from Lake Towuti, South Sulawesi, Indonesia - Watercolumn_Towuti2014_125_MG | ecosystem: Environmental > Aquatic > Freshwater > Lake | place: Indonesia... | reverse complement strand
TCATCGAGAGCCCGCCGGGCTGCCAAGCTCAACAAATGCCGCTAAAGCGTTCGCCGCGTCTCCTGACCCAGCCGGCAACGCCGATGGACCGACAACTAGGAGTGTAAAAGTGGCGAGCAGCGATTTTCTCTTTACTTCGGAATCCGTTTCCGAAGGACATCCCGACAAGGTGGCCGACCAGATCTCGGACGCCATCCTGGATGCCATCTTCCAGCAGGACCCGCGCTCGCGCGTTGCCGCCGAAACCCTGTGCAACACCGGTCTGGTGGTGCTGGCCGGCGAGATCACGACCAATGCGCATGTGGACTACATCCAGGTGGCCCGCGACACCATCAAGCGCATCGGCTACGACAACACCGAGTACGGCATCGACTACAAGGGTTGCGCCGTGCTGGTCGCCTACGACAAGCAGAGCAATGACATCGCCCAGGGCGTGGACCATGCCTCGGACGACCACCTGAACACCGGCGCCGGTGACCAGGGCCTGATGTTCGGCTACGCCTGCGACGAGACGCCCGAGCTGATGCCCGCGCCCATCTATTACGCCCACCGTCTGGTGGAGCGCCAGGCCCAGCTGCGCAAGGACGGCCGCCTGCCCTTCCTGCGCCCGGACGCCAAGAGCCAGGTCACCATGCGCTATGTGGACGGCAAGCCCCACAGCATCGACACCGTGGTGCTCTCCACCCAGCATGCCCCCGAGATGAGCCTGGGCGACAAGATGAAACCCGAGTTCTACGAGGCCGTCATCGAGGAGATCATCAAGCCGGTGCTGCCCAAGGAGTGGCTGCAGGACACCAAGTATCTGGTCAACCCGACCGGCCGCTTCGTCATCGGTGGCCCGCAAGGTGACTGCGGCCTGACCGGCCGCAAGATCATCGTGGACACCTATGGCGGCGCCTGCCCGCACGGCGGCGGCGCCTTCTCGGGCAAGGACCCGACGAAGGTGGACCGCTCGGCCGCCTACGCCGCCCGCTATGTGGCCAAGAACATCGTGGCCGCCGGCCTGGCCAAGCAGTGCCAGATCCAGGTGGCCTATGCCATCGGCGTGGCCCGCCCCATGAACGTGACCGTCTACACCGAGGGCACCGGCGTGATCGCCGACGAGAAGATCGCCGCCCTGGTGAACGAGCACTTCGACCTGCGGCCCAAGGGCATCATCCAGATGCTGGACCTGCTGCGCCCCATCTACAGCAAGACGGCGGCCTACGGCCACTTCGGCCGCGAAGAGCCGGAGTTCAGCTGGGAGCGGACGGACAAAGCGGCTGCGCTGCGGGCAGCGGCTGGCCTGTAAGGCCAGCGGCCGCCGCAGGCGGACCAGCCGCTTTGGGGCGACGCTCATATCCGCGCAGCGGATGTGAGCGGAGACCACAAGGCATCCGCGCAGCGGATCGGCGGGCTTGGGGCGACGCTCATATCCGCGCAGCGGATGTGAGCGGAGACCACAAGGCGGCTCTCATACCAAAAACCAAAGCCGCCCCGCGCAAGCCGGGCGGCTTTTTCATGTCCGGACGCGGCGCGCTCAGCTCAGCTCATGCCGCACAGCTTCTTGAACGGCCCCAGCACCGCATTGCCGTTGAAGGGCTTGACGATCCAGCCGGTGACACCGATCTCGCGGCCGCGGCTGCGCATCACGGCGTTGTCCTCGGTGGTGAGCATCACGATGCGCACCTCCTTGTTGCCCAGCTCGGTGCGTATCTTCTCGGCCATGGTCAGGCCGTCCATATTGGGCATATTGATGTCGCTGACCACCAGGCGGATGCCGGGGTCGCGCCGCAGCTGATCCAGGCCGTCGCGGCCATCGGTGGCCAGCGCCACCTCGAAGCCGTTCTGGGTCAGAAAGCTGGCCACGATCTCGCGCATGGTGCTGGAGTCGTCGACGACCAGAACATTTGCCATATCAAGACTCCCAGGGCGGGCGCCATGCACGCCCGCGTTCAATCATTCACGAATTCAGAAAAACTCCAGCTCGCCGGTGCCGCCGCCACCCGAGCCGGCCGTGCCGGCCGAGAACTGCGCAAAGTCCTCCGGCGACCAGTGCAGATTGAAGATGAAGCGCTGCACGATGGTCAGGGCCGACATGCCGGGCCGGGCCGCGTCGCTGAGCTGGTAGCGGATGCACAGCTGCGGATCGGGCGAGCCGAAGGAGATGTATTTGTGCGCATGGTTGATCACGATGGGCACCTGGGTCTGCTGATTCGCAAAGGCCTCGGGCGGGATGTAGCGGTTCTTGAAGGCGCCCCAGATCAGATTAGTGGTCTCGCCCAGCATATTGTTGAGCTCGCGGAAGTTCAGATCACCACCCACGCCCGCGTAGCCAAAGCCCTGGATCAGGCCCTGGCGCAGGGCGCTCTCCTCGGTCTGCAGCATCATGTAGCCGCGGCACCAGGTGCTCTCGATGGGGATCAGGGTGGAGACCTCGCCGTGGATGATGCGGTCATGCACCACATAGGGCGACTCATTGCTCACCCCCGCGTGCGGGAACATGGACTTGAGCGCGCTCAAGGTCAGCTCCACGATGCCTTCCACCAGGGCAATGGGATAGCGCAGGCTGAAGATGCAGCGCTCCACATGGCTGCGCAGCTGCTCCATATCGCCGGTGTTCCAGCTGTAGGCCACGGCCGCCTGCTCATTGGGGCTGAAGCCGCGGGCGCTGCTGCGCCGCAGGATGATGGGCAGCTCGGGCCGCTGGCGGTGGATGGCCTGGGCCAGGGCCACCGCGTCGCCGCTGTCACAGGGCATGTCCTCGGCCAGCAGCACACCAGCCAGATCCTTGTGCTGGGACAGGCTGGCCAGTGCGTCATGCGCCGTGCGCAGCAGGGGCAGCAAGCCCACCGAGGCACAGAACTCCGAGAGCAGGCGGCACTGCTCCGGATCCTGGTCCAGCAGCAGCACCTTGGCCTCGAGATGGGTTGTATCGTTCATGGAACTACCACCGGGCTTTCACCCAGTCCTCAACCGGCCGCCGCGCAGCACCTGGGTCTCTTATCGACCGGCGGCAGCCAGACTTGAGCATGGCCCCGCGCCGCAGGCCCCAGGGCTAGCAAAAACCCTCCCACCACCGGCAAGCCCCCAGCCCATAATCAACTGCCGCCGCTGCCCCGGTCGGAGCCATCCCTCCCATGTTGCCCGCCTCCCTGCCCCCGCTGCGCGTGCTGGTGGTCGATGACCAGCTCAGCACCCGCAAGGTGCTGGTCGCCCAGCTCAGCGCCGCCGGCCACCAGGCCCTGGAGGCCGATTCCGCCGAGAGCGCCTTGGCCCAGTTCGCCCAGAACCGGCCCGATCTGGTGCTGCTGGACGTGGAGATGCCCGGCCGCGACGGCTACTGGACCGCCAGCCAGCTGCGCGCCGCCGAGGAGACCGGGGGCTGGACGCCCATCATCTTTCTCTCCAGCCGCGACCAGGACCAGGATCTCTGGCAGGGCATCGAGTCCGGTGGCGATGACTATCTGGTCAAACCCGTCTCCACCACCGTGCTGCATGCCAAGCTGCGCGCCATGCAGCGCCTGCGCCGCATGCAGACCCGCCTGATCGAACTCTCCGACGAGCTGCGCGCCAACAATGAGCAGCTTTCCCGCCTGAGCCAGGAAGACGCGCTCACCGGCCTGATGAACCGCCGCGCCTTCGACGACCGTCTGCAGCAGGAAATCGCCAGCGCGCGGCGCGAGCAGCAACCCCTGACCCTGGTGCTCTGCGACATCGACCATTTCAAGGGCTATAACGACAGCCTGGGCCATGTGGAGGGCGATGTCTGCCTGCAGCATATGGCCGGCCTGCTGCGCCAGACCTGCCGGCGCCCGCGCGACTGCGCCGCCCGCTACGGCGGGGAAGAGTTCGCCCTAATCCTGCCCGGCACGCCGCGCTCCGGCGCCATGACCTTTGCCCGCGCCGTGCTGCGCACCCTGGAACTCAGCGGCCGCCCCCACCCCTGCTCGGACGTGGCGCCCCATGTCACCCTGTCCGGCGGCATCACCACCTGCACCCCCGACACCAGCACCCCCCTGGAAGGCCTGCTGCGCCGCGCCGACGACGCGCTCTACGCCGCCAAGACCCGCGGCCGCAACCGCTTCTTCAGCTTCGAGATGCAGATGGACACCCTGGAGCAGCGCCACAGCGTCTGGGGCAGTCTGGGCGGCCACTGAGCCCTCTTGGGCGATTCGCGCTACCCTGGTGCTCAAGAAAGCGGCAGCACGGCCGAAGGCAGATGAATGTCCAGCGACCTCCCGACCAGCAGCCCCTCCAATCCGCTGACCATCCTCATCGTGGATGACCAGAACGCGATCCGCGTGGCCCTGAGCGCCGAGCTCGACCGCTGCGGTCACCGCGTGCTGGAAGCCAGCAGCGCCGACTGGGGGCTGGAGCTCTTCAAGCGCCACCGGCCCGATCTGGTGCTGCTGGATGTGGAGATGCCGCAGTACGACGGCTACTGGGCCGCGCGCGCCATGCGCGCCGCCGAGCCCGGGGGCTGGACGCCCATCATCTTCCTCTCCCAGCGCGACCAGGAGCGCGACATCTGGCAGGGCATCGAGGCCGGCGGGGACGACTACCTGATCAAGCCCGTCTCCCCCATGGTGCTGCACGCCAAGCTGCGCGCCATGCAGCGCCTGGCCCAGATGCGCGAGCGCCTGGTCCTGCTCTCGGACGAGCTGCGCAGCGCCAATGCCCAGCTGCACGAGCTCTCGACCGTGGACTCGCTCACCGGCCTGATGAACCGGCGCGCCTTCGACGACTACCTGCACAGCGAGCTGGAGCAGGCTCGCCGCGAGCAGCAACCCTTGACCCTGATGCTCTGCGATGTGGACCACTTCAAGCGCTTCAACGACCGCCAGGGCCATGTGGAGGGCGACGCCTGCCTGCGCCAGGTGGCCCAGCTGCTGCGCGACACCTGCCGCCGCCCGGCCGACCGCGCCGCGCGCTACGGCGGCGAGGAGTTCGCCCTGCTACTGCCGCGCACCCCGCGCTCGGGCGCCATGACCTATGCCCGCGCCCTGATGCGCCTGGTGGCCCAGCGCCAGGTGGCCCACCCGGACTCGCCGGTGGCGGCCTACATAACACTCTCCGGCGGCATCACCACCTGCGTGCCCGATACCAGCACCACCAGCGAAGGCCTGCTGCTGCGCGCCGATGATGCGCTCTACACGGCCAAGGCCCAGGGCCGCAACCGCTTCTTCAGCTACGAGATGCAGATGGACACCGAGGAGCAGCGCCCGCAGCAGCTGCGCTGAGCGCGCCACTGACAAGCCCCGTCAGCAGCCTGCGTCTAAGCTGGCGGCCAGTCGCACGGAGCCTCACGCCTTGCCCACAAGCCCACCCGCCCCCAGCCTGGACACGCTGCGCCGCTACGCCCTGGCCCGCAGCCTCTTCAAGCCCACCACCCTGCCCCGGGCCATCGCGCGCCTGGGCTTTGTGCAGGCCGATCCCATGCGCGCCCCGGCGCGGGCCCAGGACCTAATCCTGATGCAGCGCGTGCGCGACTACCGGGCCGGCGATCTGGAGCGGCGCTACCCGCGCCTGGCCGTGGAGGAAGACTGCCTGGTGAACTACGGCTTTGTGCCACGCAGCAGCCTGGCCCTGCTGCACCCGCGCCAGCCGCGCAAGCCCTGGGACGCCAAGACCACGGCCCAGGCCCAGCAGCTGCTGGCCGTGGTGCGCGAGCGCGGCCCCACCCATCCCAAGCAGCTGCTGGAAGATTTCGCCCACCACGGCCGCATGCCCGGCTACTGGGGCGGCACGCTCAATGTCTCCACCCAGCTGCTGGACGGCCTGCACTACCGCGGCCTCTTGCGCGTGCGGCGCCGCGACCAGGGCACCCGGGTCTACGAGGCCGTCGAACACCCCGCGGTGGATGACAGCCCCGACGCCCGCCGCGCCCGGGCCGAGGCCTTGCTGGACCAGGTGCTGGCGCTCTACGCGCCCCTGCCCGCCGCCAGCTTCGGCTACCTCACCAGCCTGCTGGGCTATGGCGCCCCGCATCTGCGCGCCGAAACCCGCGCGGCCTTCAAGGCGGCCAAGCAGCGCTATGCCCATGCCAGCCTCGAGGGCGAAACCTGGTTCTGGCCGGCCGACGAGAAGCCGCTGAGCCGCCGCCACCAGGCACCGCCGGGCCTGCGCTTTCTGGCGCCCTTCGACCCCGTGGTCTGGGACCGACGCCGCTTCGAGCGCTTCTGGGGCTGGACCTACAAGTTCGAGGCCTACACCCCGGCCGCCCAGCGCAGCATGGGCCATTACGCCCTGCCCCTGCTCTGGGGCGAGGCCATGATCGGCTGGGCCAATCTGCGTGTGGAGCAGGGCCGGCTGAGGCATGAGCTGGGCTTTGTCAGCGGACGCCGCCCGGGCGGTGCCGCCTTCCGCCTGGCGCTGGACGAGGCGCTGGCGGGCATGAGCGAGTTTCTGGGGCTTTAGCCCGCAGCACGCGCCGCCAGCAAGGCGTGCGCCAGCTCGGCAAAGCCCTGGCCGCGCTCGCCGCGCGTCACATAGCGCGGCAAGGTGTGGAGCTGGGGCACGAAGCGCTGGATATTGGCCACGCCCACCGAGAAGGGCACGCGCTCGAACATCAGCTGGTCGTTGGTGGAGTCGCCCACATAGGCCCAGTCCTGCGGCGCGAACTCGCGGCCCAGCAGGGTGGGCACGGCCCATTGCGCCGCGCTCCATTTGCTGTGCTCGCCGATCCAGCCATTGATGTGGATGGAGCTGACGGTGGCGGTGAGCCCGTGCTCACGCATCACGGCGCACACGGCCTGGATCTGCGCCTCATCCAGATGCGCAAACTCGCTGTGGTCCACCGCGATATCGGTCAGGCGGCCGGGGCTGTCGGTGGCCAGCGTGGCGCCGGGCACGCGCGCCAGCACATCGGCGGCGCAAGCCTGCAGGCGCGCGAAGTTGGCGCGGCGGGTGGGCTCGTCCTGGCTGAAGTCGCGCGCCAGGCCGCCGTCGGCCGCGCGGCGCAGCATCACCGAGCCGTTCTCGGCCACGATGGCCTGCACCGGCCAGGCCAGGGCAAAGGCTTCGCTCCAGCCGGCGGGGCGGCCGGTGATGGCAATCACGGGCAGGCCGGCGGCCTGCAGGCGCTGCAGGGCGGCCAGAGCCTCGGGCGCGATGGCGCCGTCGGCGGTGAGGGTGTCGTCGATATCGGTCAGGATGCCGCTAAGCGCGCGCAGATCGGCCGGCGGACAGGTGGAGAGAGGCTGCATGGCGGCGGATTGTCCCCGGGAAAGCGGGCAATCCGGTGCTTGTTGGCAGCCGCGGCGGGCGGCATGCGGCTAGAATGCGGCCCTATTCCGAGGAGCGTTGCAACCTCAGTTCCATGAGGCCAGGCTCGGAAGCCCCGACACGATCGGGCCCACTGCAACCGCGCTCACCCGCAACGTCCGACGTGGGTGACCGACTTTTTCCTTCGCGTGCCGCAGGCATGCGCACCCCCACCGGTTCGTTGCGGCTTCATACCGAAGGAGCTTTGCAATGAATGCTGCTGTGCTGAAGAAGACGCTGACCGCCGACGATTTCAAGATCGCCGACATCTCCCTGGCCGCCTGGGGCCGCAAGGAACTCAAGATCGCCGAGAGCGAGATGCCCGCGCTGATGGCCATCCGCAAGGAATACGCCGCCAGCCAGCCGCTCAAGGGCGCGCGCATCACCGGCTCCCTGCACATGACCATCCAGACCGGCGTGCTGGTCGAGACCCTGCAGGCCCTGGGCGCCGAAGTGCGCTGGGCTTCGTGCAATATCTTCTCCACCCAGGACCACGCTGCCGCCGCCCTGGTGGCCGAAGGCACCCCGGTGTTCGCCTACAAGGGCGAGACCCTGGAAGACTACTGGGACTACACCCACCGCATCTTCGAATTCGGCCCCAAGGGCTCGGCCGGCGAAGGCCCCAACATGATCCTGGATGACGGCGGCGATGCCACGCTGCTGATGCATCTGGGCCAGAAGGCCGAGAAGGATCTGTCGGTGCTGGCCAACCCGGGCAGCGAGGAAGAGCGCATCCTGTTCGCCGCCATCAAGGCCAAGGTCGCGCAGGACCCCACCTGGTACACCCGCAAGAGCGCCGAGATCATCGGCGTGACGGAAGAGACCACCACCGGCGTGCACCGCCTCAAGGAAATGTCCGCCAAGGGCACCCTGCTGTTCCGCGCCATCAACGTGAACGACAGCGTCACCAAGAGCAAGTTCGACAACCTCTACGGCTGCCGCGAGTCCCTGGTGGACGGCATCAAGCGCGCCACCGATGTGATGGTGGCCGGCAAGATCGCCGTGGTGGCCGGCTATGGCGATGTGGGCAAGGGCTCGGCCCAGGCCCTGCGCGCCCTGTCGGCGCAAGTGTGGGTGACCGAGATCGACCCGATCTGCGCCCTGCAGGCCGCCATGGAAGGCTACCGCGTCGTGACCATGGAGTACGCCGCCGACAAGGCCGACATCTTCGTCACCACCACCGGCAACAAGAGCGTGATCCGTCACGAGCACATGGCCGCGATGAAGAACAACGCCATCGTCTGCAATATCGGTCACTTCGACAACGAGATCGACGTTGCCTCGCTGGAGCAGTACGAGTGGGAAGAGATCAAGCCCCAGGTCGACCATGTGATCTTCCCGGACGGCAAGCGCATCATCCTGCTGGCCAAGGGCCGCCTGGTGAACCTGGGCTGCGGCACGGGCCACCCGAGCTATGTGATGAGCTCCAGCTTCGCCAACCAGACCATCGCCCAGATCGAGCTGTTCGCCCACAAGGACGCTTATGACATCGGCAAGGTCTACGTGCTGCCCAAGCACCTGGACGAGAAGGTGGCCCGCCTGCAGCTGACCACGCTCAACGCCCAGCTCAGCGAGCTGACCGATGAGCAGGCCGCCTATATCGGTGTGCCCAAGAACGGCCCGTTCAAGCCCGACAGCTACCGTTACTAAATCGGCATGCGCGCTGACCAGCTCCTTGTCGCTCAACAACTCGTCCCCACCCGATCCGCCGCCCAGCGTCTGATCGAGCGGGGGGCCGTGGAATGGGCGGCGCCCAAGGGCTGGTCGGTGCTGCGCAAAGCCGGCGAGGACCTGCCCGAGACGGCCCAGCTGCGCATCACCGACGATGCGGAGCTGCGCTATGTCTCGCGCGGCGGCCTCAAGCTCGAAGGCGCGCTGCAGCGCTGTGGGCTGGACGTCGCAGGCCTCACGGTGCTGGACATCGGCCAGAGCACCGGCGGCTTCAGCGACTGCCTGCTCAAGAAGGGTGCGGCCGCCATCACCGGCATCGATGTGGGCCACGGCCAGCTGCACCCCAGCCTGGCGGCGGACGCCCGCGTGCAGGCCATCGAAGGCATGCATGTGCGCCAGTTCGAGCCCGGCCAGCGCTTTGCGCTCATCGTGGGCGATCTGAGCTTCATCTCCATGCTGGGCGAGCTGCCGCGCCTGGCCGCCTGGCTGGCTCCGCAGGGCCAGCTGCTGCTGCTGATCAAGCCGCAGTTTGAGCTGGGCCCCCAGGCCATCGGCAAGGGAGGTCTGGTGAAAGACCCCGAGCTCCAGCACCCCCTGCTGGCCGAGCGCGCGCGTGCCGCCGCCGACGCCGCCGGCCTGCGCTGGCGCGACTACTTTGAAAGCCCCATCGCCGGTGGCGATGGCAATACCGAATTCTTCCTCTGGGCCCAGCTGCCATGACGACCAAGACGCCCGTCAGTTTCGAGTTCTTCCCTCCCAACACCCCCGTCGGCGCCGAGAAGCTCAAGACCGTGGTGCAGGAGCTGGGCGCCCTGGCCCCGCAGTACTTCAGCGTGACCTATGGCGCCGGCGGCTCCACCCGCGAGAAGACCCTGGCCACGGTGACGGACATCGCCGCCAGCGGCTTCGAGGCCGCGCCGCACCTCTCCTGCGTGGGCTCCACGCGCGAGAACATCGCCGAGATCCTGGCCACCTACCGCGCCCAGAACATCCGCCGCATCGTGGCCCTGCGCGGCGACCTGCCCAGCGGCACGGCCACGGCCGGCGAGTTCCGCTACGCGGCCGAGCTGGTGCGCTTCATCCGCGAGACCCAGGGGCCGGACTGGAAGATCGAGGTGGCGGCCTACCCCGAGTACCACCCGCAGCAGCGCTACGCCGCCAAGGACCTGCAGCACTTCGCCGACAAGATGCGCGCCGGTGCCACCGCCGCCATCACCCAGTTCTTCTTCAACCCGGACGCCTACTTCCACTTCGTGGACTCGGCGCGCAAGCTGGGTGTGGACCAGCCCATCATCCCGGGCATCATGCCCTTCCACAACTACGCGCGCATCGCCCAGTTCGCGCAGCGCGACGGCATCGAGATTCCGCGCTGGGTGGCGCTCAAGATGGAAGGCTATATGGACGACACCGCCTCCATCCGCGCCTTCGGCCTGGACGTGATCGCCCAGCTCTGCGAGCGCCTGGTCGCCGGTGGCGTGCCGGCCGTCCACTTCTACACCCTGAACCAGTCCGCACTCACGCTGGAGTTGTGCCGACGCATCGGTCTGCACGCCTGATTTGCCCCAGGTCAAAGTCGCCGACACCCCGCCGCCGCGGGGCCGGCGACTTTGCGACAGGTCAAGGGTTAACCCCGGCCGCGATCTTCCAATGAGCTCATTCGGGATGTCCCCGCATCAATGGAGTGTTCTCAATGAGCAAGAAGATCGCCCTCGCCGCCGTCCTGGCCGCCACCACCCTGGCCGCCGTGCCCTTCGCCGCTCAGGCGCAGCAGGCCGAAGGCCCCTGGATGGTCCGCGTGCGCGCCCTGCACCTGGATTCCGCCAACAAGGACTCCACCGGTCTGGACCTCTCGGTCAACAACAAGACCTTCCCCGAAGTCGACATCAGCTACTTCTTCACCCCCAACTGGGCGGCCGAGCTGATCCTGACCTATCCGCAAAAGCATGACCTGAAGGCCGGCGGCGCCAAGATCGGCAGCCTCAAGCACCTGCCGCCCACGCTGACCCTGCAGTACCACTTCGCCCCCACCGGCACCTTCCGTCCCTATGTGGGCGCCGGCATCAACTACACCCACTTCTCCAGCGTGCGCTTCGAGCCCGCCGTCGTGGCCGCCCTGGACCCCAGCATCAAGAAGAACAGCTACGGTCTGGCCCTGCAAGCCGGCGCCGACATCGAGCTGTCCAAGAATCTGTACCTGAACGTGGACATCAAGAAGGTCAAGATCGACACCGACGTGTCCTCCAAGGGCACCAAGGTCGGCACCTTCAAGGTGGACCCGGTGCTGTTCGGCGTGGGCCTGGGCATGCGCTTCTAAGCCGCCTGCCGCGGCAGCATCTGCCTCGCTGATCGCAGAAAGAAAGGGCCTCGCCGGTCATGCCGGCGGGCCCTTTTTCCTTGTTTGGCTCACTGCGACTTGCGCGGTCGATCACCCGCACTCAGGGGCGTTCGCGCCGCCGAGGCCAGGGGCGGGTGCTTCCGCTCATGTCCCCCGCCCTTGGCGCTGCCAAGGGCTCCTCCTTGACTTCGCTTCAGCACCCGCCCCTGCCCACGGCAGAACTTGGCGCCTGCCACGAGGCGACTGCCATGGCCTTGCGGATCAGGACGGCAGTGGGCCTCTTGCAGCGAAGTCAAGGAGGAAGGGAAACGGGAAGCGGCCGCACGCCGGTGACGGGGGATATGAGCGGAGAGAGGCCCGCTGGCGGCCTGATCTTCGAGCCCTCGTCCCTGAACGGGAGCGCGGCAGCGCTCCTCTTCCCGCTCAGCGGCCGCCCGCCGCCTCCAGCGCCGCAAACGCGTCGCGCGTCAGGTTCTCCGGCGCTTGGTCGGCAGCGCGACACACCACATCGTCCTCGATGCGGATGCCGCCAAAGCGCGCCAGATGCTCCACCGCCGCCCAGTCGATGCAGGCGCCGGCCGGCGTGGCCGCCAGCTTCTTCAGCAGGGTGGGAATGAAGTACAGACCCGGCTCGATGGTCACCACCATGCCCGGCTCCAGGCGCCGCGTCAGGCGCAGGAAGGGGTGGCCCTCGGGCTTTGCGGCGGGCGCGCCCGACTCGTCGGCCATGAAGCCACCGATATCGTGCACCTGCAGACCCAGCAGATGGCCGATGCCATGCGGGAAGAAGGTGCTGGTCACGCGCTGCGCCAGCAAGGCCTCCTCGCTCACGCCGCGCGCAATGCCCTGCTCCAGAAGGATGCGCGCCACATGGCGGTGGGTGCTCAGATGGATGTCGCGGTAATCGGTGCCGGCGCGCACCTCGTCCACCAGGGCCAGCTGGGCCGATTCCATGGCCGCCAGCAGGGCCGCAAAGCGCGCGTCGCCGCCACGCAGCCAGGTGCGGGTGATGTCCGAGGCATAGCCGTTCACCGAAGCGCCCGCGTCGATCAGCAGGGTGCGCGACTCCGCCGGCGCCTGCGCGTCCTGGTACTGGTAGTGCAGCACCGCGGCATGCTCGTTGAGCGCCACGATATTCCCGTAGGGCAGGTCGCGGTCGGTGTGGCCGCTGGCCGCCAGATAGGCGCGGTGAATGTCCAGCTCCGAGGCGCCGGCCTCGAAGGCCGCCTTGGCCGCCAGATGCGCGGGGGCGGCTCGGCGCGAGGCGGCGCGCATCTGCTCCAGCTCGTACTCGCTCTTCACCGCGCGGCGGAAGTGCAGCAGGTTCAGCAGATCGCTGGGGTTGTTGGGCACCAGGCCCGGCAGCGCCGCATCGGCCTCGCCCACGATGGCCAGGCGCGCACCGGCCGGCAGCTGCAGATGCTGGGCCGCGTCTTCCGGCTGGCTGATCACCTGCAGCTCGAAATGCGCCACCCAGTAGCCGCTGGGGTCGCTGGGCGGCACATGCCAGTAGTCATCGGGCTGGTAGTACACCAGGCGCGGCTTGTGGCCCGGCCGCACCAGCAGCCAGCTGTAGGGATGCGCCACCAGGGGCAGCCAATGCTTGAAATGCGGATTGGGCTGGAACAGATAGGGCCGGTCATCGAGAAAGGCGTACTTCTCGATGCCCGAGGCAATCAGCAGCGCGTCATAGCCGCAACGGGCCAGGGCCGACTCCGCCTGCGCTTGTAGCGCGGCGAGGTGGGCGGCGTAGTGGTGGGAGGTGGTGGCGTCCATGGAGGGGCATTCTCGCTTGGGAAGGCGGGGCATGGCGCGGCGCAGCGTGGAGCTGGCGGCGGGGGGCGCGGCGCGCACAGCGCTTGGTATCAGATGCGTGGGGGTGAGGCTTTTGCCGATGTGTTGTTGGCATAGTCCTGTTACACCATGGACAGATAACAGAGTGCGGCAGGTTTATGCAGCAAAAGCGTCGCGCGACTACCTACCGATTTAGAAGTTCAAAGAGAGAGTTTCATGCACGTTTTCGTCAGCTGGTCAGGTGAGCGGAGCCGACAAATCGCTGAAGCAATTCGAGGTTGGCTGCCCAAAGTGCTGCAGTCCGTCCGCCCCTGGATGTCGGCTGAAGACATTGGCGCAGGGGCTCGATGGCTCTCTGAGGTTTCGGCAACGCTGAATGCCTCCACAGTTGGACTCATCTGTGTAACCCCTGAGAACCAACACAATCCCTGGCTGTTGTTTGAAGCAGGGGCCCTTTCCAAGACAGTTGACCAGACGTGTGTTTGCCCAATTCTTTTTGAAATGACGCCGGGTCAACTCAATGGGCCAATGACGCAGTTCTAAGCAAACACCTTGAATCGTGAAGGCATTGGAAAGGTACTAAGTACAATCAATCGAGGACTTGGGGAAAGTCAGCTTGACGCTCAGCAGCTTGAAGAAATTGTTGATGTTTGGTGGCCAAAACTAGAGGAAAAGCTCACAAAGATTGCGCCCCCTAAGGAACCCGCAGTTGCACGCACCACTGAGGATCAGTTAGAAGAAATACTTCAGCTGACAAGAGAGAACTTACGACGGGAGAACTTGCGACTAGAAGCCTCTATGGAGCGTGATGAAAAGCTGGATTCCTTGCTTGGATTCTTGGACCAAGCGGGCAATGCGATTGGCGCCATGCAAGCACATGCCCAAAAGCTCCAGCATTCTCTCGGTAAGCGCACCGACAATATTGGTCCGGCTAGCGTTGGGCCTATCGATGTCCAGGAAGCTGCAACCGCAATCGCAAGTCCAGCACTAGATGGCCCGATTGACGCTTCGGCTGTGATAAATATCGCTGAAACATTGCGTGATTTGCAGGAGCGCGACAAGGCACGGACGGAGAGTATGCTGGCCTCAAAGTCCTCGGGGAGCCTCGGTGGTGAAACCTGATTCGCCCCGACTCGCGTTGGTAAGCCGCCGCTCACGGCTCGGCCTCAGCTACAAGGGGCTTCCCCAAGAGTCCAGCAAATGAATGCCATGGCTGGACATCGGGGACGAGCTACCCCATCAGATCAGCGCGGATGCTGCAACGGCAGCAGCCGACAAGAACAGCAAACCGAGCGGTGGCTGAATCTCAGTCAAACGCATGGGTGCGTGAAGGACAAGCCGGCCCGGTTCAGCCATTGACCTCCCACACCACCCCCTCCTCCGTCAGCATCGCGTCCACCGGTACATCGGTGGGCTCGGCCTTGAGTAGCGGCAGGAAGCCATGCGCAAACCCCACGCCGGCCGTGGCGGGGCGCGGCTCCAGCTGGGCCAGGGTGCGGTCCATGAAACCGCCGCCGTAGCCCAGGCGCAGGCCGCAGGGGCCGTAGCCCACGCAGGGCAGGATCATCAGCTGGGGCTGGAAGGCCTCGGTGTCCTTGGGCTTGGGAATGCCGGTGGCGTCTTCCTCCATGGGGCAGCCGGGGTACCACACATGAAAGCGCAGGGTGCCGTGCTCCTTGTCCACCACGGGCAGGCCGATGCGGCGCTCGGGGTGGGCCTCGCTCCAGCGGTAGAGCGCGGGCAGGGGGTCGAACTCACCCTTGATGGGCCAGTAGGCGCCGATGGTCTTCTCGCGCCGCCGCAGCAGCCAGATGCGCAGCACGCTTTGCAGTTGCTCGGCCAGCTCCAGGCGCTGGGGCAGGTCCAGGCGCTCCTGGATGAGCTTGCGGCGCAGGGCGGCGCGGTCGGGCGTCATCAGGGCGGACGCCAGGGGCGAGGGCGGGGTCGGCGGCAGGGTCAATCGCGGCTCCGGCAGTGGCTGATGGAGTAGCCAGCGCTGCCGATTGTGCGGCCTGGGCCCGCGTGCGACCATGCGGGCCGTCATGGATGAATTCACCCAGCACTGCCTAGAACTGCTGAGCCCCCTGGGCGCGGTGCGCGCCCGCCGCATGTTTGGCGGCCAGGGCCTGTACCTGGAGGAGCTCTTCATCGCCATCCTCCAGGACGAGCAGCTCTTCCTGAAGGCCGATGCCGAGAATCGCGCCCGCTTCGAGGCCGCGGGCTGTGAGCCCTTTCGCTACCAGCGCCAGGGCGAGTGGGCGCAGCTGGGCTTTTACCGCCCGCCCGAGGAGGCGCTGGACTCGCCCGCGCTGATGCAGCCTTGGGCGCGTCTGGCGCTGGAGGCCGCGCTGCGGGCGCGGGCCGCCAAGGCCGGGTCCAGGCCCAAGGTGGGGTCCAAAGCCGGACCCAAGGCGGGCAAGCTCAAGCCGTCGCCAGGCCGGAGCCGGCCGGCACGCTAGCCTCGGGGCGGCGCGGGGCGGTCGCCGCGGCTTGCTGCTGTTGCTGGCGCTCCAGCTGGCGCAGCAGCAGGTCCGGGCAGGCGGTGGGCGGCACCAGCAGCTGGAACTGCGCGGCGGGCCAGCCTTCCATCACCACGCGGGCGCCGCTCTTGAGCAGCACGCTCTGACCGGGCTTGAGCCAGATATCGTCGGCCGAGCCGCTCTGGGTGATCCAGAGCCGGCCTTCGCTGACGCTCAGCTCACGCGGGCCGGGACCGATGTCCAGGCTCAGGGCCTCGCCGCGAGCCAGGCTCCAGAGCGCTTGTGCGCCTAGCGGAGAAAAATGCGTTTGACTCATGATTTCGACTCCCGTCCTCAGTCCCGGCAGCCCCGGGATGGCATGGATGAATCCTAGGGTCTACCCCGATTCCGGTCCAATGAGATGCATGCGCGTGATTGATACCATTCGCTTATGAATCAGCCGCTGCGCCAGCGCCCGCTCGCCATCGGCCCCCTGCGGGCCTTCGAGGCGGTGGCGCGCCTTTTGAGCTTCCGCGGCGCGGCCGAGGAGCTGCATCTCACCCAGCCGGCCATCAGCCGCCAGATTCGCGCGCTGGAGGAGGAGATCGGCTGCACCCTCTTTCTGCGCGGCACCCGCCATGTGGAGCTCACGGCCGATGGCGCGGCCCTGCAGGCCACGGTGAACACGGTGCTGGACCGGCTGGACGGCACGGTGCGCCAGATCCGCCAGGCCAAGGGTCGGCGCGTGGTGAACGTGACCACCTTCGCCTCTTTTGCCTCGCTGTGGCTGATCCCGCGCCTGGAGGCCTTCCAGCGCGAGCACCCCGATATCGACATCCGCGTCTCGGCGCACGACGGCGTGGAGGAGCTGGAGGACGGCGAGATCGACCTGGCCCTGCGCTATGCCACGCCCCAGCAGCTGGGCCGGGCGCAGGAGGCGCAGCGCCTGTTTGGCGAGACCCTCACCCCGGTGATCAGCCCCTGGCTGGCGCGGCGCGCGGCGGCCGGCGAGGCCCCGCCCCTGCAGCGCCCGGCCGATCTGGCCGGCCACACCCTGGCCGAGGAAGACGACCAGCGCCCCAGCGCCGAATACCTGAGCTGGCGCCGCTGGCTGCGCGAGAACGGCGCGCCGGGTCTGCAGCCGCGGCGCTGGATGTACCTGAACTTCACCTACCAGCAGGTGCAGGCCGCCCTGGCCGGCCAGGCCGTGGCCCTGGCCCGCCTGGCCCTGGTGAGCGAGCAGCTGCAGCGCGGCGACCTGATCGAGCCCTTCGGCCCCGAGGGCCGGGTCACCAGCCCCTATCTCTACTGGCTGCTGCTCTCCAGCCACGGCCGCGGCCGGCCCGAGGTGCAGCAGTTCAGCGACTGGGTGCTGGAACAGGCGGCACAGTCACGCCTGGACATCGGCGAGCCCGACTGAAGGCGCGCCCCGCGCCCGCGCGGGGCTCAGGCCACCAGCGCCTCGCGCTCGGTGAGGATCAGGGTGGGCGCCTGGTCGTGCGCCTGGGCCGCGAACTCGGCCTCGCAGCTGCTCCAGGCCAGGCCCACGCTGGTGACGCCGGGGTTGTCGGCCAGCCAGCGGTCGAAATAGCCGCCGCCATAGCCCAGGCGGAAACCCGCGCGGCTGAAGCCCACGCAGGGCAGCAGCACCACATCGGGCGTCACGCGCGCGCCGCTGCTGCTGGGGATGCCGCACTCGTCCTTCACGCTGCTGGCGGCCTGGCCGTCCCAGCGCCGGTACTCCATGCGCCGGCCCTCGCGCCAGGCATAGGGCAGGGCCAGGTGCACGCCCGCAGGCAGGAAGCTCGGCAAGGCCTGCGCGCCTGCGTTAAATTCCCCCTCGAGGGGCCAGTACAGGCCCAGCACCTCGGGCTCCAGCTGCAGCAGCAGCTCGCGCAGCCGCTGGGCCAGCTCGGCCTGGGCCGTGGCACCGGCCGTGCTGGCCAGCCATTGCGGGCGCAGCAGGCGCAGACGGCGGCGCAGGGCGTCGCGGTCTTCGTGGGCGGGAGCGGCGGTGGGTGTGGGTGACTGGGACGACATGGCATGGACGGCGGCACGGCCGCGCGGCAGAAAGAAGAGACAGATGTTCTTGGCAGTATATGAAGGCGCCCTGCGGCGCATGGGCGTGACCGGCCAGCCGACCCAGCGCTGGCCGCGGGCCCTGCTGACGGCCTTGCTGGCCGCCGGCCTGGCCACGCCGGCCCTGGCCCAGCCGGCCCTGGGCAGCGGCTCGCCCGACCTGATCCTGCAGGCCCGCGAGGCCTTGCGCGCCCGCGATGCCCAGCGCCTCGCCGAGCTCAACACCCTGAGCCAGGCCCAGCAGCACGCCCTGGCCCCCTGGATCGACTATTGGCAGCTGGGCCTGCGCCTCACCGAGGCCACCCAGACCGATCTGGAAGCCTTCTACGCGCGCTGGCCCGGCAGCTATGTGGAAGACCGCATGCGCAATGACTGGCTGCTGGAGCTGGGCCGGCGTCGCGACTGGAAGAACTTCGCGCTGGACTATCCGCGCTTTCGCATGAATGACGACCGCGAGGTCAGCTGCTATGCCCTGATCACCGAGCATCTGGCCGGCCGCGATGTGCGCAAGGAGGCCCGCGCCGCCTGGCTGGCCCAGAAGGACGGCGACGATGGCTGCCAGCTGCTGGCCAGCACCCTGATCGAGGCCCGCAAGCTGGACCGCGACGAGGCCTGGCTCAAGCTGCGCCTGGCCACCGAGGCCGGCCGCCCGCGCGCCATGCAGGGCGCGGCCCGCCTGCTGGGCAAGCCGGTGGAGGCCGGGGTCAAGGAGATTCTGGACAACGCCGCCCGCTACCTCACCCGCAAGGCCGGGGCCGACAGCGCCCTGCAGCGCGAGCTCAGCACCGTGGCCCTGGTGCGCAGCGCCAGCAATGACGCCGAGGCCACGGCCGAGTTCCTGCGCAAGCGCTGGGAGCGCCAGCTGCCGCGCGAGCAGGCCGCCTGGGCCTGGGGCCAGGTGGCGCGGGCCTCGGCCTTCCGCCTGCAGCCCGAGGCGGCCGACTACTACGAGCGCGCCCTGCGCCTGCAGGGCAAGAGCCGGCCCGACTGGAGCGAAGAGACCCTGGCCTGGGCCGCCCGCGCCGCTCTGCGTGCCGACGAGGGCCGCGGCCGCCCGGCCTTGCTGCTGCAGGCTGTGGAGCTGCTGGAAAGCGAGGGCAACGGCAGCGTGGCCAAGGACCCGGCCTGGACCTACTGGAAGGCCCGCATGCTCAAGGCCAGCCACCCCGCCGGCTCGCCCCAGGCGGCCCAGGCCCAGAGCCTGTTCCAGGGCCTGGCCTCGCCGCTGAGCTTCTACGGCAAGCTGGCCGCCGAGGAGCTGGGCCTGCGCCCCGCCCTGCCCGCCGCGCCCGCGCCGCTGAGCGCCGCCGAACGCGCCCAGGCGCAGGCCCACCCGGGCCTGGCCCGCGCCCTGCGCCTGATTGAGCTGGGCCTGCGCAGCGAGGGCGTGCGCGAATGGAACTTCAGCCTGCGCGGCATGAGCGACCGCGAGCTGCTGGCCGCCGCCCAGCTGGCCTGCGAGCGCGAGGTCTGGGACCGCTGCATCAACACCAGCGAGCGCACCCGCCAGGAGATCGACCTGGCCCAGCGCTTCCCCACGCCCTACCGCAACGAGTTGCTGCCCCAGGCGCGCGAGGCCGGCCTGGACCCGGCCTACGTCTACGGCCTGATCCGCCAGGAGTCGCGCTTTGTGAGCGATGCGCGCTCGCATGTGGGCGCCTCGGGCCTGATGCAGGTGATGCCCGCCACGGCGCGCTGGACGGCCAAGAAGGCCGGCCTGGCCTACAAGCCCGAGCTGCTGACCGACCGCGACTTCAATCTGCGCATCGGCACCGCCTACCTCAAGCTGGTGCTGGACGATTTCGGCGGCTCCCAGGCCATGGCCGCCGCGGCCTACAACGCCGGCCCCGGCCGCCCGCGCCGCTGGCGCGAAGGTCCGCTGCTGGATGCGGCGGTCTGGGCCGAGAACATTCCCTTCAACGAGACGCGTGACTATGTGAAGCGCGTGCTCTCCAACGCCACCATCTATGCCCAGCTGCTGGGCGGCGAGGCGCCCGAGCTGCGCGCCCGCCTGGGCCGTGCCATCGGCCCCGCCAGCGGCCCTGTTGCCGACCTGCCATGACCCTACCCTCCCAACAACCCGCCATCCTCATCCTTGGCGGCAGCGGCTTTGTGGGCCGCAGCCTGTGCGAGCAGCTGGTGCAGCACTTTGGCGGCTGCGCCCGCCTGACCCTGCCCAGCCGCCGGCCCGACAAGGCCAAGGCCCTGCGCGCCCTGCCTGGCCTGACCCTGCTGGGCGCCGATGTGCACGACGATGCCCAGCTGGCGCGCCTGCTGCAGGGCCAGGATGTGGTGGTGAACCTCATCGCCATCCTGCAGGGCAGCGAGGCCGCCTTCGAGCGCGCCCATGTGCAGCTGCCGCAGCGCCTGGCGCGCCTGTGCCCGGCGGACACCCGGCTCGTGCATGTGAGCGCGCTGGGCGTGAGCGAGCAGGCGCCCTCGCGCTATCTGCGCTCCAAGGCCCGCGGCGAGGCCGTGCTGCGCGCCGGGCGGCCCGAGGCCACGGTGCTGCGCCCCTCGGTGATCTTCGGGGCGGACGACAGCTTCCTGAACCTCTTCGCCCGCCTGCAGGGCCTGTTCCCCCTGATGCCCCTGGCCGGGGCCGAGGCGCGCTTCCAGCCCGTGTGGGTGGAGGACGTGGCCCGTGCCCTGCTGCGCTGCATCGTGGACGCGCCGGCCACCGCGGGCCGGGTCTTCGAGGCCGCCGGCCCGCGCGAGTGGCGCCTGGCCGAGCTGGTGCGCCTGGCCGGCCGGCTCAGCGGCCACCAGCGCCCCATCCTGCCCCTGCCCGGCCCGCTGGCGCGCCTGCAGGCCCTGGCCATGGAATGCCTGCCGGGCGAGCCCCTGATGTCGCGCGACAACCTGGACTCCATGCGCGTGCCCAATGTGGCCAGCGGCCAGCTGCCCGGCCTGCCCGAGCTGGGCATCACGCCCGCCGACCTGGAGACCGTGGCCCCGGGCTATCTGGGCCGCGACCGCCGCGAGCGCCTGGACGAGTGGCGCGCGCGGCGCTTCTGAGCGGAGCCGCTGTTCAGAAGCGGTGCTGCAGGCTCAGCAGGGCGTTGAAGGGCTCGCCATAGCTCTTGCTGTAGACCGCGATGCTGGCGTAGTAGCGCTTGTCGGTGAGGTTGCGCAGGCTCAGGCTCACCGTGCTCTGCGGGCTCAGCGCATAGCGCAGGCCGGCATCGAAGACCGTGAAGGCCTTCTGTGCCACCACCACGGGCTGCGGGAAATTGCCGCGGGCGGTGAACTGGCTGGCGCTCTCCGCGCGCAGGCCGCCGCTGAGCGTCCAGGCCGAGGCCGCGCCGCCCAGGCGGTAGCTGCTGTAGAGCTTGAGCACCCGCTTGGGCAGGCCCACATTGAGGGTCCAGCCCTCGGGCAGCTGCTGGCGGATCTGCGTGTAGCCCGCCTGCACCTGCCAGCGCGGCGTGAGCGCGCCCACCAGGTCCAGCTCCAGGCCTCGGATGCGGGCGCCGCGCACGGCCACATAGGCGCTGTCGCCATTGGGGGCGAGCTTGTCGCCATCGGCCACGGCGTAGTTGTCCTGCACGCTGCGGAACAGGGCCAGGCCCAGGCTCAGGCGATCGTCGAAGAAGGCGCCCTTGAGGCCCGCCTCCACCGTCTTGCCCAGCAGCGGGTCCAGCACCTTGCCGTTCACGTCCTGGCTTTGCTGGGGCTGGAAGATGCTGGTGTAGCTGGCGTAGAGCGAGAGCGGCTCGCTGAGCTTGTAGACCGCGCCCAGATAGGGAATCAGGCGGCCATGCTCGGCCATATTGTCGGGATAGCTGGGCTCGCCGGGGTACTCGTAGGAGGCCTGCTGGTCGAACCAGGTCCAGCGCGCCCCGGCCACCAGGGACAAGGCCTCGCTGGGCCGCAGGCGCGCCGCGGCATAGACGGCACGTTGGCGCTCGGTGAAGAGGCGCCGGCCATTGGCCTGCCAGGCGGGCTCGGGCATCTCGCCCGTCCACTCGAAGACATTGGGCACGCGGGCGTCATAGCCCGGCACGCGCCACAGCGGGTAGGTGTCGTAGTCGGCGCGGCTGTGGGCCAGGTTCAGGCCCAGTATCAGCTCGTGCTGACGGCCGCCCCACTCGAAGGGGCCGGACAGGCTGGCCTGCAGCGCGGTCTGGGTCTTGGGGATGGGCCAATAGGCCAGCCACAGCGAGGTGCCGGCGCCGGTCTGGGGGTCGGCCAGGCCGTTGTCGCTGAACCAGCCGTAGCTGCGGCGGTTGTTGTCGCCATGGCGGGTGAGGCTGAGCAGGCCCTTCCAGCCGTTCTCGAAGCCATGCTCCAGGTTCAGGCCCAGGCTGGCGCGGCGGCGATCCTGGCGGCTCCAGTTGGTGGCGGAGTTGTAGCTGTTCGGGAACTGCGTCAGCGAGCCATCGGCAAACACGCCGGGCAGGCCGAAATAGGTGCAGGCCTCGCAGCGCTTGCGCTGGTGCTCGGCGCTGAGCGTGAGCAGGGTGTTCGGGCCCAGGTCCTGCTCCAGCACGCCGTAGAGCAACTCGGAGCGCTGGTGCAGGCGGTCGATGTAGGAGTCGCCCGACTGCCAGGCGCCTACCGCGCGGGCACGCAGCCCCGTGCCCAGGGTGCCACCCACATCCAGCTCCAGGCGCTTGTGCGACCAGGCGCCCAGGCTGGCGGTGAGCTCGGCCTGGGTCTCACGCGTGGGCTTCTTGCGTATCAGGTTGATGGAGGCCGCGGGGTTGCCCGTGCCGCTCATCAGGCCGGTGGCGCCGCGCACCACCTCGATGCGGTCGTACAGCGCCGTGTCCAGGCCCAGGGCATGGAAGTCCTTGGGCATGGAGACGCCGTCCACCAGCATATTGCTGAGCTCCATGCCGCGGGCGAACAGGCCTTTCTCGTTGTCATCGGCGCTGGCCTTCTTCTTGAAGGTGATGCCGGGGGCGTGCAGCAGCACGTCCTCCACGCTGACCAGTTGCTGCTCGCTGAGGCGCTCGCGGGTGAACACGGCCACGGCCTGGGGCGTGTCGCGCAGGCTCAGGCTCAGGCCGGTGGCCGAGCTCTGGCCGCGGGCCAGCAGGCTGCCGCTGCCCTCGCTGGGCGCATCCAAGGCGCGGCTGGCGCGGCCGCGCACCACGGGCAAGGCCTCCTCAGTCGCGGGCGGCGGCGCCTGCACGGCGCCCGCACGCGGGCGCAGGCCGTAGCTGCCATCGGGCTGGCGCAGGGCCTCCAGGCCGCTGCCCTGCAGCAGGGCCTCGAAGGCCTGGGGAGCGGTGTAGCGGCCATTCAGGCCCGGGCTCATGCGCCCCTGGGTCAGGCCGGCCGGCGCGGCCAGCAAGAGGCCGCTCTTGGCGGCAAAGCGGGTCAGGGCCGCGGCCAGCGGACCGGCCGGAATGACATAGGCACGCGGCGCCTCGGCCGCTGAGCCAGCCGGTGCGGCCGGCGTGGCCGTCTGGGCCAGCAGCGGCCCCAGCGGGGCCAGCAGGGCGGCGCCCAGCAGGATGCGGACGGCCAGGGCCGCCGGACGCGGCATGAACAGGGACAGGGGATGGCGGTGGGCCATGGTGACAACGCTCCTCGACAATGGCTGGATCCGGACCCCAAGACGCCCATCCCCCAAAAGGTCGGAGGGCGCCAAGGTCCTTGCTTGCCTCTTGATCGAACGAGCCGCGCAAAAGGGGAACTGCGGGCGTGAAGATTTTTCGCTGCGGGGTCGGGCGGGCCGGTCTGCCCACCATGCTCGCCGGCTACCAGGGGCGTTTGCGCTGCCGAGGCCGGTGACGGGAGACATGAGCGGAGAGAGACCCTCTGCCGTCCTGGTCCGCAATGCCGTGGCCTGCGCGTGGTGGCAGGCGCCAAGTCCGGCCGAGGGCAGGGGTGGGTGCTGAAGCGAAGTCAAGGAGGAGCCCTTGGCAGCGCCATGGGCGGGGGACATGAGCGGAAGCCCCCACCCCTGGCCTCGGCTGCGCACACCCGTGACGCCACGAGAAACGTGCACGTGCCTAGGCCGGCTCCACCGTGGTCCACCAAGGCAGGCTGCGCCGCACGCGCAGGGGCAGCTGGCGGGCCAGCATGTCCAGGGCCTGCTCGGGGGCGTCCAGCGGGTAGACGCCCATCACCGGCAGATCGGCCAGCTCCGGCGCCAGGCTGATGTGGCCGCGCTGGTAGCGCGCCAGCTCGGCCACCAGCTCGCCCAGGGGCAGGGACTCGGCCACCAGCCGTCCGCTGGTCCAGGTCTGGCGCCAGGCCTGGGCCGGCCCCAGGCTCAGCAGGCCCTGCTCATCGAAGCGGGCCGCCTGGCCGGCCTGCAGGGCTCGCGACGCCTCCGATCCGGCCTGCAACAAGACCCGACCCTCGAACACATCCAGGCGCGACACCCGCTCGCCCGGCCGCGGCTGGCGCAGATTGAAGCGCGCCGCCTGCGTCTGCAGGCGCGCCCGGCCGCTCTCCAGCCGCCAGCCCTGGCCCAGGGGTGGCGGCTGCAGCTGAGCCAGCAGCTCGCCCCCCAGCAGGCGCAGCAGGGGCGGCCGCTGCGGGCCCTGGGGCTGCAGTTGCAGGGCGCTGGCGCTGTTGAGCCACAGGCGCGAGCCCGCCGCCAGGGCCAGCTCGCGACGCTCGCCCAGGGCCGTGTGCTGGTCGGCCTGCCAGGCGGCCAGCAGCTCGGGCAGCGGGCCCTGGCGCCAGCCCAGCCAGCTGAGCAGACCCAGGCCGCCCACGCCCAGCAGTCCGCCCAGGGCACGGCGGCGCTCGGCAGCGCGCGTGCGCCCAGGGCCCATACCCGACCCCGACCGCGGCCCCAGGGCCAGGCCCGCTTCCAGCCCGGCGCGGGCGGCCCGGGCCTGGGGCGGGCCAGCCTCGCGCAGGGGCTCGAAACGGCGGCTCACGGCCTCGATGCGCGCCCAGGCCGCGGCATGGCCGGCCGACTGGGCCAGCCAGGCGCGCCAGGCCGCGCGCTCGGGCTCGCCGGCCGATTCGTCCCGCAGGCGCGCGTACCACTGGGCGGCGGCCTCCAGCTCGGCCACGCCTGGGGTTTCGAGGGCGGAGGGCAGGGAGCGGCTCATGCGGGGCTCAGGCCGTCAGGCCCGCCTCCACCAGGGCGCACTGCAGCATGGCCTGGGCCATGTACTTCTTGACCATGCGCTCGGACACGCCCAGCTCGGCCGCGATCTCGCGGTAAGTCAAACCTTCCAGCTGGGCCAGCAGAAAGGCGCGCGCCGCCTTCTCCGGCAGGCGCTCCAGCAGGCGGGCAATCTCCATCAGGGCCTCGATCACCAGGGCCTGCTGCTCGGGCGAGGGCGCCAGGGCCTCGGGCAGCACGGCCAGGGTGTCCAGCCAGGCGCGCTCCAGCTCGCGGCGGCGCCAGAGGTCCACGCAGAGGCCGCCGGCCGCGGTGCGCAGATAGGCGCGCGCCTCGCCCGGGCTGCCAAAGCCGCGCGAGGCCGGGCGCAGCAGCAGGCGCAGGAAGGTGTCCTGGGCCAGATCGGCCGCATCGCCGGCATGGCCCAGGCGGCGCAGCAGCCAGCCCTGCAGCCAGCCATGGTGCTCGCGGTACAGCTGCTGCAGATCCGGGGTGCGCTCGCCGAGCGCCAGCTGGCTGGCCGCCATGACTCTCCCTGCTTTCGGCCCGCTTGGTGGGCGCTGGTTTTCAAATGAGAATGCTTCTCATCTTATCAAACAAGCGCTCATCACGGCCGCGCATCAAAGCCATGCCGATTGCTCACCCCGGCCGGGGCCGCCGGCGCTTAGCATGCGGGCTCACACCCTGATGCGATCCGAACCGCGAAAGCCCGCCCCATGCAACTGATCATCGGCAACAAGAACTACTCCTCCTGGTCCATGCGCCCCTGGGTGCTGCTCAAGGCCTTCGGCATCCCCTTCGAGGAGCGCAAGCTGCGCTTCGACTTTGCGCCGGGCTCGGCCTTCTACCAGGCCCTGGCGGTGTACACACCCACAGCCAAGGTGCCGGTGCTGGTGGAGGACGATGGCTTCGCGGTCTGGGACACCCTGGCCATCACCGAGCACATTGCCGAGCGCCACCCCGAGCTGGCCATCTGGCCGCACGACGCGCGCCAGCGCAGCCGCGCACGCAGCCTCTGCGCCGAGATGCATGCCGGCTTCTCCACCTTGCGCAACCTCTGCCCCATGAATATCGAGGCGGCCCTGCCCGAGATCGGCGCCAAGCACCAGGCCGAGAGCAGCCAGCTGCTGGCCGATCTGGCGCGCATCGACGCGATCTGGAGCGGCGAGCTGGCCCGCTCCGGCGGCCCCTTCCTCTTCGGCGAGTTCAGCGCGGCGGACGCCTATTTCGCCCCGGTGGCCATGCGGGTGCGCACCTACGCCCTGCCCCTGTCCGAGGCCAGCCGCGCCTATGTGGAGCGCCTGGTGGCCGCGCCCGGCGTGCGCGACTGGATCGCCGATGCCCTGGCCGAGCAGGACTTCCTGGACTTCGAGGAGCCCTATCGCAGCGGCCGCGGCTGAGCCGCCGGGCACATCAGAAATGGCAAAGGGGCGCCGAGGCGCCCCTTCTTCATTGGCCAAAGCGGGCGGCCGGGCCGCCCGCTGGCAGCGCTCAGCGCGGCTGACGACGGCGGGCCACAAAGCCCACGGCGCCCAGACCGGCCAGCATCAGGGCATAGGTCTCGGGTTCCGGCACCGGAGCCAGCTGCGAATTCAGCTGGTAGGTGGCGGCGAAGGCATCGGAGGCCACCTTGCCGGTCACGGTGTAGAAGTAGTTGCCGGCCAGCAGCGAGCCGAAGGAGAAGCTGGTGGCGTCCTTGTCGAAGCTGAAGCTGCCGATGGCCGTCTTGCTACCTTCCTTGAACAGCTCGACCTTGCCGCCGGTCAGGTTGAACAGACCGCCGTCGTTGGACACGGCCACGGCCAGCACGCCGGTCTGGCTGCTCAGGCTGAACTTGAAGGTGTCGCTCAGCGAGGCGCCTGCACCGCTGGCAAAGCCACCACCGGCCTCGACGATGTCGTGCGTACCCCAGTCATAGCTGGCTGCCTGGGAAAAGCTGCTGGCGGCGGCCAGGGCCACGGCCGCGAAGATCTTGAATTTCATACTTGTACTTCCCTCTAGAAGAGATCGGCCGGGCGGCCGCATAGCCCGCTTGGATTCGGGTTTGCCCGTACTGTATCGATTTACAAGATCAGTTCACCCCCCTCTTCGCGGGGGTGCTGCAGCGCAGCAAGCGCACAGCGAACAGCTCTCTACACTTGCGCACATGAAGATCTATTGCGTGGGGGGCAGCGTGCGGGACGCGCTGCTGGGGCGGCCATCCTCGGACCGCGACTGGGTGGTGGTGGGCGCCAGCCCCGAGCAGTTGCTGGCCCTGGGCTACCAGCCCGTGGGCAAGGACTTTCCGGTCTTTCTGCACCCGCAAACCCATGAGGAATACGCCCTGGCCCGCACCGAGCGCAAGACCGCGCCGGGCTATCACGGCTTTGCCTTCCATGCCGCGCCCGATGTGACGCTGGAGCAGGACCTGGCCCGGCGCGACCTCACCATCAATGCCATGGCCCGCGACGAGGCGGGCCAGCTGCACGACCCCTATGGCGGCGAGCGCGATCTGCGCGACAAGGTGCTGCGCCATGTCTCGCCGGCCTTTGCGGAAGACCCGGTGCGCATCCTGCGCCTGGCCCGCTTTGCCGCCCGTTTCCAGGACTTCAGGGTGGCGCCCGAAACCCTGGACCTGATGCGCCAGATGGTGGCGGCCAGCGAGGTGGACGCCCTGGTGGCGGAGCGCGTGTGGCAGGAGATCAGCCGCGGCCTGATGGAGGCACGGCCCTCCCGCATGTTCGAGCTGCTGCGCGAGGTCGGTGCCCTGGCCCGGCTCGCACCCGAGATCGAGCGCCTCTTCGGTGTGCCCCAGCCCGAGGCCCACCACCCCGAGATCGACACCGGCGCGCACCTGATGATGGTGCTGGACCAGTGCCAGCGCCTGGGCGCGCCGCTGCCGGTGCGCTATGCCTGCCTCTGCCACGATCTGGGCAAGGGCCTGACCCCGGCCGAGGCCCTGCCCCGCCATATCGGCCACGAGGGCCGCGGCGTACCGCTGGCCCGGGGCCTGAGCGAGCGCTGGCGGGTGAGTGCCGACTGCCGCGAGCTGGCCGAGCTGATGGCGCGCGAACACACCCATGTGCACCAGAGCGGCAGCTTCGGCCCCGAGGCCCGGCTGCGCCTGATGGAGCGCTGCGATGCCTGGCGCCGGCCCGAGCGCTTCGAGCAGCTGCTGCTGGCCTGTGAGTGCGATGCCCGCGGCCGTCTGGGCCTGGAAGCGCGCGACTACCCGCAGCGCCCGCGCCTGCTGCGCGATCTGCGGGCCCTGCAGGCCCTGGACCTGGGCGCCGTGAGCGCCGCCGCCCTGGCCGCCGGCAAGACCGGCCCGGACATCGGCCGGGCGGTGCAGGCGGCGCGGCTGCAGGCGCTGCACGCCCTGCCCGACTGAAGCCGCACGGCCGCGCCGCTCAGAGCATGTGCGAGCGGTCCCCCGCCGCGAAACCCAGGGCGTCGAAGCCCTCGCCCACGGCGAAGCCCACCACCTTGAACAGTTCGCCCATCTCGTGCTCGGTGATCAGGCGGTGGGCCATGGTGCGGCCGGCCAGATCGCTGGTGCACAGCAGGTCCACCAGACCGCAGTTGATCAGGAAGTTGGCCTGGCTGGTGTAGCCCAGCACCATCAGGCCGGCGTCCTGACCGGTGAGCGCGATGCCGCTGAAGTTCACATGGGCGGTGATGTCCTTCTCGCCCACCAGCACCAGGGGATCGGGATCGGCGCGGTGCTCGTGGTGGCACATCAGGGTGCCGCCCAGGCGCTGCGGGTGGTAGTACTCGGCGGCCGGGAAGCCGTAGTCGATCAGGAAGATGGCGCCGCGCGTGAGCCGCTCGGCCAGGGTGCGGATGAAGGCCTCACCCTGGGCGTGCAGCTCGGTCACGGTGCCGGGCACGAAGTCCACGGGCTCGTCCAGCGGCGGTTGCAGATCGCTGACGCGGTCGGCCCAGGCAAAGCCCCCCTGGCCCTCGTCCCAGACCACGCCGCGCTCCTGCCACTGCTGGCCGTCGAAGTGGATCAGCTGCACCGGCATGGCGTCCAGCAGCTCATTGCCCAGCACCACGCCCTCGAAGCGCTCGGGCAGGGCGTCCAGCCACTGCACCTTGTCGCCCCAGGCGGCCAGGCGCTGCTGCTGGCGCGCGCGCAGGGAGCCCGAGAGGTCCACGATCTGGTAGCGCTGCAGGCGCTCGCCCAGCACCTCCAGGATCTGGGCCGCCAGGGCGCCGCTGCCGGCGCCGAATTCGATCAGGGTGTCGGTGCCGGTGGCCTCCAGGGCCTGGGCCAGTTGGCAGGCCAGGGCCCGGCCGAAGAGCGGTGACATCTCGGGCGCGGTGACGAAGTCCGAGCCGTCCCGGCCGCCAGGCATGAGGCCGAATTTGTTGCGGCCGCCGCTGTAATAGCCCAGACCCGGCGCGTACAGGGCCAGCTCCATGAAGCGATCGAAGCCGATCCAGCCGCCGGCATCGGCGAGGGTCTGGCGAATCAGGGTCTGCAAATCCATCGAGGGCATTGTAGGAAGTGGCCGCGGGGCGGCCGACAGAAAAGCCGGTCAGCGGCTCAGCCCCGGCTCGCCAGGGGCGGCAGCGGGGCCAGAGGTGCCAGATGGGTGGGCGCGCGGCGCAGCCAGGCCTCGAACTCGGGCGCGGCCATGGAGTTGCCCACCAGATCGCCCTGCAGATCATCGCAGCCCCACTCGGCCAGCAAGGCGCGCTGCGCCTCGTTGCGCACACCTTCGGCGCTGACGCGCAGGCCCAGGTCCTTGGCCATGCGCACGATGGCGCGGGTGATGGCCAGGGCACCGGCGTCCTGCGGCAGCTTGGCCACAAAGCCCTGGTCCACCTTGAGCTTGTCCAGGGGCAGCTCGGTGAGATGGGCCAGGGCCGTGTAGCCGGTGCCGAAATCGTCCACCGAGATCTTCAGGCCCATGGCCCGCAGCGCGGCCAGGGTGGCGGGCGCGCTGTCCAGATCGTCCACCAGCATGCGCTCGGTGAGCTCCAGCTCCAGCCAGCCGCCGGGCGCACCGGCTTCGGCCAGCACCTCGCGCACCGTGTCGGCAAAGCGGTCCAGGCGGAACTGCATGCTGGAGAGATTGACGGCGATAGGCACGGACGCAACGCCGCTCTCGTGCCAGAGCTTGCTCTGGCGCACCGCCTCGCGCATCACCCATTCACCCAGAGGCACCATCAGACGATGGCGCTCGGCCACCTCGATGAAGGCATCGGGGCTGAGCAGGCCGCGCTGCGGATGCTGCCAGCGCAGCAGGGCCTCAGCGCCCACCAGGCGGCCGTCGCGCGCATCCACCTGGGGCTGGTAGTGCAGGCGAAACTGGTCGTGCGTCAGAGCCTCGGCCAGCTCGGCCTCCAGCACCAGATCGGCATAGGCCTGGCTGGCCATCTCGGGCTCGAAGAACTGGTAGCTGGCGCGCCCGCGCGCCTTGGCCAGGTACATGGCGGTGTCGGCGTGCTGGATCAGGTCTTCGGCGCGCTCGCCGTCACGCGGGTACATGGCCACGCCGATGGAGGGCGTGACCGAGAGGTCGCGCCCGTCGGCACGCACCGGCACCTCCACCACCGAGAGCAGGGCCATCAGCACCACCATCACATCGTCCTGCTGGTGCACATCGTTGAGCAGGACCACGAACTCGTCGCCGCCGAAGCGCGCCACCAGATCGGTGGTGCGCAGGCAGTTGCGGATGCGCTCGGCCACGGTGGAGAGCACCTTGTCGCCCTCCAGATGGCCCAGGGAATCGTTGACGCGCTTGAAGTTGTCCAGGTCGATGAAGAGCAGAGCCAGCTGGTGGCCGCGCTGCTGGGCGCGCGCCAGGGCCGGCCCCAGGCGCTCCATGAAGGCGGCCCGGTTGAGCAGCTGGGTGAGCGAGTCGTGATGGGCCAGGTGGTGGATGCGCTGCTGGGCGGCGATGCGGTCGCGGATGTCGCGCACGATGGCCATGCGCTGCAGCTCGCCGCCGCGCGTCATGCTGCGCACGATCAGCTCCACGGGGATGCGTTCGCCGTCGCGATGCAGCACGGCCGACTCATAACGCAGCTCGGCGCCGGCCTGCATCAGCTGGCGCACCTTGCCCACTTCCTCGATGGCCACGAAGTCCAGGGCCGGGCGGCCGCGCAGCTCGTCCAGGCTGTAGCCCACCAGCTCGCACAGGGCCGGGTTGGCATCGGCGATCAGACCGTCGACGTGGAAGAGGATGCCCTCGGCCGAGGCCTGCATGAATTTCTGCAGGCGCAGCTCCGAGTCGCGCACCGCGGCCTCGGCCAGGCGGTGGCGGGTGATGTCCACGATCTGCACAAAGGCGGCCTGCACCACGCCCGCGGCGTCCAGATGCGGGATCACATGGGCCTCGATCCAGCGCGGCTGACCATCGGGTCCGCTCAGCTTGCGCTCGTAGAAGCCGGGCTTGCCGCTGCGCTCCACCTCGTAGACGATGGGCCCCACAAAGTCGGCCGCCTGCTCACCGATGATCTCGGTGAAGGTCTTGCCCAGGATGCTCTGCTCGGTCAGGCCGAAGGTTCGCGCGTAGCCGCGGTTGGCAAAGAGGCAGCGGTAGCTGCGCGCCTCGTAGAGCGCGATCAGGGTGGGCACATGGTCGGCCAGCAGTCGGAACTGCGAGACCTGCTCCATGGCCTGCAGCATCTGGCGCTGGCGCGCGCCGATGTCCAGCCAGAGGCTGATGTGGGCGCCCAGGCCGGCGTCCCAGCGCGTCTGGCACAGGCGCCAGCCCCGGCCATCGGCCTCGGCCAGTTCCAGCGCGATCTCGCCCTCGGGGCCCCGGGCCCAGTGGGCCAGCAGCGCCTCGCGGGCCGCGGGCGCCAGCCAGCCCCAATCGGCCTCACCGCGGCTCAGGGTCTGGAAGCCAGGGTTGGACTGCAGCAGCCGTCCCTCGCGGTCCACCAGGGCGGCGGCGCAGGGCAGCAGGGCCCAGGCCTCGCCCAGGCCGGTGGCAAGCGGCTCGGGCCGGGCGTTCATGAGCCGCGGCGCTCCAGCGTGTCCTGGGCCAGGCACAGGTCCTCCCAGGCGCGGGCCTTGTCCACCAGATTGCGCAGCAGATAGGCCGGGTGGTAGGTCACGACCAGGGGCAAGCCCTGGTACTCATGCACCCGGCCGCGCAGACGGCCGATGGGCTCGTTGCTGCGCAGCAGGGACTGCACGGCAAAGCGGCCCATGGCCAGGATGATGCGCGGCTGCACCAGGGCGATCTGGCGCTGCAGGAAGGGCTCGCACTGGGCCAGCTCCTCCGGCTCGGGGTTGCGGTTGCCCGGCGGCCGGCACTTGAGGGTGTTGGCGATGAAGACCTGGCGCTCCGGCGGCCCCTCGGCGCGGGAGAGGCCCAGGGCGCGCAGCATGCTGTCCAGCAGCTTGCCGGCCTGGCCCACAAAAGGCTCGCCCTGCTGGTCTTCCTGCTGGCCGGGGGCCTCGCCCACGATCATCCAGTGCGCGCGCTCATGGCCCACGCCGAAGACGGTGTTCTTGCGCCCCTCGCAGAGCTGGCAGGCGCGGCAGTCCGCCACGGCCTCGCGCAGCTGCGGCCAGTCCATGGCGGCGATGCGCTCCAGGCCAGGGCGCGGTGCACGCTGCGGCAGGCCCTCGCCCGGGGCCAGCAGCTCGGCCACGGCGCGCGGCGCCGGGGCGGGAGCGGGGGCCGGTGCCCGGGGCGCAGGCGCCGGGGCGGGCGGCGGCGGCGCCGGACGCTCCATCACGGCCGCTTCCGTGGGCGCAGGGGTGGGCGCGGGGGTGAGCACAGGCGCGGCGGCCACCGGCTCGGGCGCGCGCCAGACCTTGAGGCCCATGGCCTCCAGCATGGCGCGCTGGCGTTCGTCCCAGCTCATGCGGCGCCCTCCCCGCCCTCGGCAGCGTCCAGGCGCAGGCTCATCAGCACCGCGTCCTCGCGCTGGCCCTGGGCGGCCGGGTAGTAGGCGCGGCGCTGGCCGACCTCGGTGAAGCCATAGCGCAGGTAGATGGCGCGGGCGCGCGCATTGCTCTGGCGCACCTCCAGCCAGATCTGCTCGCAGGCCAGGCGGCGGGCCAGGGTCTGCAGGGCATCCAGCATGCGCCGGGCATGGCCCTGGCCCTGGGCCTCGGGCGCCACGGTGATGTTCAGCAGGTGCAACTCGCCCACGCCTTCCATGGCCAGGAAGTAGCCCAACAGACGGCCGTCCTCGGCGCGCAGCACCTGGGCGGCATAGCCCGCGGCCAGGGAGTCGATGAAATTGCCGCGGCTCCAGGGGAACTCATAAGCCTGCTGCTCAATCAACAGCACAGCCTCCACATCCCCCACCTGCATGGGCTGCAGCCAGGTCTCGGCCTGCACGGAACTCAGGTTCATGCCGATGCCCGCGCAGCCAGGCGCTCCTCGGTGGTCTGGGCCACCTTGTCGCGCACATACAGCGGCATGGCCTGCTCGGCCGGCTCACCCAGCCCCTGGGCCCAGGCCGAGCCGACCAAGGCGGCCAGGGCCGCGGCGCGCGAGCGGGTCTGGGGCCAGGCCGGGAGGTCCGGATCGGGGCTCAGGCCCTCGAACACCGCCAAGGCGCTGCCGCACAGGGCGCGCGGCGGTGTGCGGGCCCACAGGGCTTGCAGGCTGGCCGGACTGTAGAGTGCCGGAGCACGCTCGACCTGCCAGTGCTGGCCGTCGTGGCGATAGGCGCCGGCGTAGATCTCGCCCATGCGTGCATCCATCACCACCCAGCATTCGCTGAGGGCGCCGCCGGACTGCTGGCGCGCGTCCTCGGCCACCAGCATCAGGCTGTCCAGGGCCAGCACCGGCTTGCCGGCACCGAAGGCCAGGCCCTGGGCCACGGCACAGGCGGTGCGCAGGCCGGTGAAGGCGCCCGGGCCGCGGCCAAAGCCGATGGCATCAACCTGGACCAGGGCCAGGCCGGCCTGGTCCAGCAGGGCTTGCAGGGCCGGCAGCAGGGCCTCGGAGGCCTTGGGGCCGCCCTCGGCTTCGTGCAGCCACTGTCCCGCCGGCGCCGTGAGGGCCAGCGCCATGCTTTCGGTCGAACTATCCAGGGCCAGCAACACGGTCATCCCGGGAGTGTAGCCGTGCGATCATGACCGCCATGCCTCTCCACCCCCTTGCCGGCGGGCGCCGGCGTCCCCGGGCCCGGGCTCATGGCGCGGCCCTGCTGCTGGCCGCCCTGAGCTGCTTGCACAGCAGCGCGCGGGCCCAGAACCCGAGCGGCACCAGCCCCCTGCCGGCGGTGGTGCAACAGGCCCTGCGCCAGGCCCAGATTCCCGAGCAGGCCCTGGGCGTGTGGCTGCAGCCGGTGGACGGCGGCGCGCCCCGCCTGCAGTGGCAGGCGGACAAGGCCTTCAACCCCGCCTCCCTACTCAAGCTGGTGACGGGCCTGGCGGCCCTGGAACAGCTGGGGCCGGCCTGGACCTGGCAGACCCCGGTCTGGATGCAGGGCCGCTTCCAGCCCGAAACCGGGCGGCTCACGGGTGATCTGGTGATCAAGGGCGCGGGCGACCCCAAGCTGGTGCGGGAGCGGCTGTGGCTGCTGCTGCAGCGCCTGCGCGGCCTGGGTCTGCGCGAGATCGAGGGCGATATCGTGCTGGACGGCAGCGCCTTCGCACCCTGGCCGAGCAGCCCGGCCGATTTCGATGGCGAGCCCTGGCGCCCCGGCAATGCCACGCCCGAGGCCCTGCTGCTCAATCACAAGGCCCTGCTCTTCGGCTTCCGGCCCGACCCGGCCCGGGGCATCGCCCACATCAGCGCCGACCCGCCACTGCCCGGCCTGCCTCAGAGCGTGCCCCTGGCCAGCGGCCCCTGCAACGACTGGCGTGGCGGCCTGCGCCTGCTCTGGCAGGAGGGCCAGCCCCTGCGCTTTGCCGGCACCTACCCCACGAGCTGCGGCGAGCTGAGCTGGCCCCTGGCCGACCCGGAACCCGCCAGCTACAACGCGCGCCTGCTGCGGGCGCAATGGCTGGAGCTGGGTGGCAGCCTGCGCGGCCAGGTGCGCGCCGGCACGGCGCCGGCGGACAGCCCGCCGCTCTTCAGCTTCGCCTCCCCGCCCCTGGCCGAGGTGCTGCGCGACATCCTCAAGCACAGCGCCAATCTGGGCGCCGAGATGCTGCTGCTGAGCCTGGCGCGCGAGCGCCCCGCCACGCTGGAGGGCGCGCGCGAGCAGCTGCGGCGCTGGCTGGTGCAGCGCCTGGGCGAGGACGAGGAGATCTGGCTGGAAAACGGCTCGGGCCTCTCGCGCCAGAGCCGGCTCAAGCCGCGCCAGCTGGGTCTGCTGCTGCGCCAGGCCTGGGCCGGCCCGCAGATGCCGGAGTTCGTGGCGGCCCTGCCCATCGCGGGCCAGGACGGCACGCTCACGCGCGGCGGCGCCCTGCGCTATGGCCCGGCCTATGGCCGTGCGCATCTGAAGACCGGCTCCCTGCGCGATGTGACGGCGCTGGCCGGCTATGTGCACGCCGACTCGGGCCGGCGCTATGTGATGGTGGCGATGCTGCAGCATCCGCGCGCGGCCGCTGGGCGGCCGGCACTGGATGCCTTGCTGCAATGGGCGGTGCAGGACGCGCCCTAATCCGCCGCGCGGAGCCTGGCCCCGCGCAGGGGCACGCTCAGAACGGGTTGTTCAGCGCGCGGGTCTGGGCCAGCAGGCCCAGACGACCCTGGCCGGCCGGGCTCAGCAGCACCGACGAAGCCCAGAGATAGCTGTCGGCCGAACCGCCGGTCACCAGGGTCTTGCTGGTGCACTGCAGGGGCAGGCTGCTGTCCAGGCAGACGGCGTCAGTCACATTGCTGTAGCCGAAGGCGGAGGGGAAACGCACGATGGCCTGACTCATCTCATCGGCCAGCACCAGACCGATCAGACGCCCGTCGTTGAGGATGTTCAGGCGCAGCTGGTTGTTGAACTCGGTGATGAGTTCGGTCAGCAGCTTGGCGCGGTCGGTGTCCGGCTTGCTCTGACGCTCCTTGATGGCAAAGGGCGTCAGGCCCAGGTCCGGCAGGGTGGCCACGATCACGCGACCGCCGGCATTGGCAATGCGGTTGACCTGGTCGGCCAGGTCGCGGCCGCGCTGACCCGCCTGGGCCTTGAGCGCGTCCAGGCCCTGCTGCGGATACTGGGCATAGAGCTCCAGCACATCATTGGCACCGGCCAGCATGGACACCAGATCGGTGCTGCTGAAGCCGCCGGCATTGAAGGCGGCATCCACCTGCGCCTTGACATCGGCCACCTTGGCGCCAGCCGCGGCGTAGATCTTGCCGCTGGGCGGCGTGACGTTGTTGGGGTTGCACTCGGCAAACACCAGGCCGAAGGAGCCGGCCAGGGCCTGGATCCAGATCGGGTTGCTGGAGCAGACCAGCACATCGTTGGCATCGGTGGCATTGACCGTGTACTTGCGGCCGGCCGAGGTGATCACGCTGGTCTCGTCGCCGAAGGCCTTGATGCTCTTGGGCTTGAAGGGCTCGATCTGGCCGCCACCGCCGCCGCAGGCGGTCAACACGGCCGCAGCCGCCAGCGCCAGCGCGCCTTGCTTCAGAAACTTCATCAACTCTCCAGACTTGTCGACTGATCGATCTCAGGCCTCGCCGGCACCGGGCTGCGCAGCAAAGGCTGCGGCGGCTCGAGCCAGGCGGTCTCGCACACCGTCCCAGGCGCTGTCCGCGGGCGGCGCCTCGATCCAGATTTCACGGGCACCGGCCGCGTCCAGCTCCCGCAGCACCGCAAACAGCTCGAAGGCCGCCGCCGCTGCATCGCCGGGCATGGCCCGCCACAGCGCCACCCCCGCAAGCGGGGACAGCGACCGGGAATATACCGCCAGCCCGTCAGGCCTTTGTTGCTGAGCGTTCAGGCGCTCGCGCAGGGCCTCGGGTGCCAGCAGGCTGACCACGGCCTGGGGCGCGTAATGCGCGGCCAGGGTGCCGGAGGCGCGCGGTGTGCCGCCGTCGCGCGCGCGCAGGGGCTCGCCCGCCGCGGCCTCGATCTGGGCCGGGGTGAGGATGCCGGGGCGCAGCAGCACCGGGTGGCCGCGGCTGCAGTCCACGATGCTCGATTCGATGCCCACCTCGCAGGGGCCCCCGTCCAGCACCAGCAGGTCGGCACCGAACTCGCTCTGCACATGGGCCGCCCGCGTGGGGCTGACCTTGCCGAAGCGGTTGGCGCTGGGCGCGGCCACGCCGTGCACGCCCAGGCGGCGCGCCTCATCCAGCAGGGCACGGGCCACGGGGTGGGCGGGGCAGCGCAGGCCCACGCTGTCCTGGCCCCCGGCGGCGGCGGCGGCGACGCCGGGCGCGCGCGGCACGATCACGGTCAGCGGCCCGGGCCAGAAGGCCTGCATCAGGCGCCGCGCCACTGGCGGCAGACCGCTGGTGAAGGCCTCGGCCTCGGCGATGTCCAGCACATGGACGATCAGCGGGTGGTCGCTGGGTCGGCCCTTGGCCGCGAAGATCTTGGCCACGGCCGCGTCCTGGTCGGCGCGGGCACCCAGGCCGTAGACGGTTTCGGTGGGCAGGGCCACCAGCTCGCCCGCGGCCAGGGCCTGGGCGGCTTGGCGCAGGGCGGCGGGGTCTTGGCCGTCAAGCAGCATGATGGCTCACCAGGCCTCGGGCAGGCCCAGCAGGGCCGCCGCGCGGCGGGCGGTGGCACGGGCCGCCTCGGGCGTGGCCGCGCTCACATTCAGATGCCCCATCTTGCGGCCGCGGCGGGCGCTGGCCTTGCCGTAGAGATGCAGATGGGTGCCGGGCAGGGCCAGCACGCCGGCCCAGTCGGGCTCGCGGGCAGCGCGCGCGGGATCCTGGGGGTCAAACCAGAGATCGCCCAGCAGGTTCAGCATCACGGTCGGCGAATGCTGGCGCGGCGTGATCAGGGGCAGGCCGGCCAGGGCCCGCACCTGCAGTTCGAACTGCGAGGCATCACAGGCATTGAGCGTGTAGTGGCCGGAGTTGTGCGGGCGCGGCGCCATCTCGTTGACCACCAGGCTGCCGTCCTGCAGCAGGAAGAACTCGATGCACAGCACGCCCACATAGCCCATCTCGGCGGCGATGCGCGCGGCCGACTCGGCAGCGCGGGCCTGCAGGGCCGCATCCACGGCCGGGGCCGGCACCTCGGTCACGGCCAGGATGCCGTCGCGGTGCAGGTTCTGCTGCACCGGGAACTGCACCACTGTGCCGTCGCGGCCGCGGGCCACGATCACCGAGAGCTCCAGCTGCAGGGGCAGCATCTTCTCGAGCACGCACGGCAGCTGCCCCAGCTCGTCCCAGGCGCGCTGCAGCTCCTCGCGGCTGCGCACGCGCACCTGGCCCTTGCCGTCATAGCCCATGCGGGCGGTCTTGAGGATGCCGGGCAGCAGGCGGGCCTCGTCCAGCGCCGCCAGATCGGCCGCGCTCGTGAGGTAGGCGTAGGGCGCGCAGTCCACGCCGCTGGCGCGGAAATGCGCCTTCTCGGCTGCGCGGTCCTGGCAGATGGCCACGCAGTGGCCGGCCGGGGCCACGGGGCGCTGGGCGGCCAGCAGCTCCAGGGCCCGAGCCGGCACATTCTCGAACTCGGTGGTGATGGCGTCGCAGGCCGCGGCCAGGGCGGCCAGGGCCTCCTCGTCCAGATAGTCGGCGCGGATGTGCTCATGCGCCACGGCGCCGGCCGGGCTGTCGGCATCGGGGTCCAGCACCACGGTGCGGTAGCCCAGGCTCTGCGCCGCATGCACGAACATGCGGCCCAGCTGGCCCCCGCCGAGCACGCCCAGCGTGGCGCCGGGCAGCAGAACGTCGCTCATCAGACCAGGTCCTTCGTCATGGCGCGCGCCTTCTCGGTCTGGGCCACGCGGTAGGCGGCCAGCTTGTCGCGCAGGGCGGCATCACCGCTGGCCAGCATGGCCACGGCGAACAGGGCCGCATTGCCGGCGCCGGCCGTGCCGATGGCAAAGGTGGCCACCGGAATGCCCTTGGGCATCTGCACGATGGAATGCAGGGAATCCACGCCCTGCAGATGGCGGCTGGCCACCGGCACGCCCAGCACGGGCACCGGGGTCTTGGCCGCCAGCATGCCGGGCAGGTGCGCCGCACCGCCGGCCCCGGCGATGATGGCGCGCAGGCCGCGGCCCTCGGCGGCCTCGGCATAGGCAAACATCTCGTCGGGCATGCGGTGGGCCGAGACGACCTGCGCCTCGAAAGGGATGCCGAACTCGGAGAGAATGTCGGCGGCGTGCTTCATGGTCTCCCAGTCACTGCTGGAACCCATCACCACGCCGACCAGGGGGGAGACGTTGCTCACGGCTCGCTCCAATCGCTGAACAGGCGGAAAAGAAACCTTGAATTGTAGGCGGGTGCCGCCAAGTCCCCAGCCGAGCCCTCGAGACCCCCATGATCGACATCACCATACAGAACTTCGAAACCGAGCTGCTGCAGGCATCCATGAGCCAGCCGGTGCTGCTGGACATCTGGGCGCCCTGGTGCGGCCCCTGCAAGAGCCTGGGCCCGGTGCTGGAAAAGCTGGAAACCGCCTACGGCGGCCGCTTCCTGCTGGCCAAGCTCAATAGCGACGAGCAGCCCGAGATCGCCGGCCAGCTCTCCCAGGCCTTTGGCGTGCGCTCCATTCCCTTTTGCGTGATGTTCGTCGGCGGCCAGCCGGTGGACGGCTTTGTGGGCGCCATTCCCGAAGCCCAGATCCGCGAGTTCCTGGACAAGCATGTGCCCAGCGGCGAAGCCCTGGAGGCCGAGGAAGAACTGGCCGAGGCCGAGGAGCTGCTGGCCGAGGGCGATCTGGACTCCGCCCTGGCCAAGCTGGCCCAGGCGGTGGAGACCGATCCGGCCAACGAGGCCGCGCGCTTCGATCTGGTCAAGGCCTTGCTGGAGCAGGGCCGCCTGGCCGAAGCCCAGGCCGCCTTCGCCCCGGTGGCCGAGCGCGCCGCCGACACCCTGACTCCGCATGCCCGCTTCGCCGCCCTGGCCCAGTGGATGGCCGCCATGGAGACCGCGGCCCGCGTTGACGCCGCCGCCCTGCAGGCCGCCCTCGCCGCCAACAAGCGTGATTTCGAGGCCCGCTACGCCCTGGCCCAGACGCATCTGGCCGCCTTGCGCTTCCCCGAGGCCATGGACGAGCTGCTGGAAATCATCATGCGCGACAAGACCTGGAACGGCGAGGCCGCGCGCAAGCTCTATGTGGCGATCCTGGAGCTGCTGAGCAAGCCCGCGCCCAAGCCCCAGGCCGGCGCCGAGCCCAAGAGCACGCTGGAGATTGCCGGCAAGGCCGTGGTGCCCGCCAGCGATCCGCTGGTGGACCAGTACCGCCGCAAGCTGAGCATGGCCCTGTTCTGAGGGCGAGCCGGCCTCAGGGCCGGTTCAGACCGACCGCGTCCAGCGCGGCCGCCCATTGCGCCTGCTGGCGCTCGAATTCCGCCCATTCCTGGCTCGCCAGCGCCGCGTGGCGCTGGGCCGTGGCTGCATCGCCCAGGGCGCCATAGACCTGGGCCAGGCGGCTGTGGGTGGCGGCGCGGTCGTCCACATCGCAGGCCGGATCCAGCTCAAACTCCGCCTCCTGGGCCTGGCTCAGGGCCTGCTCGCGCTGCCCCAGATTGACCCGGCACCAGGCCAGATCGGCCAGCAGGCTGCTGCCCAGGCGCGCCAGCCCCAGGGCCATGGCTTGCGGCAGATGCGCTTCGTACAAGGCCTGGGCCTGGGCATAGTCGCCCTGCACCACCAGGATCTGGGCGCGCAGCACCGGCGTGAGCTCGGACATGGCCGAGCCGCCCACGGCGGCGTCGTAATGCTTGACCGAATCGGCCCCCAGCAGCAGCTCGGGCACCGGCCGGGCCGGGTGGGCCAGGCTCTCGCGGCGCTGGTGGGCGCAGCGCATCTCGGCCATGTTGTAGATCAGGGCCGACTGGGTGGCGTCATCGCCCTCGGCCGCGGCGTGACGGCGTGCCGCGGCATACCAGGTCTGGGCCGTCTCGGCCCGCCCGGCGAAGTGATAGGCCAGGCCCAGGGCCACGGCCAGGCGGCTGCGGGCGCCGTGCTGCTGGGCATAGCTCAGGCTCAGGCAGTCCTGGGCGTGGCGCACCAGGCGCTCGACATCGTGCTGCACATAGGCCAGATGGGCCTGCCAGGCGCTGCACAAGGCCTCCAGCTCCCGCAGGCCCACGGCCTGGGCCATGGCCTGGGCGCGGCGGATCTTGTCGCCCGCGGCGCTGCCGAAGTCGCTGAAGTAGCTCATCAGCCCTTCGGCGAAATGCAGCCAGGCGCCCAGGGCCGGATGCGGGTGCTGGAAGGCCAGCTGATGCAGGGCCGTCAGGGCCTCGCGGGCTTCGGCCATCTGGCCGTGGCGGGCCAGCAGCACGGCGCGCTGGGCGCGCCAGCTGGTGGCCTGGATCTGGTCGGACGCGCCGGCAATGGCCTGGTCCAGACGCTGCAGCAGACGCGAGGTGATGGCCATGTCCGGGCTCAGCGGGTCAGGCGTTCCAGGGCCTCGCGGTACTTGGCCGCGGTGTTCGCGATCACCTCGGCCGGCAGGGTCGGCGCGGGGGCCACCTTGCCCCAGGGCTTGCCGTCCACCTGGGCCTGTTCCAGCCAGTCGCGCAGGAACTGCTTGTCGTAGCTGGGCGGGTTGCTGCCCACGGCATAGCTCTCGGCGGGCCAGTAGCGCGAGGAGTCGGGCGTCAGCACCTCGTCCATCAGGGTCAGGGTGCCGTCGGCGTCCAGGCCGAACTCGAACTTGGTATCGGCAATGATGATGCCCTTGGTGGCGGCGTAGTCGGCCGCGCGCTGGTAGAGGGCAATGGAGATGGCGCGCACGCGCTCGGCCAGGTCGGCTCCGATGATCTCCACGCAGCGCTCGAAGCTGATGTTCTCGTCGTGATCGCCCATCTCGGCCTTGGTGGCCGGGGTGAAGATGGGTTCGGGCAACTTGGAGGCGTTGTTCAGGCCGGCCGGCAGCTTGACGCCGCAGACCTCGCCCTTGCTCTTGTATTCGGCCCAGCCGCTGCCGGCCAGATAGCCGCGCACCACGGCCTCGATGGGCAGGGGCTTGAGTCGCTTGACCAGCATGGAGCGCTCGCGCACCTGGGCGCGGTCGGCCTCGGTGCTGACGGCGGACAGCGGATCGTCGCCGGTCAGGTGGTTGGGGACGATGTCACCCAGCTTCTCGAACCAGAACAGCGCCATCTGCGTCAGCAGCGCACCCTTGCCGGGAATGGGCTCGCCCATGATGACGTCGAAGGCCGAGATGCGGTCCGAGGCCACCATCAGGATGCGGTCCTCGCCGACCGCGTAGTTCTCGCGCACCTTGCCGCGTGCGATCAGGGGGAGAGAGGTGAGCGAGGAGGTGTGCAGGGCAGCGGTCATGGTGGGCTCGGGCGGAAAACCCGGATTTTAGGTCAGGCCGCCGGGCCCTCCGCGATTTGCGCAAAGCCCAGATAGCGGGCCTCGAAGCGGGCCTTGCCCGCACGGGCAAAGGCCGCTTCGTCCCAGTCGCCCTCACCCAGTCGGGCGCGGAACTCGGGGCGGAAGCGGTAGACGAAAGCGTCCAGCACGCGGCCATCCTCCAGGTGCACCGCCACGCTCACGCGCTCGTACTCGGGGCCCTCGAAGGCATCCAGCCGCGCCCAGGCGGACTCGGGCACACCCAGATAGAGCCGGCCCGCCACCTCGGCGCCGGGCGCGGGCTGCAGACCCGGGTACTCCTGACCCTGCACCGGATGGCGGGCATGGTCGGCCAGGCGCGCCGGCAGTGAGGCCGGCAGGGTCTGCGGCGCCAGGCCGCAGACGCGCGCCATGATGTCGGCCCACATCAGCGAGCCGTAGGTGAAGGCATGCGCCACCGCGGGCTCGCGCGCCGGGCTTTACTGGACGACCTGGGCCAGCTCGCCGCGGGCATAGGCCGCAGCGATGTCGACCAGGCTGCGGGCCTTGATCTTGCCGGCCTGGCCTTCGCAGCCGAACTCCAGATAGCGCTGCTTGCACACCGCCTTGGCGGCCTCGCGGGCGGGCTTGAGCCACTCGCGGGCGTCGAACTTGTCGGGGTTCTCGGCCAGGAACTTGCGCACCGCGCCGGTCATCGCCAGGCGGATGTCGGTGTCGATATTGATCTTGCGCACGCCATGCTTGATGGCTTCCTGGATCTCCTCGACCGGCACGCCGAAGGTCTCCTTCATCTTGCCGCCGTACTGGTTGATGATGGCCAGCAGCTCCTGCGGCACGCTGGAGGAGCCGTGCATCACCAGATGGGTGTTGGGAATGCGGGCGTGGATTTCCTTGACGCGGCTGATGGCCAGGATGTCGCCGGTGGGCTTGCGGCTGAACTTGTAGGCGCCGTGGCTGGTGCCGATGGCAATCGCCAGCGCATCCAGCTGGGTGGCCTTGACGAAGGTGGCGGCCTCTTCCGGGTCGGTCAGCATCTGGCTGTGGTCCAGCTTGCCGACGGCGCCGATGCCGTCTTCCTCGCCGGCATCGCCGGTTTCCAGATTACCCAGGCAGCCCAGCTCGCCCTCGACGGTGACGCCCACCTTGTGGGCCATCTCCACCACGCGGCGGGTGACGTCCATGTTGTATTCAAAGGACGAGGGCGTCTTGCCGTCTTCCATCAGGGAGCCGTCCATCATCACCGAGCCGAAGCCCAGGTCGATGGCGCCCTGACAGATCTTGGGGCTGGTGCCGTGATCCTGGTGCATGACCAGGGGGATGTGCGGGTACATCTCGGCGGCGGCCTGGATCAGGTGCTTGATGAAGGGCTCGCCGGCGTACTTGCGGGCGCCAGCGCTGGCCTGCAGGATGACCGGGGCGCCCACCTCGTCGGCCGCGGCCATGACGGCCTGCACCTGCTCGAGGTTGTTGACGTTGAATGCCGGGATGCCATAGCCGTTTTCGGCGGCATGGTCCAGCAGCTGGCGCATGGAAACGAGAGGCATGGTCGGCCCTCCAGGGAGTTGCAAATTCTTTTTTAGGGCGCGGCCCGCGAGGTAACCGCGCCGTAACTGGCGCAGATTCTAGCGGCCCCACCCGGCCCGCCCTCCCCCGGGATGCGGGCAAGCGCGCTTGCGGCAGCGACCTGCTGCGGCTAGCCTCGGCGCCGTGACCGTACGCCTGGACCTCGACCACCTCACCCTGTGGATGACCGCCGCGGCGCGCGAGCATTCCCTGGACCTGGCCGACCATGTGGCCGAGCGCACCGGCGCCAGCCGCCGCGCCGCCCAGGCCGCGCTGCGCCGCCTGGTGGACGCCCAGTGGCTGCGCCGCGAGGGCAGCAGCCGGCGGCCCGTCTACCACCCCGGCGCCCTGCGCCAGGTGGCGCGCAGCTACACGCTCTACGGCCTGCAGGAAGACATTCCCTGGCAGCGCGACTTCGCGCCCCACTTCGAGCTACCGCGTCATGTGGCGCGCATGGTGCAGCATGGCTTCACGGAGCTGCTGAACAATGCCATCGACCACAGCGGCGGCAGCAGCGCCACCGTGTCGCTACGCCAGACGCCCAGCCATGTGCAGCTGCTGGTTTCGGACGATGGCTGCGGCGTTTTCGACAAGATCTGCAGCCGCTTCGAGCTGGCCGACGCCCAGCACGCCATGCTGGAGCTGAGCAAGGGCCGGCTCACCAGCCAGCCCGAGGCCCACACCGGCCGCGGCCTCTTCTTCAGCGCCCAGCTGGCCGATGTGTTCGACATCCACGCCAACAACACCGCCTACCAGCGCCGAGCCTGGGAGGCCGGCGGCTGGCAGCGCGGCCGCGCCCTGCCGCGCCAGGGCAGCTCCATCTACATGGCCATCGCCCTGGACACCACCCGCACCCTGGAGCAGGTGATGGCGGCCTGGAGCTGCGACGGCTCGGGCATCGCCTTCGACCAGACCACGGTCGCCCTGGCCCTGCTGACCCAGGCCGGCGAGCTGCTGGAGTCGCGTGCCCAGGCGCGGCGCATCGCGGCCCGCCTGCCCCAGTTCCGCCGGGCCACGCTGGACTTCGCGGGCATCGAGAACATCGGCCACGCCTTCGCGGACGAGCTCTTCCGCGTCTTCGCCCGCAGCCAGCCCGCGCTGGAGCTGCTGCCACAGAATATGAGCCCGCGCGTGGCCGCCATGGTGCAGCACGCCCGCGCGGGCTGAGGGCCGCTAGGGCTGCGGCGGCACGTAGCGGCGCAGCAGGCGCTCCATGCCGCCGCGCTGCACATAGGCGGCGATGGCCGCGTCCAGGCGCGCGATGAAGCCGGGCGGCAGGCGATCCACGCCGGCCAGGCCATAGGCCAGATGCACGGTCTCGGCCGAGAGCTCGGTCGCCTCGTTCAGGCGCAGGGCCTGCTGGCCCGGTCGCAGCTGCTGGTTCAGGAGCTGCAGGCTCAGGGCGATGGCGCGCCGGTCATTGGCATAGCAGTCCAGATGCCCCAGCTGCAGCTTGCGCAGATTGGCCAGGCTGTCCACCGCGTCCTCCACCTGGACCAGGCCCTTCTGGCGCGCCTCGACCAGGCGATCACTCAGCGCAAAGCCGGCATTCACGCCGATGCGCAGGCCGGCGAACTGGGACGGAAAGTTGCGCGGCAGCGGCTGCAAGCCCTCGCGGCAGACCAGGACCACGGTTTCGGTGAGCAGGGGCGGCGAGTAGCGCGCGATGTACTCGCGCTCGGCGCGCCGATAGGGCGGAAACAGCACCAGGGCCTCGCCCTGCTCCAGCATGCGCAGGCCGCGGCGCCAGGGCACGGGCCGCAGCTCGATCTCGTAGTCGGGAGCCAGGCCCTGGGCGATCTCGCGCAGCGCCTCCACATAGAGGCCGCGGAACTGGCCCTGCTCCACATAGCTGTAGGGCGGGTAGGCCGCGTCGCCGTAGATCAGCACCCGGGCCGGATCGGCAGCTCGGGCGGGCGGCAGACCGATCAGGATCAGCAGGAGTGCCGTGAAGAAACGACGCATGCGGCGGGGTTTCGCTGAACGGGGGTGGCCGGGACGGCCAGGCTCAACGCAGTGTAAGCGCCGCCGCGCAGCAAGCTCAGCCCTGCAGGCGGAACACCCCGACCGCCTGCGACAGGCGTGCCGCCTGCTCGTGCAGCGAGGAGGATGCCGCGGCCGCCTCTTCCACCAGGGCGGCGTTCTGCTGGGTCATATCGTCCACATGGGCCACGGCCTGGCCCACATCGTTCATGCTCTGGTTCTGCTCGCTGGCCGCAGCGCTGATCTCGCCGATGATGTCATTGACCCGGCGCACGCTGGCCATGATCTCCTCCATGCCCTGACCGGCGCTGCGCACCAGGGCCGTGCCGCTGGCCACGCGCTCCACGCTCTCGGCGATCAGCTGCTTGATCTCGCGCGCCGCCTCGGCGCTGCGCTGGGCCAGGCCCCGCACCTCGCCGGCCACCACCGCGAAGCCGCGGCCCTGCTCCCCGGCCCGGGCGGCTTCCACCGCCGCGTTCAGGGCCAGGATATTGGTCTGGAAGGCGATGCCGTCGATCACGCCGATGATGTCGGCAATGCGGCGCGAGCTGCCATCGATGCCGTCCATGGTGCTGATCACCTGCACCGCCACCTCGCCGCCGGCGCGGGCGGCCTGGCTGGCCTGGGCCGCCAGGCGGCTGGCGGAACGGGCGGACTCGGCCGTCTGCCCCACCGAACCGCTGAGCTGGGTCACGGCGCTGGCGGTGGACTGCAGGCGGTGCGCGGTGCGCTCGGTGCGCTGGCTCAGCTCGCCATTGCCGGCCGCGATCTGCTGGCTGGCCGTGGCCACGCTCTGGGTGGCGTCACGCACCTGGCGCACCAGCTCACCCAGGGACTGCTGCATGCGTGCCAGGGCCAGCAGCAGGCGGCCGGCCTCGTCGCGCTCATGGCCCTGCAGCGGGCTGCTGAGGTCGAAGCGCGCGATGGCCTCGGCCGCGGCCTCGGCCTGGCGCAGCGGCACGGTGATGCTGCGCGAGAGCCGCAGCGAGAGCGCGAGGCCCAGCACCGTGGCCGCCAGGCCGAAGGCCAGCAGGCCCAGGCGGGCGCGCTGGTTCAGGCGGGCCAGATCGGCGGCCATCTGATCGATCTCCTGGCGCTGCAGGCTCAGCAGGCGACCCAGCTCGTCCAGATAGGCCTCGGAGGCCGGCTTGAACTCGCTCTTGAAGAGCTGGCGGGCCAGCTCGGTCTCGCCCTGACGCCGCGCCTGGATGATGCGATCGCGCGCCTTCAGATAGACCTGGCGGCGCTGGCCCAGGGCCTCGTAGAGCTGGCGCTCCTGCACGCCGGTGAGACGCTTCTCCAGCTCACCGACCAGCTGGGCCGACTGGCGCGAGGACTCGGCCGTGTCGGCCGCGAAGAACTCGGCCAGGGAGCCGTCGCTGCTCACGGCCACGGCCGTGGTGCGCAGCACGCCGGCCTTGATCAGGCGGTGCCAGTCCGAGGCCAGGCGCTCGGTGGCCACCGAGTCGCGCAGCATGGCCTCGGTATCGCGCTCGATGCGCGCCAGGGCCAGCACGGCCACGGCCGAGCCGATCAGGCACAGGGCCAGCACCAGGGCAAAGCCCAGCAGGAGGCGCCGGCCTATGCTGCGGCCGAGCAGGCCAGCGGCAAAGGAAGACGAGGCAGGAAGGGGGAGGTCGGAAACGGTTTGGAGGGGGACAGCCTTGGACATCGGAACTCGCTAGCAATCTCGGTGGCAACCGCCCTGTCGGCGACGCCTGTGTGCCAGTGTGCGCGTGCCCCGGGGACGCTTCCCGGGCCGATGTCACGCGCTGCGCACGGCCGCCCGGCCGCGCTTGATATCGCTCAAATCCGCTGCAGATTCAGGCGTGGCCCCCGCGCCACGCCGCGCTCGGTGCGCTGCCCTCAGTCGACGCGGCAGACCTTGAGCATATTGGTGCCGCCGGGGTAGCCCATGGGCTCGCCGCAGGTGATGGCATAGGTGTCGCCGGGCATCAGCACGCCGCGCTCGATCAGCAGCAGCTCGGCCGCCTTCAGGGCCTGGTCGCGGTCATCGAACTTGGGCATCAGCAGCGGGCGCACATTGCGGTAGAGATTCATGCGGCGCTGGCTGACCTCCTGGGTGGTCAGGGCGAAGATGGGCACATTGATGCGGTGGCGGCTCATCCACAGCGCGGTGGAGCCCGACTCGGTCAGGGCCACGATGGCCTTGCAGCCCAGGTGGTAGGCGGTGAACAGGGCGCCCATGGCGATGCTCTGGTCGATGCGGCCGAACTGGCGGCCGGTGAAGTCGGTGTCCAGGTTCACGAACTCGGCGCGCTCGGCCTCCAGCGCGATGGCCGCCATCTGCTCGATGGTTTCAACCGGGTACTTACCGGCGGCGGTCTCGGCGCTGAGCATCACGGCGTCGGTGCCGTCCAGCACGGCATTGGCCACGTCCGACACCTCGGCGCGCGTGGGCACCGGGTTCACGATCATGGACTCCATCATCTGGGTGGCGGTGATGGTCACCTTGTCCAGCTCGCGGGCCAGCTTGATCATGCGCTTTTGCAGCGCCGGCACGGCGGCATTGCCCACTTCCACGGCCAGATCGCCGCGCGCCACCATGATGCCGTCGCTGGCCTTGAGGATGGCTTCCAGCTGCGGAATGGCCTCGTAGCGCTCGATCTTGGCGATCATGGCCGGCTTGTGGCGATAGGCCTCGCCGGCCACATTGGCCAGCTGGCGCGCCATTTCCATATCGGTGGCGTTCTTGGGGAAGCTCACGGCCAGGTATTCGCACTGGAAGGACATGGCGGTCTTGATGTCCTCCATGTCCTTGGCGGTCAGGGCCGGGGCGGTCAGGCCGCCGCCCTGCTTGTTGATGCCCTTGTTGTTGGACAGCTCGCCGCCCAGCTTGACCGTGGTGTGCACCTGGGAGCCCTTGACCGAGTCCACGGTCAGCACCAGCAGGCCGTCGTTGAGCAGCAGGGTGTCGCCGGGCTTCACATCGCGCGGCAGCTCCTTGTAGTCCAGGCCCACGATCTGCTCATTGCCCAGCTCGCTGCGGTCGGCGTCCAGGATGAAGGGCGTGCCGGGGATGAGCTCGATCTTGCCGTTCTCGAACTTGCCCACGCGGATCTTGGGGCCCTGCAGGTCGGCCATGATGGCCACCGAGCGACCGGCCGCCGCGGCGGCCTCGCGCACCATGCGGGCGCGGTCGATATGGTCTTGGGCCTTGCCGTGCGAGAAGTTCAGGCGCACGACGTCCACGCCGGCCCGGATCATGCGCTCCAGCACCTCGGGCGAGGAGGAGGCCGGGCCGAGGGTGGCAACGATCTTGGTGGCGCGGGTCATGGTGGGGCTGTCTCTCGCTGAAATCTAGTTACAGCGGCGGATTATGAGCCTCAACAGACGCCGCGCCAGGGTTTCACGCGGTTTCAGCCGCGCGCCGCATGCACATCGGCCGCGGCCAGGGCCGTCATATTGACGATGCGGCGCACCGTGGCCGAGGGCGTGAGGATGTGCACCGGGGCCGCCGCGCCCAGCAGGATGGGCCCCACGGTCACGCCCTGGCCGGCCACGATCTTCAGCACATTGAAGAGGATGTTGGCCGCGTCCAGCGAGGGCAGCACCAGCAGATTGGCCGCGCCCTGCAGCTTGCTGTCGGGCAGGAAGGTGGCGCGCACGCTCTCCGAGAGCGCGGCGTCGCCATGCATCTCGCCATCGCACTCGATCTCGGGGTGGGCGGCGGCAAAGAGCTCGTGGGCACGGCGCATCTTCTGCGCCGAGGGCCGCTTGCTGGAGCCGAACATGGAGTGCGAGACAAATGCCAGCTTGGGCGGCAGGCCGAAGCGCTGCAGCTCTTCGGCCGCCATGGCGGCGATCTCGGCCAGCTGCTCGGCCTCGGGGCTGTCGTTGACAAAGGTGTCGGTGATGAAGAGGGTCTGCTTCTCCAGCATCACCGCATTCATGGTGGCAAAGCTGCTCACGCCGGGGCGCAGGCCGATCAGCTCGGACACATGCTCCAGATGCGAGTCGAAGCGCCCCACCATGCCGCAGATCATGGCGTCGGCATCGCCCAGCTTGATGGCCAGGGCGCCGATGGTGGTGTTGGAGCGGCGCACCGCGGCCTTGGCCATCTCGGGTGTGAAGCCCTTGCGGCCCATGACCTGGTGGTAGGCCTCCCAGTACTGGCGGAAGCGCGGGTCGTTCTCGGGGTCGATCACCGCCACATCCTCGCCCAGCTTCAGCCGCAGGCCGGCGCGCTGGATGCGCATGGCGATGACCTCGGGCCGGCCGATCAGGGTGGGCCGGGCCAGGCCTTCGTCCAGGGCCACCTGCACCGCGCGCAGCACGCGCTCATCCTCGCCCTCGGCGTAGATCACACGCGCGGGCTTGGCCTTGGCGGCGGCAAACACCGGCCGCATGAACATGCCGGTCTGGTAGACGAAGCGCGAGAGTTCCTGGCGGTAGGCCTCCAGATCCTGGATGGGCCGCGTGGCCACGCCCGACTCGGCAGCCGCCTGGGCCACGGCCGGCGCGATGCGCAGGATCAGGCGCGCGTCGAAGGGCTTGGGGATCAGGTAGTCAGGGCCGAAGGCCAGGTCTTGCCCGGCATAGGCGGCGGCCACCTCGTCGCTGGTCTCGGCCTTGGCCAGGGCGGCGATCTCGCGCACGCAGGCCAGCTTCATTTCTTCCGTGATCTTGGTCGCGCCGCAATCGAGCGCGCCGCGGAAGATGTAGGGGAAGCACAGGACGTTGTTGACCTGGTTGGGATAGTCCGAACGGCCGGTGGCGATGATGCAGTCGGGCCGCACGGCCTTGGCCAGCTCGGGGCGGATCTCGGGTTCGGGATTGGCCAGGGCCAGGATGATGGGCTGATCCGCCATGGTCTTGACCATCTCCGGCGTCAGCACCCCGGCGGCCGAGCAGCCCAGGAAGACGTCCGCCCCCGCGATCACCTCGGCCAGGGTGGTGGCGGTGGTGCTCTGGCAGTAGCGCTGCTTGCTCTCGTCCAGCTTATCGCCACGCCCTTCGCGGATCACGCCCTTGGAGTCCACCACAAAGATGTTCGCGCGGCTGACCCCCAGGCCCACCATCACGTCCAGGCAGGCGATGGCCGCGGCGCCGGCGCCCGAGGCCACCAGCTTGACCTGGCCGATGTCCTTGCCCACCAGCTCCAGACCGTTGAGCAGGGCGGCGGCGCTGATGATGGCCGTGCCGTGCTGGTCATCGTGGAAGACCGGAATATTCATGCGCTCCTTGAGCTTCTTCTCGATGTAGAAGCACTCGGGCGCCTTGATGTCCTCCAGATTCACACCGCCCAGCGTGGGCTCCATGGCCGCGATGATCTCGACCAGCTTGTCCGGATCGCGCTCGGCCAGTTCGATGTCGAACACATCGATGCCGGCGAACTTCTTGAACAGGCAGCCCTTGCCCTCCATCACCGGCTTGGCGGCCAGGGGGCCGATATCACCCAGGCCCAGCACCGCCGTGCCATTGGTCACCACGCCCACCAGATTGGCGCGCGAGGTGTAGTCGGCCGCCAGCGAGGGATCGGCCTCGATGTCCAGGCAGGGATAGGCCACGCCCGGCGAATAGGCCAGGGACAGATCGCGCTGGTTGGACAGGGCCTTGGTGGGCGTGACGGAAATCTTGCCGCGTGTGGGGGCGCGGTGGTAGTCCAGCGCGGCCTCGCGCAGGGCGGCCTCGGCCGGCGACAGGGTGGACTTGTTGTTGGGGCTGCTGCTGCTCATGCCGCGTCTCCTCGATACAGGGCGGGCAAGGTTACTCCTCTTATTCCGCCATGCCGATGCCGACTGTTTTGTCCGCCATGCAAAGATGGCAAGACGCGGCGCCTCGGCTGACGCTAAGGCGAGGCCGAGGCCCCGATCTCGATCTTCGCGTAGCAAGGCGCCGACAGCTCCACGATCTCAACGGTCAGCTGGACCGGCAGCGCGTGCTGCGCTGGCAGGACGGCGGCCAGCGCCTGCAACAGCCCCTGGGCCAGGCGCTGACGCTGCGCGACCGAACGTCCGGGCATGAGTCGCAGCGTCATATGGGCAAAGGCGGCGTCTTCGCCGCCCTCACCGATCTGGAATTGATCAAATACAGAGGCCCGGCTCTTGATGTCCGGCCCGGCGAACTCACCGCTGGCGCACAGGGCCCTGTTCAGGGCTGCGAGCAGATCGCGCACCGGTGGCCCTGGGAGATTGCTGCTGAATTCAAGCGTCAGATGGGGCATGCCAGGACCTCCTTCTGCTCGACCCGCGCCTTCAAAGCCTGGTTCATGGTCTCGAAGCCCTTGCGCGTCGGCTCCGCCAGAGACGCTCTCAGCGGCGCGAGCAGCACGCCCGAGAAGCGCTCGCCATGGACCAGTCGGGTCCCGGCATCGTCCAGATCCTCCAGGCAGAAATAGTGTTCGCCATCGAGCAGGCCGGGGAACAGCAACTGCCCCAGCCAGCGCAGCTCCCGGTTCGCTTCGACCCGCAGCACCCGCGGGCGAAAACGCATGATGCGTCCACCGGGCGGCTGAACGGCCAGGCTCAGGCGCGCGCCGGGCCGAGCTTCGCCCACGATGGCTCGCACAAAAGGGTTCCATTCGGCATGGCGCTCGAAATCCAGCAGCACGGCCCAGACCCGCGCCGTGGGGGCCGAGATCAGGATTTCGGTTTCTATGAACAAAGGCATCGGGGCTCCTTGGCAGGCCCGCACGATAGCCCCCTCTCGCCACTGGGCGCTTCGTCATGCAGAGGATTCAAGGCGGGGATGAGCTCAGCTCATCTTCGTAGGCACGGCTCGCATAGGGCGCTACCGTTTGCCCCATGAAATCCCACCAAACCTATGGCGGCTCCGCATGAGACCGGAGCATCTGCTGGCCCTGATAGGAGGCGCGCTGGTCGCCGTCCAACTGGCCATGAACGGCCAGACCCGCCTGGCCCTGGGCCATCCGCTCTGGGCAGCGCTGGCCAACAATCTGGCCGGCCTGCTGGGCCTGACGCTGGCACTGCTGCTCAGCGGTGCGCGCTGGCCCGGGCTGGCGGGTCTGCAGGCGGTGCCACCGCTGCACTGGGGCGCGGGCCTGCTGGGCGCCGGCTTCATCGCCATCAGCGCACTGGCGGCGCCGCGATTGGGGCTGGCCGCCCTGATGGTGCTGACGCTGTGCGGCCAGCTCCTCGCCTCGCTGCTGATCGACCAGCTGGGAGGCTTCGGCACGCCGCAACGATCCGTGGACCTGAGCCGCCTGGGCGGACTGGCACTCGTGATGTCAGGCACTCTGCTCATCGCGGGCAAGTCCTGACCCCGGAGGTTGACCCCATCCACTACCCTGCCCCCAGCGGATAGAACCCAATGACCCCTCCCACCTTACGCATCGCCCGCCCTACCGACGACATCCAGGCCCTGCTGCCCTTCTACCGTGACGGCCTGGGCCTGCAGGTGCTGGGCAGCTTCCAGGACCATCAGGGCTTCGACGGCATCATGCTGGGCCAGCCGAACGGCCCCTATCACTTCGAGTTCACCCACCAGCGGGGTCACCGCGTCGGCCGGGCCCCCAGCCAGGACCATCTGCTGGTGTTCTACCTGCCTGAGGCCCAGGCCTGGGCCGAGGCTGTCAGCCGCATGCAGGCGGCAGGGTTTGCGGCGCTGCCTGCCTACAACCCCTACTGGGACCAGTGGGGCAAGACCTTCGAAGACCCCGACGGCTACCGCCTGGTGTTGCAGCAGGCGGCATGGCAGAACAGGGCTTGAATGCCCCGTACCCATCGACCGCGCATGAGCCTGGCCTCAAGGACTGCTGCGCAGATGCCGACCACTGCGCCCGCTGGGAAGAGCCCCCAGGGACTGTCCGGCGTCGCGGGCCTGCTGGCCCAGCTGCGAGAGCAGCTTGCAGCAGTCCTGGATCAGCGCGTCCTTCTCCGAACGCGCATGACTCACAGCCACGATGTCCGTGGGCGCAAGCGCCAAGGGCGGCTCGAACACGCGCAATTGGCCGGCCAGCTCGGGTCGCAAGGCCAGGGTGGAGCTGGAAATGGTGAGCAGGCGATCCGTCCCGATCACCAGTTCGGGGGCCAGCACAAAGCTGGGCACGGCCACGGCCACACGACGGCGCAGGCCTCGGCGTTCCAGGGCCTCATCCACCACGCCCCTCGCATCACCGGACACGCTGACCAGCACATGCGGCAAGTCCAGGTAGCGCTTGAGCGTGAGCCCGCGCTCCAGCTCGGGGTTATCGCGCCAGCCCACGGTCACGAAAGGGTCCTGCAACAGCAAGGTCTGACGCAGGCGGACGTGCTGCAGTCCCGGGAAGGCACCCACGGCCAGATCGAGCTTGCGCTCTTCCACCTCGGCCAGGGCATCGCCTCGAGGCCGATGACCCACGCGCAGATTTACGCTCGGCTGCTCGGCGGCCAGCCATTGCGTCAGCCCACGCAGGAACATGGCCACCCCATGGTCCGACATGGCGATGTGAAGGGCGCGCGGCAGCGGCTCGAAGCCGCCCGGACACATCTCATAGACCTCCTCGGCCGCCTGCACCGCCTCCAGGACCCGCGGCGCAAGCTGGATGGCGCGCCGGGTGGGCTTGAGCCCCGTGGCACTGCGCTCGAACAGCTCATCATCAAAACGCTCGCGCAGGCTGCGCAAGGCGTGGCTGACGGCAGACTGAGTGACGCCCAATCGGGCCGCTGCGCGCGTTACATGCAGCTCGGTGTAGAGCGCGGCAAAGACGCTCAAGGCATTCAAGTCAGCCCGTGCCATGTCCCTGCTCCGACTCGTGAACTTGCTTCATGCCCATAGTCTGACAGCCTGGACACTCTGCCCCGCCAACAGCCCACGCCTCAGGAGCCACACGCCATGGAAATCGCGCCCACCCACCGGCTCATCGAAGCCCGGCAGTTCCGCCCTCAGCGCGCCTGGGACGCGCTGGACATTGCCGAGGTGCAGGGCATCACGGTGCGGCTGCACTGGACCGATACCGCCTACCGCTGGCATGTCAACGACGGCGAGGAAGTCTTCGCCGTGCTGGATGGCCAGGTGGACATGCACGTGCGCCGTGAAGGCGAGCTGCAGGTGCTGCATCTGCGCGGCGGCGACGTCTTCCACGCCCTCCCCGGCTGCGAGCATATGGCCCATCCACAGGGCGAAGCCCGCATCCTGGTGGTGGAAAAGAAAGGTTCGGTCTGAATGAGCCCGGCAGAGCAATACACCGTGGCCACCCGCAGCGATTTCATTGACCGCCTGCGCGTGCTGCTCACCGTCCTGGTCATCGTGCACCACTGCGCCATCACCTATGGCGGCTCGGGCGGCTGGTTCTACCGCGAGGTCTCGGACGCCAGCCTGCCCGGCAGCATGCTGCTGACCCTGCTCTGCGCCGTGGACCAGGCCTTCTTCATGGGCATGTTCTTTCTGCTGGCCGGCTATTTCACGCCGGGAGCGCTGGCACGAAAGGGGCCCATGCGCTTCATGAGCGAGCGCGGGCTGCGCCTGGGCCTGCCCCTGCTGGTGTTCGGCTTCGTGCTGGGGCCGCTGACCGAGGCCCTGGCCGGCCAGGCCCGCGGCGAGCCCTGGCTGCCCCACTGGGGCGCACTGCTGGCCCAGGGCCGCTTTGTGCTGGGCCCGCTGTGGTTCGCCTGGGCCCTGCTGCTCTTCACCCTGCTCTGGCTGCTGCGCCAGCAGTTCGGCCCGCCGCTGCGCGCCCGCGAGGCCCTGCCGGCGCCGCGCAGCTGGTGGCTGAGCGCCCTGGCCGTGGGGGTGGCGGCCCTGCTGCTGCGCCAGGCGGTGCCGGTGGGCCAGGAACGTCTGGGCCTGCAGCTGGGCTATTTCGCGTCCTATGTGCTTCTCTTCTTCCTGGGCTGTCTGGCCGCGCCGGGGCGCTGGCTGGAGCGCATCCCGGCCGAGCAGGCGCGGCGCTGGCGCCGCATCGCGCTGCTCGCCATTCCCCTCCTGCCCGCCGCCCTGTTGGCCCTGCGTGCGCTCACGGGACAGCCCCAGCAGACGGCCACCGGTTGGGCTCCCGCGGCCTGGCTGTACGCCTTCTGGGAACCCCTGGTGGCCTGGGGCCTGATCGCCGGATTGCTGCAGGGCTTCCAGCAGCGTTTCAACACGCCCTCGCCCCGCTGGCAGCGCTGGAGCGCCCAGGCCTACGGCGCCTTTGTGCTGCACGCCCCGGTGCTGGTGCTGGTCGCGGTGCTGCTGGCGCCCTGGGGCGCGCCGCCCCTGCTCAAATTCCTCTGCGTGGCCAGCATGGCCACGGTTCTGTCCTTCCTGGCGGCGCGTGTGCTGCGGGCGGTGCCGGGGGTGAACCGGGTTTTGTGAGCGCCATAAAAAAGGGCCTGCTGCTGCAGGCCCTTTTGAACGGTCGCGGCTGAATCAGCCCGCCGCGCGCTTGCTCAGGATCTCGAAGGCCGGCAGGGTCTTGCCTTCCAGCACCTCCAGGAAGGCGCCGCCGCCGGTGGAGATATAGCCCACGTCCTTCTCGATGCCGTACTTGGCGATGGCGGCCAGCGTGTCACCGCCGCCGGCGATGCTGAAGGCGTCAGACGCGGCAATGGCGCGGGCCACGGCTTCGGTGCCGCCGGCAAAGGCGTCGAACTCGAACACGCCCACCGGGCCGTTCCAGACGATGGTGCCGGCCGCCTTGAGCTTGTCGGCCAGGATGGCGGCGGTCTTGGGGCCGATGTCCAGGATCAGGTCATCGTCGGCCACCTCGGTGGCGGCCTTGGTGGTGGCCGGGGCGTCGGCCGCGAAGCTCTTGGCGGTGACCACGTCCACGGGGATGGGCACCTCGGCGCCGCGGGCCTTCATGGCCTCGATCACGGCCTTGGCATCGGCCAGCAGATCGGGCTCGGCCAGGCTCTTGCCGATCTTCAGGCCGGCGGCCAGCATGAAGGTGTTGGCAATGCCGCCGCCCACGATGAGGCCGTCCACATTCTTGGACAGGCTTTGCAGAATGGTCAGCTTGGTGGAGACCTTGGAGCCGGCCACGATGGCCACCAGGGGGCGCTTGGGCGCGGCCAGGGCCTTGCTGATGGCATCGATCTCGGCGGCCAGCAGGGGGCCGGCGCAGGCGATCTTGGCAAACTGGGCGATGCCGTAGGTCGTGCCCTCGGCGCGGTGGGCGGTGCCGAAGGCGTCGTTCACATAGATGTCGCACAGGGCGGCCATCTTCTTCGCCAGCTCCTCGCTGTTCTTCTTCTCGCCCTTGTTGACGCGGCAGTTCTCCAGCAGCACCAGCTGGCCGGGCTTCACTTCGACGCCGTCCACCCAGTTGGCCAGGACCGGCACTTCGAAGCCCAGCAGCTCGCCCAGGCGCTGGGCCACCGGGGCCAGCGAATCCTCGGGCTTGAACTCGCCCTCGGTGGGGCGGCCCAGGTGCGAGGTCACCATCACGGCGGCGCCGGCCTTCAGGGCGGCCTGGATGCAGGGGATGGAGGCGCGGATGCGGGTGTCCTCGGTGATGCGGCCGGCATCGTCCTGGGGCACATTGAGGTCGGCACGGATGAAGACGCGCTGGCCGGCCACCTTGCCGGCGGCGATCAGGTCGGAGAAACGCAGAACGTTCATGATCAGAGGAAAGACGCTTGGAGTTGAGAAACCGGTCGGGCACCGTCCCGGTGCCGCATCACCCTCAAGCTTACCAAGCGGCCGGCCCGGGGCCGGACAACATCCGGGTTACCAGCCCAGACCGATGCGCAGGGCCAGCATCACCGCCGTGCCGCTGATGATGGTGCCCAGGATGCCGCCGCGCCAGAAGAAATAGACCGTGCCCACGGCGGTGGCATAGAGCCGCGCGTCTTGCCAGGTGCTGATCAGCTGGCCGTTGCTCATCACGATCTCGGGCACGATCACGGCCGCCAGCGCGGCCAGCGGTGCATAGCGCAGGCCGTCCTTGAGCCAGTCGGGCAGGGGCAGTTCCTGCCTGGGGATCAGGAAGAAGGCCCGGGTCAGCAGGGTGATCAGGCCCATGCCGAGGATGGCCAGCACAGTTTCCCAGGTGCTCATGCCGGCGTCCTCCTCGTCTCGGGCAGCCATTTCTCCAGCAGCAGGCCGGCGGCCACGGCGGCCGCGATGGCCACCAGGATGTTCAGGCGCAGCGGCAAGGCATAGGCCGCCACCGCCGCACAGCCGGCCACGGCGGCAGAGACCCAGGTGTTGCGGTCCTTCAGCAGGGAGTAGGACAGGCCCAGCAGGGCCAGCACGCCCGCGAAGCCCAGGCCCCACTGCGTGGGCACATGGTTGGCCAGCAGGATGCCGAGCACCGACGGGATCTGCCAGGCGCTCCAGTTCAGGGCCACCCCGCCCCAGAAATAGGGCTCCTGCTCGGGCGCGGGCTTGCCGTCCGGGAAACGCTTGAGGAAGGCCACGTAATTGAGGTCCGCGGCGAAGTAGGCGATGCGCAGGCGGTAGGCACGCGGCAGGTGGCCGAAGTACTGGCGCCACTGGGTGCTGAAGATCACAAAGCGCAGATTGACGCAGAAGGCCGTCGCCCAGAGCACCCACATCGGGGCGCCGGCCGCAATCAGCGGCAGGGAGGCCAGCTGGGAACTGCCGGCGAAGACCACGAAGCTCATCAGCAGGGCCAGGGGCACGGACAGCCCGCTCTTGACCATGGCCACGCCGGTGACCAGGCCCCAGGCCGAGATGCCCAGGGTGATGCCCATCATGTCCCGCGCGCCCCGGCGGAACTCGGGGTGCTGGGCGATGGTGGACCAATGCGGCGTCATGCGCCCATTGTCGGGGCCGGCCGGGTTTTGCGCGCGCGGGCCTGTGCGCAAGGCGATCCGCGGCAGGCCCGGCGTGGCGGGCACGCCGCAACCGCGTCCCGCATCAGCGGCTCATCGGCTCATCGGCTTGATGGAACCGCTGCCGGCCACCGAGCTGGAGACCTGGGGGTTGCCGCGGTAGCGCACATCGCCCGAGCCGGCGATCGAGGCCTTGAGCAGCTTGTTGGCCTGCACCAGCACATCGCCGCTGCCTGCCACGCTGACCCGCACCTCGTCGGCCGCCAGATCGGCGGCCTTGACGTCGCCGCTGCCCGCGAGCGAGACCCTGAGCGTGTTGACACGGCCCTGGGCCAGGATGTCCCCCGAGCCCGCCACGCTGAGCGAGAGCTCCTCGCTGAAGAGCTCATTCAGCGCCACATCGCCCGAGCCGGCCACGGTCGCCACCAGGCCCGGGGTCTTCATGCCGTCCACGCGGACATCACCGCTGCCGTCCACCGTCAGGCGGCGCAGCACCACCATGCCCACAGTCAGCTGCACCGGCTGGCGGCCGTTGAGGCGGTAGCCCTTCTTGGGCGCGATCTCCAGGGTCTTGAGCCCTTCCTTGCCCTCGATCACCCGGGTCTCGACATAGGGCAGCAGATTCTTGTCGGCGCTGATTTCCACCGTGTCGGCACCGGCCTGATGCACCTTGAGCTTGAAGCTGCCGCTCAGGCGGATGGCCTCGAAGGCACCCGGCGTGCGGCTCTCGCTGCCCGACTCGCCATTGCCGTCCACGCGTTCGCCGCTGCCCAGATTCCAGGTCCAGGCCTGGGCACCGGCGGCCAGGCCCAGGGCCAGGGCGCCCAGAACGAGGTGACGGCGGGTCTTGTTGCGGTTCATGGCGGGCCTCCTGCGGCAGCGTTTGTGGTTGATGCTGCGCATGATGCCGTGCCGGCAGACCGGCCACGCCGGCGCCGCGACCAAGTGCAGCACGGCAGGGCCGAACTGCGGCTCAGTGCGACTTGCTGTTGCCGCCGCTGCTGCGCTCGCGGGCCGCGCCCTTGGGCTCGGTCTCGATGGCCTCGTCGCTCGCGGCCGGCTTGGAGGCCCCGGGGCGGGGCACCTGGGGCGTCACACCCTCCAGCTTGTTTTCCCGCATGTACTCATCCATCTCGCGCCAGCCGGCGAAGACCGCCGCCTTCTGCGCCTTGGGATTGAGCACATAGCAGTCCTCGATGGCGCGCATGGCATGGCGGCAGGCGCTGCCCACGGCCTTGCCCTCGGCCTCCTTGGCGGCGGCCACCTTGGCCGGGTCCTCGATGCCCAGTTGCTCGCAGCCGGCCAGCAGCAGGGCCAGACCGGGGAGCAGCATCGTCAGCAGGGGGGAAGCGCGCTTCATCGCTTCATTATCGGCGCCCGGGGCCGGGTCTTGAGCCCGCCCGAGCTCGAGGCTGCTCAGCGACCGCTGCCGTTGGCCATGGCCATCAGGCGCGCGATGCGCTCCTCGGTGGCGGGGTGGGTGCTGAACAGGCCCTTGAGCCCACCGCCCGAGAGCGGGTTCATGATCATCATCTGGGCGGTTTCGGGGTGGCGCTCGGCCGCCTCCAGGGGGATGCCCTGGGCGTAGCGCTGGATCTTGTCCAGGGCCGAGGCCAGGGCGCGCGGGTCGCCCGAGATCTCGGCGCCGCCGCGGTCGGCCTCGAACTCGCGGGCGCGGCTGATCGCCATCTGGATCAGGCTGGCCGCGATGGGCGCCAGGATGGCCACCAGCAGGCCCACGATGGGATTGGCCGGCCGGCCCTCGCTGTCGCGCGGGCTGAAGAACATGGCGAAATTGGCCAGCATGGAGATGGCACCGGCCATGGTGGCGCTGACCGTGGAGATCAGGATGTCGCGGTGCTTCACATGGGCCAGCTCATGCGCCATCACGCCGCGCAGCTCGCGCTCGGAGAGCACGCGCATGATGCCCGTGGTCGCGGCCACGGCGGCATGCTCGGGGTTGCGGCCGGTGGCAAAGGCGTTGGGCGCGTTCTCGTCGATGATGTAGACCTTGGGCATGGGCAGCTGGGCCTTGGCGGCCAGCTCCTGCACCATGGCGTAGAACTGCGGGGCCGAACTCGCGTCCACCTCGCGGGCGTTGTACATCTTCAGCACCATCTTGTCCGAGAACCAGTAGCTGAAGAAATTCATGCCCAGGGCCACCACCAGGGCCAGCAGCATGCCCTGCTGGCCGCCCAGCAGGGAGCCGATGGCCATGAACAAGGCGGTGATGGCGGCCATCAGGATGGCGGTCTTCATCAGATTGAACATGGCTTTTTCCTCCTAGGACTGGAGCGGATCAGATGGGGCCGGGCCCCGGCAATTCAAGCCAGGCGGCTGCCTGGCGCAATGGGGCGGGACTGCAGAAAGGCCGCGGCCCCCAGGCGCTTGCCACCGGCGCGTTGCAGCTCCAGCAGGCGCAGCGCGCCCTGGCCGCAGGCCACCAGCAGGCCGCCGGCCTCCGCCGCCAGCACCTCACCGGGCGCGCCCGCGCCCTCGGCCGGCTCGGCACGCCAGATCTTGAGGGTTTCGCCCTCCAGCTGGGCCTGGCCGCCCGGGAAGGGGTCGAAGGCACGCAGGCGGCGCGCAATCTGGGCGGCATCCTGCTGCCAGTCGATGGCGCTCTCGGCCTTCTCGATCTTGTGGGCGTAGTTCACGCCCGCCTCGGGCTGGGGCGTGGCTTGCAGACCGCCACAGGCGGCCAGCTCCAGGGCCTCGACGATCAGGCGCCCGCCCAGGGCGGCCAGGCGATCGTGCAGACTGGCGGTCGTGTCCTCGGGGCGGATGGGCTCGCGCTCGATCAGCAGCATGTCGCCGGTGTCCAGGCCCGCATCCATCTGCATGATGGTGATGCCGGTTTCGGCGTCGCCGGCCTCGATGGCGCGGTGGATGGGCGCGGCACCGCGCCAGCGCGGCAGCAGGGAGGCGTGGATATTCAGGCAGCCCAGACGCGGCAGGTCCAGCACCCATTGCGGCAGGATCAGGCCGTAGGCGGCCACCACCATCACATCGGGGCGGGCGTCCAGCAGGGCCTGGCGACCGGCCTCGGCCTCATCGGGGAACTTGCCATCCAGGCGCAGGCTGCGCGGCTGGGCCACGGCGATACCCTGCTCCAGCGCGAACTGCTTGACCGGCGAAGCCTGCAGCTTCATGCCGCGGCCGGCGGGCCGGTCGGGCTGGGTCAGCACCAGCGGGATCTCGAAACCCGCGGCCTGCAGGCGCTCCAACGCCACCCGGGCAAACTCGGGCGTGCCGGCAAAGACGACGCGCATCGCGGCGGCCTCAGCGGCGGCGGGCCTGGGCGGCCTGCTGCTCTTCGCGGCCCTTCTTGGCCAACTTGGTCTTGATGCGCTCGCGCTTGAGCGGGCTCAGGTATTCCACGAAGACCTTGCCCAGCAGATGGTCCATCTCATGCTGCACGCAAACCGCCAGCAGGCCCTCGGCCTCGAACTCGTAGGGCTGACCCTCGCGGTCGAGCGCGCGCACCTTGACCTTGGTGTGGCGGGGCACCTTGTCATAGATGGTGGGCACGGAGAGGCAGCCCTCCTCGCCCTCGCTCATCTGGCTGCTGGCCTCGACGATTTCGGGGTTGATCAGCACGCGGGGCTCGTTGCGGCCTTCGGAGGTGTCCATCACCAGCACGCGCTCGTGCACATCCACCTGGGTGGCGGCCAGGCCCACGCCCTCGGCGGCGTACATGGTTTCCAGCATGTCGTCGGCGAGTTGCTGGATGCGTGCGTCGACCACGGCCACCGGTTTGGCCACGGTGTGCAGACGGGCATCGGGATAACGCAGGATGTTCAGGATCGCCATGGACAAGATCTTCAGGGTTGGGCGGGCGCTGTGGACTATGCACAACGCCGCGTTTGTAAGCGCTTGCAAGAGCCCCGCCGGGTGGAGCGCGTTCATTGCGACCACCTGTGAATCTGGGCAGAATCCCCTCAAGCCAGGGCGGATTTTCGCCGATCTTGGCCTGTGCCTCCCAGCTGAGGCCTTATCACCCCTTTTCAATGAGACAGCGCCAGCCCGGCTGCAGCGGGACACCCGGCGCGGGAGCGAGTTTGATGACCCAGAGGCGTTACAGCCAGTTCATGCCCCTGCTGCCCCTGGCAGCGGCCCTGCTGAGTGCGCCCGCCCTGGCGGTCAACTACCCCGTCACCCCCGGCCAGCGTCAGACCGCCGAGCAGGTCGCCCAGGCCGGCGTGCCGCTCTCGGAACTCTCGCCCAATGCGCCGGAGTCCCACACCGTCAAGCCCGGCGACACGCTCTGGGACATCTCCAAGCTCTTCCTGACCAGCCCCTGGCGCTGGCCCGAGCTCTGGGGCATGAACCGCGACCAGATTGCCAACCCCCACCTGATCTACCCGGGTCAGGTCTTGCTGCTGGTCAAGCGCGACGGCCGCGCCCTGCTGCAGCTGGCCCAGAACCGCGGCGGCGGCAGCACGGACGGCACGGTCAAGCTGAGCCCGCAGATCCGCGCCACCCCCCAGGATGCCAACCCGATCACGGCCATCCCCCAGCACCTGATCGAGCCCTTCCTGAGCGAGGCCATCGTCTTCGACACCGATGAGCTGGCGCGCGCCCCGCGCATCGTGGCCGCCCAGGAGGGTCGGGTCATGCTGTCCAAGGGCGACGCGGCCTATGCCCGCGGCGACCTGAGCCAGGCCACGGACTACCGGATCTTCCGCAACAGCCGCCCCCTGCGCGACCCCAGCACCCGCGAGATCCTGGGCTATGAGGCCCCCTATCTGGGCACGGCCGAGCTCACGCGCGCCGCCGAGAACCGCCCGGTGGCCGACGGCAAGACCGAGATCGTGCCCGCCACGCTGCGCATCCTGTCCAACAAGCAGGAGATCGGCGTGGGTGACAGGCTCTCGCCGGTGCCGCAGCGCAATTTCACGCGCTATGTGCCGCACGCCCCGGCTAAGCCGGTGGCCGGCCAGATCGTCTCCATCTACGGCGACGCGCTGAGCGCCGGTCAGAACCAGATCGTGGCCCTGAACCGCGGCACCCGCGACGGCCTGGAGCGTGGCCATGTGCTGGCCCTGTGGCGCGATGGCCGCCGCGTGACCGACCGCAGTGGCGAGAAGCGCGAGGAGATCAAGCTGCCCGACGAGCGACACGGCGTGCTCTTTGTCTTCCAGACCTATGAGCGCGTGTCCTACGCCCTCATCATCTCGGTCCAGGAACCCGTGGGCGCCGGGGACCGCTTCACCCAGCCCTGAGTGGGGCGGCGCCGTGATGGAGCGCCGCGAACTCGCCGCCTGGCTGCGCCTGCAGCTCACGCCCGGCCTGGGGCCGGCGGCCCAGCGCCGCCTGCTGGCCGCCCTGGGCACGCCCGAGCAGGTGCTGGCCGCCAGCCCCGCCGCCTACCGCGAGCTGCTGAGCCCGGCCGTGGCGGCCGCTCTGGCCCAGGAGCCCGAGGGCCTGCCCGAGCTGCTGAGCCGCAGCTGGGCCTGGCTGCAGGCCGGCCCGCCGCGCCGCCTGCTCAGCCTGGCCGACGCCGACTACCCGCCCCTGCTGCTGCAGACCGCCGATCCGCCGCCCCTGCTCTATCTGGAAGGCCGCGCCGAGCTGCTGGCGCGGCCGGCCCTGGCCATCGTGGGCAGCCGCAAACCAACTGCCCAGGGCCGGGACAATGCCCGCAACCTGGCCCGCGAGCTGGGCGAGGCCGGGCTGTGCATCGTGTCCGGCCTGGCGCTTGGCATCGACGGCGCGGCCCACGAAGGCGCATTGACCAGCGCGGGCGGCACCATCGCCGTGCTGGGCACCGGCCTGGACGAGCTCTACCCGCCTGCTCACCGAAGCCTGGGTCAGCGCATCGCGCGCGAGGGCCTGCTGCTGAGCGAGTTTCCCCTGGGCACGCCGCCCCTGCCGCCCAATTTCCCGCGCCGCAACCGCATCATCGCCGGCCTGTCCCGCGGCTGCCTGGTAGTGGAGGCCGCGCTGCGCTCGGGCTCCCTGATCACGGCCCGCCTGGCCGTGGAGGCCGGCCGCGAGGTCTTTGCCGTGCCCGGCTCCATACACGCGCTGCAGAGCCATGGCTGCCACGCCTTGCTGCGGGAAGGCGCCAGGCTGGTGGAAGTCGCCCAGGATGTGCTGGACGAGCTAGGGCCCACGGCAGCCGCCCCGGTCAGACACAGCACAGCGCATCCAGAAGAAGAGGCGTCCGCCGCGCCGCCCGGCGACGGGCGCCAGGCCCTGCTGGAAGCCCTGGGCCACGATCCGGTGGGACTGGATGCGCTGCAAGCGCGGGGTGGCTGGCCCACCGGCCAGCTCACGGCCCTGCTGCTGGAACTGGAGCTGGCGGGCGAGGTGGCGCGCCTGCCGGGCCAGCTCTTCCAGCGCCGCCACAGCGTCTGAACGCGCACCGTGACGGGCGCGCGAAAACGTGCCGAAATTGCACAGAAACCGGCCAAACAACGGGGTTTTCGAGCGCCAGATGGCCCGCAGGGGCTTTGGGGCCCTGGGGTATCATGCGCCCATGTTCGACGTGCTGGTCTATCTCTACGAAACCTATTGGCGTCCCGACGCCTGCCCGGACCACGCCCAGCTGACCCGCAAACTCTCGGCCGTCGGCTTCGAACGCGATGAAATCCAGGAGGCGCTGTCCTGGCTGGACGGCCTGGCCGCTGCGGCCCAGAGCTACCAGGGCGAGCAGGGCAAGCAGAGCCTGCGCGTCTACTCCAAGGAGGAGCTGGAACACCTGGGCGAGGCCTCGGTGGGCTTTGTCAGCTTTCTGGAGTCGGCCGGTGTGCTGCCGCCGCCCATGCGCGAGATGGCCATCGACCGCGCCATGGCCATTCCCGGCGCCCCGCTGGACCTGGAAGACCTGAAGATCATCGTGCTGATGGTCTTCTGGAGCCTCGGCGAGGAGCCCGACGCCCTGATCCTGGACGAGCTCTTCGTCGCGCCGGAAGACCGGCTGATCCACTGATTTCTCACCGGCGCCGCCGGTTCCACGGGCCTCTGCGCCTCAGTTCAGCAGGCGGTTGGGGTCGGCATCCAGCTTGGCCAGGGCATTGCGCGTGGCCTTGACGGTGAGCGCCTCATCCTGCGCCGGCAGCAGCAGGCCGGCCTGCAGGAAGGCCGCCAGGCGGTTGAGCTGGAACAGCACGCCGCGCCCCTGGGGCGAGACAAAGAGCGTGAGCTGGTGGCGCATGCCACGCCAGGCCAGCTGCATGGCCTCATTGCGGCCGCGGTAGTCCAGCATGTACCAGCCGCCCACCTGCAGCTCGCGCGCCCAGGCCAGCATGGCAGGCGTGGGGGTGGAGCCCCCCTCGGCCACCACCTCCAGGTCCTCGCTCTCGTGGCCCGAGAGGTCGCGCACCAGGGATTCGTTGATCTCCACCCCACCCTCGGGCAGCAGGGCCTCCAGGGCCTGGAGCTGGTCCATCAGCTCCTCCAGGCGCTCGCGCGGGATGGTGGCGGCCTTGGCCGTGAAGGCCGCGGCCAGGAAGTTGTTCAGCGCGCGGATCTGCTCATCCTGCTTGTTCCCGGGCAGCCCCGCCTGGCCCATGCCATCGCGCAGGGTCTTGAGCAGGGGAGGCAGGCGGCGAATCACCTCGGCACGCTCCTCTCGCGAAACCTTGGCGCTGGCCGACCAGATCAGGTCGGCCGCGGCCCGCTTCATGGCCTTGGTCTCCTCGGACTGGGCCCCGGTGCGCACGGCGGTAACCGCCAGCACATCGGCCCAGACCTGGAAGAGGAACTCGCGCACCCCGTCCTGCACCGGCACCTCGTTGAGCATCTTGCGCAGCTCGATGGTGTACTGGATGGCCAGGGTCTCGCGCTGCTCCACCTGCTGGGCCAGGGACACGCCCTTCATGGAGGCCTGGTTCTCGTTCTCGAAATAGTGATCGAGGAACTTCTCGAACTCGGTGAGCACGGTCTGGAACACACGCCGGCCGGTATCGGGATAGGCCTCGACCACCTGCACGATGCGCTTGATCTCGCGCTCCAGGGCCTCGCCCACCCCGCTGCCGGACTGGGTGTTGAAGCCCATCACGCAGGAGCCCATGCGGTCGATCAGGGCGCGGGCCGGATGGTCGGTCTCGGCGAAGAACTCGGGCTCGCTCACCGCCACCCGCAGCACCGGCATCTGCAGGCGCGCAAACCAGACGCGGACGGAGGCGGGAATGCGCTCCTCCTGCAGGATGCTCTGGAACAGCAGGGCCACGATCTCGATGGTGGCGCGCTCGGCCGGCGTGCCGGCCGCCTGCTTGAGCACCTGCTTGAAAGCCTGGTTGCGGGCCTTGAGTTCTTCCAGCTGCTGCACCGGCGGCAGCTCGATGTCGGGCGCGCTGGCCTGGCTGCGGCGCTGCAAGGCCTCTTGCGCATGATGGATGGCCGCCGACAGGCGCGAGGGCCGGGCCTGCTCCAGGCTGGGCGCGCCGGCCCCGCCCTGGGGATAGGGCATGGGTTCGGTGGGCGCGTGCGAGTTCGGTCCGGGCGCCGGGGCGCCGAAGCCCTGCACCTGGCGGCTGACCACCCGCTGCAGCAGGGCCATCACCTCGTCGGCCGCGGCACTGGCCTGGCTGCGCTGGGACTCGGCCGCGCCAACCTGGCGCGCCATGAAGGGGGTTTCGCCGTGGGCACCGGCCCATTCAGCCTGGGCGCGTGCGCCGGTCGGGCTGGCCGACTGGTGCGAGCGACGGATGAAGGGGCGCAGATCCACCTCGGGCATCACGCCCTGGCGGATCAGCCAGTCATTGGTCTCGTGATAGGCCTCGCCCAGCAGCTGGGCGAATTCCTGGTGCAGATGCGCCTTGAGCATCTGCCATTCCGAAGAGCTCAGGCCGCTGCGAAACCAGGCATCCAGGGCCACGCTGGCCACCACGTGGGCGCGCAGCAGGTCGTGGGCATTGAGCTCGTCCCGCCCCTCCAGCATCTGCATGCGGGTGCGCAGGTCGGTGAACTCCCAGGAGGCCTTGTCCATCATGGCCAGGGCCAGGCGCGAGGCAATGATCTCGCGCTCGATGGTGTCGTCGTCCACCAGGCTCAGGGCACCGGAGACGCTGTGGCCGCCGATGGCCTGGCCGCTGCGGGTCTCGGAGAGCCCGTTGACCGCCGCGTGGCGCAGGCCGGTCACGAAACCGACCTGCCAGGCCGGCCCCAGCTTGACCCAGGCGGCCACGCCATCACGGCGAGCCACCGAAACGTTGTACTCGGCCGGCAGCAGCAGGATCTGCTGCGCGGCCTCGCCCAGGACGCCCCCGATCTGCGCCACTCCGCGCACCAGGGCATCCAGATAGACACGCCGCGCTTGCGTAGCCAGGGCTGGATTGCGGGCGGCGGCGGTCATGTAGGCGTATCAGGGCGTGGCAAGAGGTGCAAACGACTCTACACCACGGCTCCGGAGTTCGGATCGTCCGGATCTTCCTTGTTGATCGGCCCCTTGATCAGATCCTCGCGCTTCACACCCAGCCACATGGCGATGGCCGCGGCCACGAAGACCGAGGAGTAGATACCGAAGCAGATGCCGATAGTCAGGGCCATGGCGAAGTAGTGCAGCGTGGGGCCGCCGAAGATCAGCATGGACAGCACCACCAGCTGGGTGGAGCCGTGGGTGATGATGGTGCGGCTCATGGTGGAGGTGATCGCGTGGTCGATCACCTGCGGGGTGTCCAGCTTGCGGTACTTGCGGAAGGCCTCGCGCACCCGGTCGAAGATCACCACCGACTCGTTCACCGAATAGCCCAGCACCGCCAGCACGGCCGCCAGCACCGCCAGCGAGAACTCCCACTGGAAGAAGGCGAAGAAGCCCAGGATGATGACGATGTCGTGCAGGTTGGCGATGATGCCGGCCACGCCGAACTTCCACTCGAAGCGGAAGGCCAGGTAGATCACGATGCCCAGCACGGTGAAGCCCAGGGCCTTGGCGGCGTCCCAGGCCAGCTCGGCCCCGACGGCCGGGCCCACCACCTCGGAGCGCGAGAGCTTGAGCGGCTCGGCCTGGCTGGCGTTGGTGCAGACGGGCTTGCTGATGGCCTCACCCTTGTCGCTAACGAGCTGACGGGTGCTGACACTGCCGCTCTCGGACTTGCAGAGCTCGGCGAAGACCTTGTCCACCACCTCGGTCTGCTTCTCGCCGGGCCGCACCGGCAGGCGGATCATCACATCGCGCGAGCTGCCGAAGTTCTGCACCTGGATCTCGCCGAAGCCCATCTTCTCGACGGTGTGGCGGATCTTCTCGGTATCGGCCGCCTGAGGCGTCTCGATCTCGATCACCGTACCGCCGGTGAATTCGATGGAGAAGTGCAGGCCGCGGGTGACCAGGAAGAACACCGCGACGGCAAAGGTGATGAAGGAGATCGCGTTGAACAGCAACGCGTGCTTCATGAACGGGATATCCCGTTTGATGCGGAACAGTTCCATGACTCTCTGTATCCCTCGCTCAGGCCTTGGGGGCCTCAGGCGCCTCGGGCGCAGGCTTCCACACCTGGCCGATGGCCAGGGACTTGAGCTTCTTCTGACGGCCGTACCACAGGTTCACCAGGGCGCGCGAGAACACGACCGAGGAGAACAGCGAGGTCAGGATGCCCAGGCAGTGCACCACGGCAAAGCCCTTGATCGGCCCGGAACCGAAGGCCAGCAGCGCCACGCCCGCGATCAGGGTGGTGACGTTGGAGTCCAGGATGGTCGCGAAGGCGCGCTCGTAGCCGGCATGGATGGCCGCCTGCGGGCTGGCCCCGTTGCGCAGCTCCTCGCGGATGCGCTCGTTGATCAGCACATTGGAGTCGATCGCCATGCCCAGGGCCAGGGCCATGGCGGCGATGCCTGGCAGGCTCATGGTGGCCTGCAGCATGGACAGCAGGGCCATCAGCAGCAGCAGGTTGAAGCCCAGGGCCAGCGAGGAGAACAGGCCGAAGAGCATGTAGTACACGCACATGAACACGGCCACGGCCACAAAGCCCCAGGTCACGGAGGCGATGCCCTTGGCAATGTTCTCGGCACCCAGGCTGGGGCCGATGGTGCGCTCCTCGATGATCTCCATGGGCGCGGCCAGCGAGCCGGCACGCAGCAGCAGGGCCGTGTCATTGGCTTCCTGGGCGCTCATGGCGCCGGTGATCTGGAAGCGGTTGCCCAGCTCGGAGTTGATGCGCGGCGCGGTCACGACCTCGCCCTTGCCCTTCTCGAACAGCAGGATGGCCATGCGCTTGCCGATGTTCTCGCGCGAGACCTCCTTCATGACGCGGGCGCCCTTGGCGTCCACGGTCAGATTGACCGAAGGGTTGTGGTTCTCGTCGAAGCCGGCCTGGGCGTCGTTGAGGTTGTCACCGGTCAGCACCACCTGGCGCTTGACGATGATGGGGCCGAAGCCGCGGTCCATATAGCGCTCGGTGCCGAAGGGCACGGGACCGGAGCCGCTGAGCGCAGCCTGGGCCTCGGCGCTGTCGTCCACCATGCGCAGTTCCAGCGTGGCGGTGCGGCCGATGATGTCCTTGGCGCGGGCCGTGTCCTGCACACCAGGCAGTTGCACCACGATGCGGTCCAGGCCCGACTGCTGGATCACCGGCTCGGTGGTGCCCAGCTCGTTGACGCGGTTGTGCAGGGTGGTGATGTTCTGCTTGAGCGCGGCTTCCTGCACCGCCACCAGGGCCTGGGGCTTGAGGCTGCCCACCAGGCTGGGTTCGGCACCGGTGCCGGGCACCCACTGCACATCGGTCACGGCGTCGGTGAGCACGCGGCGGGCGGCTTCGCGCGCCTCGGCGTCGCGGAAGGCGATCACCACGCTATTGCCCTCGCGGCTGATGCCGGCGTGGCGCACATTCTTGTCACGCAGCAGTCCGCGCACATCGCCCGTCAGGGCGTCGGCCTTCTTGGTCAGGGCCGCCTTCATGTCCACCTGCATCAGGAAGTGCACGCCACCGCGCAGGTCCAGACCCAGGTACATCGGGAAGGCATGCAGCTTGGCCAGCCACTGCGGCGAGCGCGAGAGCAGGTTCAGCGCCACGATATAGCTGGGATCCGCCGCGTCGCTGTTGACCGCCTTGGCGATCACGTCCTTGGCCTTGATCTGGGTGTCGGTGTCGGCAAAGCGCGCCTTGACCGAGCTGCCATCGAGCTGCACGAAGTCGGCCTGGATGCCGGCGCCCTTGAGCGCCTCCTCGACCCGACCCACCATGGCGTTGTCGATCTTGACGGTCACCTTGGCGCTGGAGACCTGGACGGCCGGCGCCTCGCCAAAGAAATTGGGCAGCGTGTAAATGGTGCCGATCAGCAGCGCGACGATCAGCATCGCGTACTTCCACAGCGGATAACGGTTCATGAGGACATCCTCTGAGGCCTGCGCCTGAAACAAACCCGGCACCATGGACACATGGCGCCGGGCTGGACGGACGGGCCCTGACGGCCCGCCCTGGTCGAAGTGCTTGAAGTGCCGGGCGGCGGCTTACTTGCCGACCGTGCCCTTGGGCAGCACCTGAACCACGGCCGAGCGCTGCACCTGGATCTCGACGCCACCGGCGACTTCCAGGTACACAAAGCTTTCGCCCAGCTTGGCCACCTTGCCCAGCAGACCGCCGGCGGTCACCACCTCGTCGCCCTTGGCCAGGGCTTCGATCATGGCCTTGTGCTCCTTCTGGCGCTTCATCTGGGGACGGATCATGACGAAGTACAGGACCACGAACATCAGCACCAGCGGCAGCATGCTCAGCAGGCTGGACTCTGCGCCGCCGGCAGCCGGGGCTGCCTGGGCGAAAGCGTTGGAAATAAACACGTCGCTATCCTTTGCTTTGGTGAATACCGCCCCTGCGGACGGAAGAACCTTCGATTGTATGTGGCCCGCCACACCCTCCGGCCGGCGGACCGGCAGCGCTGTCGCGCCACCGGGGCTGCACACCCTCCCGCGGCAGCTCCCGCGGGCCAGATGGGGTTGACAAGCCAGATTTCAAAAAATATTCTGCAAATATATTAACAACAGCGGTCGCACCATGAGGCGGCCCGTGCGAGCGCGCATGACCGAGAGCAGCGACACCAAGCGGCGCGTGGCCGACCAGGCCTACGACCTGCTGGAAACCATGATCGCCACCCTGCAGCTCAAGCCCGGCGCGCCGATTGTGGAGTCCGAGCTGATCGAGCGCATCGGCCTGGGCCGCACCCCCACGCGCGAAGCCCTGATGCGCCTGGTCTCCAACGGCCTGATCGTGCAGCTGCCGCGCCGCGGCCTGCGCGTGGGCGACCTGATGCTGGCCGAGCACCTGGACCTGATCGAGGCGCGCCGCGTGCTGGAGCGCCTGATCGCCACCACCTCGGCCCGCCGCGCCACCCCCGACCAGCGCGAGGCCCTGGTGGTTCAGGCCCAGGCCATGGTGGAAGCCAGCGAGCGCGGCGATCTGGGCGGCTATATGGAAGCCGACCAGGCCCTGGATCGCATCAACCACGCCGCCTGCCGCAGCCCCTTCGCCGTGGCCGCCATCGTGCCCATGGTGATCCAGTGCCGCCGCTTCTGGTATGCCTACCGCCACCAGGGCGACATCCGCCAGGGTGCCCAGCGCCATCTGCAGCTGGCCCAGGCCATCGCGGCCGGCGAGGGCGAGCGCGCCGCCGCGGCCAGCGACGCGCTGATGGACTATCTGCGGCAGTTTGCCCAGGCGGTGATCGAATGACGGGGCGGACCGAGCGCCGGGCCGCCCCAAGCCGGGCCGCATCCCCTCGGGGGATCGGCAAACGTATCCGTTTGACGAGGGGCTGATATGAGCACCCGCATCATCGACTCCCACACCGGCGGCGAACCCACGCGCCTCATCGTCTCGGGCGGGCCCGAGCTGGGCCGCGGGCCCCTGGCCGAGCGCCTGCAGCGCCTGCGCGAGCATCACGATGCCTGGCGCCGTGCCGTCGTGAACGAGCCGCGCGGCTCCGAGGTGATCGTCGGCGCCCTGCTCTGCGAGCCCGAGTCACCCGCGAGCGCGGCCGGCGTGATCTTCTTCAACAACGTCGGCTATCTGGGCATGTGCGGCCACGGCAGCATCGGCCTGATCGCCACCCTGGCCTATCTGGGCCGCATCGGCCCGGGCGTGCATCGCATCGACACGCCCGTGGGCCCCATCAGCGCCGAGCTGCATGCCGACGGCAGCGTCAGCATCGCCAATGTGCCGGCCTACCGCCTGGCGCGCCAGGTGCCGGTGCGCCTGGGTGGACGCACCCTGCACGGCGATGTGGCCTGGGGTGGCAACTGGTTCTTCCTCTGCGAGGACCATGGCGAAGCCCTGCTGCCCGACCGCGTCGAGGCGCTCACCGCCTTGAGCTGGGATTTGCGCCAGGCCTTGCGCGAGCAGGGCATCACGGGGGCAGGCGGCGCCGAGATCGATCACATCGAACTCATAGGCCCCGCCGAGCAGGCCACCAACCAGGGCCGCAACTTCGTGCTCTGCCCCGGCAAGGCCTATGACCGCAGCCCCTGCGGCACTGGCACCAGCGCCAAGCTGGCCTGCCTGGCCGCCGAGGGCAAGCTGGCCCCGGGCCAGCTCTGGCGCCAGGAAAGCGTGATCGGCAGCGTGTTCGAGGCGAGCTACCAGCCCGGCGCGCCGGGCCAGATCCTCCCCACCATCCGCGGTCGCGCCCATGTGAACCTGGACGCCACCCTGGTCTTCCAGGACGACGATCCCTTCGCCTGGGGCTTCTGACGCCCCCTCAGGCGGCGCGGCGGCGCAGCCGCATCAGCTGGCCCGCCACCATCTCCGCCATGGTCTGGGCCACGGCCTGCGCGTCCTGCGCCGGGTCATCGAAGAGCAGTTCCTGCGCCGCATAAAGCGCGTCGATGGACAGGCGGATGCTCAGGCGCGAGCGCACCGCATCGGCCTTCGGGTGCGCGCTCAGAAAAGCCCCGAGCAGCAGCTCGGTCACCTCGTCGTGCGAGCGGTTGCGCACATGCTGCAGCGTGGGCACGGCGCGCAGCGCGCGCGTCACCCACACGCCGGCGGGAATCTCCTGCGTCAGGGCCACCGTCTGCAGAAACACCTCGGCCACGCTGGCCGCGAAACGCTTCTCCGGCAGGGCCATGGTGGCCGGCGTGGCCCAGGGCTCCAGCAGCGCGTTCTGCGCCAGCATCAGGCGCAGGCCCAGCTCATGCAGCAGGGCGTACTTGTTGGGGAAGTACTGGTAGAGCGCCGGCGGTGAGATGCCCACGCGCTGGCACACCAGATTGGTGGACAGGCGCTCGATGCCCACCTCGCCCAGCAGCTCGGCGCAGGCCGCCAGGATGCGCTCGTAGGTCTCGATGGCACGCGGCTGCGTGGGCGCTTTCTTCAGCGCCAGCTCGGGCAGGGCGGGAGGGGCAACTGAGCTCATGACCCCAGTCTAGCCGCCCCTCGCAGCCTGCGTTGCAGGCAGACATCGCTGCGGGAATCCCCGCAGTTCACGGGCTCGCCGGATAAATATAGTCATCGCTACATTTGGCGCGACAAGCAGTGCCGCCGCAGCCGAAGGCCGATCGATCCTCACATCACGACTCAGATGGAGACCTCACGATGCCGACGCCACGCAAGCCCTGGCCCTCTGCCCCACGGGCCCACCGCAACCCCCTGTCCGCCAGCGCGCTGGCCGTGCTGAGCCTGCTGGCCCAGAGCGCCTGGGCCCAGAGCGGCGGCGCCAGCGCCCCTGCCGCCCCTGCCGCGCCCGAGGCCGCCGCCAGCGCCCCGCCCCAGCTGGAGACCGTGGTGGTCTCCGGCCAGGGCCGCACCCAGCAGCTGCAGAGCGTGCCCATCGCCATCCAGGTGCTGGGCGCCGAGCAGGTGCGCAAGCTGGGCGCCAGCAATCTGGGCGAGATCAACAGCCACATCCCCGGCCTGGAGATCGATGCCAACCAGCCCACCCAGCCGCGCATGGCCCTGCGTGGCATCGGCACCTCGGACTTCGGCATCGGCACCGACTCGCCGGTGGGCATCTATGTGGACGGCGTGTACACCGGCAAGACCGGCGGCGCCCTGCTCAACTTCAACGACATCAAGCGCATCGAGGTGCTCAAGGGCCCGCAAGGCACACTCTTCGGCCGCAACAGCGCGGGCGGTGCCATCTCGGTGCTGACGAACGAGCCCGAGTTCCGCGCCAGCGGCAGCGGCCTGCTGCGCCTGGGCGAGCGCGGTCTGCGCCATGTGGAAGCCCTGCTGAACCAGCCCCTGTCCGAGACCCTGGCCCTGCGCGCCTCCCTGGTCTCGCAGCAGCGCGACGGCGATCTGCGCGACGCCGCCCGCGGTGTGCGCTATGGCGACGAGAACGCCTGGGGCGCACGCCTGGCCCTGCGCTGGCAGGCCAGCGAGGACAGCAAGCTCATCCTCAGCTACGAGCACGAGAAGCTCAATCAGCACGCCCGCCCCGCCCTGGGCCTGCTGCCCGCCGTGCCGGCCGGCACGCCCCTGCCCTTCCCGGCCGATCCGGCGCGCTATGTGGACCCGCGCAAAGCGCCCCTGCTCAACGATGTAGCCGACGACCGCGAGCGCCGCAACTTCGATGGCCTGAGCCTGCGCATCGAGCACGCCCTGCCCTGGGCCGACTTCACGTCCACCACCGCCTACCGCCGCTTCAGCTCGCTCAACCGCCAGGACAACGACGGCACCAACAACCCCGCCACCTATCTGGCCACCACCAATGACGAGGGCAACCGCAGCTGGCAGCAGGAGTTCCGCCTCAGCGGCAAGAGCGAGCAGACCGACTGGCTGGCCGGCCTGAGCCTCTTCCACGAGCGCGCGCGCCAGTCCGCCCTGGTGGGCGCCAGCACCACCAGCCTGGACACGCTCAGCGGCAATCTGATGGGCATGCCCCTGTTCAGCACCGTCAACGGCCTGGCCGCCCAGGCCGGCATTCCCGGCATCGATCTGCTGGGCCAGGACTGGCTGGAACGCATGAGCAATGAATCGCGCAACCAGGCCGTGGCCGTCTATGGCGATGTGATCTGGCATCTCAGCGCCAAGACCAATGCCACCGTGGGCCTGCGCATCACGCGCGACGACAAGCGCTTCAGCTGGTTCAACCCGGTGCGCACGGCTACCGGCCTGGACCGCCAGCTGGCCGCACTGGACGCCGCCGGCCTCTTCCCGGCCCTGGTGGCCATGGGCGCACTGAGCCAGGAGCAGGCCGACACCTTGTGGGGCACCCTGGGCAGCAATGTGCTGGTGGCCACCCAGGGCGCCACGGCCGCGCCGCTGGAGGTGCGCAAGCGCTGGACCGATGTGAGCCCGCGCCTGGTGCTGGACCACCGCGTCGACCGCGATCTGATGGTCTACGGCTCGCTCACGCGCGGCTACCAGGCCGGCGGCTTCAACACCTTGCAGGTGAACTCGCGCTACGAGCCCGAGAAGGTCAGCAATCTGGAGCTGGGCCTCAAGGGCCAGTTCCCCGACCTGGGCCTGAGCTACAGCGCCGCCCTCTTCCACTACCGCTTCGACAATCTGCAGACCCTGCAGCTGGTGCCCGCCGCCACGCCCAGCGGCGTGCCCAGCTACCAGGTCACCATCAGCGACCAGCGCGCCACCGGCCTCGATCTGGAAGCGCGCTGGCAGCTCACGCGCGGCCTGCAGCTCAGCGCCGCCGCCGAGCTGATCGACCAGACCTACCGCCGCGGGCGCGCCAGCAGCGGCGAGGACCTGGCCGGCCGGCCGGTGGGCACGCCCAAGCTGCAGCTCAGCCTGGGGCTGGACTGGCGCTTCGCCCTGCTGGGCGGCCAGGCCAGCGCCGGCCTGCAGACGGCCTACAGCAGCGCCCAGCGCTGCAATGCCGAGTCCCAGGTGCAGGGCCTGTGCCTGGACACGCCGGCCCTGCGCGTGGGCGGCCCGCGCCAGCGCCTGGACGGCCGCCTGGGCTGGGACAGCGCCGACCAGCGCTGGGGCATCGCCCTGGTGGGCACGAATCTGCAGGACAAGCGCTACATCAACAAGATCTGGAACGAGGCCGCCCCGCTGGGCAGCGCCTACGCCACGCTGAGCCGCCCGCGCAGCCTGGCCCTCGAGCTGAGGATGAGCTACTGATGCGGCGATTCCGTCCCGTCTTGTTGGCGCTGCTTGGGCTGCTGGCGGCCTGCAGCGCCGAGCGCGAACCCGACCGGGCCCAGCTCGAAGCCCGGCGCCCGGCCGATGCCCGCCTGGCCGCACTCTATGAGCGTTCCTGCCTGCTCTGCCACGCCCGGCCCGAGAGCGGTGCCCCGCTCACCGGCCAGGCCAGCGCCTGGGCGCCGCGCCTGGCGCGCGGCCTGGACGCCCTGGTGGCCAGCTCGCGCCAGGGCCTGGGCGGCATGCCCGCGATGGGCCTGTGCGCCGAGTGCAGCGACGCCGATCTGCGCGCCCTGATCGAGTTCATGAGCAGCAAGGAGAACACCCCATGAAAGACCGCCGCGACTGGCTCAAGAGCGCCGCCGCCCTGGGCCTGGGGGCCGGCCTGACTTCCCGGGCCGCCGCGCAGGCGGGCAGCGCCACGACGGCCCCCACTGCCGCTTCCGCCGCCCCGGCCCGACCCTGGCAGAACTGGTCGGGCCTGCAGCGCTGCCAGCCCAGCCAGTGGCTGCAGCCGGCCGACGAGGCCGAGCTGGCCAGCCAGCTCGCGCGCAGCCAGGGCCCGCTGCGCAGCGTGGGCGCGGGCCATTCCTTCTCGCCCCTGGTGCCTACCGAGGGCACCCTGGTTTCGCTGGACCGGCTCAGCGGCGTGGTGGCCGTGGACGTCAAGCGCCAGCAGGTGCGGGTGCGCGCCGGCACCCGCCTGGGCCAGCTTGCCCGCGCCCTGGACGCGCAAGGCCTGGCCCTGCACAACCAGCCCGATATCGATGTGCAGACCCTGGGCGGGGCCCTGGCCACCGGCACCCATGGCACGGGCCAGGCCCTGCCCGCCCTGCATGCCGAGCTGCAGGGCCTGCGCCTGATCACGCCGCGCGGCGAGCTGCTGGACATCAGCCGCGAGCGCGATGCCGAGCTGCTGGCCGCGGCCCAGGTCTCGCTGGGCGCCCTGGGCGTGGTGAGCGAGTTCACCCTGGGCGTGCGGCCGCGCTTCATGCTGCGCCGCAAGGTCTGGCTGGAGCCCACCGAGGCCCTGCTGGAGCGCGCCCCCGAGCTGGCGCGCACGCACCGCCATTTCGAGCTCTATGTGCTGCCCTTCACCGGCTATAGCGCGGCCATCACCCATGCCGAGGTGGCGCCGGGTTCCACCGAGCATCCGGCCTCGGCCGACGAGGACGTGTTGGCCGATCTGCGCCGCCTGCGCGACTGGCTGGGCCGCTGGCCCGAGCTGCGGCGCTGGACGGCGGCCAAGCTCGTCGGCCTGGCCAAGCCCGAGTCGGCCCTGGACTGGTCCTGGCGCCTGCTCAGCACCGTGCGCCCCACCCGCTTCAACGAGAGCGAGTACCACGTGCCGCGCGAGCAGGGCCTGAGCTGCCTGCGCGAGATCATCGCCACACTGGAGCGGCGCAACGAGGTCTTCTTCCCCATCGAGTTCCGATATGTGAAGGGCGACGAGGCCTGGCTCAGCCCCTTCCACCGCCGCGACAGCTGCTCCATCGCCTGCCATGCCGCGCATGACGAGGCGCACGACTATCTGCTGCGCGAGCTGGGCCCGGTGTTCCGCCGCCATGCCGGCCGGCCGCACTGGGGCAAGCTGCACGATCTGGACCGGGCGGCCCTGCAGGCCCTGTATCCGCGCTTCGCCGATTTCGAGCAGCTGCGCCAGCGCCTGGACCCGCAAGGCCGCCTGCTCAACAAGCATCTGGCCCGCATCTTTGGAGCCGCCCATGCCTAGCCGCGCCCGCCGTGTCCTGCTCGGCGCCGCCGTGGCAGCGCCCGTGGCCGCCTGGCTGGCCCGCCCCGCCGAGCGCGGCGGCCCGCACGCGCCCTACTTCCAGCAGCTCAGCCGGGCCCTGCGCCAGGCCGGCATCGCCCAGGCCCGCCTGGTGATCGACCTGCCGCGCCTGCGCGCCAATCTGGCCGCCATCGGCGCCCACCGCGCCAAGACCGGCATGAGTCTGCGCGCCGTGCTCAAGAGCCTGCCCAGCCTGCCCCTGATGGACGAGCTGGCACGCGCCTGGGACAGCCCCCGGGTCATGGCCTTCAATGCCGACCAGCTGCTGCAGCTGCTGCAGGCCCGTCCCCAGGCCCAGGTGCTGCTGGGCAAGCCCCTGCCCGCGGCCGCCGCCGCCCAGCTGCTGCAAGCCCTGCCGCGGGAGCAGGGCGCCGGCATCGAGTGGCTGCTCGACACGCCCGAGCGTCTGGCCCAGTACCGTGAGCTGGCCGCCCAGCGGGGCCAGGTCTTGCGGGCGAACCTGGAGATCGATGTGGGCCTGCACCGCGGCGGTTTCGAGGATGAGGCCGCGCTGGGCGCCGCGCTCAAGAGCCTGCAGTCGGGGCCGCTGCGCTGGAGCGGCTTCATGGGCTACGACGCGCATGTCAGCGCCCTGCCCGAACTGGCGGGCCTGCGCAGCCAGGCCTGGGACGAATCCCAGCGCCGCTACCGGGCGGCCTGGGCCGTGGCCGAGGCGGCGCTCGGCCCGCAGCGCCGCGAGGCCCTGACGCTGAACACCGCCGGCTCGCCCACCTTCCGCCTGCACGACGGACGGGGCGTGGCCAACGAGGTCTCGGTGGGTTCGGCCGCCCTGATGCCGCAGGACTTCGACAAGCCCCTGCTGGCCGATCTGCAGCCCGCTGCCTTCATCGCCACGCCGGTGCTCAAGAGCTGGCCGTGCTTTCGACTGCCCGAGGGCGTGACCTGGCTCTCGCGTCTGGCCCAGACCTGGGATCCCAACCAGGCGCGCGGCTTCGCCATCCATGGCGGGCATTGGCTGGCCCAGCCGGTCTCGCCGCCGGGCATCGCGCCCAGCGGGCTTTACGGCCCTTCCAGCAACCAGCAGGTGATGGTGGGCTCCGAGCAGATCGCGCTGCGACCGGACGATCATGTGTTCTTCCGGCCGCAGCAGAGCGAGGCGGTGCTGCTGCAGTTCGGCGATCTGCTGCTCTATGACGGGCAGCAGATCAGCGGCAGCTGGCCGGTGCTGCGCCCCTCGGCCTGAGCGCAGTCCTGGGCGCAGGTCCGGGCGCGAACGCTCAGCCCTGTGGCAGGGCCATGTGGTTGTCCACGCTCAGCACCTTCTTGGCCGTGGCGGCGATGCGGGTGGCGTGGTCGCGCAGCTGGGCATCGGGCGCACGGCCCTGCAGCTCCACCAGGCGGTCGCGCGTGCGCACCTGGATGGCCAGGGGCGCCAGGCTGCTGTCGGCCGCGAACTTGGCCCGGATCTCGGCGGTGATGGCCGCGTCCTGGGCCGCCTGCTCGGGGCTTTGTGGCGCGGGCGCGGCGGCCGGGGCGGGGGCCGTGTTCGCGCTGCCGACCTCCACGCCCAGGTCCTGGCGGCCGCAAGCGGCCAGCAGGCCGGCCAGGCCCAGAGCCAGCACGGCGGCCGGCAGGCGGCGAGCGGTGGTGGAGATGCGCTGGGAGGTGTGAGTCGAGGTGGGCATCGTGGGCCTTCCTTTCTGGCTGTTGATGCAGCACAGACTAGGGGCCCCGCAGGCCGCCTCGCATCAGCGCGCGCCGGCATCGCGTGTCGGACGGCGCCGACGCCGTGGCAGCGCGGGCTTACCGCACTTACCGATGCTTGCAGCGGTTCACAGCGCTGATACCCCGACTCAGGCCGCCTTCTTGGCCGCGCCCAGATAGGTCTCGATCACGCGCGGGTCGCGCGCCAGCTCGGCGGCCGGGCCCTCCAGGCCGATCTCGCCGGTTTCCAGCACATAGCCGTAGTCGGCCACTTCCAGCGCGGCGCGGGCGTTCTGCTCGATCAGCAGGATGGACACGCCGGTCTCGCGCAGGCGCGAGACGATGCGGAAGATCTCCTTGACGATCAGGGGCGCCAGGCCCAGGCTGGGCTCGTCCAGCATCAGCACCTTGG
>Ga0233424_10000217_pt1 | contig 81126 bp, 72 predicted proteins | sample Watercolumn_Towu_FD_181011 | JGI IMG/M metagenome (GOLD analysis project Ga0233424, IMG submission 181011) | Freshwater microbial communities from Lake Towuti, South Sulawesi, Indonesia - Watercolumn_Towuti2014_125_MG | ecosystem: Environmental > Aquatic > Freshwater > Lake | place: Indonesia... | reverse complement strand
GAGCCGCGGCGGTCGGGGATGGTGCCGTCGTCCAGCACCGTGACGCCCTTGGCCGCCACGCGCTGGCCGATGCGGCCCGAGAAGGTGCTGGAGCCCTTGCGGTTGAAGTCGCCCTCCAGGCCATGGCCCACGGCCTCGTGCAGCAGCACGCCGGGCCAGCCCGGGCCCAGCACCACGGTCATCTCGCCCGCCGGGGCCGGGCGCGATTCCAGATTGGTCAGGGCCGCCGAGGTGGCCTGCTCCACATAGCTGGCAATCATTTCGTCCGTGAAATAGGCCAGGCCGAAGCGTCCGCCGCCGCCGCCGCTGCCCACCTCGCGCCGGCCGTTCTGCTCGGCGATCACGGTGATGGACAGGCGCACCAGGGGCCGCACATCGGCGGCCAGCGTGCCGTCGGCGCGCGCAATCAGCACCACATCGTGCTCGGCGGCCAGGCCGGCCATCACCTGGGCGATGCGCGGGTCCTTGGCGCGGGCCATCTTCTCGGCGCGCTCCAGCAGGGCCACCTTGGCCGTGCTGTCCAGGCTGGCGATGGGGTCGGCGTCGCCATACAGCGAGCGGCTGCCCGGCACCACGGGCGTGGCCGGCACCTTGACCTTGCGGCTCTGGCCGGCCGCGGCGATGGCGCGCACGGTGCGAGCCGCGTCCAGCAGGGCGGCCTCGGAGATGTCGTCGGAGTAGGCGAAAGCGGTCTTCTCACCGGCCACGGCGCGCACGCCCACACCCTGGTCGATGGAGAAGCTGCCGCTCTTGACGATGCCCTCCTCCAGGCTCCAGCCCTCGGCACGGGTGGTCTGGAAATAGAGGTCGGCATCATCGACCCGGTGCTCGGTGATCAGCCTCAGGGCCTTGGCCAGGCCGGCCTCGCTCAGGCCATAGGGTTCCAGCAGCTGGGCTTGGGCCGTGGCAAGACGGGCCAGGGTGGGTTCGCGCGAGATCATGCGCTCGATTGTAGGAGGGTGGCCTATTCCCTGTCGGCCGTGTTCTTGAGCGCCAGCGCGCGCTGGTAGAGGCTGTTGCGCGGCGCGCCGCTGAGCTCGGCCGCCAGGGCCACGGCCTGCTTGAGCGGCAGCTCGCGCAGCAGCACGGCCAGGGTGCGCTCGGCCTCGGGCGGCAGCTCGCTGGCCTCGGCCGCGCTGGGGGCGGCGGCGTGCAGCACCAGCACGAACTCGCCGCGCTCGCGCTGGGCATCGGCCGCCAGCCAGGCCGGCAGCTCGGCGGCCGGGGCGCTGTGCACGGTCTCGAACTGCTTGGTCAGCTCGCGACAGACCGTCACGCGCTGGGCGGGGCAGAGCTCGGCCAGCAGCTCGATCAGGGCCGCAATGCGGTGCGGCGCCTCGAAGAAGATCTGGCTGCGCGCGCCGCCCACCAGGGCCTGCAGGGCGCCGCGGCGCTCCGCCGCCTTGGCGGGCAGGAAGCCGATGAAGTCGAAGCCCTGGGCCTGGGCGTCGCCCGCCACGCTCAGCGCCGTCACCGCGCTGCTGGCGCCCGGAATGGGCAGCACGCGCAGGCCGGCCGCGGCCACGGCCGCCACCAGCACCGCGCCGGGGTCGGAGACGGCCGGGGTGCCGGCGTCCGAGACATAGGCAATGCGCTCGCCGGCCTGCAGGCGCGCGATAAGGGCGGCGCTGGCCTCGTGCTCGTTGTGCTGGTGCAGGGCGATCAGGGGCTTGTGCAGGCCCAGATGGCGCAGCAGGCCGCCGCTGACCCGGGTGTCCTCGCAGGCCACGGCATCCACCAGGGCCAGCACATGGGCAGCGCGAAAGCTGATATCGGCCAGATTGCCGATGGGCGTGGCCACCACATACAGCGTGGAAGCGGGATACTGCTGGCCGCCGGCCGCAGCCGCGGCCGCCTGCTGGAGCAGGGAGGCATCGATGTTCAAGTGGGGCTCCAACAAGGGTCGCTCGGAAATCGGCCAGGCCGCGGAAGACCGCGCCCTGCAGCATCTGCAGGACCAGGGCCTGCGGCTGCTGGCGCGCAATTATCGGGTGGCGCAAGGCCCCGGGGCGCGGGCCGGCGAGGTGGACCTGATCATGCGCGATCCGCGCGACGCCACCCTGGTCTTTGTGGAGGTGCGCGCGCGCCGCGACGCCCGCCATGGCGGCGCCGCTGCCAGCGTCAGCCCGGCCAAGCAGCGCCGCCTGATCTACGCGGCCCGCCACTATCTGATGCACTGGCCCAGCCCGCCGCCCTGCCGCTTCGATGTGGTGGCCCTGGACGGCGACGGTATCCAGTGGTTGCAGGCGGCTTTCGAGGCCGGCGATTAAGGGTTCACCCTGGCTTATGATCGCGCCCGATGCTCGAACAACGCATACAGACCCAATTCTTCGAAAGCGCCGACCTGCTCTACCAGGTGGCCGAGAGCCTGTCGCGGCCCCTGGCCATCGCGGCCCAGATGCTGGTGGACGGCATCACCGGCGGCGGCCGCGTGCTCTGCGCCGGCTTCGGTCGGGCCGAGCTGGATGCGCGCTATATGGCCGCTCTGCTCAACGGGGGGTTCGAACAGGAGCGTCCGGCCCTGGCGGCCTGGCCCCTGGATCCGCTGAGCCCCCTGCTGCGCCAGGTCCAGGCCCTGGGTCATCCCGGCGATCTGCTGATGCTCTTCGAGGCCGGCAGCGCCAGCCGTGAAGAGCATGGTGCCCTGCTGGACGCCGCCCATGCGCAGGAGATGAGCGTGATCCTGATCTCGGGCAGCCAGGACGAAGCCCTGCGCGGCCTGCTGCTGGACACCGATGTGCAGATCAAGGTGCCCCACAGCCGCTTTGCCCGCGTGGCCGAGGCCCAGCGCCTGCTGATTCACTGCCTCTGCGATGCGGTGGATCTGCAGCTGCTGGGCAGCGCAGAGTAAGCCGTCCACCCCCATCGCCCCCAAGTCCGGAGAACGAATGACCATCGCTACCGTCTCGAAGTCCCGCCTCGTCCTGCTGGCCACGGCCCTGGCCGCCGCCGCCCTGAGCAGCGCCTGCGCCCCCCTGGTGGTGGGCGGCGCCATGATGGGCACCGCGCTGATGGCCACCGACCGCCGCACCTCGGGCATGCAGGTGGAGGACCAGGGCATCGAGCTCAAGGCCGCCAACCGCCTGCGCGAGCAGCTGGGCGACCGCCCGCACATCAGCGTCAACAGCTACAACCGCATCGTGCTGCTGACCGGCGAGGCGCCCAACGAGGCCGACCGCGCCGCCGCCGAGCGCCTGGTGGCCCAGGTGGAGAACGTGGGCCGCGTGATCAACGAGATCTCGGTGGGCTTCAACAGCTCCCTGTCCAGCCGCTCCAACGATGTGCTGATCGCCGGCAAGGTCAAGGCCAGCCTGGTGGACGCGCGCGACCTGATCTCCAACGCCTTCTACGTGGTGGTGGAGCGCGGCATCGTCTACATCATGGGCCGGGTCACCGAGCGCGAGATCAACCGCGCCACCGAGATCGCCCGCGGCGTGGCCGGCGTGCAGAAGGTGGTGCGTGCGGTGGAAATCATCAGCGAGGAAGAGCTGGCGCGCATCACCCCGCAAGCGCCCGCAAACAAGTAATTGGTCCGACCCAGCGGAGCCCGAGGATCCGGCTTTGCCGGCCCTGCGGGCTCGCCCCCTTGAGGGGGCGGAGCCCGGACACAAACAGTCCCTGCGGACTGTTTGTGCCTGGCGACGGCCAAGGCCTCTGGCCTTGGCGCGCGAAGCGCCTAGGGGCTGGGCCTACTTCAGCCGCTTGATCAGGCTGGAGGTGTCCCAGCGGCCACCGCCCAGGCTCTGCACATCGCCATAGAACTGGTCCACCAGGGCCGTCACAGGCAGCTTGGCGCCATTGCGGCGCGCCTCGTCCAGCACCAGGCCCAGGTCCTTGCGCATCCAGTCCACGGCAAAGCCGAAGTTGAACTGGTCGTCCACCATGGTCTTGCCGCGGTTGTCCATCTGCCAGCTCTGGGCCGCGCCCTTGCCGATCACGTCCAGCACCTGCTTCATGTCCAGGCCCGCCTTCTGGCCGAAAGCCACCGCTTCCGACAGGCCCTGCACCAGGCCCGCGATGCAGATCTGGTTCACCATCTTGGCCAGCTGACCGGCGCCCGGTGCACCCACCAGGGTCACGGCCTTGGCGAATGCCAGGGCCACGGGTTTGATGGACTCGAAGACCGGCGCCTCGCCACCGCACATCACGGTCAGCGCGCCATTGACCGCGCCGGCCTGGCCGCCCGAGACGGGGGCATCGATGAACTGCAGGCCGCGCTTGAGCGCTTCGGCATGGAGCTCGCGCGCCACCTCGGCCGAGGCCGTGGTGTGATCCACGAAAACCGCGCCCGGCTGCATGCCGGCAAAGGCGCCGGACTCCCCGAGCACCACGCTGCGCAGATCGTCATCATTGCCCACGCAGGCAAACACGATATCGGCCCCGGCCGCCGCCGTGGCCGGCGTGGCGGCACTAGTGCCGCCGCACTCCCCATATTCCTTCACCCAGGCCTGGGCCTTGGCCGCGGTGCGGTTGTAGACCGTCACCTGATGGCCGGCGCGGGCCAGATGGCCGGCCATGGGATGACCCATGACGCCAAGGCCCAGAAAAGCCACTTTGCGCGGCGGGATGGGTTCGTAGCTGCGGGGGGCGGGAGCGTTCATGCTCCCGACTTTAGACGATGGTCAGGTGCTCGGTGCCCGAGGACAGATCGCCGCTGCGCGCGCGCTCGCTGTTGAGCTTGATCTGCAGGCGCAGATCATTGATGGAGTCGGCGTTGCGCAGCGCGTCCTCGTAGCTGACCTTGCCCATCTCGTAGAGGTCGAACAGGGCCTGGTCGAAGGTCTGCATGCCCTGCTCGCGCGAGCGCTTCATCACTTCCTTGATCTCGCCCACCTCGCCCTTGAAGATCATGTCCGAGACCAGGGGCGTATTCAGCAGGATCTCCACCGCGGCGATGCGGCCCTTGCCCTCCTGACGCGGCAGCAGACGCTGGCTGACCAGGGCGCGCAGGTTCAGCGAGAGGTCCATCAGCAGCTGGCTGCGGCGCTCCTCGGGGAAGAAGTTGATGATGCGGTCCAGGGCCTGGTTGGCGCTGTTGGCGTGCAGGGTGGCCATGCAGAGATGGCCGGTCTCGGCAAAGGCCACGGCATGCTCCATGGTCTCGCGGTCGCGGATCTCGCCCATCAGGATCACATCCGGCGCCTGGCGCAGGGTGTTCTTCAGGGCCGACTCCCAGTTGTCGGTATCGATGCCCACCTCGCGCTGGGTCACGATGCAGTTCTTGTGCGGATGCACGAACTCGATCGGGTCCTCGATGGTGATGATGTGGCCGTAGGTGCTCTCGTTGCGGTGGTCGATCATGGCCGCCAGCGTGGTGCTCTTGCCCGAGCCGGTGGCGCCCACCACGATCACCAGGCCGCGCTTGGCCTGCACCACATCATTCAGGATAGGCGGCAGGTCCAGGGCCGCGATGCTGGGCAGGGTGGCCGGTATGGTGCGCAGCACCAGACCCACCTGGCCCTGCTGCAGAAAGGCATTGGCGCGGAAGCGTCCGATGCCGGCCGGCGAGATCGCGAAATTGCACTCCTTGCTGCGCTCGAACTCGGCGGCCTGCTTGTCGTTCATGATGGAACGCGCCAGCTGCAGGGTGTGGTTGCCGGTGAGCGGCTGGGGCGAGACCTTGGTGACCTTGCCGTCCACCTTGATGGCGGGCGGGAACTCGGCGGTGAGGAAGAGGTCGGAGCCGCGGCGCGAGACCATCAGGCGCAGCAGGTCGTTGATGAATTTGGATGCTTGATCGCGTTCCATGATCGTCCTGCGGTGATGCAGTTCGCGGGGGAAGTTCTGCCGTCACTCACTTGGCTACGCCAAATGAGTGACGTCAAATTTCCCGGGCTAGCCCGGGAAATTTTCCGGGAACTTGGCTTTGGAGCGGGCTTCGGCGGGGGAGATGATGTTGCGGCGGACCAGATCGGTGAGGTTCTGGTCCAGGGTCTGCATGCCCTGGCCATTGCCGGTCTGGATGGCCGAATACATCTGCGCCACCTTGTTCTCGCGGATCAGATTGCGGATGGCCGAGGTGCCCAGCATGATCTCGTGCGCCGCCACACGGCCGCTGCCGTCCTTGAGCTTGCACAGGCTCTGCGAGATCACGGCCACCAGGGATTCCGACACCATGGCGCGCACCATCTCCTTCTCGGCCGCGGGGAACACGTCCACGATGCGGTCCACGGTCTTGGCGGCGCTGGAAGTGTGCAGGGTGCCGAAGACCAGGTGGCCGGTTTCGGCCGCGGTCAGGGCCAGGCGGATGGTTTCCAGATCGCGCATCTCACCCACCAGCACCGCGTCCGGGTCCTCGCGCAGGGCAGAGCGCAGGGCATTGGCAAAACTCAGGGTGTGCGGCCCCACCTCGCGCTGGTTCACCAAGCTCTTCTTGGACTCGTGCACGAACTCGATCGGGTCCTCGATGGTGAGGATGTGCCCGTACTCGTTTTCGTTGAGATGGTTGATCATCGCCGCCAGCGTGGTGGACTTGCCCGAGCCCGTGGGCCCGGTCACCAGCACCAGACCGCGCGGCTTGAGCGCCAGCTCGGCAAAGACCTTGGGCGCACTGAGCTGCTCCAGGGTCAGGATCTTGGACGGGATGGTGCGGAACACCGCACCGGCGCCGCGGTTCTGGTTGAAGGCATTGACGCGGAAACGCGCCAGGCCCTGGATCTCGAAGGAGAAGTCGCATTCCAAGGTCTCTTCATAGGCCTTGCGCTGCGAGTCGTTCATGATGTCGTACACCATATCGTGCACATGCCGGTGTTCCAGCGGCTCGACATTGATGCGACGCACATCCCCGTGCACCCGGATCATGGGTGGCAACCCGGCGGAGAGGTGAAGGTCGGAGGCCTTGTTCTTGACCGAGAATGCCAGGAGTTGGGTGATATCCATGCGTCTGAGGAATAGCTTGGGCCATTATGGCGACGATCTCTGAGAACTTACAACAGCTGCACCAGCGCCTCACATCTGCTTGCACGGCGGCACAGCGCCCCGTGCAAAGCGTCACGCTGCTGGCCGTGAGCAAGACCTTCCCCGCCGCCGCGGTGCGCGAGGCCCATGCGGCCGGCGAACGCCGCTTCGGGGAGAACTATGTGCAGGAGGGGCTGGACAAGATCGCCCAGCTGGCCGATCTGCGCCCCCAGCTGGAGTGGCATCTGATCGGCCCGCTGCAGAGCAACAAGACGCGGGCGGTGGCCGAGGCCTTTGACTGGGTGCACAGCGTGGACCGGCTCAAGATCGCGCAGCGCCTGGCCGAGCAGCGCCCGCAGTCGCTGCCGCCGCTGCAGGTCTGCCTGCAGGTGAACATCAGCGGCGAGGCCAGCAAGAGCGGCTGCAGCCTGGCCGAGCTGCCCGCGCTGGCCCGCGCCGTGGCCACCCTGCCCCGCCTCAAGCTGCGCGGCCTGATGGCGATTCCCGAACCTGCAGCCGACTTCGAGGCCCAGCGCCAGCCCCACCGCGCCCTGGCGCGGCTGATGACCGAGCTCAATGAGACGCAAGACCTGGCCCTGGACACCCTGTCCATGGGCATGAGCGCCGATCTGGAAGCCGCCATCGCCGAGGGGGCCACCCTGGTGCGCGTGGGCACGGCCATCTTCGGCGGGCGCTGAGGGCCAAAGGCCCCCCAAGGGCGCGCTTCATCTGCTCCGGTCGCCGCGCGGGCGATCTGCACCTTACGCCCGGGCCTCGGTCCAGGGCATGATGCAGGTCCATGGATGCCCTGCCCCGTCTCGTCCGGCTCGCCCCGCTCGCCCTGCTGCTGCTCCTGAATCTGGGGGCGGCCCAGGCCGCACCCAAGGTGGAAGACAGCCTGGCCCAGCGCGCCCAGGCCTGCACGCCCTGCCATGGCAAGGAGGGCCGCGCCGCGCCGGACGGCTACCACCCGCGCCTGGCCGGCAAACCCCAGGGCTATCTCTACAAGCAGCTGCTGAACTTCCGCGACGGGCGGCGTGACTACGGCCTGATGAGCGAGCTGATCGCGCCGCTCTCCGACGCCTATCTGAACGAGCTGGCCGGCTACTTCGCCGGCCTGGACCTGCCCTACCCGCCGCCCCAGGCCCCCACCCTGCCCCCCGCCCAGCTGGCGCGCGGTGAGGCCCTGGTGCGCCAGGGCGATGCGGCGCGCGGCATCCCGGCCTGCGTGGCCTGCCATGGCGCGCGGCTGACCGGGGCCGCCCCCTTCATCCCGGGCCTGCTGGGCCTGCCGCGCGACTATCTGAACGGCCAGCTCGGCGCCTGGCGCAGCGGCCAGCGCCGCGCCGTGGCGCCCGACTGCATGGCCGAGATCGCCCGGCGCCTGCGCCCCGAGGAGATCAACGCGCTCTCCCAATGGCTGGCCGCTCAGCCCCTGCCCGCCTCGCCCAAGCCGGAACCCAGCCCGCCCGCGAACCTGCCCCTGAAATGCGGAGGCCTGTCTTGAGCCGGCGCGCCTGGCGGCTGCCGCTGCAGCTGGCCGGCCTGGCCCTCGTGGTCCTGCCGCTGGCCCTGCTGAGCATGGGCGGCTGGTTCGAGAGCACCGGCCCTGCGCCCGCCGCCGCACCAGCCCCGGCACCCTCGCCCGCCCTGATCGAGCGCGGCGCCTACCTGGCCCGGGCCGGCAACTGCCAGGGCTGCCACACCGCCCGCGGTGAGGCGCCTTACGCGGGTGGGCGGCCCATCCCCACCCCCTTCGGTACGGTCTTTGCCCCCAATCTCACGCCCGATGCCGCCACCGGCCTGGGCCTGTGGACGGCCGAGGACTTCTGGCGCGCCCTGCACCAGGGCCGCGGCCGCGATGGCCGCCTGCTCAACCCGGCCTTTCCCTACGACAACTACACCCGCATCCGCCGCGAAGACAGCGACGCGCTCCACGCCTATCTGCGCAGCCTGCCGCCCGTGAGCCGCAGCGCCCCGCCCAGCGAGCTGCGCTTCCCCTACAACACCCAGGCGGCCCTGGCGGTCTGGCGTGCGCTCTTCTTCCGCCCCGGGGTCTATGAAGACGCGCCCGACCGTGACGCGGCCTGGAACCGCGGTGCCTACCTGGTGCAGGGCCTGGGCCACTGCAGCGCCTGCCATGGCAGCCGCAACGCCCTGGGCGCACATGGCGGCCCCACGGACTTCCGCGGCGGCCTGCTGCCGGGCCTGGGCTGGTACGCGCCCTCGCTGCTGGATGCGGCCGATGGGGGCGTGGCCGCCTGGTCACCCGAGGCGCTCAAGACCTGGCTGCGCGAGGGTCGCAACGAGCACGGCAGCGCCCTGGGCCCCATGGCCGAGGTGGTGCTGGGCAGCACCCAGCATCTGAGCGACCCCGATCTGGACGCCATGGGCCGCTATCTGCGCGCGCTGCCTGCACAAGCACGCCCGCGCCTCGCCGCTCCCGCACCCGAACCGGGTCTGCGCGAACTGGGCGCCAAGCTCTACGGCCAGCATTGCGCCGCCTGTCATGGGGAGCGTGGCGAGGGCGTGGCCGGCATCTACCCCGCCCTGGCCGGCAACCGCAGCGTGACCCAGGGCGAGGGCGTGAACCTGCTGCGCGTGATGCTGCGCGGCGGTTTCGCACCGGCCACCGCCGGCAACCCGCGCCCCTTCGGCATGCCACCTTTTGCCGGCGTGCTCAGCGACCGCGAGATCGCCGCGGTGGCCAGCCATGTGCGCAACAGCTGGGGCAACGCCGCGGGCGAGATCCGCACCCTGGACGTGCTGCGGCTCAAGTAGCCGGCACCGGGGTCGATCTAGCAAGACCTGACCCTCATCAGGATTTGCCCCGCAAGATGGCGACGCCAACCCTCTCGAACCGATCCGGAGAAACCCTGGGTTTCGGCTTGTAACCGCGATCTTTGTCACGTGGCTTACAGCGGCCTGTGACACACCCCCTCAAAGCAGGTGTTTTCGGACCGATAGTCCGGCCACGTCCCGTACCGCGGGACTCACAACACCATTGAACCGATCGAACCGAGGGATCTCCGATGAAGCTCTTGTCGCAGCTGCGCATCAGCCACCGTCTGGCCATCAGCTATGTGCTGCTGGCCCTGCTGTTGATCGTGGTCGGCGCCTTTGGCGCGCAGAACGCGAGTCATCTGGCGCATGACCTGGACACCACCGCCAACACCAATCTGGTGAAGATCGCCTCCGCCAACGCGCTGGAGAGCAATGTCAACGTGATCGCCCGCGCCGCCCGCGACCTGATCCTGCTGGACGAGGCGCGCCAGATCAAGAAGCAGAACGCCGCCATCGACGAGGCGGTGGCCGATACCGAGAAGCAGCTCGCGGCCCTGGGCGCGGGGCTGGATGCCAAGGAGAAGGACATCATTGCCCAGGTGCGCGACACCGAGACCAAGTTCCTGGCCGCGGTGGCCAAGTTCCGCAAGGTGGCCGAGGCCGGCAACCCCGACGAGTCGCGCGAGAGCCTGATCACGGATGTGCGTCCCGCCCAGCAGGCCTATCAGGCCAGCCTCAAGAGCCTGGTGGACCTGCAGTTCGGCAATGCCCGAGACCTGGCCGTCTCCGGCGGCGAGCTGGCCCGCAATGCCATCCTCATCACGGTGCTGCTGGTGGTGGTGGCCGTGGTGATCGGCGTGGGCGGCGGCTTCACCATCGCCCGCTCCATCGTGCTGCCCGCCCGCAAGGCCCAGGCTGCCGCCCAGGCAATTGCCGCCGGTGATCTGACCCAGCGCATCGAGGTCGAGGGCAGCGACGAGCTCTCGCAGATGCTGGCCGCCATGCGGGATATGCAGGTGGCCCTGTCGGGCGTGGTGCAGAGCGTGAGCTCGGCCGCCGGTGAGGTGGCGCACAACTCCGGCCTGATCGCCGGCAGCAACCAGGACCTGTCGGACCGCACCGCCCGCTCGGCCGCCAGCCTGCAGAACACCGCCTCCTCTGTGGAGCAGATCGCCTCCAACCTCACCGGCGCGAGCCAGCTCACCCGCAAGGCCGCCGGCATCGCCAGCAAGGCCCGCCAGTCGGCCTCGGCCGGCGGCGCCGTGGTGACCGAGGTGGTCAACACCATGGACGCCATCAGCCAGAGCTCCAGGAAGATCGGCGACATCATCGGCGTGATCGATGGCATCGCCTTCCAGACCAATATCCTGGCCCTGAATGCCGCGGTGGAAGCCGCCCGTGCGGGCGAGCACGGCAAGGGTTTCGCCGTCGTGGCCTCCGAGGTGCGCGCCCTGGCTTCGCGCAGCGCCCAGGCCGCCAAGGAGATCAAGGTGCTGATCCAGGAATCCTCGGTCAAGGTCGAGGCCGGCACCGAGCTGGTCAACAACGCCGGCGCCACCATCCGCTCGGTGGTGGACGAGGTCAACAATATGGGCCAGCTGATCGAGGAGATCTCGCACTCGGCCCAGGAGCAGGCCGCCGGCGTGGGCGTGGTCAACAGCGCCATGAACGAGCTGGACCGCACCACGCAGCAGAACACCACCCTGGTGGACCAGCTCAGCCGCTCCACCGACGAGCTCAAGCAGAGCTCCACCCGCCTGCTGGATGCGATCGGCTTCTTCCGCGCCGACCGCCACCCGGCCTGATCCCCCGAACACCCTCCCCCCAATTCATCGCACTCACGAGGTCCCGCATGAAGCAGCAGTTCCGCACCCTGATCCAGCTCCTGGCCGCCAGCTCCCTGGCCCTGGGCATGGCCGCCCAGGCCTCCACGCCCAAGGTCATCAAGAAGGTGCCGCCCGAGTTCCCGCGCGAGGCCGTGCAGCAGTCCATCAGCGCCGGCGTGGTCAAGGCCAAGCTCTCCATCGATCCCGAGGGCAAGGTCACCGAGGTGGCCATCGTCGAGGCCGAGCCGCGTCGCGTGTTCGACAAGGCCGTCACCCGCGCCCTGATGGACTGGCGCTTCGAGGCCAGCGGAGAGAAGCAGACTCACGAGGTCAAGCTGGTCTTCCGCAACGAGGACTGATCGCCGCGGCCGGCGCTAGCCGCCCCGCATGCAAGCCCGCCTTACGGCGGGCTTTCTTTTTGGGTCCGCTGCCTTGGTGTTTGCGCCACAAAACCGCCACCCCCTGCCCAGCGCCGGGTCGAGCCGCTATGCTCGCTGTGCGCACAAGGGCTCCACCAACCGCCCGGCGCCGCCGGACAGCTTGTTGCCGCCTTCAGGGCGGCCCACATCAGGGAGTGTCTAGATGCGAAACAACGGGCCCGTGAGCCAGCGCGAGTTCCCCTTTCCGCGCGGCGAGACCTTGGTCTCCACCACCGATCTCCAAGGGCGCATCCTTTACTGCAACAGCGCCTTCATCAGCGTCAGCGGCTACCAGCGGGATGAGCTGCTGGGCCAGCCCCACAACATGATCCGCCACCCGGACATGCCGGCCGAGGCGTTCCGCGATATGTGGGAAACCATCCAGGCCGGCCTGCCCTGGTCGGCCCTGGTCAAGAACCGCCGCAAGGACGGCGATCACTACTGGGTGCAGGCCAATGTCACCCCCCTGCTGGACGAGCAGGGGCGGCCCAATGGCTTCATGTCCGTGCGCACCGAACCCGATCGCCAGGAGGTGGAGGATGCCGAGCGTCTCTATGCCCGCATGCGTGAGCAGGGCGAGCAGGGGCCGCTGCGCCTGCGTCAGGGTCAGCTCACCGACCTCTCCCTGGGCGGTCGCCTGCGCGGGCTGCTGCGCCTGAGCCTGGGCGCCCGCATGAGCGGGGTCGTGCTGCTGGCCGGGCTCAGCGGCCTGGGCCTGGGTCAATGGCTGGCCGGCAGCGGCGGCTGGGCCCTGGCCGGCGGCGCCCTGCTGATTGTCCTGCTCACCCTGCTGGCCGGCTGGTATCTGCGCGGCGCGGCCATCGCGCCGATCGAGGGCTTGGTGAACTTCGCCAACCGCATTGCCGCCGGCGATCTGACCCAGCACATCAAGAACACCCGGCGTGACGAGATCGGCCGCGTCACCGCGGCCCTGGCGCAGCTGAATGTGAACCTGATGTCCATCGTGCGTGACGCCCGCATCGGCGTGATGCAGGTGCGCCAGGGCTCGCAAGCCATCTCGGCCGGCAACCAGGATCTCTCGGGCCGCACCGAGAGCCAGGCCAGCAGCCTGCAGGAGACGGCCTCCTCCATGGAGCAGATCACCTCCACCGTGCATGCCAGCACCGATATGGCGGCCAATGCCGCCACCCAGGCGGATGCGGCACGCCAGGTCAGCCAGCGCAGCGCCGCCGCAGTCGCGGCCGTGGCCACCACCATGGAGAACATCAGCCAGGCCTCGGCCCGCATCGCCGACATCATCCAGGTGGTGGACTCCATCGCCTTCCAGACCAATATCCTGGCGCTCAATGCCGCCGTGGAGGCAGCACGCGCCGGCGAGCAGGGCCGCGGCTTTGCCGTGGTAGCGGCCGAGGTGCGCACCCTGGCACAGCGCACCTCCGAGGCGGCCAAGGAAGTGCGCGGCCTGATCCAGGCCTCCAGCGAGCGCGTGGCCGAAGGCGGCTCCCAGGTGCAGAACGCGCGCCACGCCATGGGCGAGGTGCAGCATGCAGTGGAAGAGGTGCATGGCCTGATCCAGCGCATCAGCCAGGGCATGCGCGAGCAGATGCAGGGCATGGACCAGATCAACTCAGCGGTGGCCCAGCTCGACAGCCTGACCCAGCAGAATGCGGCCCTGCTCGAGGAAGTCTCGGCCGCGGCCATGGGGCTCAACGAGAAGGCCCAGGAGGTGGCCAATTCGGTGGGCGTATTCCGCCTGCAGGGCCAGGCCGCCGAGGCCCTGCCCGAGGCCGTGGCCCTGCGCCGCGCCGCCAAGGCCACGCGCGCCTGAGCCCCGGATGCGGCAGCCCGCCCAGACGGGCCGCCGCACCGCTCAGGGCGCCGGGCTGGCCAGGGGCTTGCCCTTCTCCACCACATAGACACCCACCAGCTTGGTGGGCGAGCTGGTGTCGTTGTGGGCGTCGTGCACCACGCCGGCCGGGATCACGAAGCTCTCGCCGGCCTTGACCGTGCGCGGTGCCTGGCCATCGATCAGCAAGGTGGCCTCGCCCTCCAGCACATAGCTGATCTCGTCGCCCGGATGGGTATGGCGGCCGGCCTTGGCGCCGGGCGCCACCTCGACGCGCGCCACCACGGCCTCACGCCCCGGCAGGGAAACGTCGGCACGGCCCACCAGCTGGCGCGTGAGGCCCGGCGCCTGGGCGGCCAGCCAGCCGGCCGTCGTGGCCAGGCCCAGCACGCAGGCCCAGCGCAAGGGACGGGCCACAAGGGATGAGCGAGCAAGAAGCTTGTGCATGATGAGGGCTCCCGGGCGAGACGACAGTCCCGCGCCAGCCCATCCTCGCGCGGCGTCGCCGCCCGTGGCATCGGCACAAGTCCCGGGTTCGCACAAACAGGGGACAGCGCGCGGCCCTCGCGGCTTGCAACAAATTGCACGCCCCGCCAGCGCCGGGCGGGCGCCGCTGCCAAATCCTGCTCGATTTGCTGGCATGCTCCCGCCCGTGCTGAAAACCGTTCCCGTTCACCAGCTGCGCCTGGGCATGTATCTTCACCAGCTCAGCGGCTCGTGGATCAGTCATCCCTTCTGGCGCTCGAAGTTCCTGCTGCGCGATCTCCGCGATATCGAACGCATCCGCGAGGCGGGCATCGAGGCCGTGGTCATCGACACCGACCAGGGCCTGGATGTGGCCCCCGAGCCCGCTGCCGGCCCCTCCGCGACCGCGCCGGCCCCGGCCGAGCCCTCCCCAGAGACGGCGGCCGAGCCGCCCCTGCCCCCGCCTCACCCGGCCACGGCCAGCGCCGGCCCGCATTTCACCGAGGCCCTGGACACCGCACGCCGCTCCATGGGCGCGGTGATGGAGCTCTTCACCCAGGCCCGCCTGGGCCAGGCCCTGGACGCCCAGCACTGCGTGCCGGTGGTGGAAGACGTGATGGGCTCGGTGAGCGACAAGCCGGGTGCCCTGATCAGCATCGCCCGGCTCAAGACCCTGGACGACTACACCTATCTGCACGCCGTGGCCTGCTGCGCCCTGATGGTGGGCCTGGCGCGCCAGATGGGCCTGCCCGACGACAAGGTGCGCGAGGCCGGGCTGGCCGGCCTGCTGCTGGACTGCGGCAAGGCCGCCCTGCCGCCCGAGCTGCTCAACAAGCCCGGCAAGCTCAGCGACGAGGAGATGGCCCTAATGCGCGGCCACGCCCGCCTGGGGCACGGCATGCTGCTCAAGGAAGGTGGCTTCAGCGCCGCGGTGCTGGACGCCGTGCTGCACCACCATGAGCGCATCGACGGCAGCGGCTACCCCGACGCCCTGGCCGGCGCCAAGATCGCGCCCCTGGCCCGCATGGCGGCCATCTGCGATGTCTATGACGCCGTGACCTCGCGCCGTCCCTACCGCGGCCCCTGGGATCCGGGCGAGGCCATGCGCTTCATGGCCCAGGCCAAGGGCCAGTTCGACACCCTGATCTTCCAGCACTTCGTCAAGGCGGTGGGCATCTACCCGGTGGGCTCCCTGGTGCGCCTGCAGTCCAACCGCCTGGCGGTGATCGTGGCCCAGGGTCGCGAGTCCCTGCTCAAGCCCCGGGTCAAGGTCTTCTACACCGCCGAGGACCAGCACCGCCTGAGCCCGGCCTTCGAGCTGGATCTGGCCGACGCCGCGGCCGGCGACAAGATCGTGGGCGTGGAGCCGCCTGAAGCCTGGCGCTTCCAGGACCTGGACCAGCTCTGGCTGGATCAGTAAGCGCGCCCGCCAGCCGCCCAAAAACAAAGCCCGCCGTGCCGGTCTGACCGCTGCGGCGGGCTTTTTTTGCATTCAGCCTGAAGTGAGCCTGCGCTCACCGGCCAGAGCTTACTGCTCCACGAAGGCGCGCTCGATCACGAAGTGACCCGGCGTCTGGGTCGAGCCCTCGACGAACTGGCGCTCTTCCAGCATGGTCTTCAGATCCTTGAGCATGCCGGGGCTGCCGCAGATCATCACGCGGTCATTGGCCACGTCCAGCTTGGGCAGGCCCAGATCGGCTTCGATCTTGCCTTCTTCCAGCAGGGTGGTGATGCGGCCCTGGTTGCGGAAGGGCTCGCGGGTGACCGTGGGGTAGTAGAGCAGCTGCTTGCTGGCGAACTCGCCCAGGAACTCGTCCTGAGGCAGTTGCTCGGTGATCAGGTCCTGGTAGGCCAGCTCGGCCACCTCGCGGCAGCCATGTACCAGGATGACCTTCTCGAAGCGCTCATAGGTGGCGGGATCGCGGATCACGCTCAGGAAGGGCGCCAGACCGGTGCCGGTGGCCAGCAGCCACAGGTTCTTGCCGGGGTGCAGATAGTCGATCAGCAGGGTGCCGGTGGGCTTGCGGCCGATCAGCAGCTTGTCGCCGGGCTGCAGATGCTGCAGGCGGGAGGTCAGCGGGCCGTCCGGCACCTTGATGCTGAAGAACTCCAGATGCTCTTCGTGATTGGCGCTGGCCACGCTATAGGCGCGCAGCAGGGGGCGACCCTCGACTTTCAGGCCCAGCATCGTGAAATGGCCGTTCTGGAAGCGGAAGGCGGCGTCGCGGGTGGTGGTGAAGCTGAACAGCCGGTCGGTCCAGTGACGGACGCTCAACACTTGTTCTTGGTTGAAAGCACTCATGAGCGGGGCCCTAGTAATAACCCCCGATTTTAACGAGTGCTTGTGCGACGCAGCAAATAACGGGTTCTTATAACCTTAAACCTTGATGTCCAGCAAACTTCCTTCGGCCCGGATCTGAGTCTGCAGCACGCGCAGATTGGCCACATAGGTGTAGGTGGCGCTGCGCTGCTCCACCAGCTCGCGCTCGGCCGAGACCTGGGTCTGCTGGGAGCGCTGCACCTGGGCCTGCACGCCGCCCTCGGGCAGGCTGCTCAGCTCCACCTGCTCGGGGCGGAAGTCGCGGGTCTGGAGGTTGGCCACATTGTGCGCAGACGCGCGCAAGCGCTCCTGGGCCGCGGAGAGGCCGGACAGGGCGGTGGACAGACTGACAGCCATGAAAACTACTCCAGCAGGCTAGGTACACCCCGATGATCGGCCGCAAAAGCCGGAACTTGAGCGCAATCTGGAGAAAAGAAGCTCACCCACCCCCCAATTTCTCACGCCAGGGCAGAGACAATCCCGGCTTTGCAGCACGGCATCAGCAGGTCATCGATGAGCATCCAGTGGTTCCCGGGTCATATGAACTCGACCCGATACGCGATCAAGGAACGCATGAAGGCGGGCCTGGACGTGGTGATCGAACTGCTGGACGCCCGCCTGCCCGGTTCCAGCCGCAACCCCCTGCTGGCCCAGCTCACCGAGGGCAAGCCCAGCCTCAAGCTGCTGAACAAGCAGGATCTGGCCGATCCGGCGCGCACGGCCGAGTGGCTGGCTCACTACAACGCCCTGCCCGAGACCCGGGCCATCGGCCTGGACGCCAGCATCACCGCGCCGGCCAAGGCCTTGATGGGGGCCTGCCGTGAGCTGGCGCCCAACCGCGGCGGCATGGCCAAGCCGCTGCGGGTGCTGATCTGCGGCATTCCCAATGTGGGCAAGTCCACCCTGATCAACACCTTGATGGGCAAGCGCGCCGCCAAGACGGGCGATGAACCCGGCATCACCAAGGTGGAGCAGAAGCTGGTGCTGGAAAACGACTTCTACCTCTTCGACACCCCGGGCATGCTCTGGCCCAAGATCATCGTGCCCGAGGCCGGCTTCAATCTGGCCGCCAGCGGCGCCGTGGGCCGCAATGCCTTTGTGGAAGAGGAAGTGGCGGTGGAGCTGCTGGCCTATCTGCGCCGCCACTACGCCCCCCAGCTGCAGGAGCGCTACAAGCTGGAGGTCGATCCCGCGCTCAGTGACGAGGAGCTGCTGGAGCAGCTGGGCCGCAAGCGCGGCGCCGTGCTCAGCGGCGGCCGGGTCAATCTGCAGAAGGCGGCCGAGATCCTGATGTACGAGTTCCGCCAGGGCGTCCTGGGCCGCATCACGCTGGAGACGCCACCCGAGTTCGCCCAGTGGCAAGCGCGCGCCGAGATCGCCGAGCAGGAGCGCCTGGCACAGGCGGCCGAGCGCAAGCGCCTGCGCCGCAGCGGCTGAGCACCGGACTCAGGGCCGGGCGACGGCCCTCTCGGCTTTCTCCGCTTTTGCGCCCTTCTTCGCCGGCCGCTCGGCGGCACGTTCCGCGCTCAGCCTTGCCTCGTAGGCCTCGATCTCGGCCGGGCTCAGCTCGTCATTGCCATCGGTATCGGCCGCCTCGAAAGCCGCCATGCGCGCCGCCACCACTTCCTTGAAGGACAGTCGGCCGTCACCATCGGTGTCGGCCCGGCGCAGCGAGCCCAGCATGCCCTGGGCCTGGCGCGGCAGGGCGCGCAGCTCCTGGCGGGTGATGTAGCCATCGCCATTGAGGTCCAGCGCATGCCAGGAGCGCAGCACGTCGCGGTGATAGGCCTCCAGGCTGATGGACTTGGCGGGCTCGGCGGCCTGCACCGACTGGGCGGCCCAGCCGCTCAGCAGGGCCAGGGCCACCAGGACGGACTTGCGCTTGATGTGCTGCTTGCTCATGCGAGACGCCTCCCTGCTTGCTCGGTTTTCACCACCACCAGCGCTGGTTCTCGCCCCCATGGCAGTCCCAGAGCTGCACCGGCTGGCCGGGACGGATGCGGCCATCGCGCACGTCCAGGCATTTGCCGTTCATGCTGGAGCGGATCTGGTTGCCCCGCGCACGCCAGCGCTGGTTCTCGTCGCCATTGCAGCGAAAGGCGATCACCTTGGCGCCGTTGTTGCGGTCGCCGCCCGAGACATCCAGGCACATGCCGCCCACGCGCAGCTCGCCACCGCGGCCCCATTCGAAGCGCTGGTTCTCGCCATTGTTGCAGCTGTAGAGGATGGCTGGCGCGCCCTCGCGCACCCGGCCGGCAATGTCCAGGCACATGCCACCGGCCCCACGGATCTGGCGCGCATAGCCGCCACTGCCGCCGCCATTCCAGTCGCCGTTGTTGTTGTCGTTGTTGTCGTTGCGGTCCTTGTCGCGCCGGCTGGAGGCCAGCAGGGCCAGGCCGGCGATGGCAGCCACGGCAGCCACCGCCACGCCGGCATTGGAGGAGGACGAGCTCTGCTCCTCCTCGCGGAACTCGCCGCTGACCCGGAAGCGCGCGCTGCAGCCCCCGTTCACCCAGAGCTCCATATTGCTGAGGTCATAGCCCCAGCTGCGGTTGAAGCGGCAGGCACCGGCAAGCTGGCGGTCCAGCTCCACATCGCGGGTGCCGGCCGGCAGCTTCTGGGACACGTACTCCCCGTTGGAGCGCAGCTCCAGGGTCTGCTCCTCGGCCCAGGCCGGCGGCGCGATCAGGGCCACGCACAGGGTGGCGGCGGTGAAGCGGCGGGCGCGCCGGGCCAGGGGCCGGGGGGAAGGTGGGTTCTGCAATGGGGTCTGGCTCATGAGGTCCTCCGGGGCCGGGACGGGACGGATGGGGTGGACCCGCCGGCGCTCTGTGTGTTTGTGCTGCACGCTATCACGCCGGCCGGGGCTCTCACCACCCCCATGCGCGGCGCTCAATCCTGAACGGCGCCGGCTCATCCGGCGCCGACCGCAAGGCCCCGAGCCCGCCGCGCAAATTGCAAGCAAAGGTTGCGGGTGCGCCGCACCTCGGCCGAATCAGCGACTTTTGTCACTGAATCCGGGCCGGCCGGGCACGGCGGCTTAAGCAGGCCGCGCCGGGTGTCGCCCTCCCCTCGGGTAGAGAGCACCACCATGAACCAAGCCCCACCCCGCTCCGGCGGCGGCATCAACCGCGCCGCCCTGAAGTCCGGCGCCCAGCGCCGCCCCGAACCGGGCCGGGAATCCGCCCGTCCCTCGGCGCGTGACCCGGCCCGCGCGCCGGCCGCGCCCGCGCGCGCCGCCCCCGTGGTCGTGGTGCAGCCCAGCTCGGCCATGGGCGAATTCCTCCAGGTCTTCGGTGGCGTGAGCCTGGGCGCCGTGGTGATCGTGGGCCTGCTGATGAGCCTCCACCTCATCCGCGACAGCGTTTCGGTGGGCAAGCATCTGGCCGAGGCCAAGGCCCAGCGCGGCACCCTGGTCTGCCAGGATGGCCGCATCGTGCGCGGCGACGGCTCGCTGCGCGACATCATCCTGGAGTCGGGCTATTTCGTCTGCACCGACTGGCGCACCCTGCAAAGCGTGGAGCAGGAAGAGGCCGACAAGCGCCGCTGAGCGCTAGGGCGCGGCACGCCGCTCCTCCCGCCGCAGCAGGGCCAGCAGCACCATGCCCAAGGCCAGCACCGCGGCCGTGAGCCACAGCGCCGCCTGGTAGCTGCCACTGGCCTGGGCCATGCCGCCGGCCAGGGCCGGCGCGCTGACCTGGGCCAGGCCATAGCTGAGCGTGAGCCGGGCCATGGCCTTGCCCGGATTGCCCGGCGAACGTCGCCCCACCAGGGCCAGGGTCAGGCTGACCAGGCCGATGAAGGTGGCGCCATAGAGCAGGGCTCCGGCCAGGGCCGCGGCCAGACTGCCCGAGAGCGCCGGCAGCAGCACCGAGACCAGCTGCAGGCCGAAGGCCAGCAGCAAGGCATTCAGGTCCCCGATGAGGCGCGCCACCCGGTCCCAGAGAAAGACCGCCGGCGTGGCCGCCAGGCCCACCAGCAGCCAGGCCCAGGGCCCCTGGCCGGCCAGCTGGGGCTGGCGCTCCACGATGGCCACGGTGAAGGTGGCGCTGATCACGAAACCCCAGCCGGCGCAGAAGTACATGGCCGCCATCAGGCCCAGCCAGCGCCGGCCCGGCCCGGGCGTGGCCTGGGCCGCGACGGCAGGCGGCGGCACCGGCGGGCGCCAGCGCCAGGCCAGGGCCAGCAGGGGCAGGCCCAGCAGGGCAAAGCCCAGCCACTGGCCGGCCCAGGGGAGCTGCAGCCGCGTCATCAGCATGGCGCCCAGGGCCGAGACCGCCACGCCCAGGCCCAGGCCCATGAAGTGCAGACCCAGCTCGGGCCGGCGCCCGGCACGCATCAGCCAGCCCAGCACCAGGCCCGAGCCCAGCAGCATGCCGGCCGCCCCCGTCAGCCCGCCCAGATAGCGCGAAAGCGCCCAGAGCCAGAGCTCGCTGCTGGCCGCCATCAGGGCCGTGCTGGCAAGGGCCAGCAGCAGGCCCCAGCCATAGAGGCGGTGGCGCCAGACCGGATCCTCCAGCCAGGCCGCCAGCAGGGCGCCGCTCATATAGCCCAGGTAGTTGGTGGCGGCCAGGGCCCCGGCCGCCAGATCGCTGAGCCCGGCCTGGGCCTGCATCAGGGGCAAAAGGGGCGTGTAGGCAAAGCGGGCCAGGCCGATGGTCAGCACCAGGCCGGCAATGCCGCCGCTGATGACCTGCCAGGCGCGCAGGGGCGGCGGCGTGTTCTGCATACACCCGAGGGTATACGCAGACTTGAAATCCCGCGGCCCCGGCCCATCTGCGGAAAACCCCAACGACGCAAGCGCCATGGCCCTGCTCATCGTCTGTGGCCTGGCACTGGCGCTGATTGCCGGCCTGCTGGCCCTCCCCCTGCTGCGCGAACGCCGGCGTGCGCGCCTGGCGCGCCAGCCCTTTCCCCAGGCCTGGCGCACCGTCCTGCGCCGCCGCGTGCCCCTGGTGGCGCGCCTGCCGGCCGATCTGCAGCTGCGCCTCAAGCAGCTGATGCTGATCTTCCTGGCCGAGAAACCCATCATCGGCTGCGCCGGCCTGCAGGTGAGCGACGAGATGCGCGTCACCATCGCGGCCCAGGCCTGCCTGCCCCTCTTGGGCGATGCGCGCGGCTTCTACCCGCGCCTGCGCCAGGTGCTGCTCTACCCCGGCGCCTTTGTCGTGGACCGCCTGGCCCAGGGCGCGGGGGGCGTGCAGCGCGAGGAGCGCCGCCTGCTCTCGGGCGAGTCCTGGAGCCAGGGTCAGGTCGTGCTGTCCTGGCAGGACGTGCTGGAAGGCGCGGCCGATCCCGGCGACGGCCGCAATGTGGTGATCCACGAGTTCGCCCATCAGCTGGACCAGGTCAAGGGTCATGCCGACGGCGCCCCGCCCCAGCACGATGCCCAGGCACGCCGGCGCTGGTCGGCCGTGATGCAGGCCGAATTCCAGGCCCTGCAGGCGCGCTCGGCACGCGGCGAGCCCGGCCTGCTCAGCGACTACGGCGCCACCGAGCCCGCCGAGTTCTTTGCCGTGGCCAGCGAGGTCTTCTTCGAGCAGCCCCTGCAGCTGGCCGCCGCCCATCCGGCGCTGTACCGGGAGCTGGCGTCCTTCTACAAGGTCCACCCCTTCAGCTGGTAGGCGTCCAGACCGTGCCGTGGTGGGCGCAGATGCGCTCGATCAGCTCCTGGGCATAGGCCGGCAGGCGCTGGCCGGCACGGGTGAGCAGGTAGCGCTCGCGCCGCGCCCAGTCGTCGGCCAGGGGCACCAGCGCAATGGCCATGCCCGCGCTTTGATGGCGCAGCGCGGCCGACTCCGGCGCGATGCCCAGGCCCACGCCGGCCTCCACCATGCGGCACATGGCGTCGAAGCTGCTCACCTGCACCCGCAGGCGCGGCGCGGGCAGGCCCAGGTCCTGCACCACGCGGCTCAGGAAGCGCTCGATGGTGCTGCCCTCCTGCAGACCCACCAGGGGCTCGCGCTCCAGCACCTCGGCCAGGGTGGCGCGGGCGCGGCGCGCCAGGCGGTGGCGGCGCGCGCAGACCAGCACCAGGCGATCGGTGGCGAAGTGAAAGGCCTGCAGGCCCTGGGTGTCCAGCGTGCCCGCGGCAATACCCAGATCGGCCCGGCCCTCGCGCACGCCGCGCGCGATCTCCTGGTTGGCATGCTCGCGCAGGCCCACGCTCACGCGCGGATGCGCAGCCAGAAAGCCGGCCAGGATCTCGGGCAGGAACTCCGTCACCGCCGTGGTGTTGGCAAACACCCGCACCAGGCCCTGCAGACCGCCGCCATACTCCTGCAGCTCGCTCTTCAAGGCTTCCGCCTGACGCAGCATCAGGCGTGCATGGTGGGCAAAGGCCTCGCCGGCCGGCGTGAGCTTCACGCCCCGGGCCTGGCGCTCCAGCAGGGGCAGGCCGGCCTGGGCCTCGATGGCGCGCATGCGCGTGCTGGCCGCGGTGAGCGAGAGATGCACGCGCTCGGCGGCGCGGGTCAGATTGGCCAGCTCGGCCACGGCGTCCACCAGACGCAGATCGGCAAGACTCAGGTGCATGGCGTGCGTGAGCCTTCCGGATCCCGGAAGGCTCGCTCCCAAAAAAGCCGATTGTTGCAGGCCGGAGCCGCGCCCAAGATCGCATCAGTCCACAACAACAGACGGAGACAGACCCCATGCAACGACGCCCGCTGCTGCGCGCCACCCTGGCCGCCCTGGCCACCAGCCTCACCTTCGGCGCCCAGGCCCAGGCCGACTACCCGGCCAAGCCCATCACCCTGATCGTGCCGCAGAACGCCGGCGGCACGAATGACATCGTGGCCCGCATCGTGGGCCAGCGCCTGGGCGAGGTGCTGGGCGGCACCGTGCTGGTGGAGAACCGCGTGGGCGCCGGCGGCAATATCGGCACCCAGGCCGCGGCCAAGTCGGCCAAGGACGGCTACACCCTGCTGATGACCATCAGCAGCAGCCAGGCCATCAACCCGGCGGTCTACAAGAACCCGGGCTTCGATCCGGTCAAGGACTTCTCGCCCATCGCCCTGGTGGGTGCGGTGCCCAATGTGCTGGTGATCAACCCAGCCTTCCCGGCCAAGAGCCTGGACGAGCTGATCAAGCTGGTGAAGGCCGCCAAGCCCGAGGCCTACCAGTACGCCTCGGCCGGCAATGGCACGCTCAACCACCTGCTGGGCGAGATGCTCAACAGCATGGCCGGCCTGCAGCTGCAGCACATTCCCTACAAGGGCGTGGCCCCTGCGCTCACCGATGTGATCGGCGGCCAGGTCCCCATCGCCTTCGCCAGCCTGCCCTCGGTGCTGGGCTATCTGAAGAGCGGTCGCCTGCTGGCCCTGGGCGTGAGCTCGCCGCAGCGTTCGCCGGCCCTGCCCGAGGTGCCGGCCATCGGCGAGAAGGTCAAGGGCTATGCGGGCACCCTGTGGGTGGGCCTGTTCGCGCCGCGCGGCCTGCCCGCCGAGGTGGAGCGCAAGCTGCAGGGCGCCATGGGCAAGGTGCTGGCCAACGCCGAGACCCGCAGCGCGCTGACGGCCCAGGGCGTGGAGCTGGCTCCGCCCACCACGCCGCAGAAGTTCGCGGCCCTGCTGCAGGACGACATCAACCGCTGGGCCCGCATCGTCAAGGCCTCTGGCGCCAAGATCGACTGAGGCCCGTCCCATGAGCAAGCCCTGCCCCCGGCCGCTGGACGGCATCACCGTGGTCTCGCTGGAGCATGCGATCGCCGCGCCCTTCTGCACCCGCCAGCTGGCCGAGCAGGGCGCGCGCGTGATCAAGGTGGAGCGCGCCGGCGAGGGCGACTTCGCCCGCCATTACGACGATCGCGTGGCGGGCCTGTGCTCGCATTTCGCCTGGGTCAACCGCTCCAAGGAAAGCCTGGCCCTGGACCTGAAGAGCCCGCAGGCGGCCGAGGTCATGGACCGCCTGCTGGAGAAGGCCGATGTCTTTGTGCAAAACCTGGCCCCCGGCGCCGCGGCGCGCCTGGGCCTGGATGCGGCCAGCCTGCGCCCGCGTCATCCGCGCCTCATCGTCTGCGACATCTCGGGCTATGGCCAGGACGGCCCGCACCGCGACCGCAAGGCCTATGACCTGCTGATCCAGGCCGAGGCGGGCTTTCTCTCGGTGACCGGCACGCCGGACGAGCCGGTCAAGGCCGGCGCCTCGGTGGCCGACATCGCCGCGGCCATGTATGCCTACACCGGCATCCTCAATGCCCTGCTGCTGCGCGAGCGCACCGGCGAGGGTTCGCAGATCGATGTGTCCATGCTGGAGTCCCTGGGCGAGTGGATGGGCTACCCGCTCTACTACGCCTACCAGGGCGCCAGCCCGCCGCCGCGCCTGGGCGCCGCCCACGCCACCATCTACCCCTATGGACCCTTCCCCACCGGCGATGGCCGCACCGTGATGCTGGGCCTGCAGAACGAGCGCGAGTGGCAGTCCTTCTGCGCCCAGGTGCTGGAGCGGCCCGAGCTGGCCAGCGATGCCCGCTTCGACAGCAATGCCCGGCGCAACGAGCACCGCGAGGCCTTGCGCGCCCTGATCCACGCGCATTTCCAGGGCCTGACGGCGGCCCAGCTGCGCGAGCGCCTGGACCGGGCCCAGATCGCCAATGCCGACGTCAACACCATGGCCGATGTCTGGCAGCACCCCCAGCTGGCCGCACGCCAGCGGTGGACCGAGGTGGACACGCCCGTGGGCCCCATCGCCGCGCTCAAGCCGCCGGGCATCAACAGCGCCTACACGCCGCGCATGGAGGCCATCCCGGCCGTGGGCCAGCACAATGCCGCCATCCTGCGCGAGCTGGGGCTCTCGGCATGAGCGCCGCCACGCTCAAGGACGCGCTGGCTGGGGCGCGCAGCCTGCTCTTCGTGCCGGGCAACCGGCCCGAGCGCTTTGCCAAGGCCCTGGCCAGCGGCGCCGACGCGGTGATCCTGGACCTGGAGGACGCGGTGCCCGAGGCCGAGAAGCACGAGGCCCGCCGCGCCATCCTGGCCCAGTGGCCCACCTTGCGTGCCTCGCCCACGCCCCTGCTGCTGCGCCTGAATGCGCCGGGCACGCCCGCATGGCGTGACGACCTGAGCCTGCCCGGGCAGCTGCCCGGCCTGGCCGGCCTGATCTGCCCCAAGGCCGAATCGGCCGCGCCGCTGGCGGCCCTGGCGCCCGAGGGCCTGCCCCTGATCCCGCTGATCGAATCGGCGCGCGGCTGGGCCGCCCTGGCCGAGATCGCTGGCGCGCCGGGCGTGCTGCGTCTGGCCCTGGGTCATATCGATTTCATGGCCGATACCGGCCTGGACGATGGTGCCGAGGAGGAAGCCCTGGCGCCGCTGCGCTTTGCCATCGCCATGCACAGCCGCATCGCCGGCCTGGCCTGCGCCATCGACGGGGTCACGGTGCAGACGGGCGATGAAGCCCGGCTGGCGGAGGACGCGCAGCGTGCACTGCGCTTCGGCTTCGGCGCCAAGCTCTGCATACACCCGCGCCAGATCGAGCCCCTGCACCAGGCTCTGCGGCCCGCGCCGGCGGAGCTGGACTGGGCGCAGCGCGTGCTGGCAGGCAATGCGGCGGCGCAGGGTGCGGCCTTTCAGCTGGACGGTCGCATGGTGGATCTGCCCGTGGTGCTGCGGGCGCAGCGTCTGCTGGCGCGAGCGCGCTAGCTAGCGGCTGAGGCGATCAGAAGCCCAGCGAGGCCAGCAGATCGTCCACATCGTCCTGCTTGAGGGCCTTGTCGGGCGTCTGCACACCCTGCAGCTGATCGGCCGGCGTGGCCGGCGGCGCCACCTCGCCCACCAGGGCGTTGAGCGGTTCCTCGGCATGCTCCAGCATGCGGATCACCTTGTTGATCACCTGGCCCGAGAGATCCTGGAAGTCCTGGGCCATCATGATCTCGCCATGCAGGCCCTTCTCGCGCTCGGCAAAGGCCGCGGCGCTGGCCGCATAGGCGGCGCAGAGCTTCATCATGGCGCGGGCGCGCTCGATGCTCAGATCGGGCGCGGTGGCCAGGCGGGCCAGCGACTCGGAGAGGTCGCTGCCCTGGCGGCGCACCTGCTCGGCCTTGTCCATGCCCTCTTCGATCAGGCCCAGCACCTTGTTGGCGGCCTGGGCCGTCATCTGCTTCACATAGGCCAGGCGCTCGCAGGCATCCGGCAGCTCATGGGCGAGCTGCTGGAGAGCGTGGTGGGCGGTGTCAGGGCTGGCGGCGGACGACATGGGCAGCATGCTAAAGGCCAGCCCCCCAGCCCGCACGCGCCGGGTCGGGCCCGGGCGCGGGCTTTTTCACGCTGAGGGCGGCTTTTTTGTGCGCCAGTCGCTCAACCCCAGAGGTCCAGCGGCGGCTCGTGGGTCAAGGCGCTCAGCAGATCGCTGCGGGAGAGAAAGCCCTGCAGCACGCCCTGCTCGTCCGTCACCGGCAGGCCCGGCAGATGCAGGTCCAGCAGCAGCTGGGCGGCCTCGCGCACCCCGGTCTCGGGCTGGGCGCTGGGCACGGGGCTCCACATGAATTCGGCCACCGAGGCGGCCAGGCGCTGGGTCCAGGCTCCGATCTCGGCCAGATCGGCCGGCAGGCTGTCCTCGCGCAGCAGATCCGAGCGGCTGATCAGGCCCACCAGGCCGCCGTCCTCGCTCAGCACCGGGGCCTGGCCCACGCCGGCTCGCGCCAGGCGGGCCCAGGCCTCACGCACCGTGGCCGACAACGGCACCGTCACCACTTTGCGGCTCATCAGTTGGTGCACCAGGCTCAGGGGCTGGCGAGCCTCGCCGCCGGCCGTCTGGGCATAGGCTGCCGCCGCCAGCCCCCCGCCCGTGCCCCCCGCCAGCCCGCCAAAGCCGCTGGCCTGGGCCTCGCGCCGTGCCGCCAGCAGCTCGGCCGGGCCGGGCTGCTCCTGCTGCTGCACCGGGGCCAGGGCACGCAGCCGCGCCACCGCCTGCACCGCGCTGAGCTGGCGCACCCGGTCCAGCGGCCCGCTGTAGAGCCGGCCCTGCAGTCCATAGACGGCAAACATGGGCGCGAGCATGGCACAGGCCGGGCGCTGGGCACAATGCCGGCATGCGCTGGTTTTCCCCGGCTCCCACGCCTCGGCCCCTGCAACTGGCCCTGCAGGGCGGCGGCGCCCATGGCGCCTTCAGCTGGGGCGTGCTGGACGCCCTGCTGGAAGATGGCGGGCTGAGCTTCGAGGCCGTGAGCGGCTGCAGCGCCGGCGCCATGAACGCCGCCCTGCTGGCCCAGGGCCTGATGGAGGGCGGCCGCGAGGGCGCCCGCGCCGCCCTGGCCCGTTTCTGGGGCGCCCTGGCGGCCAGCATGCCGCCCCAGCTCACGCGCGAGCTGCCCGAGGGCGGCGCCGCGCTCAGCCCCCTGGCCAGCCTGATGCTGCACTGGACCCATTACCTGGGCCCGGAGCAGCTCAACCCCCTGGACCTGAACCCGCTGCGCGACATCCTGCTGCAGCAGCTGGACTTCGAGCGCCTGCGCCGCGCGGCGCCGCTGCGGCTCTACCTCTCGGCCACCGAGGCCAATAGCGGGCGGCTGCGCCTGTTTCGCGAGACCGAGCTCAGCGCCGAGGTGCTGCTCGCCTCGGCCTGCCTGCCCAGCGTCTACCGAGCGGTGGATATCGAGGGCCAGGCCTTCTGGGACGGCGGCTATGCCGCCAACCCGGCCATCGCCCCGCTCGTCTTCGAGGGCCGCGCCCCCGACCTGCTGCTGGTGCTGCTGAGCCCGCTGCAGCATGCCCAGACCCCGCGCACGGCCGCCGAGATCCGCCAGCGCACCCTGGAGCTGAGCTTTGCCGCCGGTTTCCTGAGCGAGATGCGCCTGCTGGCGCGGCTGCGCCGCGCCCAGGTCGGGCGGCCCTGGGCCCTGCTGGACCCGGCCAGCCGGCGCCTGGCGCGCTGCTGCTTCCATCTGGTGGAGGCCGGCGAGGTGCTGGGCGCCCTGCCGGCCGACAGCAAGCTGGTGGTGCAGGAGCGCTTCTTCGAGCAGCTGCGCGATCTGGGCCGGGCGCGGGCCCAGGCCTGGCTGGCCCGGCACCGCGGCGATCTGGGGCGGCGCTCTAGCGCCGACCTGCAAGCGCTGTTCGGCTAGGGCCGTCCGCATTGCTGGGGATGGCGGTGCGCGCCGGGCTCTGGCAGCCTCGCGCAGCGCAAAAACCGAGGAGCCCACCATGGCCAGCCGCCCCAAGAAGACCCCCGCCAAGCCCAAGCGCGTGCTGAATGCGCGGCGCGACACCCTGGACTTCCGCGACCGCATGTACCAGCCCACCCTGGTGGAGGTGCCCACGCGCATCGCCCTGGAGGACTACCAGGCCTATGGCGTGCCCATCCTGGACCAGGGGCAGGAAGGCGCCTGCACCGGCTTCGGCCTGGCCACGGTGGCCAACTACCTGCTGCGCCGCCGCAAGGTGGTGCCCGACGCCACCATGGTGAGCCCGCGCATGCTCTACGACATGGCGCGGCGCTACGACGAATGGCCGGGCGAGGCCTACTCCGGCTCCAGCGCCCGCGGCGCCATGAAGGGCTGGCACAAGCACGGGGTCTGCGCCGAGAGCGCCTGGCCCTACAAGCTCAAGCGCGGCAGCCGCGGCGGCCTGACCCAGGAGCGGGTGCAGGACGCGCAGCAGCGCCCGCTGGGCGCCTACTTCCGCGTCAACCACAAGGACCTGGTGGCCATGCACGCGGCCCTGGCCGAGGTGGGCATCCTCTTCGCCACCTCCATGGTGCATGCGGGCTGGGATGAGGTGGGCGAGGACGGCCTGATCAGCCCGCGCGAAACGCCCGATGGCGGCCATGCCTTCGCCATCGTGGCCTATGACGCCGAGGGTTTCTGGATCCAGAACTCCTGGGGCCCGGACTGGGGCCGCCAGGGCTTTGCCCGCATCGCCTATGCCGACTGGCTGCGTCATGCCACCGACGTCTGGGTGGCCCGCCTGGGCGTGCCCCTGCATCTGGCCCCCGCGACCGATGGCGCGGCGGCCGCGCCCGGCGCGCCCAGCGGCGCCAGCCAGACCAGCTTTGCCACGCTGCGCCCGCATGTGGTGAGCGTGGGCAATGAGGGCCGGCTGCGCCCCGGCGGCGAGTACGGGCTGAGCGAGGAGGAGCTGGCCACCCTGTTCCGCGAGGACCTGCGCCAGACCCTGAAGCCCTGGCCGAAGAAGCGCGTGCTGCTCTATGCCCATGGCGGCCTGGTCAGCGAGGCTGCGGCCCTGCAGCGCCTGGCCGAGTACCGGCCGGCCCTGCTGGAGGGCGGGGTCTATCCCCTGGCCTTCATCTGGAAGAGCGACTACTGGAGCACGGTCAGCAACATCCTGCAGGACGCCGTGCGCCGCCGCCGCCCCGAGGGCGCCTTCGACGCGGCCAAGGACTTTCTGCTGGACCGCCTGGACGATCTGCTGGAGCCGGTGGCGCGCCAGCTCACCGGCAAGGCCGCCTGGGACGAGATGAAGGAGAACGCCCTGGCCGCCTCCGACAAGGGCGGCGCGGCCTGGTGGGTGGTGCGCCATCTGGCCGAGCTGGCCCAGGCCGAGAAGGGCCTGGAGATCCATCTGGTGGCGCACAGCGCCGGCGCCATCCTGCTGGCCCCGGTGGTGGGTCTGCTGAACGCGGCCGGGCTCAAGATCCGCAGCTGCACGCTCTGGGCACCGGCCTGCAGCACCGAGCTCTTCAAGCGCGAGTACCTGCCGGCGCTGAGCAAGGGCCGCATCGAGGACCTGGCCGTCTACGCCCTGGACGATGCCACCGAGCAGGACGACCACTGCGCCCATCTCTACAACAAGTCCCTGCTCTACCTGGTGTCCCACGCCTTCGAGGCGCGCCAGCGCATTCCCCTGGTGCAGGACGGCACGCCCCTGCTGGGCCTGCAGCACTGCATCGCGGCCGATGCGGAGCTGGCCGCGCTCTTCGGCAAGAGCGGACGCGCGCGCCTGGTGCTGGCACCGGACAAGGGCCGCGCCCCGCTCAGCAGCGCCCGCCACCACGGCGACTTCGATGACGACCCCGACACCGTGCGCTCCACCTTTGCCCGCCTGCTGGACACCCGGCCGGCCCAGCTGGCCAGCATCCAGTTCGGTCGCTCGGCGGCCTCGCTGCGCGAGCAGCGCCGGCAGCTGGAGCTCAAGAGCCGCTGAGGCTCAGGGGGCCGGCGGCGGCACCCGGTACTGCCGGTACTCGGTGCTGGCCCGCGCGGCCTCGATGGCGCGCCAGTAGGCGCGCACCAGCTCGCCCTGGCGGGTCATGAAGGGGCGGCCCACCATCAGGTAGAGCGTGAACTCCTCGAACAGCGGGCTCAGGGCCTCGATCCGGCCGGCATAGCGGCGCTCGATCAGCTGCTCGCCCTGGCGCTCCTGCAGGATCACCACCGGATTGCGGCCGCGCAGCAGCTTCTGCAGCAGCTGATCATGGCCGATGGCCCGGTCGTCAATGGGCAGACCCAGCTGGGCCAGCTTGGGTCCGTAGGCAAAGCCGAAAAGCACGCCCACCGGCCCGCCCTCCAGGTTCTGGAAGCGCCGCCCATCCCAGCTCACCGCGCTGCCGGCACGGCGGTAGGCCACGAAGCGCACCTCGCCCAGGCCCTGGGCGGCATCGGGGCGGCCGGCGCTACCGGGGTAGGCAAAGGCATCGAGCCGCTCAGCGGCATAAATGCCTATGGCCGCGTCGGCCCGGCCCTCGCGCACGTCCTGCAGGCAGCGCGGACGCGGCGCCATGTAGTTGTGCAGCTGCAGGGGCAGGCCGCGCGCGGCCAGACGCAGCAGGAACTGGTGCTGGCCGCTGCCGTCGGGCATGGTGAAGGGGTAGAAGGGCTGGTCGGCGGTGCAGACGCGCAGCAGCACGTCCTCGGCCCGGGCAGGCGCGACGAGCAGGCCGGACAGGGCCGCAAACATCAGCAGCAGGCGAGGCAGCATGGCGGGCGAGCTCCGGTCTCAGGGCACCGGCAGGGCCGTCTCGTACTTGACCTCGCGCAGCACCACATTGCTGCGCACGCTGGCCACGCCGGCCACCTTGAAGACCTTGCTCTGCAGGAACTGGTCGTAGGCCTTCATGTCCGGCGCCACCACTTTGACCACATAGTCGGCCTCGCCGGTGATGGCCTGGCACTCGATGATCTCGGGGCTGGCGCGCACCATGGTCTCGAAGGCCTCCACCGCGCCCTCGCTGTGGCGCAGCAGGCTCACATTGGCCAGCACGCAGATGTTCAGGCCCAGGCGCTCGCGGTCCACCAGGGCCACATGGCGGCGTATCACCCCGCTCTCTTCCAGCTCCTTCACCCGCCGCCAGACCGGCGTGGCCGAGAGGCCCACCTTGTCGGCCAAGGCCTGGGTGCTCTGCCGGCTGTCGGCCTGCAGGGCCTCGAGGATCTGGCGCGTCGCCTTATCGAAACGCTCAATTTCCATCCAAGCCTCTTTTGAGATGAATTTTCTCCTGAACTGGATTATGTATAGCAAAGCAGAAAACTTAAACCCGGCTCCCTGACAAAAAATGCTGCGCCTGCACAGCCATCATTCCAAGAACACGGAGACAGCCATGTCCAGCCTTCCCGCCCTGCGCGATTACAAGCTCTCGGACAACCTGGGCGCCCATCAGGGCCAGGTCTTTCTGACCGGCACCCAGGCCCTGGTGCGCCTGCTGCTGGCGCAGAAGGCCCTGGACGAGCGCGCCGGCCTCAAGACTGCCGGCTTCGTCTCCGGCTACCGCGGCTCGCCGCTGGGCATGGTGGACCAGCAGCTGTGGAAGGCCAAGAAGTTCCTGGACGCCGCGCAGATCAACTTCCTGCCCGCCATCAACGAGGACCTGGCCGCCACCGCCTGCCTGGGTGTGCAGCGCGTGGCCCTGGACCCCAAGCGCACGGTGGATGGTGTGTTCGCCATGTGGTACGGCAAGGGCCCGGGCGTGGACCGTTCGGGCGACGCGCTCAAGCATGGCAATGTCTACGGCACGGCGCCGCAGGGCGGCGTGCTGGTGGTCTGCGGCGACGACCACGGCTGCGTGTCCTCCAGCACCCCGCACCAGAGCGATCTGGCCCTGCAGGCCTGGAGCATGCCCATCGTGCACCCGGGCAATGTGGCCGAGTATCTGGAGTTCGGGCTCTATGGCTGGGCGCTGAGCCGCTTCTCCGGCACCTGGGTGGGCTTCAAGGCCATCTCCGAGGTGGTGGAGTCCGGCATGACCGTGGATCTGGACTCGGTGCCGCTGGACTTCGAGCTGCCGGTGGACCACACCCCGGCCACGAACCTGCACATCCGCTCGGTGGACCTACCCTCGCTGGAGCTGGAATCGCGCCTGGCCCACAAGCTGGAGGCGGTGCTGGCCTTTGCCAAGCTCAACAGCATCGACAAGCACATCGTCACGAGCCCGCGCGCCACCCTGGGCATCGTCACCGTGGGCAAGGCGCATTACGACTTCATGGAAGTGCTGCGCCGCCTGGACCTGGACCCCAACGCCCTGGCCGCGGCCGGCGTGCGGGTCTACAAGGTGGGCCTGGTCTTCCCGCTGGAGCCCACGCGCATCCGCGAGTTCGCACAAGGGCTGACGGACATGCTGGTCATCGAAGAGAAGGCCCCGGTGGTCGAGCGCCAGATCAAGGAGCTGCTCTACCACCTGCCCGATGCCCAGCGCCCGCGCGTGGTGGGCAAGACCGATGAACACGGGGGCCAGGTCTTGAGCGCTTTAGGCGAGCTGCGGCCCAGCCGCATCATGCCCACGGTGGCCGACTGGCTGGCCCGCCTGAACCCGGCCCTGGACCGCCGCCATCTGGTGGTGGACTTCCTCACGCCCTGCCTGCTCAGCAATGCGGCCGACGGCGTGCGCCGTCAGCCCTATTTCTGCTCGGGCTGCCCGCACAACACCAGTACCCGTCTGCCCGAGGGCTCGCGGGCCCTGGCCGGCATCGGCTGCCACTTCATGGCCAGCTGGATGGAGCGCGGCACCTCCGGCCTGATCCAGATGGGCGCAGAAGGTGTGGACTGGGCCGCACACAGCCGCTTCACCACCGAGAAGCATGTGTTCCAGAACCTGGGCGACGGCACCTACTACCACTCGGGCTATCTGGCCATCCGCCAGGCCATCGCGGCACGCGCCAACATCACCTACAAGATTCTCTACAACGATGCCGTGGCCATGACCGGCGGCCAGCCGGTGGACGGCCAGACCAGCGTGCCCCAGATCGCCCGCCAGGTGGAGGCCGAGGGCGTGAAGCGCCTGGTGGTGGTGAGCGACGAGATCGGCAAGTACGAGGGCCACCACGGCCTCTTCCCCGCCGGCACCACCTTCCACGACCGCAGCGAGCTCGACGCCGTGCAGCGCGAGCTTCGAGAAATAGAGGGCGTCACGGTGCTGATCTACGACCAGACCTGCGCCGCCGAGAAGCGTCGCCGCCGCAAGAAAAAGGAATTCCCGGATCCGCCCAAGCGCCTCTTCATCAACGAAGCGGTGTGCGAGGGTTGTGGCGACTGCGGCCAGGCCAGCAACTGCCTCTCCGTCGTGCCGGTGGAGACCGACTTTGGCCGCAAGCGCGCCATCGAGCAGAGCAGCTGCAACAAGGACTTCAGCTGCGTCAACGGTTTCTGCCCCAGCTTTGTCTCGGTGCATGGCGCCCAGCTGAAGAAGAAGGTGGGCGCCGGCTATACGGCGCAAGACCTGGCCCGCGAGCTGGCCGCCATCCCGGCGCCGGCCGCCTGGACCTGGACCGGCCCCTTCGACCTGCTGGTCACCGGCGTCGGCGGCACCGGCGTGGTGACCGTGGGCGCCCTGGTCTCGATGGCCGCCCATCTGGAAGGCAAGCAGGCCTCGGTGCTGGACTTCATGGGCTTTGCCCAGAAGGGCGGCTCGGTCCTCAGCTTCGTGCGCCTGGCTCCCACACAGGACCTCTTGAACCAGGTGCGCATCGACACCCAGCAGGCCGATGTGCTGCTGGCCTGCGATATGGTGGTGGGCGCCAGCCCCGACGCCCTGGGGACGGTCAAGGCCGGCCGCACCGTGATCCTGGCCAACACCCATGAGCTGCCCACGGCCGCCTTCGTGCGCAACCCCGATGCCAGCCTGCAGGCCAACTCACTGCTGGCCAAGATGCTGCATGCGGTGGGCAATGACAGCGCCCTGCTGAACAGCATCGACGCCCAGGCCATTGCCCAGCAGCTGATGGGCGACACCATGCCCAGCAACATCATCATGCTGGGCGCCTGCTGGCAGCGCGGCCTGATTCCTCTGAGCGAGGCGGCCCTGATGCGCGCCATCGAGCTCAACGGCGTGGCCGTGGAGGGCAACAAGACCGCCTTCGCCCTGGGCCGCCTGGCCATCGCCGCGCCCGAGGCGCTCAAGCGCCTGGCCGGCCGCGACAGCGCGGCACAGCCCGTGCAGCTGCTGCTGGGCCAGGACAAGCTGGACGGCCCCGAGGGACTGATCGCGCGCCGCATGCAGCACCTGACCGACTACCAGGACGCCGCCTACGCACAGCGCTACCGGGCCCTGGTGGACCAGGTGCGCGCCGCCGAGGCGCGGCTGGGCGAGGCCGGCCGCGCCGAGCGCCTGAGCAAGGCCGTGGCCCGCTACTACGCCAAGCTGCTGGCCATCAAGGACGAGTGGGAGGTGGCGCGCCTCTACACCGACGGCCGCTGGGAAGCCGCGCTCAAGGCCCAGTTCGAGGGCTGGGAGCGCATCAGCTTCCATATGGCCCCGCCCCTGCTGGCCAAACCCGGCGCTGACGGTCGCGTCAAGAAGATCGAGCTGGGCAGCTGGACCTTCAAGGCCCTCAAGACCCTGGCCCGCTTCAAGCGCCTGCGCGGCACGGCGCTCGACCTCTTCGGCAAGACCGAGGAGCGCCGCATGGAGCGCCAGCTGATTGCGGACTACGAGGCCCTGATCGCCGATCTGCTGCAGCATCTGAACGCGGAGAAACTGGACCTGGCCGTGCAGCTGGCCCGCCTGCCGGAGAAGATCCGCGGCTACGGCCATGTGAAGCTGGCCAATGTGGTGACGGTGCGGGCTCAGTGGAAGGATCTGCTGGACCGCTTCCACGGCCGCGCCAGCGCGGGCCCGGTGGTGGCCGAGGCCCAGCCCATCCGCATCAAGGGCGTGGCGGAGTTGTAAGCAGAGGTCAGTGAGGGGCCGGCAGGCAAGGCCTGCCCCCACCTCAGTGGGATGCGGCGGGCCTGGCCGCTGTGGACAATGCCGGCGGGCCGACGCAGAGCGGCCCCGCCCGCTTCTTCGCCAACCCACACAAGCTTGACTCACACCATGGCCCAGCTTCTCGCTTCCCGTCGTGCCGCGCCCGCACGCTTCTCGTGCCTCGCCTTGCTACTCGCCCTGGGCCTGAGCGCCTGCGGCAAGCAGGGGGTGGAACTGGGCCAGGGCGGCTCCGTCGTCTCGGGCTCGGGCGGCCCGCAAGGCGCCCAGCATGCGGCACGCGAGCTGCAAAAGTGCGAGTCGCCCATCGCCGTGGTGGCACTGCAGGAGAACCAGGGTGGCTACACCGGCATCGGTCGCGGCGGCCTGCCCGAGTCGCCCCTGCCCCTGGTGCGGGTGCTGATGCAGCAAAGCGGCTGCTTCCGCATCGTGGACCGCAATGCCGGCCTCAAGGCCACGGTGCGCGAGCAGGAGCTCAAGGACGCCGGCGTGCTGCGCAGCGATGGCGAGGGCAATGTGAAGCGCGGCCGCGGCATCGTGGCCCAGTACAGCGTGGTGCCCAGCCTGGTGTTCTCCGAGCAGGACGCCGGCCGCCAGCTGGGTGGCCTGGTGGCCATGATCCCGGGTCTGAACAAGTTTGCCGGCGCGGCCGAGCAGGTGAAGTTCAAGGAAGCCCAGGTGGTGCTCCTGCTCACCGACAACGAGACCACTGAGCAGCTCTCCTCCGCCACCGGCGCGGCCCGCACCACCGATCTGGGCGTGGGCGGTTTCGCCCTGGGCGCGGGCGGGGGCCTGGGCGGCATGGGCTGGAGCAATACCAACGAAGGCAAGGTGATTGCTGCGGCCTTCCTGGACGCGCACAACCAGCTGGTGGCTCAGCTGCGCAGCCTGGCCGCCAAGGAGCTGCCGCCCCCGGTGGCCACACGCGGCGCGGCCAAGGGCTGAGGCCGACCCGCCGCTGCGCTCAGCGCAGCATGGCGGACATGGCCGAGAGGCTGTTGATCATGCGCACCGCGGCCTCCACCGTGGGCGCCTCGAAGCCGATCTCGTCGCCCGCCAGGCGCTGCAACGTGGGCCACTGGCAGAAGAGATCGGCCAGGGCCGCGGTCTGGGTCTGGATGCGCACCGTGATCGTGCCGCCCAGCACCCAGGGCTGAGGGCGCGGCGCCCGCAGGGCCTCGGCCACGCCGGCGCGGATAGCCGCGCAGGCCGCGGCCGGGGCCAGGCTGATGCCGGCGGTGTGGCCCGTGGCGCGCTTGGTCTGCACAAAGCGTGTCTGCGGGAACAGGGGGCGATGCTCCTCGATGAAGACATCGTCGCCGCTGGCCATCACGACCGGCACGCCGTATTCGCCCGCCAGGGCGCCGTAGATGCCCATCTCACCCAGCTCCTGCTCATTGAGCCAGACGCGGGCAAAGGCAAAGCTGTTGATGGTGTGGGCCAGGATGCCGCGGCCCTGGGCCCGCGAGTGGTAGCCGATCATGCAGACGGCGGCCATGCCCGGCTCCTCCACACCGGCCACCATGCTCAGGTAGCGCGGCTTGCCCTGCACCACCTGGGCGCGGGCATCCAGCAGATCCGGCAGCAGATTGCGGAAACCGCCGTGCGAGTCGTTGACGAAGACCTCGCTGGCCCCGCCCTCGAAGGCACCGGCAATCGCGGCATTGGCCTCCTCCGTCATCAGGCGGCGGGCGCGCTCGTACTCGCCGTTGCCGGCGCGGGTCTGCTCGGGGTGGTAGACGCCGGCGACGCCCTCGATATCGGTGGAGATCAGGATCTTCATGGGGCGAGCTCGTGGGGCTGGAAAACATCGCGCAGGGCGCGGCGGCACAGGCCGTCGCGGCCGCTCACCGTCTCGGCCTGCCACAGGGCATGGACGATGGCCTGCTCGGTGGCGTCGGCCGCGGCCTGGAACAGCGGGTCCAGCTTCGCATCGTGCAGCAGTGCGACGGCGGGCATGGGCCGCTGCGGGTCCTGCGGCCAGGTGTAGGCGGTGGAGAAGGCCAGGGCGATATCGCCGCTGCCATGGCCGAAGACCGAGCCGGTGCGCGCCAGGCCGGCGCCCGCGCGCAGGGCCAGGCGGCGCAGCTGGCGCGCGTCCAGCGGCGCGTCGGTGGCCAACAGCATGATGATGGAGCCCTTCTCGGGCTCGGCATGGGTTTCAGCGAGCCGGGCCGTCAGCGCGGCGCCGAGATGCCGTCCGGCCAGCGTCAGCTGCTCGGGCCGGCCGAAGTTGGACAGCACCAGCGCACCCAGCGTGTAGCCGCCGGCCCGGCGCGAGGCCGAACCGATGCCGCCCTTGAGGCCGAAGCTGGACATGCCGCGCCCCGCGCCCACGGCGCCCTGGGCGAAGGTGGCGGTGGCGGCCTGCAGGGCCTGCTGGTAATGCGCCTCGCCGAGAGCCAGGGCCTGGATGTCGTTGAGCTGGCCGTCATTGCACTCGAAGACCAGCGGATTCACGGTGGAGAGCCGCCGGCCGCTTTGCGGATTGGCCGCCACGCAGGCGCGGATCTGCGCCTGGGCCAGCGCGCCCACCGCATAGGTGTTGCTCAGCGCAATGGGCGTCTCCAGCACGCCCAGCTCCTCCAGCTGCACCAGGCCTATGCTCTTGCCAAAGCCGTTGAGCACCACGGCAGCGGCCGGCACGCGATCGCGGTAGGGGTCGCCGGCATGCGGCTTCACCACCGTGACGCCGGTCTGCAGCGCGCCCTCGGCCAGGGTGCAGTGGCCCACCGTGACGCCGGCCACATCGCTGATCAGGTCCAGCGGCCCGCTGGGCAGGGTGCCGATGCGCGGTGCTTGATTCATGGCTGCTTCATTTGCGGTCGATCTTCGGATCGAGCGCGTCGCGCAGGCCATCGCCCAGCAGATTGAAGGCCAACACGGTCAGGAAGATGGCCAGGCTGGGGAACAGCGCCACGTGCGGCGCGTTCACCATGTCGGCGCGCGCCTCGTTGAGCATGGCGCCCCATTCCGGCGTGGGCGGCTGGGCGCCCATGCCCAGGAAGGACAGGCTGGCCGCCGTGATGATGGAGGTGCCCAGGCGCATCGTGAAGTACACGACGATGGAGGAGATCGTGCCCGGCAGGATGTGGCGCACGATGATGGTCCAGTCATTGGCGCCGATGGAGCGCACCGCCTCCACATAGGTCATCTGCTTGAGCACCAGGGTGTTGCCGCGCACCAGGCGGGCAAAGGCCGGCACGCTGAAGACCGAGACCGCCACCACCACATTGATCATGCTGCTGCCCAGGATGGCCACCACGCCCAGGGCCAGCAGGATGCCGGGGAAGGCGAAGAGCACGTCCGAGATGCGCATCACGATGCGGTCCCACCAGCCCTCGTAGTAGCCGGCCAGCAGGCCCAGGGCAGTGCCGATCAGGCCACCCAGGGCCACCGAGAGAAAGCCGGTGGCCAGGGAGATGCGCGCCCCCATCAGGATGCGGCTGAAGATGTCGCGGCCCAGCGGGTCCACGCCCAGCCAGTGCAGGGCCGAGGGGCCTTCGTTGAGGCGGTCGTAGTCGAAATAGTTTTCCGGATCGAAGGGCGCGACCCAGGGCGCGAAGATCGCGACCAGCACCAGCAGAGTCACGAAGCCCAGGGCCACCAGGGCCACATGCTGCTTGCGGAACTTGCGCCAGAACTCGCTCCAGGGCGTGCGAACGCCCTCGGGCTTGGCGGAGGCGGTGGCTGCGGCGTTGGCGGTGTTCGTCGTCATGGCCGGGGCCTCACTTGTAGCGGATGGTCGGGTTGATGAAGCCATACAGCAGGTCCACCACCAGATTGATCAGGATGAATTCCAGCGAGAACAGCAGCACCAGGGTCTGGATCACCGGGTAGTCGCGCTGGGTCACGGCGTCCACCAGCAGGCGGCCCAGGCCCGGCCAGTTGAAGACGGCCTCCACCACGATGGAGCCGCCCAGCAGGAAGCCGAACTGCAGGCCCATCATCGTCACCACGGGGATCAGGGCATTGCGCAGGGCATGCTTGGCGATCACCGTGCGCTCGTTCAGGCCCTTGGCGCGGGCGGTGCGCACAAAGTCTTCCTGGATCACTTCCACGAAGGAGGCGCGGGTGAAGCGCGCCATCACGGCCGCCACCGCGGCGCCCAGGGTCAGCGAGGGCAGGATGTAGTGCTTCCAGCTGTCCGCCCCCACGGTGGGCAGCCAGCCCAGCTGGACCGAGAAGATCTGCATCAGCAGCATGCCCAGGGCGAAGGCCGGGAAGGAGATGCCCGAGACGGCGATGGTCATGCCCAGGCGGTCGGGCCAGCGGTTGCGGTAGACCGCCGACGTGATGCCGATGGCCATGCCGAAGACCACGGCCCAGCTCATGCTGGCCACGGTGAGCAGCAGGGTGGGCATGAAGCGCTCGCCGATCTCGGTGGCGACCGGGCGGCGCGTGCGCATGGAGGTGCCGAAGTCCCCCTGCACCAGATGGCCGAAGTAGCTGACGAACTGCTGCGGCAGCGGCTTGTCCAGGCCCAGCTCCTTGCGCACCAGCTCGATGGTCTGCTCGTCGGCATCCTGGCCCGCGGCCAGGCGCGCCGGATCACCGGGCAGCATGTGCACGAAGAGGAACACCAGCACGGCGACGATCAGCAAGGTGGGAATCAGTCCCAGCAGCCGTTTCAGAAAATAGTTCAGCATGGCTTCGGCCAAGAAGAGAGAGGGCCCGCGCCCCGGCGGGGCGCGGGCGGACGCGCGGGCTTACTCGGAGACCGCGATCTCGGTCGAGTTGATATTGCCGTCGGGCATCACGAACACGCCGGACAGGCGCTTGGCGCTGGCGTAGAGGTTCTGCTCGGTGACCAGGGGCGCCCAGGGTGCGTCCTTCATCAGCTGCTCCTGCGCGGTGCGGTAGAAGGCGGCCTTCTCCTTGTCGTCCGTGGACTTCAGGGCCTTGGCGAGCGCCTCATCCACCACCGGGCTGCTGTAGTAGGCGGTGTTGTTCAGCTTGGGCGGCCAGGCTTCGGTGGCAAGCAGGGGGCGCAGGGCCCAGTCGGCCTCGCCGGTCGAGGAGGACCAGCCGGCGTAGTACATGCGCACCTTGGCGGTCTTGGGATCGGCGGCCTGCTGCACCCATTCCACGCGCTGGCCCGGCTCCAGGGCCTGCACCGTCACCTTGATGCCCACCTGAGCCAGCTGCTGCTGCAGGAACTGGATGGCCTTCTGGGCGGTGGTGGTGGTGTAGGCGCTCCACAGCACGGACTCGAAGCCGTTCGGGTAGCCAGCCTCCTTCAGCAGCTCGCGCGCCTTCTTGGGGTCATAGGGCCACGGCGCCATCTTGTGGGCGTACTGCACGCCCTGGGGCACATAGCCCTCGGCCGGGATGGCGTAGCCGTTGAAAGCCACCTTGGCCAGGGCCTGCTTGTTGATGGCGTAGTTGATGGCCTGACGCACCTTCGGGTTGTCGAAGGGCTTCTGCATCTGGTTGAAGCTGACGTAGCGCGTGATGATGGACGGCGCCGTCACCACCTTCAGCTTGGGGTTGCTCTTGAGCGCCTCGGCCTGCTCATAGGGCAGGGGCGTGGCGAAGTCGGCCTCGCCGGTCTGCAGCATGGCGGCGCGGGTGTTGTTCTCCGGCACCGGCTTCCAGGTGATGTTGTCCACCTTGGGGTAGCCCTTCTGCCAGTAGCCCTCGAACTTCTTGCCCTTGACGAAGTCGGTCTGCTTCCACTCCACGAAGACGAAGGGACCGGTGCCCACGGGGTTGAAGGCGATGTCCTTGTTGCCGTACTTCTTCAGCGCGGCGGGCGAGATCATCGCGGCCGAGGCGTGGGCCAGGGAGTTGATGAAGGGGCCGAAGGGCTCCTTCAGCGTGATGCGCACGGACAGCGGACCGGCCACCTCGACCTTGTCCACGCGGTTGAACTGGTTGAAACGGGCCAGCTTGTTCTCGGGGTCCAGCACGCGGTCCAGCGTGATCTTGACCGCCTCGGCATTGAAGTCGGTGCCGTCATGGAACTTCACGCCGGCGCGCAGCTTGAAGGTGTAGACCAGGCCGTCCTTGGAGACGGTGTGGCTCTCGGCCAGCACCGGGCGCACCTTGAGGTCCTTGTCGAACTCGTACAGCCCTTGGTAGAAGGACTTGGTGACCGCGGTGGTCAGCGTGGTGTTGGTGTTGTAGGGGTCCAGGGTCTCGGGCTGGCCGCTGATGGCCAGCACCACGTCCTTGGCGGCCAGGGCCGAACCAGCGGCCAGGGCCAGCAGGCCGGCGGCGAACATGCTGCGTCGCAGCGGGGTCATGCGTACGGTCATGGAGAACTCCTGTGAGGGTAGGGAGTGGGTGGAAAAGCGGGAGGGGGGGCTCAGTAGGCGCCCACCGAATGGCGGGCCACGAAATGGTCGGGGCCCACCTGGACCAGGGCCTCGACCTTGGGCTCATCGCCCAGGGCCCGCACCGGGCTGGGAATCTCGTCCGAGAGCAGCTGGCGCTTGAGGTGGCGACGCTCGGGGTCGGCCACCGGCACGGCGGCCATCAGCTTCTTGGTGTAGGGGTGCTGCGGGCTCTCGAAGATGGCGCGGCGCGGGCCGATCTCCACGATCTGGCCCAAGTACATCACGGCCACGCGGTGGCTCACCCGTTCCACCACCGCCATATCGTGCGAGATGAAGAGGAAGGCGATGCCCAGCTCGCGCTGCAGGTCCAGCATCAGGTTGACGATCTGCGCCTGGATGGACACGTCCAGGGCCGAGACCGCCTCGTCGGCGATCACCACCTTGGGATTCAGGGCCAGGGCGCGCGCAATCGCGATGCGCTGGCGCTGGCCGCCGGAGAACTCGTGCGGGTAGCGCTGCGCATGCTCGGGCGTCAGGCCCACCTTCTGCAGCAGCCAGTCCACGCGGGCCTGGGCCTCGGCGCCGCTGGCGATCTTGTGCACCAGCAGGGGCTCCATGATGGAGAAGCCCACGGTGACGCGCGGATCCAGCGAGGCAAAGGGATCCTGGAAGATGAACTGGATATTGCGACGCAGGCCCTGCAGCTCGGCCACCGGCAGCTCGCGGATATTGCGGCCGCCGAACTCGATGGCGCCGCTCTGGCTTTCCACCAGGCGCAGCAAGGAGCGGCCGGTGGTGGACTTGCCGCAGCCCGACTCGCCCACCAGGGCCAGGGTCTCGCCGGGGCGCAGCTCGAAGCTGACCTTCTCCACCGCGTGCACGCGGCGGCTCACGCGGTTGAACAGCCCGCTGCGGATGTCGAAGCGGGTGATCAGCTCCTTGACGCGCAGGATGGGCGCGGCGCCGGGCTGCACCGTATCCTGGGGCGCGGCCGGGGCCTCGGGCGCGGGGCTGTCCTCGGTGCGCAGCAGCTCGAACTTGAGCGGATGGTCCAGGCCCTGCATGGCGCCCAGGCGCGGCACGGCCGAGAGCAGGGCCTGGGTGTAGCGGTGCTGGGGCGCGGCAAAGATCTGCTCGGAGGGCCCCTCCTCCACCTTGTCGCCGCGGTACATCACCAGCACGCGGTCGGCCACCTCGGCCACCACGCCCATATCGTGGGTGATGAAGACCACGCCCATCTGCATCTCGTCCTGCAGCGCGCGGATCAGTTGCAGGATCTGCGCCTGGATGGTCACGTCCAGGGCGGTGGTGGGCTCGTCGGCGATCAGCAGCTGGGGCTTGCAGGACAGGGCCATCGCGATCATCACGCGCTGGCGCATGCCGCCCGAGAGCTGGTGCGGGTAGCGGTCCATCACGCTCTTCGCTTCCGGGATGCGCACCAGCTCCAGCATGCGCAGGGCCTCGGCGCGCGCGGCCGCGGCGCTCTTGCCCTGGTGCACACGGATGGATTCGGCGATCTGGTCCCCGGCGGTGAACACCGGGTTCAGCGAAGTCATGGGCTCCTGGAAGATCATCGCGATATCGGCGCCTCGCACCTCGCGCATGGTGGCATCGCGAGCCTTGACCAGGTCCAGCACCTGGCCGCTGCGGCGGCGCAGCTGCATGGCGCCGTTGATGATGCGGCCGCCACCATGCTCCACCAGGCGCATCAGCGCCAGCGAGGTCACCGACTTGCCCGAGCCCGACTCGCCCACGATGGCCAGGGTCTCGCCGCGGTCCACATGGAAGCTCAGGTGCTTGACCGCATCGACCGTGCGCTCGGAGGTGGCAAAGCGCACCGACAGGTCGTTGACGGCCAGCACGCGCTGCGCCGGCAGGATCAGGGCGCCGTTCTGGGCGGGGGCTTCGAGCACGGTGGAGGACATAGGAGGTCGGACCCGGAAGAAATCAGCGGAAGATCGCGGTGAAGGGCTCGGCGTCGCCGACCCGCATGGAACCGCGGTACATGCCCTCGGTGTTGAAGGGCAGGCTCACATGGCCTTGGGCGTCCACCGCGATCAGGCCGCCGCGGCCGTCGATGGCGGGCAGGGCCTGCATCACCACGGCCTCGGCCGCCTGCGCCAGGCTCTGGCCACCATAGGCCATGCGGGCGCAGACATCGAAGGCCGCATTGGCGCGGATGAACATCTCGCCGCTGCCGGTGCAGGAGATGGCGGCCGTGCGGTTGTCGGCATAGGTGCCGGCGCCGATCAGGGGCGAGTCGCCCACGCGGCCCGGGCGCTTATTGGTCATGCCGCCGGTGGAGGTGGCGGCCGCCAGATTGCCTTGCGCATCCAGGGCCACGGCGCCCACGGTGCCGAACTTGCGGGTCTCGTCCAGCGGACGCTGATCCTGGTCGCCGTCGTGATCCAGCACGGTCACGTCCGCGGCCTGGGCGCGCTTGAGCTGGGCACGGCGGAACTCGGTGGAGAAGTAGCTGGGGTCCACCAGTTCCAGGCCCTGGCTCGCCGCAAAGGCCTCGGCACCGGGGCCGGCCAGCAGCACATGCTCGCTGTGCTCCATCACGGCGCGCGCGGCGCGCAGCGGGCGCTTGATGCGCGAGACACAGGCCACCGCGCCGGCACGCAGATCGCGGCCGTCCATCACCGCGGCATCCAGCTCGTGGCTCTCGGCGCTGGTGAACACCGCGCCATGCCCGGCATTGAAAAGCGGGTTGTCTTCCAGCAGATCCACGGCCAGGCTGACGGCGTCCAGGGCCGAGCCGCCCTCGGCCAGCACACGCTGGCCGGCGCGCAGGATCTCGGCCAGGGCAGCGTGATAGGCCGCTTCCTGCTCGGGGCTGATAGTGCTGCGGCTGAGCGTGCCGGCGCCCCCATGGATGGCGATGACGGGAGTGGGAGAGGTCACTGGGAAGCCTTCTTGGTTTGACGGGCGCGGGCGCCCTCGACGGGACGCAGACGTTCGGCATGGCCGCCGTCCAGCCAGGGCAGCACCGACTCGGTGAGCTGCTCGGCCGCCCGCAGCGAGCCCTTGGCCGAATGGGCCACGGCACTGCACAAGGCCTCGATCAGGGCCAGGGCGCCGGTTTCGGAATTGGCGAAGTACTGGGCCTCGGTCTTGGCATAGAGGGCCAGGCTGGCCAGCGGGGCCAGGGGCGAGGCGGGGCCGTCGGTGATGGCCAGCAGGGGCACGCCGGCCTCGTGCACGCGGCGGGCCAGCAGCACGGTGTCGGAGAAATAGCGCGGAAAGGCGATGGCCACCACCAGATCGCGCGGCTTGAGCCGGCTGAGCATGCGCGCGCCGTAGGAGGAGCTCTCGATGCTGGAGAGCAGCTGCACGTTCTCGCAGTAGCGGTCCAGATTGCGGGTGAGCAGGCCGCCCAGCCAGGCGCTGGCGCCATAGCCGATCACATAGATGCGCTGGGCCTTGAGCAGGGCCTCCACCGCCTGGGCGCAGACGCGCGGGTCCAGGCTGCGGCGCGTGGCCTCGGCGTTGCGGGCGATGTCGGCCAGGGCGCTGTCAAAGACATCGGCCGCCGTGGTGGGGCCCTCCTCCAGCTTGCTGCGCAGCTTCTCCACCGGCGCCAGCGCGGTCTCGAAGCCCAGCACCAGGGCGGCGCGGAACTGCGCAAAGCCCTCGAAGGCCAGGGCGCGGGCAAAGCGGTTGGCCGTGGCCACCGAGACGCCGGCCGCGGCGGCCAGCTCGTCGATGGGCATGGTGGCCACCTTGAGCGGATGCGCCAGCACATAGTCCGCCACGCGACGATGCGAGCTCGTCAGCGAGGGCATGGCCTGCGCGATGCGCTGGGCCATCGAGGGATTGCCGGGAAAGGTCGCCATCTGCCTGCCGGGGTCGGTGGGAGGGGAACACCCGGCAGGCCTGGGCCTCAGTCCGGATGATCAAAGATTTTCAGTTTTTTTGATCATAGCGACATTTTTTGATCAAACACAAAGCCGTGACGGGCCCATGACCTAGGGGTTTTCACGGTGTTCTGCAGCTCGCGGCCTGCGTTTGCGCGCGCAGCAGGCCGGACTCGGCGACCCGGCGCGGCGCAGGCCCGGGCAGGCCGCCGCGGGCCCGCCCGGGCGGACGGGCCACCCTCATTGCCAGCCGAAGCGCCGGGCGTAGAAGCCCTTCATGGCCTGCGTGAGTCCCATGTATGCCAGCAGGATCAGCGGCAGGAACAGGAAGTACAGCGGCGGCAGGGCCTGCAGCTTGAAGTAGTGCGCCAGCGGCCCCATGGGCAGGAAGATGCCCAGTGCCATGATGAGGCCGCCCATCAGCAGCAGGGGCGTCGCCGCCCGGCTCTGCAGGAATGGCAGCCTGGGCGTGCGGATCATGTGGACGATCAGCGTTTGCGTGAGCAGGCCCACGACGAACCAGCCCGACTGGAACAGGGTCTGCTGCTCGCGCGTGTCGGCCTTGAAGACGAACCACATCAGCGCATAAGTGGCGATGTCGAAGATCGAGCTGATGGGGCCGAAGAAGACCATGAAGCGGCCGATATCGGCCGGCTGCCAGCGCTGCGGCGATTTCAGCATCTCCTCGTCCACGTTGTCGAAGGGAATGGCGATCTGCGAGAGGTCGTACAGCAGGTTCTGCACCAGCAGGTGCATGGGCAGCATGGGCAGAAAGGGGATGAAGGCGCTGGCCACCAGCACCGACAGCACATTGCCGAAGTTGGAGCTGGCCGTCATCTTGATGTACTTGAGCATATTGGCGAAGGTGCGGCGGCCCTCCAGCACGCCCTCCTCCAGCACCATCAGGCTCTTCTCCAGCAGGATGATGTCGGCCGCCTCCTTGGCGATGTCCACGCCCGAATCCACCGAGATGCCGATATCGGCCGTGCGCAGGGCCGGCGCGTCGTTGATGCCGTCGCCCATGAAGCCGACCACATGGCCCTTGGCCTTGAGCAGGCGCACGATGCGCTCCTTGTGGGCCGGTGTGAGCCGCGCGAAGACATCGGTGCGTTCCACCGCCTCGGCCAGTTCCGCTTCCTCCATGCGTTCCAGCTCGGAGCCCAGCATCACCCCCTGGCTCGCCAGCCCGACCTGGCTGCAGATCCTGGCGGTGACCCGCTCGTTGTCACCGGTCAGCACCTTGACCCGCACACCATGCTCGGCCAGCGCCTTCAGCGCCGGTGCCGTGCTGTCCTTGGGCGGGTCCAGGAAGGCGACGTAGCCGATCAGGGTCAGCTCGCCCTCGTCGGCCAGGCCATAGACCTCCTTGTGCGGCGGCAGTTCCTTGGCGGCCACGGCCACCACGCGCAGGCCTTCATCGTTGAGCTCAGCCGTCACCCGCCGGATGCGCTCCAGCAGCACGGCGTCCATGGCCTCGACGGCAGCCCCATGCCGCACCTGCGTGCAGACGGCCAGCACCTCCTCGACCGCGCCCTTGCAGATGAGCAGATGGTGATCATCGCGTTCAGCCACCACCACCGACATGCGTCGGCGCGTGAAGTCGAACGGAATCTCGTCAAGCTTGCGGTAGTTGCTGGCCGGGTCCAGCTCGCGATGCACCTCGGCATGCTCCAGCACGGCCACGTCCAGCAGGTTCTTCAGGCCGGTCTGGTAGTAGCTGTTCAGATAGGCCAGCTCCAGCACCTCGTCCTGCGCCTCGCCCCACACGTCCACATGGCGGGCCAGCACGATCTTGTCCTGGGTCAGGGTGCCGGTCTTGTCGGTGCAGAGCACGTCCATGGCCCCGAAGTTCTGGATCGCATCCAGGCGCTTGACGATGACCTTTTTGCGCGACAGGAAGACCGCCCCCTTGGCCAGGGTCGAGGTGACGATCATCGGCAGCATCTCCGGCGTCAGGCCCACGGCCACGGACAGGGCGAACAGCAGGGCCTCGGTCCAGTCGCCCTTGGTGAAGCCGTTGATGAAGAGCACCAGCGGCGTCATCACCAGCATGAAGCGGATCAGCAGCCAGCTGACCTTGTTGACGCCGGCCTGGAAGGAGGTGGGTGCGCGATCGGTGGCGCCAACGCGCAGGGCCAGGGCGCCGAAGTAGCTGCGAGGCCCGGTGGCGAGCACCACGGCCGAGGCCGACCCGGACACCACATTCGTGCCCATGAAGACGATGCTGCCAAGCTCCAGCGGATTGAGGACCTGTGCCTCGCGCTGATGCGCGAACTTCTCCACCGGCAGGGATTCGCCGGTCATGGCGGCCTGGCTGACGAAGAGGTCCTTGGCGCTCAGCAGGCGGCAATCCGCGGGAATCATGTCGCCGGCGGACAGCAGGATCACATCGCCCGGCACCAGACGCTGGATGGGCAGCTCGGCCCGGCCGCCCGCCAGCAGCGGCGATGCGAGGGCCGGGGCGCTGCCGGCATCCGGGCGCAGCACGGTCGCCGTGTTGCTGACCATGGCCTTGAGTGCGTCCGCCGCCTGGTTGGATTTCAGCTCCTGCCAGAAGCGCAGCAGGGTCGACAGCAGCACCATGCTGGCGATGACCACCGTCGCCTTCATGTCCTCGGTCCAGTAGGACACAAGCGCCAGCAGGGTCAGCAGCAGATTGAAGGGGTTTCGGTAGCAATGCCACAGATGCGCCCACCAGGGCAGCGGCTTCTCGTGCTCGACCTCGTTCGGGCCGAGCTGCTCACGGATCGCGTCGGCCTCCTCGCTGCGCAGCCCCTCGGGTCGCGAATGCAGTGAGGCGAGCAGGGCCTCGGCCTCGGCGCTTGCCGCGACCAGCAAGGTCTGGGACAGCGCGGGCGGCAGCTCGCGGCTGACCGTCGTGCCGACGATGCTCTCGAACAGGGCCAGACGGCGGAAGTGGCGGCCGAGGTGGTGAGTGCGCACAAAGGCGGCGAACAGGTCCTTCAGGACAGTGAAATTCATGATGGGCTCCTGGCCTCCGCGGGGAGGCGGGCAGGTCGGTTCGCGAGAACCGGAAATGGCGGGTGGCGCGGCTCGGGCCGGGCCGGCTCAGCGGTCGATGACGGCGTTCAAGCCCAGCGTCCACCAGGCGGCGGGCTGGGCGCCCAGGCCCCGGGCGCGGCTGAGATCAAGGCTCAGGCCCGGCCTCAGATTCCATCGGCCGCCCAGGCGCCAATGGCGGGTGCCACCGTCCCGGAAGCCCTCGCCCATGAACGACCAGGCCGCGTTGGGTGTCCACTCCAGCGCGGCACCGGCCCGGCTGCCGTCGGCCTGCCCGGCGCGGAAGTCCCGGCCGAGATTGATATGCGCCTGCCATTGATCGGAGAGCTGAAGGCTGAGGGGTAGCACCAGGCTGCTGCCCTGATAGCGCGCCCCAGGGCCTTGCCAGCTGGCCGCCGCGGCGATGCCGACGCTGAGCCGCTCGGTGAGGGCATGCGCCCATTTGAGCTGCGGCCCCACGAGGGTGGTGCTGGTGCCGGCCTCCCCCGGACGCTGCCGGTCGAGATTCAGACCGAGCTCCACCGGGCCCACGCGACAGGCCGGCCCGAGGTGCAGCAGGCGCCGCGCGCTGCCGGCCTCGCGCTCCAACCAGGTTTCCAGCTGGCATTGGCCCGGCTCAAGCAGGGCGGCATCGTCCACCGCATGGTGGCCACCGGCCGCCCATGCAGGGAGCGCGGCACCGGCCAGGCCGGTGCACAGGCCGACGGCCAGAGATACTTTGCTGATCTTCTTCATGAGGACTCCTCGCGACGCTCGGCACCGCGCGGTCCTCCGCTCATCAGGCCGGGAAACGCCGGTGGGGCTGCGCCGATTGCATTGAAATCGTTGCGTGTGATGGGGGCGCGACAAGGCGCCAACTAGGGTCCGGGTCCATGGAGCCTCCTGCCTTGTGGTTTGCTTGGGTGGAGAGACGGGCTCAGGCCGCCAGCGGCCTGGCCTGGGTCAGGTAGGCAATGCGGACGCGTCGCGTCGACCAGGGCTGCAGCTGGTCCAGCGCTTCAAGGCCGGCCACCATGCGCAGTCTCAGGACGGTGGCGGACGAAGGCGCAGGCCGGCCCTGCACGGGGCGGACCGGGGTCGTCTTGCTTGGGCACATCACGGCACTCCTTCTCGATGAAGAAGCCGGGTGCGAAAGACCGGCAGGATTCAGCCCGCAGGGCGGGCGCAGGCCATGAGCCGGCCGGCGCTCGACGCCATAGGGGCGTCAGCGATGAAAGCTCTGCCTGGGGAATGAGCTTGCCGAGCAGCAAGCTTGAGGGCCGCGACGGACTCGCCGCAGCCAGGAGACCTGGTTTACGGTGCCGAGTGCCTTGCGCCGCCCAGCCGGGCAGGCTTCACATCACTGATACAACTGGCACTGTCCACGCACGCGGCTCCGAAATGAAAGTGCGCGATTGTTGCGCTGCAGCAGTGGCTTCGTCAAGCCGGATCGGCCATGCGAAACGGGGGGGGCCGGGTGAGCTCCGGCGCCCCGCCCGGCGCGGCCGAAGCCGCGAGCAGGCTCAACCGCGCGGCTGGCCCTTCAGACCCTGGCGCCAGGCATAGACGGCGGCCTGGGTGCGGTCCTCCAGCTGCAGCTTGGCCAGCAGATTGGAGACATGGTTCTTCACGGTCTTCTCGGCCAGGGCCAGGCGGGCGGCGATCTGGGCATTGCTGAGCCCATCGGCCACCAGGCTCAGCACCTCGGCCTCGCGCTCGCTCAGGCCCTCGGGGGCCGCGCCGCGCGGCTGGCTCAGCGCCCGCACCATGGCCGCGGCCACTCGCGGATGCAGGGTGGCCTCGCCGCGCGCCGCGCGCATGATGGCCTGCACCAGCTCGGCCGGCGGCGTGTCCTTGAGCAGGTAGGAGATGGCGCCGGCCTGCAGGGCCTCCAGCGCGGGCTCCTCGCCCTCGTGGCTGGTCAGCAGCAGCACCTGGCTGCCGGGGCTGGCGCGGCGGATCTCGCGCGTGGCCTCCACCCCGTTCATGCCGGGCATCAGCAGGTCCATCAGCACCACATCGGGCCGCTCGCGCGCGACCAGCTCCACGGCCCGCGCGCCCTCGCCCACCGCGCCCACCAGGCGGAACTCGCCATGCGCCTCGAGCACCGCGGCAATGCCGTAGCGCACCAGGGCATGGTCATCACAGATCAGCACCGAGATCATAGGGTCTCACTCGCTTCCTGCGGGGTCTCCGCGTCCAGGGGCTGCCAGCGCCAGCGCAGGCACAGGCGGCAGCCCTCGCCCGGCGCGGCGTCCACGCTGAGCGAGCCCTCGGGCAGCAGTTCGGCCCGCTCCCGCATATTCACCAGGCCCTGGCCGGCGCTGGGGCGCGCGGGATCGAAGCCCCGTCCCTCGTCCTCGATGCGCAGCTCGGCCCAGCCCGCGGCCATGCGCCAGGCCAGATGCACACGGCGCGCGCGGCCATGGCGCAGGGCATTGGCCACCGCCTCGTTGGCCAGGCTGGCCAGCTCGCGCGCCTGGGTGGCGGGCAGGGCCAGGCCGGGCGGCAGATCCAGCTCCAGCTCCAGCAGGCCGCGCCAGGGGGCCAGGCGCTCGCTCATGGCCCGGGCCAGATCGGGGCAGCGCTCGGCCTGGGCCGGCTTGAGCCGGGTCAACAGATCGGCCAGGTCGCGATGCACGGCCTGGTTCTGTGTGGCAGCCTCGGCCAGCAGGGCGGCGGCGCGCTCGGGCTGGCGCTCCAGCCACTGGCGCGCCGCATGCAGCTGCAGGCCGGTGGCAAAGACCTGCTGCTTGATGCTGTCGTGCAGCTCGCGCGCCAGGCGCTGGCGCTCCTGCAGGGCGGCCAGATCGCGCCCGGTCTGCACCTGGGCCTGCAGCTGGTCGGCCAGGCGGTTCAGGGCGCGCGCATGCTCGCCCAGCTCGTCGCGCGAGACATCGGTGCTGCGGGCCGAGAAGTCGCCGCCCGCCCAGGCCTCGGTGAGCCCGGCCAGGCGGCCCAGGCGATGGCTGAGCCAGCGCGTCAGCAGGATGCCCAGCAGCACGCCGGGCAGGCCCACCAGCAGCAGCCACCAGTCGTAGGAGTCCGCCACATCGCGCAGGGTGCTGCGCATATTCCTCAGGGTGTCGAAGCCCGCGTGGTGCCGCACCAGCAGGCTGCCGCCGCCCTCCAGGGGCAGGGCCAGCAGGCGCTCGGCGGGCGAGACCTGCTCCAGCCGCGGCGGCCCCGGCGACCATTGCGCGGGCAGGGGCAGGGCGTGGTCTTCGCGGCGTTCGCGGCGCTGGCCCTGGACGTCGTACAAGGCCAGGCTGACACGCGGCTCCGAGGAAGCGCGTATGCCGTAGTAGCCCTCGGGGCCGTCCACATTCAGCAGGCGCTGCTGCATGGCGTCCAGCATCAGGGCCACCAGGGCGGGGTCGCCCTGGCGGCCGTTCAGCACGCGCAGCTCGGGCTCGATGAGCTGATGCAGATGCTTGGGCGCCACCATCTGGCGAAAGGCCTGCGCATCCAGCAGCGGGCCCATGACCAGCATGGAGGCCAGGCCGGTGCCCAGGGTGACCAGGATGGCCCCCAGGCTCAGCTTCCACCACAGGGATCGCCACAGACGCAAGACAGTACCTCGGGAACAGGGTCGCGCCACCCCCGTGGCAGCGCTCGGTCGCCAGCATAGCGGGCGATCTCGGCGCCGCACGGGCGCACAGCGCCCCCACTGGGTCTGCAGACCCAGTGCAGCGGGACCGCAGACCCGGGCCGGGGCGGCCCGGACTCAGGCGCAAGGCGCCGCGCCTGCCTAGAGTCCGCGCCATCTCATTTCCCGTGCCCGATCGGAGCCCTCTTGCGCCCTCATCTCCATCCCCTGCCCGGCCTCGCCCTGCTGCTGGGCCTGGCCCTGCTGCAGGCCTGCAGCGATGCCCCGCCGGGGCCCGTGCCCCAGGAGCCCGCCCTGATGCGGGTGCGGGTGCTGAATCTGCAGAACAGCCACAGCGCCGCCAGCCTGAGCCTGCCCGGGCGCATCGTGGCGCGCGAGCCCGTGGCCCTGCGGCCGGCCGTGGCCGGCCTGCGCGTGGAGCAGGTGCTGGTGGATGCCGGCGACTGGGTGCGCGCCGGCCAGGCCCTGGTGCAGATGGACGCCCGCGCGGCCCGCGCCGAGCTGGAGCAGGCCCGCCAGGGCCAGCGTCGCGCCCAGGCCCAGGCCGAGGCCGCCCAGGCTCAGTGGGGCCAGGTGCAGGAGCGCCTGGCCCTGGCCCGCGATGCCGAGCAGCGCTACCGCGAGGCCGCGGCCCTGGGCGCCGTCAGCGAGCAGGAGCGGCGCGAGCGGCGCAGCAGCCTGGCCCAGCTGGAGCGCGAGCTGCAGGCGGCCGAGCAGCAGCAGCAGGCGGCGCGCGCCGAGGCCGCGGCAGCCGGCGCCCAGCTGGCCCTGGCCCGGCAACGCCTGGACGACACGGTGCTGCGCGCCCCGCGCAGCGGCCGCCTGGGCGAACGCCAGGTGGAGCGCGGCCTGGTCAGCGATCCCCAGACCGCCCTGCCCTGGTTCGTGCTGAGCGAGGACGGCGACCGCGAGTTCGAGGCCTGGGCCGAGGTGCAGCGCCTGGAAGGCCTGGCGCCGGGCATGCCGGCCAGCGTGCAGCTGGACGCCGCGGGCCTGAAGCCGCTGCCGGGCACGCTGCGCAGCCTGGAGGCCGGCCAGGGCCAGGAGTCGCGCCGCGCGCGCCTGCGCGTGGCCCTGACGCCCGGCCTGCGCCTGCCCCTGGGCGTGAGCGCCAGCGTCACCCTGACCGGTCCGCCACGCGCGGGCCTGGCCCTGCCGCCCGAGGCCCTGCAATTCGACCCGCGGCCCTGGGTCTTCGTGGTGGACGAGCAGCAGCGCCTGCGCAAGCGCTATGTGCGCCTCAGCGCCGACCAGCTGCGCGCCCTGGAAGGTCTGCAACCCGGTGAGCGCCTGGTGCGCAGCGCCGCCCCCCTGCTGAGCGAGGGCCAGCGCGTGCAGCCCGTGTCCGACGCCGTCTCCGCGCCCGCCGGAGCCGCCCCATGAGTCTCAAGATTTCCTCCTGGGCCATTCAACGGCCCACGCCCGTGGTGCTGCTCTTCCTGCTGCTTTCGCTGGCGGGCCTGCTGGCCTTCAACAAGCTGCCCATCGCCGGCAGCCCGCGGGTGGAACTGCCCATCATCAGCGTGGAGGTGGCCCAGCAGGGCGCCTCGCCCGCGGAGCTGGAAAACAACGTAGCGCGCCGGCTCGAGGAAGGCCTGGCCGGCCTGCCCGGGCTCAAGAACCTGAACACCACCATCGCCAATGGCACGGTGGCAATCACGGCCGAGTTCCAGCTGGAGGCCAATATCGACCGCGCCGCCAACGATGTGCGCGATGCCGTGGCCCGCATACGCCCCGAGCTGCCGGCCCAGATCGGCGAGCCGGTGGTGACCCGGGTCGATGTCTCGGGCTGGGCCCTGCAGAGCTATTCGATTGCGGCCGAGGGCCTCAGCGAGATGGAGCTGAGCCGGCGCATCGACGAACAGCTGGGCCCGCGCCTGCTGGGCGTGCCCGGCGTGCAGCAGTTCAAGCGCCTGGGGGGCGCCAAGCGCGAGCTGCGCGTGGAGCTGGACCCGGCGCGCCTGGCCGCGGCCGGCCTGGACATGGCCGAGCTCGGCCGCCAGCTGCAGCTGGGCGAGGCCAATATCCCGGCCGGCTCGGTGCGCGACGGCAGCGAGCGCCTGCGTCCCCTGCGCGTGCTGGGCGCCAGCACCGATGCCCAGGGCCTGGCGGCGCGCCAGATCAATCTGGGTCAGGGCCGCAGCGTCAGCCTGGGCGAGCTGGGCCGGGTGCTGGACCTGGGCAGCGAGCCCAGCGGCTTTGCCCTGCTCAACGGCCAGCCCGTGATCGTGATGGAGCTGTACAAGAAGCGCGGCGCCTCCGAGCTGCAGCTGGCCGAGGGCGTGAGCCGCGCGCTGGACGAGTACCGCCGGGCCCATCCCGAGATGCGCATCACGCTGTTCGAGGACAACGTCGAGTACACCCGCATGAGCTATGGCGGCGCGCGCGACAGCCTGCTGGAAGGCGCCCTGCTGACCGTGCTGGTGGTCTGGCTCTTTCTGCGCGACTGGCGCGCCACCCTGCTGGCGGCCGCGGCCATTCCCCTGTCCCTGCTGCCCACCTTTGTGGCCATGCACTGGCGCGGCTTCCAGCTCGATGACGTGACCCTGCTGGCCCTGATCCTGGTGATCGGCATCCTGGTGGATGACGCCATCGTCGAGATCGAAAACATCGCGCGGCGCATCGAGAACGGCGAGGCCCCGGCCGAGGCCGCCGCGCGCGGCGCCGATGCCCTGGGCCTGGCGGTGATCGCCATCACCTTCACCATCGTCGCGGTCTTCCTGCCGGTGAGCTTCATCGGCGGTGTGGTGGGCAAGTACTTCACCGAGTTCGGCCTCACCACCACCTTCGCCGTGCTGTCCTCGCTGTGCGTAGCCCGCCTGGTCACGCCCCTGATGTGCGCCCGCTGGCTGCGTCCGCACAGCGGCGGCGAGCCCGCGCCGGGCCGCCTGCAGCAGGGCTACCACCGCCTGCTGGCCTGGGTGATGCGCCATCCGCGCAGCACCCTGGGCCTGGGCGGCATGCTGCTGCTGGCCACCCTGGGCCTGATGGCCAGCCTGCCCTCGAGCTTCATGCCCGAGACCCGGCCGCGCGCCATTCCCGTCAACTACGAGCTGGCCCCAGGCGCCAGCCTGCGCCAGTCGGTGCAGGCGGCCGAAGCCCTGCGCGCGGCCCTGGCCGGCGTGCCGGACATCAGCGAGGTCTTTGCCTATGAGCGGGGCAGCCCCGAGCGCGGTGCCCTGCGCCTGCAGCTGCGCCCGCCCTCCGAGCGCAAGCTCTCGCGCGAGGCCCTGGAGCGCAGCCTGCGCGAACGCCTGGCCACGGTGCCCGATGTGCGCAGCAGCCTGCTGCTGGGCGACTGGGAGAAGGACCTGAGCCTGAGCTTCGTCTCCAGCGATCCGCGGCAGCTGGAGGCCGCCATGCAGCGCCTGCGCCAGGAAGCCGCCGCCCTGCCCCAGCTGCAGGACCTGAGCCTGGAGCAGGGGCCGCCGCTGGCCAGCCTGGACCTGCGCCTGCGGCCCGAGGCCGCCGCGCGCCTGGGCGTAGATGCCAGCAGCATTGCCGATGCCCTGCGTCTGGCCACCCTGGGCGCCAGCGAGACCGCGCTGCCGCGCATCGTGGTGGACGGCCAGCTGATCGCCGTGCGCCTGCGCCTGGCGGGCGGACCGGCCCAAGGCCTGGACGCGCTGCGCCAGCTGCCGGTGCCGGTGGCCGGCGGCGGCCGCGTGCCGCTGGAAACCGTGGCTACGCTGGAGCCGGGCAGCACGCCCTCCAGCCTGACCCGTCTGAACCGCGAGCGCCTGATCCAGCTGCAGGCCAATCTGGCCCGCGGCGTGACGATCAGCGAGGCCATGAGCGCCCTGGAGGCCCTGCCCGCCTGGCGCGAGCTGCCCGCCGGCGTACGCCTGGCGCCTTATGGTCAGACCGAGCAGATGGCCGAGATGTTCGAGCGCTTCGGCCTGGCAGCCCTGTTCGGCCTGGTGGCCGTCTATGCCCTGCTGGTGCTGCTCTTCGACGACTGGCTGCAGCCCCTGTCCATCATGCTGGCCCTGCCGCTGGCGCTCAGCGGTGCTGCCCTGGCCCTGCTGCTGGGCGGCTACTCGCTGAACCTGTCCACCGTGATCGGCCTGCTGATGCTCTTCGGCATCGTGGCCAAGAACTCCATCCTGCTGGTGGACTTCATCGCGGAGGCGCGGCGCGGCGGCCTGAGCCTGGACCGCGCCATCAGCCAGGCCGGCCATGAGCGCGTGCGCCCCATCGTGATGACCACCCTGGCCATGGTGGGCGGCATGCTGCCCGCTGCCCTGGGCTGGGGGCATGACGACGGCTTCCGCGCCCCCATGGCCGTGGCCGTGATCGGCGGCCTGATCAGCAGCACCCTGCTGAGCCTGCTGTTCGTGCCCCTGGTCTACCGCCAGCTCGACCTGCTGCGCCAGCGCCTGCGCGGCCGTCCCACTCCAACCTGCTGATGACTCTGCCGATGCCCACCTTCACCCACACGCTGGCCGGCCTGCTGCTGGGCGCCCTGCTGCAGGGCGCCGCGATGCGCGCCCTCGCCTTGCCCGAAGTGCCCGATGAGGCGCCGCCCCCGCCCGCACTGCGCCTGGAGCCCGAGGCCGAAGCCCTGATCGCACGCGGCCAGGCCAACAGCCCGCAGCTGGCCCTGGCCCTGGCGCGGCTGCGCGAGGCCCGCGCCCAGCAGCGGCAGAGCGCCGCGGCCGGCCAGCCACAGCTGGAGCTGCAGGCCCAGGCCGGCCAGAGCCGGAGCCGCAGCGAGCTGGAGGCGGCCGGCGGACCGCGCCAGCGTCGCCAGCTGCAGGCCGACTTCCGCTGGGAGCTGGACCTGCTGGGCCGACGCCAGGCCGAGGCGCAGGCCGGCCAGGCGCAGGCGCAGGCCGTCGAGGCCGATCTGCAGGCGGCGCGCCTGGCCCTGGGCCATGCCCTGCGCGGCGAGCTGCTGCGCCTGCGCGGCGCCGAGCTGGCACGCCAGCAGCGCGAGGCCCTGCTGCAGACCCTGCAGGAGCAACAGGCCCTGGAGCAGAGCCTGCTGGCGCAGGGCCTGCGCAGCACGCTGGAGCAGATCACGCTGGAGGCCGAGCTCACCCAGCGCCGCGCCGAGCTGGCCCAGAGCGCCGAGGAGACCCGCCTGGCCGCCCTGCGCCTGGAGCGGCTCAGCGATATCGAGGCGACGCAATGGCTGGCGCTGGCCGCCGGCGCGCTGCCGCGGGCCGAGATCGAGGCCCGCCCGCCGCTGCAGCGTCTGGCCCAGCGCCCCGATGTGCGGGCGGCCGAGGCGCGGCTGCGCGCTGCCCGGTCCGACGCCAGTGCCGCCCAGGCCGCGCTGTGGCCGACGCTGCGCCTGGATGCCCAGCTGCTGCGCCAGCGCGAGAGCGGCGTGCTGGGCGCGGCCCTGCGCGACAGCACCGAGCGCTTTCTGGGCCTGGGTCTGGCCTGGGCCCTGCTGGACGGCGGCCAGCGCCGCGCGACGCGCGAGGCGGCACAGGCCCGCGCCGAGCAGGCGGCCGCCGAGTTCCGCCGCGTGGTGCTGGAAGCCGCCGAGGAGACCCAGGCCGCCCTGGCCCAGGCCCGCGCGCTGGGCCAGGCCCAGCAGCAGCGCGAGGCCGCCCAGGAGCGGCTGGAGCATGCGCAGGCCCTGGCCCTGCAGCGCGAGCGCCTGGGTCTGGACAGCCGCCTGGAGCGCCTGCGCCGCGAACGCGCAGCGCAGGAAGGCGCCCTGGCCACCCAGCAACTGCGCAGCGAGCGCCTGCAGGCCGTGCTCAGCGTGGAGCGTGCGCTGGGCCGGCCCTGAGGCGGCCGTTGCCAGTGCTCAGACCAGGCCCTTGAAGGGCCCGCTGCCCAGCCAGCGCTCCATCTGGGCCTGGCGGTCATGGCCCCAGAAGGGCTCGCCATCGATCAGGAAGAAGGGCGCCCCAAAGACCCCGGCGGCCAGCGCCGCCTCGTTGGCCGCCTTGAGCCGCTCCTTCCAGCGCGTGTCGTTCCAGGCGGCCTCGGCCGCCTCGCCGTCCAGGCCGCTTTCGGCCGCCAGGGCCTTGAGGGCGGCCGGCTCATGGAGCGCCACGCCGCGGGTGAAGTAGGCCCGCAGGGCCGCATGGGCCCAGGCCACGGCGGCGGCCGGGTCCTGGCTGTCGTGCAGCCACCAGAAGACCCGCGCCGCGTTCTGCGTGGGAATGGGGAAGGGCTCGGGCTGGCGATAGGGCAGGCCGGCAAAAGCGGCGGAGCGCGCGAAATCGCGCAGCACATAGTCGCGCTTGAGCGGATGGGCCACCGGCGGCTTGAGCTCGGCGGCCTGGAAGGTCACGCCCAGCAGGATGGCATTCCACTGCACGCGCCGACCATGGCGGGCGGCCACCGCCTCCACCCACTCGGACGCGATATAGGCATAGGGCGAGGAGAAGTCGAAGAAGAACTGGATGGGGCCGCGCGGCGGCAGCCGGCTCGGGGCCGTGCCCGGGAGGGTCTCAAGATCAAGCATGCCGCACCTTAGGGCGAAAGCCCCTGCCGGCACAGCGGGGTTTGCGCGCACTCAAGTTGCAAATGAGATGAATTCTCATCTAAGATGCAATTCAAACGAGAGCAACCGATGCCTTGCGGCGCGGCGAGTCCCGGGCCCCGGCCCGGAGCCCATCCGTCCGGCATTGTTCAGTCAGGAGGCGCGCCCCGGTATCGGGGAAGCGCAACACTTGTCGGGGCGCGTCCTCCTGCCTTTTTTTCTGAACCCGGTGCTCACCTTGGCCCGACGCCCCTGCGGCGTCTTGCATTGCCAGCCACTCGCCGCCAGCATGGACCTGCCGAACACACACGCGGCATCTTGCCTCCCAGGAGCGGCCTTGCTGACCCCACCCTGCCCCGCCACCCACCCGGCCCTGGAATGCTGGCGCTGGCTGGCCCTGAAGATCGCCTGCGCGCTGGAGCCCGAGGAGCCGCGGCTGCTGGACCGCTACCAGGCCGCCGGCCGCCAGCTGCTGGACATGGGCCTGCTGCAGGAGCGCGAGCTGGCCCAGCAGGAATTTGCCCTGCTCTACCGCTGTGCCCGCGAGGCCCTGCTGCCCTGGCACTGGCGCTGCCTGTGCATGGACCGCCTGGCCCGGCCCCTGCAGGTGCTGGAGCGCCTGGCCCGCGACGATGCCAGCCTGGAGACCCCGCTGCGCCTGCTGCGCATGCGCCTGGTCCACACCGAGATGGGGCCCAGCGTGGCCCCGCCCCCGCTTTGAAGTCCGTCACAGGAGAACGTCCATGAGCCCCACCCGAATCGAACGCGACAGCATGGGCGAGATGCAGGTCCCGGCCGAGGCCCTCTACGGCGCCCAGACCCAGCGCGCCGTGCAGAACTTCCAGATCAGTGGCCCCATGCCGGCGCGCTTCATCGCCGCCCTGCTGCGCCAGAAGCAGGCCGCGGCTCGCGCCAATGCCGCCCTGGGCCTGCTGCCCACGGCCGCGGCCCATGCCATCGAGGCCGCCGCCACCGAGCTGCTGGCCCAGCCCGACTTCATGCAGCACTTCCCGGTGGATGTGTTCCAGACCGGCTCCGGCACCAGCAGCAATATGAACGCCAACGAGGTGCTGGCCACCCTGGCCACGCGCCGCCTGCGCGCCCAGGGCGGGGAGCTCGCCGCCGTCAGCGCGAATGACCATGTCAACATGGGCCAGAGCAGCAATGACGCCATTCCCTCGGCCCTGCACATCGCCGCCGCCCTGGCCCTGCACGAGGAGCTGCTGCCGGCCCTGCGCGGCCTGGCCCGCGCCATCCGCGCCAAGAGCGCCAGTGACGGCCACCATGTGAAGACCGGCCGCACCCATCTGATGGACGCCATGCCGGTGCGCCTTGGCCAGGTGCTGGACGGCTGGGCCGCCCAGATCGAGGCCCAGATCGAGGGGCTGCAGACCTTGCAGCCCAGGATGCAGGCCCTGGCCCAGGGCGGCACCGCGGTGGGCACCGGCATCAATGCCCACCCGGACTTCGCCCCGCGCTTTGCCCAGGAGATCAGCGCCCTCACCGGCCTGCACTTCCGGCCCGCGCCCGACTTCTTCGCCGCCATGGGCTCGCAGGACGCGGCCGTGGCGCTCTCGGGCGCGCTCAAGGCCCTGGCCGTGTGCCTGATGAAGATCGCCAACGATCTGCGCTGGATGAACTCCGGCCCCCTGGCCGGCCTGGCCGAGATCGAGCTGGAGGCCCTGCAGCCCGGCTCCAGCATCATGCCGGGCAAGGTGAACCCGGTGATCCCCGAGGCCGTGGCCATGATCGCGGCCCAGGTGATCGGGCATGACGCCGCCATCACCCTCGCCGGCCAGAGCGGCAATTTCGAGCTCAATGTGATGCTGCCCCTGGTGGCCCACAACCTGCTGGACAGCCTGCAGCTGCTCAGCCGCGGCAGCCAGCTGCTGGGCGAGCGCGCCATTGCCAGCTTCAAGGTCAACGAGGCCGCGCTCAAGCAGGCCCTGGCGCGCAACCCCATCCTGGTCACGGCGCTGAACCCGGTGATCGGCTACCTCAAGGCCGCCGAGATCGCCAAGGCCGCCTACCGCGAGGGCCGCCCCATCCTGGACGTGGCGGCCGAGATGAGCGGCCTGCCGCGCGAGCAGCTGCAGCAATTGCTGGACCCGGCCCAGCTCACAAAGGGCGGCCTCTGAACACGGCCCCGCGCGCCCTCCCCGCCCAGCGCCTGCGTCGCGGCCTGGGCCTGCTGATCGCCTTGCTGGGCGGCGGGCTCCTGCTGCTGCAGGGCTGGCAGCAGCTACGCCAGGAAGCGCCCTGGCCGGCGGCCACGCTGCCGGCCCTGCAGGCGGGCCTGCTGGCCGCCCTGGCCACGGCCCTGGGCACGCTGCCCGCTCTGGGGGCGCGGCAGCTCGGCACGCGCGGCCTGGATGGACTGATGGGCTTTGGCGCCGGCGTCATGCTGGCGGCCTGCGCCTTCTCCCTGATCCTGCCGGGGCTGGAGGCAGCACGCAGCCTGGCCTCGCCGGGCATGGCCGCGGGGCAGATGGCCCTGGCGGTGCTGCTGGGCGCCTGGGCCCTGATGGGGCTGGACCGCTGGCTGCCGCACGAGCACTTCATCAAGGGCCGCGAGGGGCCGGAAGGCGCGGCCAGCGCGCAGCGCCTGCGCCGCGGCACCCTGTTCGCCATCGCGGTCAGCCTGCACAACCTGCCCGAGGGCCTGGCCATGGGCGTGGCCTTTGCCGGCGGCGATACCGCTGGCGCCGCCAGCCTCAGCCTGGCCATCGCCCTGCAGGATCTGCCCGAGGGCTTTGTGATCGCCGTGGCCCTGATGAGCCTGGGCTACAGCCGCCGCCGGGCCTTGCTCCTGGGCGCGACCTCGGGCCTGGTGGAGCCGGTGGGCGCGGTGCTGGGAGCCTGGGTGGTCTCGCAGTGGCAGCCCCTGCTGCCCTGGGGCCTGGGCTTTGCGGCCGGGGCCATGCTCTTCGTGATCAGCCACGAGATCATTCCCGAATCGCACCGCCAGGGCCATGAGCGCTGGGCCACCCAGGGCCTGATGCTGGGCTTTGCGCTGATGCTGGTGCTGGATACGGCGCTGGGCTGATCAGCCCTCGCTCACCACCCGGTTGCGGCCTTCGTGCTTGGCGCGGTAGAGCGCCTGGTCGGCCGCGGCCAGCAGGCCCTGGGCCAGCTGGGCGGGCTCGCGCCCGGCGATGTCCTGCCCCAGCAGGGACAGGCCGATGGAGATGGTGACCGGGATGGGCGCCGCGTCGGCCGTACCCGCCGTGCCCGCCGCATGGGCCTGCACCGCCTGCGCGGCGATGCGGCTGCGGATGCGCTCGGCAATCTCGCGCGCCTGGGCCGGCGCCGCCTGGGGCAGCAGGGCCACGAATTCCTCACCACCCCAGCGCGCGATGGTGTCGCCCGCGCGCAGCTGGCCCTGGATGCTCTGGCCCACGGCGCGCAGCACAGCGTCGCCCGCGGCATGGCCGTGGCGGTCGTTGATGGCCTTGAAGCCGTCAATGTCCAGGAACAGGCAGGCCAGGGGATGGCGGTGGCGCCGCGCCTGCGCGATCTCGATCAGGCAGCGGTGCTCGAAATAGCGGCGGTTGTGCACGCCGGTGAGCGCATCGGTGAGGCCGGCCAGCTTGAGCCGCTCCTGATTGAGCGCGCTCTCCAGGCACACGCCCAGGATGCCCGCCAGGCGCTGCAGCAGCTGGGTGCCGGCGTCGGCCGTGTAGCGCTGGGCATCCAGGCTGCCGAAATGCAGGCTGGCGATCAGCCGGCCCTGGCGGCGTATGGGCAGCAGGGCCACCGAGGCCAGGCCCTGGCCGAAGAGCTCGCCATGGCGCGCCGGCTGGAAGGGGCCCAGCTGGGGCGAATCCGCCTCACCGTACAGGCGCTGCAGCGCGGCGGCATCGGGCAGCAGAAAGAGCCCGGCCGGGCGGCCCGCATCCAGCAGCCGCGCCAGCTCGCGCTCGCCGTCCACCAGGGCCAGGCTGACCTCGTCCAGGGCAAAGACCTGCCGGTAGTCGCGCAGCAGCACCTGCAGCAGCTCCTGCAGCGAGGCCGCACCGATCAGGCGATGCTCCAGCCGCTCGAAACGGCGCATCTTCTCCTCATTGGCGCGCGCCTCCTGCAGCAGGGCCTGCAGCTGCTGGCGCAGGCGCTGGTTTTCGGCTTCGAGCGGGGCGGCGGCGGCGTCCATGCGCGCAGCTTAGCCCAAGCTCAGGCCAGGGCGCGGCCGATCAGGATCTTCTGGACCTCGGAGGTGCCCTCATAGATCTGGGTCACACGCACGTCACGGTAGATGCGCTCCACCGGGAAGTCGCTCACATAGCCGTAGCCGCCGTGGATCTGGATGGCGGCGGAGCAGACCTTCTCGGCCATCTCGCTGGCGAAGAGCTTGGCCATGGCCGCTTCCTTGAGGCAGGGCTGGCCGGCGTCCTTGAGCGCGGCGGCATGCCAGATCAGCTGGCGCGCGGCCTCGATCTGGGTGGCCATGTCGGCCAGCTTGTGCTGGATCACCTGGTGCTCGAAGATGGGTACGCCAAAGGCCACGCGCTCCTTGCTGTACTTCAGCGCGGCCTCAAACGCGGCGCGCGCCATGCCCACCGACTGGCTGGCAATGCCGATGCGCCCGCCCTCCAGGCCGCTGAGCGCGATCTTCAGGCCCTGGCCTTCCGCGCCCAGGCGGTTGGCGGCCGGGATGCGGCAGTTCTCGAACAGGATCTGGGCCGTGTCGCTGGCGTGCTGGCCCATCTTGTCCTCGACGCGGGCCACCACATAGCCCGGCGTCTTGGTGGGCACCAGGAAGGCGCTGATGCCCTTCTTGCCGGCGGCCTTGTCGGTGACGGCCATCACGATGGCCACATCGCCGTTCTTGCCGCTGGTGATGAACTGCTTGACGCCGTTGAGCACGTACTCATCACCCTCGCGCACCGCCACGGTCTTGAGCCCGCCGGCTTCCGAGCCCACATGCGGCTCGGTCAGGCAGAAGGCGCCCAGCATCTCGCCGCGCGCCAGCGGCTTGAGGAAGCGCTCCTTCTGATCCTCGTTGCCGAAGGCCATCAGGATGGAGCAGACCGGGCAGTTGTTGACGCTGACCACGGTGGAGGTGGCGCCGTCGCCGGCCGCGATCTCTTCCAGGATCAGGGCCAGGGCCAGATAGTCCAGGCCCGCGCCGTCGTACTCGGTGGGCACGGCCACGCCGTAGCAGCCCAGCTCGGCCAGGCCCTTGAGCTCGGCGGCGGGGAAGTGGTGGTTCTTGTCCCACTCGGCCGCCTTGGGCGCGATCTGGTCCTGCACAAAGCTGCGCACGGCATCCTGCACCGCGCGGTGGTCGTCACTGAGGATCATCGGGGGTCTCTTTCGTCTCGCTCTTGTTATGGGGAAGGCGGCCTCACCAGGCCAGAACCTGACCGTCGTAGTTGAAGAAGCTGCCGCTGTGTTCGGGCTTGAGCGTGGCCAGCACGGTGCGCATGCCCGCCACGCTGGTCTGCACATCGATGTCGGCGCTGGCGCCGCCCATGTCGGTGCGCACCCAGCCGGGGTGGAAGCTGCACAGGCTGGCCTGGCCGGCCAGCACCAGGGAGGCGTCCTTCATGACCGAGTTCACCGCCGCCTTGGAGGCGCGGTAGAGCCAGCTGGCGGCGCTGCTGCGCAGGCCGATGGAGCCCATGCGCGAAGACAGGATGGCGATGCGTGCGCCCGGCGCCAGCGCATCGGCCAGCTGGGGCAGCACACGCATGGGGCCCAGCACATTGGTGTGCATCACGGTGTCGAACTCGGCCTCGGTGGGCGTCTGCAGGCCCTCGCTGCGCGAGCCGATCACACCGGCATTGATCACCACCAGATCGAACTGGTGGCCGTCGATCTGCCAGGCCAGGCCCGAGGCGCTGGCGGTGTCGGCCACGTCCAGCTTGAGCGCCGTGGCGCCCAGCGCGCGCAGGGCGGCCAGGCCCTCCTCGCTGCGCGCCGTGGCCACCACCCGGTCACCGGCCGCGCGGTACTGCCGCACGAACTCCAGACCGATGCCGCGCGAGGCGCCGATGATCAAGACACTGGACGAGGACATCCCAACTCCGATCCGCTTTGATTGCTCCGGCTCGCCCCCATGGCGGCACGCGGCGGCTATTGTGCCGCAGCGATCTGGACGCGGCAGGGGCCGAGCCGAGCCGAGCGCGGCCGCGCTTGGGCTATCGCAAAAACCTGTGTTTCAAGGCTGGGCCGCGCGGCCGCGTTCACCCCCGCCCCATCTCCTGCAGCAGGCTGCGCACCTTGGTGGTGATGATGTCCACCGCCGGGCCGTTGGCGCCGTGGGGCAGGATCACATCGGCATTGCGCTTGGTGGGCTCGATGAACTGCTTGTGCATGGGGCGCACGGTCTCGAGGTACTGGTTCACCACCGACTCGGTGCTGCGCCCGCGCTCCGAGATGTCGCGCTGCAGGCGGCGGATGAAGCGCACATCCGAGGCCGTGTCCACATAGATCTTCAGGGACATCATGTTGCGCAGCTTGCTGTCGTAGAGGGCGAACAGGCCCTCCACCACGATCACCGGCGCGGGCTTCACGGTGATGGTCTCGCGGGAGCGGTTGTCGGCCGCAAAGTCGTACACCGGCATCTCAATCGCCTCGCCCTTGCGCAGGGCGGCCAGGTGCTGAGTCATCAGCGGCCAGTCGAAGGCGTCGGGGTGGTCGTAGTTCTGCTTGCGCCGGTCTTCGGGCGCCATGTGCGACTGGTCGCGGTAGTAGTCGTCCTGCATCACCACCGCCACGTTCTCCGCCCCGATGGCCGACAGCACCTCGCGCGTCACCGTGGACTTGCCGCTGCCGCTGCCGCCGGCGACACCGATGACGAAAGGCTTGTGGGGGGATTTGGAGGGCATGAGCGGGAGACGGTGAGGGAGTGGGCCCGCGGGCGGGCAGGCAGACATCCGGATTTTATGAGGGGCCACGGCGGACCTTCCTGCAGGGTCCGATCCCGGCGCTTCGGCCTCCCGTTCAACGCAAATTCAACGCCAGCCCCCAAAACTGGAAGGTTGGGTCGCGGCCGGTGGAGGGCCGACGCGGCGCCCTCTCCCCGATAACACCAAGTAAGAGGATCCCCGATGGAGCAAGAACTCCGCCGCCGCCGGCCGCTCGAGTGCGGGCCGCTGCGCTCGCCCTGGGCCGCCCGCCTGCTGGTCCCCACCCTGTCCTTGCTGCTGCTGAGCGCCTGCGGCAGCGGGGGCAGCAGCGACGACACTCCCGCGCCGGGCCCCGAGCCCAAGCCCGCGGCCGGCCTCGCCCTGGCCAAGACCCTGGCCATCGCCGAGGGCAGCGCCAGCCCCTGCCCCTACGGCGGCCAGCTGCTGCAGACCGGCCTGGACCGCAACGGCAATGGCGTGCTGGACGCCGACGAGATCAGCAATGTTCAGCACATCTGCCATGGCCAGCCCGGCACGCCCGGATCGCCGGGCCGCGAGGCCCTGCTGGAGATGAAGCCCGAGCCCGCCGGCGCCCACTGCGCCCAGGGCGGCACACGCGTGCTCAGCGGCCTGGACCTCAACGGCGACCGCGTGCTGGGCAGCGACGAGGTGCTCGGCACGGCCTACCTCTGCCACGGCAAGGACGGCGCCGCGGGCCAGCAGGCCCTGTTCGCCGTGGATGAAGAGCCCGCCGGCAAGAACTGCGCCGCTGGCGGCAACCGCCTGTCCAGCGGCCTGGACCGCAATGGCAATGGCGTGCTGGAGGCGGCCGAGATCAGCAGCACCCGCTATCTGTGCCGCGGCACGCCGGCCGCCTTGCTGCTCAACATCAGCGATGAGCCTGCCGGCAGCTACTGCAGCCATGGCGGCAAGCGCCTGGACAGCGGCCTGGACCTGAACGGCAACCAGTTGCTGGACGCCAGCGAGATCAGCAGCAGCCAGCGCCTGTGCCATGGCGCCAGTGGCTCCAACGGCAGCGCCGGCCTGAACAGCCTGCTCACCATGAGCCCCGAGCCGGCTGGCGTGAACTGCCCCCAGGGCGGCCGCAAGCTCAGCAGCGGCCTGGACACCAACGGCAACCAGCTGCTCGACCCCACCGAGGTGAACGCGAGCAGCTACCTCTGCCACGGCAGCAGCGGCCTGAACTCGCTGACCAGCATCAGCAATGAGACCGCCGGCGCCAACTGCGCCCACGGCGGACGCAAGATCGACAGCGGCCTGGACAGCAACCGCAACGGCGTGCTCGATGCGGGCGAGGCCGGCCCCAGCCAGTACGTCTGCAACGGCGCGCCCGGCAACACCGGGGCCGCCGGCCGCAACTCCCTGCTGGAGGTGCTGAGTGAGCCGGCCGGTGCCCACTGTGCCAACGGCGGCAAGCGCCTCAACAGCGGCCTGGACAGCAATGGCAACGGCGTGCTGGAGGCCGGCGAGGTCACCGCCAGCAGCTATGTGTGCAATGGTGCCAACGGCGCGAATGGCTCGAACGGCAACAACGGCGCCGCCGGCCAGAACTCCCTGCTGGCCGTGGTGGATGAGCCCACAGGCAGCAACTGCCCGGCCGGCGGCAAGAAGATCAGCAGCGGCCTGGACGCCAATGGCAACGGCAGCCTCGACGCCGGCGAGGTGAGCAGCACCGCCTATGTCTGCCATGGCAACAGCAGCAACGATCTGAGCTATCAGACGGTCAGCGCCGCCAGCACGGCCATGGCCAGCAACAAGGGCTACCTCGTGACCAGCAGCGTCGAGGCCGAACTCGTGCTGCCGGCCGCCCCCGCCGTGGGTGACCGGGTCGCCGTCACCGGCGCAGGCACCGGGGGCTGGCGCATTGCACAGAACAGCGGCCAGCACATCGATGCCACGGCCTTGGGCGCGCAAGGCGTCAACTGGGGCTACACGAGCAGCGCCTCCGGGGTGGACACCCTGGCAAGCTCCGCCAATGGCATGCGCCTGGTGGCCCATGAGGGCTCGGCGGCCTCACTGCAGATCTCGGACGACGCCGGTCTCAGCTGGAGCACCCGCAGCAGCCCCGTGCTGACGCGCCTGGCCAGTTCGGCTGACGGCAACCGCCTGTTCGGCAGCGTGGAAAACGGCAAGCTCTACACCTCGGTGGACCGTGGCCTGAACTGGACGGCACGCGAAAATGATCGTGAATGGTTCACCGTGTCATCGTCGGCAGACGGTCAGGTGCTGCTGGCCGCCGGCCCAGGCACCCAGCTCTACGTGTCGACTGACGCCGGCGCGAGCTGGGCCGCGCGGGACTCGGCCCGCCAGTGGTACTCCTCGGCCGTCTCGGCAGACGGCAGCGTGATGCTGGCCGGCGACTTCAACGGTCAGCTCTATGTCTCGACCAACAGCGGTGCCAGCTGGACCGCGCGCGGCCCCAGCAAATCCTGGCGCGGCGTGGCCATGTCCTCCGACGGCCGCACCATGCTGGCCGGCCCCATGAACGACTACCTGTATCTGAGCAGCGACGGCGGTCAGAGCTGGGAGGCGCGCGGCGACTCGCGGGCGTGGTTCCGAGTCAGCGTGTCCGGCGACGGGAAGAAGCTGTTCGCCACGGTGGACAGCGGCAGCCCGAGCTGGTCGTTCAACGGCGGCTGGAGCTGGTCCACACCCACCGGAGGGGGCAGCGCGAGCTGGACGAAAGGCGTGCTGTCCACCGACGGCAAGCGCCTGCTGGCCGCCACCAGCAGCAGCCTGGTGGTGGTGGCCAACGGCCGCAGCAGCCTGGGCAGCAGCGGCAGCCTGAGCGGCGAAGCCGGCAGTGCCGTGATGCTGCAGCACGTGGGCAACGGCCGCTGGCTGGCGCTCAGCGGCAGCGGCGCCATGACGGCGAAGTGAGGGCTGCCAGCGGCCAGGCCAGCTCATGGGCTGGCTGGGCTGGCCTGTGATGCTGCCTTACAGCGGCGGGAAGCGATGCGCACCCGGCGCGGGCAGCTTGTGCATGCAAGCCGCAAACAACGGGGACGCCAGCCAGCCGTCCAGCCAGGCCTGCAGCGCGGGCAGGCCCAGCGTGGCAAACCAGGCCAGGTCCACCGCGGCGAACTGGCGCACGAAGGGGAACAGCGCCCAGTCGCTGGCGCAAGGCCCGGCCCCGCCCAGAAAGGGCGCATCCTGCAGCCGCGCCTCCAGCGGGCGCAGCAGCACCTCCACCGCCTGGTCGCGGTGCTGCTGTGGCGGCGGGCCGGCTTCGCTCACATAGCGCTGCGGGTACTTCCAGCGGTCCAGATGCCGCTTGAAGGTGCCGTCATTGCGCTGCAGGAGGTCCAGGTTCTCCGGCGTCTGGGCCTGCGCCCACTGGGCCTGGGCCTGGGCGTCGGGCGCCGCCGTCAGCAGGGCCCAGCGCATGATGTCCCAGCTCTCGTCGATCACGCGGCCGTCCGGCAGCTGCAGCACCGGCACCGTGCCCTTGGGCGACAGGGCCAGCAGGCTGGGCGGCTTGTCGCGCAGGCTCACCTCCACCGCCTCGAAGGCCTGCCCGGCCTGCAGCAGGGCCATGCGTGCGCGCATGGCATAGGGGCAGCGGCGGAAGGTGTAGAGGCGAGGTAGCCGCAGCGGCGGCGCGGCCAGCTCGGCGCCGGTGGAGGGTGTCGGTGTCGATGCGTTCATGGCGATGGCGTGGCAGCAAGGGCGACGAAATAGGCGGAGGGCGGGCGCGGGGCTCACGCCACCCGCAGCACCTCGAATCGCTGGCGCCTGGAGGCCACCTGGATCGCCACCTCATCCCCCTCGTGCTTGCCCAGCAGGGCCTGGCCCAGGGGCGAGGCCGCGCTGAGCACCTGCACCGCCGGCCCGGCGCTCTGCAGCAGCTTCATGCTGCCGCCCTCCGGGCCGAGGAACAGCACTTGCTCGGCCTGCTGGCTTGCGTCCTGGGCGTCCAGCAGATGCACCAGCGCACCGAGCTGGATGCCTTGGCCCTCGTCATACGCACGCGGGCGGAACTGCTGCCACTGGCCGATGGCCTGGCGAATGGCCTCGGCCCGCCGCGCCTGGCCGGTGGCCAGGTAGGCCGCCTCCAGGCCCAGGGTGTCGTACTTGTTCTCGGCGATGTTCTCCTCGTGGGTCGCCGTTTCATGCGCCGTGCGCGCACCCTGCTCGGCCTGCGCCAGGTCCTGGGCAAGCTGGGCCAGCACCTGCTGCTGCAGCAAGAGTTTGTCCATGGTGAAAAGAGAGCGGGCTGAGCGCTTGAGCGAAGGGGAACAAGGGCTGGATTGTGAATCCCTCGCCCGCCCAGAGCGCGCGGTGCCCGTAGCTCAGCACCCGGGTGATGCGCCACTGCGCGCCCTCCTGGCGCCAGATCATCATGAAGTCCGCCGCCCCCTCGCAGCGGCCGGAACCGTGCTGGCAGAAGCGGTGCACGCCCTGGGTCAGGGCACCAAAGCCCTGGATCGGATAGACCCGCAGACTGCCCGGCACCAACTCGCGGCGGAACTTGCCGCACACATGCTTTTGCGTGTTGGCAATCATCTCGGCCCGGCTCCAGGTCACGCCGCCCTGGTCGTGATAGAACTCCACGCCCTCGGCAAAGAAGCCCGCATGCCGCTCCAGCTGGCCGGGCTGCTCGCAGCGGTTGAAGGCGTCGAATACTTGGGCGTCCAAATGGGCGAGTTGCTCGAGTAAGGGGCCTGATTGCTCGGGCGCGGCCTTCTGCGCACTGGCAGGCGCCGCGGCGGGCAGTGGCGCTGGCTGCTGGAATGCGCAGCCAGCGGTAAGGCTGGCCAAGGCCAGTGCGGCCAGCAGCGCTGCGGGCCTTGAGGTTGACTTCGGCTGCATCCTCTTCTTCCTCATCATCAACATGGTGGCTCCCGGTCCGTGTGCCTTGCTGGCCCAGGCGCGAGGGGCTTGGGATCGCACAGCAAGGGGTGGGGTGCATCGTCGATGGCGCACGGGCTGGGCGCAAGGTGGGTGTGATGGGATGCAGATTGGGAGGGGTGGGGGGCTAGTTCAAGCTGGTTGCGGTAGTTCATAAATGACTACTTAGCGGCCTTGCAGAACAAAGCACTGATTCCAACGGCCTTAAACGGAACTGCCGCCCCTTCAGGACTTGAGTGTCGTCCGCGTGCCCCAGTTGCTCCTGCCCGGTTCGGATGTCGCTGCCGTTTATGACCATCTGATGAGATCACGGAAACTGCGCCTCACCTCAGCCATTGGACCTCTGAATCCGGCCGTCAATACCCTTTCCCCAATTAAACGGCTACCAATTCACGCGCCACCTGCCGCCACCCGTACAAGCGCTGCAATGAGCAATGCTCCGCCAATCATTCCGGCCCTCGAGCTTGAGCAGCCCCTTCTCGGCTTGGTCCCCTTTAAACGCAGGCCGCCAATTTCCTTCCTTGTGCTGACAGGCTTTCGTCTGAACGAGCGAATCAACACCACCACCACTTCCAATCTTCTTGTAGTACCTAGTCTCACCTGCTTGTGGCGGTGTGCGCTGCTCCGACTCCTCAGTGTTTTCCGACGCGACCTCGTCGTTGGCGGCGCGCTCCTCGCGGCTCGCATAAGCCGCTCTCGCTAGCTTCCACTGGAGTGACTGGATCGTCTGCTTCGCTCTCGCGAGTTCATCTGTAAGTTCGGAGTTCTCCGCGACGATCGAGTCAAGTTCTCGATCGCGCGCCCCGGCTTCGAGCGCCTGCAACCGCTGGCGTTCAGCAGCCTGCCGAATCTCCTTAAAGACCACAGGCGGATACATCGTCAGCGCGGCTGCCGACATGATCTCCCGACGCAGGATCGCGAGAAATTTGTTCCGTCCGCTGTCGTCAATCCCGAGCGCCGCCATCCGCGGAGCGAGCCATTTGATGCCCGGAATCGATCCATCGGGCCGGCGGTCAGGCCAATAGAGTCGGACCGCCCCTAGGTAGCACGAGTCCCGGGGCCCCAACTCATCAGTAAGTACCCAAGAAGACTCGGCGCTCACCACCGCTACATCGGCCAACCCGACAAGGTGCTCCGCAACCTTTTTATGCAAGCCTTGCCAAACCACCTCGTCTTCGTCGTTAGAAACGACCACCACCGGAAAGCGCCTCGTCTTAGAGCGAAGCACGTCGCAGAGCGCCTTCGCACTCTCCGAATCCGATGCGTCAAACGCTTGCGCAAGCGGCACCACTTGATCTGCGAACTTCCAGTCATGGAAACGCTCAATCATGGCTCGAATGACCCACGGGCAACGCGGATAAAGATTTACCGGAGCAATCCTTGACTCGCCCGGCGTTGCGGCCAGAGATGCGTACACAACGATTCGGGCGCCAGTGCAGGCAATCTGCAAACTGGTAGTAAACATTGCGCCGTTGTGTGCCGTTTCGACCAGCTCGATCTCGCGTAGGTTTCCAACGGGACTCACAACGACGTGCCGCGCGAATTGACCGGTTCCGTCCCCAGTCTTCGAAACGAACGAGCCATCCACAGCCCGAGGGAACTCGGCCCCCTTATGTAGCAGCCACTCGTCTACGATCTCATCGATAGCCTGGGCTCTACCGTCAACATCGCCTAGTGACGCCTCAAACGCGTACGCAGCCAAACTTTGCATAATTCCTCTCCCTTCTCCGGGGTAATCGTACAGCGCGCACTCCTAGGCCTGAGTGACGCGGATTGACCCTCAGCACCAGTGAGCCCGCGTCTGCTGTCGCAGGAATGCTGCCATCCGCCTCCCGCAGCCCGCTGGGGCCCCAGATGCACCGCACCAAAAAATCGAGCCAGCACCCTTCCCAGGCAGCTGGCTCTTATTTCTTCGCGACGCGCTGAGCTACTCACTCGGCCACTCAACTCAGGCAGCCCTCATGAGCCGTCGGAGCTAAACGTCAGATCAACTCCACGCCCACCGCCGTGGCCTCCCCCCCGCCGATGCACAGCGCGGCCACGCCGCGCTTGCCGCCGCGCTTCTTGAGCGCGCCCAGCAGCGTCACCAGGATGCGGGCGCCGGAGGCGCCGATGGGGTGGCCCAGGGCCACCGCGCCGCCGTTGACGTTGACGATCTCGTGGGGCAGCTTGAACTCGGCCATGGCGGCCATGGTGACGGCGGCGAAGGCTTCGTTCACTTCCCAGAGGTCCACGCTCTTGGCGTCCCAGCCGTTCTTGGCCAGCAGCTTCTGGATGGCGCCCACCGGGGCGGTGGTGAACCACTCGGGCGCGTTGGCGTGCACGGCGGTGCCCACGATGCGGGCCACGGGCGTGAGGCCCAGCTTGGCGGCATGGCTTTCGCGCATCAGCACCAGGGCGGCGGCGCCGTCGCTGATGGAGCTGGAGGTGGCGGCGGTGATGGTGCCGTCCTTCTTGAAGGCGGGCTTCAGGCCGGGGATCTTGTCGAGCTTGGCCTTGAAGGGCTGCTCGTCGCGGCTGATGACCACGTCGCCGCCCTTGCCGGCCAGGGTGACGGGGGCGATTTCCCAGTCGAAGCTGCCGTCTTCATTGGCCTTCTTGCTGCGCTCGGTGGAGGCAATGGCAAAAGCGTCCTGGGCTTCGCGGCTGAAGCTGTACTTGCTCACGCACTGCTCGGCAAACACGCCCATGGCCTTGCCGCGCTCGTAGGCGTCTTCCAGGCCGTCCAGGGCCATGTGGTCGTACATCTGGGCGGCGCCGTACTTCACGCCCTTGCGCGCGAACATCAGGTGCGGGGCATTGGTCATGCTTTCCATGCCGCCGGCGATCAGGATGTCGGCGCTTTCGGCCTTCAGCGTGTCGTGGGCGAACATGACGGCGCGCATGCCGGCGCCGCACATCTTGGACAGCGTGACCGCGCCGACCGACTGGGGCAGACCGGCCTTGAGCACGGCCTGGCGGGCGGGGGCCTGGCCCTGGCCGGCCATCAGGCAGTTGCCCATGAAGGCTTCCTGGATGGCGTCGCCGGGCACGCCGGCGCGCTCCACGGCGGCCTTGATGGCCACGGCGCCCAGTTCCCAGGCGGAGAGACCGGCGAAGTCGCCGAGCAGGCCGCCGATGGGGGTGCGGGCGGCAGAGACGATGACGATGGGATCAGCAGACATGAAAGACTCCTTCTTGATCACGGCTTGGGGTGGTTGAATTCAGATCAGGCGGTGGGCAGCTCGCGCGTCGGCGCGGGCTCCCGCTCAGGCGCCGGCAGAGCATCGGGCGCAGCGGCCTGGCGGTGGGCGAAGCGCTTGTGCGCCTCGTAGGGAAACACATCGTGCACATAGCCCGCGCGGATGCGGGCCTGGTGGGCCTGCCAGAAGGCGGGGTCCAGCAGCTCGGCATGGTGCTGCATGAAGACCTCGCGCACGCCGGGATGGCCCAGCAGAAAGGGCGCGAAGGTTTCGGGGAACACATCGCGCGGCCCGACATGCCACCAGACCTCGCCCGAGAGCTCTTCCTCTTCGGTGCGCGGGGCGGGCACGGCGCGGAACTGGCAGTCGCTGAGGTACTCGATCTCGTCGTAGTCGTAGAACACGACCTTGCCATGGCGGGTGATGCCGAAGTTCTTCCACAGCATGTCGCCGGGAAAGATGTTGGCGGCCACCAGGTCCTTGATGGCCTGGCCGTACTCGATCACCGCGTGGCGCAGCTGGGCCGGGCTGGCCTCCTGCAGATAGAGATTGAGCGGCACCATGCGGCGCTCGATATAGAGGTGGCGGATGATGATCAGGTCTTCGCCGCGCTCCTCGATCAGGCTGCCGCAGCAGGCCTTGAGCTCCTTGATCAGCGCCTCGTCGAAGCGCCAGCGCGGGAAGGCCACATTGCTGTATTCCAGGGTGTCGGCCATGCGGCCCACGCGGTCGTGGTGCTTGACCAGCAGGTACTTGCCCTGCACCAGCTCGCGCGTGGTGTGCTCCTTCTGCGCGGGGAAGGCGTCGCGGATGAGCTTGAAGACAAAGGGGTAGCTGGGCAGGTCGAAGACCAGCATCACCAGGCCCTTGATGCCGGGCGCGATGCGGAACTTGTCAGAGGAGTGCCGCAGGTGCTGCAGGAAGTCGCGGTAGAAGAGGTTCTTGCCATGCTTGTGCAGGCCCAGGGCGGAATAGATCTCGGCGCGGGGCTTGCGCGGCATGAGCGAGCGCAGGAACTGCACGTAGGCGCTGGGCACATCCATGTCCACCATGAAGTAGGCGCGCGCAAAGCTGAAGAGCAGGAGCAGATCGTCTTCGCCGAAGAGGGCGGCGTCGATGTAGAGACGGCCCTGTGCCGACTCGTCATGCAGGATGGGCAGGGCGAACGGCGTCTCGTGAAAGCCGTTGACGATCTTGCCCACCACATAGGCGCCCTTGTTGCGGTAGAACAGGCTGGACAGGACCTGGATCTGGAAATTGGTGCGCCAGCGGAAGTCGCCCAGCTCGCGCTGCACGGCGGCCAGCACCCGGTCCACATCGCGGCCCAGATCGGCAAACTCGCGCGCCAGCTGGAAGTTCCAGAGGATGCGCATCAGGGTGTCGCGCAGGGTCTCCGGGCTGGGGTAGTAGGCGCGGTAGGTGGGCTGGGCCGCGGGCTCCAGGTTCTCGATGTACTCGGTGGAGATGGCCGGCCGCACGAAGATGAAGTCGTTGCGGAAGTAGCCGTGGTGCAGGATGCGGGTGCTGACCGAGTTGAAGAAGGTCTCGGCCAGCTCGGGCTGCAGATGGTTGGTAAGCAGGCCGATGTAGTGCAGCTTGACTTGCTGCCAGACGTCCATGGGCAGGGTGCCGGCCTGGTAGCGCTGCTCCAGCAGCTGCACCGCCTCTTCCACGCGCTGCTCGTAGAACTCGATGCGCTCGCGCTGCGCGCGCTGCTGGCCGTGCCAGTCGGCCGCCTCGAAGCGCTGCTTGGCGGCGGCGGTGGTGGCCCGGAAGAGCTGGTAGTGCCGGTTGAAGCCGCCCAGCAGGGCCTGCGCGATCTCGAAGGCGCGCGCATCGCTGAGCTGCTGGGGGACCATGGCCGCAGACTGTCCGGGCGGGGCCGCTAGCGCTCGTAGCGCTGCTTGACCTTGGCCAGGGCGCGCTTGAAGGCGGGCTCCACGGCCTCGGCACGGTCGGCCGTGATCTGCAGGTCTTCCAGCAGGCCGTTGTGCAGGCCATAGACCCAGCCGTGCACCACCACCTCCTGGCCGCGGGCCCAGGCGTCCTGCACCACCGTGGTCCGGCACGCGTTGCGGGCCTGCTCCAGCACATTGAGCTCGCACAGCGCGTCCACGCGGCGCGCCTCGGCCACGCTGTCCAGCCATTCGCCGTGGTCGTTGCGCACGTCCTGCACATGGCGGATCCAGTTGGACACCAGGCCCACGCGCGCATCGGTCAGGGCGGCGCGCACGCCGCCGCAGTTGCTGTGGCCCACCACGATGATGTGCTTGACCTTGAGGTGATCCACCGCAAACTGCATCACCGAGAGGCAGTTGAGGTCGGAGTGCACCACCACATTGGCCACATTGCGGTGCACGAAGAGCTCGCCGGGCAGCAGGTCCACCAGCTCGTTGGCGGGCACGCGGCTGTCGGCGCAGCCGATCCACAGGTATTGCGGGGTCTGCTGCTTGAGCAGGCGGGAGAAGAAGCCAGGCTCGCGCTCCTCGGTATCCGAGGCCCAGCGCTTGTTGTTGTCCAGCAGGTCTTGCAGTTCGTTGGTGGGGGTCATCGTGCTCATGCCCGCATTGTCCCCGGCCTGGCTGACGCCCGGCTCACGGTCGCCCGGCAACCCTTCATGACGCTGCCCATTGCTGCAGCAGGGCCAGGGATACGCCCACGCCGCCGCAGACCTCCACCAGAGGACGCTTGAAGCGGGCAAAGAGTTCGGGGTAGGCGTCCACCGCGGCCAGGGCCGCGCCGCAGGCCGGCTCCACCATCACCCGCATCTGCTCGGCCAGGCGCACCGCGGCCTGGCAGGCCTGGCGGTCGCTCACCAGCACGCTGTGGGTGGGATGCTCGCGCGCCAGGCGGAAGGCCTCCTCGGCCACGCGACGCGCGCCCAGGGAGGTGGCCACCGAGCTGATGGCCGGCAGGGTCACCAGCGCGCCGGCCGCCAGGCTGGCATGCAGGCTGGCCGCGCCCTCGGTTTCCACCGCGATGACCGGGATCTGGTCCAGGCCATGGCGGCGCAGGCCCTGCACGATGCCGGCATAGAGCCCGCCGCCGCCCACGGCGGTGACCACGGCATCAAAGGCCAGGCCCTGGTCCAGCACCTCGTCGATGAGGCTGGCATGGCCTTCCCAGAGCAGGGGGTGGTCGAAGGGGTGCACATAGCTGGCGCCGCGCTCGGCCGCCAGGGCCTGGGCGAAGGCGTGGCTCTCGTCCCAGACCTTGCCATAGCGCAGCACCGTGGCGCCGCGCTGCTCGATCAGGCCCTGCACGGCGGCGCTGCTGGTTTCGGGCAGCACGATGGTCACGGCCAGGCCCAGGGCCTGGGCCGCATAGGCCGCCGCGAAGCCAGCATTGCCGCCGGAGGCGCAGATGATCTCGCGCGCCCCGTCCTGCGCCGCCTTGCGCACCAGGCGCCCCACACCGCGCAGCTTGAAGCTGCCGCTGGGCTGCAGCGCGTCCATCTTGAGCCAGACCTCGGGGTGCGAGAACTGGCCCGGCGCGGCGCGCAGCAGCGGGGTGTTGAGGTGCAGGGGCTTGGGCATGGGCGCCTTCCGGGGAGCGGGGCTTACATCGTCTCCGCGAACAGCTCGCGGCCGATCAGCATGCGGCGGATCTCGGAGGTGCCGGCGCCAATCTCGTAGAGCTTGGCATCGCGCCAGAGGCGGCCCAGCGGGTACTCGTTGATATAGCCGTTGCCGCCGAAGATCTGGATGCCCTCGCCGGCCATCCAGGTGGCCTTCTCGGCGGTCCAGAGGATGACCGAGGCGCAGTCCTTGCGCACCTGGCGCACATGCTCGGTGCCCAGCATGTCGAGGTTCTTGGCCACGGTGTAGGCAAAGCTGCGGGCGGCCTGCAGCACGGTGTACATGTCCGCCACCTTGCCCTGGATCAGCTGGAATTCGCCGATGCTCTGGCCGAACTGCTTGCGGTCGTGGATGTAGGGCACGATGTTGTCCATCACGCTCTGCATGATGCCCAGCGGGCCGCCGGTGAGCACGGCGCGCTCATAGTCCAGGCCCGACATCAGCACCTTGGCGCCCATGTTCAGGCCGCCCAGCACGTTCTCGGCCGGCACCTCCACGTTCTGGAACACCAGCTCGCCGGTGTGCGAGCCGCGCATGCCCAGCTTGTCCAGCTTCTGCGCGATGCTGAAGCCGGGCATGCCCTTCTCGATCAGGAAGGCGGTCACGCCGCGTGCGCCCAGCTCGGGCTCGGTCTTGGCATAGACCACCAGGGTGTCGGCGTCGGGGCCGTTGGTGATCCACATCTTGGAACCGTTGAGCAGGTAGTAGCCGCCTTTGTCCTCGGCCTTGAGCTTCATGCTGATCACGTCCGAGCCCGCGCCCGGCTCGCTCATGGCCAGTGCGCCCACATGCTCGCCGCTGATCAGCTTGGGCAGGTACTTCTGGCGCTGGGCTTCGTTGCCATTGCGCTTGATCTGGTTCACGCAGAGATTGCTGTGCGCGCCATAGCTCAGGCCCACCGAGGCGCTGGCGCGGCTGATCTCCTCCATGGCCACCATATGGGCGAGGTAGCCCATACCGGCGCCGCCGTACTCCTCACCCACGGTGATGCCCAGCACGCCCAGCTCACCCATCTTGCGCCACAGGTCCATGGGGAACTGGTCCTTGTGGTCGATCTCGGCCGCGCGCGGGGCGATCTCGGCTTGGGCGAAGTCGCGCACCGCGTCGCGCAGAGCGTCGATCTCTTCACCGAGTTGGAAATTCAGGCCGGGCAGGTTCATGCGTGTCTCCAGATTCTGCGGATTCGATCCGGGCAGAGTCCCGCATGCTAGGCAGGCCGGCTCGCCCTGTCGACTCACGTTTACGTAAACGTCAATTCTAGAGCGACTCCGTGCGATGCGTCACGAGAAGCCGGAATTGCAGGCGCGGGCCAGGTCTCGGCTCAGCGCCCAACCTGGCGCCGCATCAGCTCGATGAAGCGCCGCGCCCCCAGGCCCAGGGGGCGGTCATGGCGCCAGACCACATCCACCCACAGCCGCAGCTCATTGCTCATGTTCTCCAGCTCCACCGGCAGCAGCTGGCCGCTGGCGAGCAGGGGCGCCACCAGGCGCTGCGGCAAAAAGGCCCAGCCCAGGCCGGCCTGCACCAGGCTGAGGCTGGCCAGATGGCTGTCGGTGCGCCAGACCTGGCGCGAGATCAGCAGCCGCGGGTCCTCGGCCGCGGCCTCACCCCGCGCCACCACGATCTGGCGCAGCTCGGCCCACTGCTCCTGACGCAGGGCCTGGCCGGCCAGAGGATGGCGCGGCGCGATCACCGCCAGCAGCAGCTCGCTGCCCAGTTCCTCAAAGCTCTCGCGCTCGTCAAAGCCCACCCGCTCGAAGACCAGGGCCAGGTCCACACTGCCGGCGTGCAGCAGGCGCAGCACCTCGGCCTGGGGCGCGCTGCGCAGCTCCACGGCCAGGCCCGGGAATTCCTGGGCCAGGGCCGCTAGCGCCTCGGCCCAGGCCACGGCCAGCAGCTCGGGCGCGATGGCCAGGGTCAGGCGCCGCTCCAGACCCTGGTGCAGGGCCAGGGCATGGGCCTGCAGCCGGCCCAGCTGGCCCACCAGCTGGCGGGCCTGGGGCTCCAGGGCCCGCGCCACCTCGGTGGGCCGCAGCTCGCGGGTGCTGCGCTCGAAGAGCTGCAGATCCAGCTCGGCCTCCATCTGGGCCACGGCCATGCTCACGGCCGAGGGCACCCGGCCCAGGGCGCGTGCCGCGGCCGAGAAAGAGCCCTGGTCCAGCACGGCCAGAAAGAGCTGGAGCTGATCGCTGTTCAAAGCCATGGCCGCAATTTGTCAGAAAAACTGATAACTGTCGACTTTGGCTATCAGAAAACAATGCCTACCATGCAGGGCATACGCAGTTCAAGGCGGCGCCCTGCCGCTCCCATCCCCATGCAAGGTCTGAAGCGCAAGCTGGTCTATGTCTCTCTGTATGAACTCTTCGCCGTGGCGCTCACCAGCGCCGGCCTGACCCTGCTGGCGGGCAGCTCCCCGGGGCATGCCGGCGTGGCGGCCGTGGCCTCCTCGGCCATCGCCCTGGTCTGGAACCTGGTCTACACCCACCTCTTCGAGGCCTGGGAGGCCCGCCAGGCCACCCGCGGCCGCAGCCTGGGCCGGCGCGTGGCCCATGCGGTGGGCTTCGAGGGTGGCCTGATCGTGATGCTGGTGCCGCTCTTCGCCTGGTGGCTGGACATCAGCCTCTGGCAGGCCCTGCTGCTGGACTTCGGCCTGATCGTCTTCTTCCTGGTCTACACCTTTGTGTTCAACCTGGCTTTCGACCGCGTCTTCGGCCTGCCGGCCTCCGCGAGCTGACTACAGGAAGCGCTCCAGGATGCGCTTGGAGGCGCGGTCCAGCGCAAAGCGGTCCGGCACGATGAACTGCAGGCCATGGCTGCTGGTGATCAGCAGCCGGCCCTCGCCCAGGCGGCGGATGTCCTCTTCGCTCTTGAGGATGAAGCGGGCGGCGCCGCGCTCGGTGTCCACGGTCCACTGGCTGGGCGTGGAGAAGGTGGAGACGGCCAGGATGGCCCGCACCTGGGGCATGAACTCTCGTACCGCGAACTCACCCTCCAGCAGCTCGCGATCGGCGGGCGGCAGGTCAGACAGCCGGGCGATCCAGACCAGCTCGTGACCATCGACACCGACCAGGGAGATGCCCTCGTCCGGCGCGCTGATGGGGTGGGCGCGCACGGGCGTCACGCCCTCGTGCTCGCGCCCCTCCAGATCGACCAGGACCAGGCGGCCGAAGGCATTGCGCAGCAGGCTGCGGTAAGGGCTGGCAGTAGACGACACAGCAGACATCAGGCGACCTCCGCCGTGTGGACATTCTGGTTGGGCGGCAGCAGGGGCATTTCTTCCTCGGCATCGACGCGACGGGCCTGGGCCTCGTAGAGCCGCCAGTAGGCGCCCTGCTTGGCCATCAGTTCCTCGTGTGGGCCCACCTCGACGATCTGGCCGCGGTCCATCACCACCAGGCGGTCGGCCTTGCGCAGGGTGGACAGGCGGTGGGCGATGGCGATGGTGGTGCGGCCCTTCACGAGATTGTCCAGGGCCTTCTGGATTTCCTTCTCGGTCTCGGTGTCCACGGCCGAGGTGGCCTCGTCCAGGATCAGCAGGCGCGGGTCGATCAGCAGGGCGCGGGCGATGGAGATGCGCTGGCGCTCGCCGCCCGAGAGGCCCTGGCCGCGCTCACCCACCAGGGAGTCGTAACCATGGGGCAGGCGCAGGATGAACTCGTGCGCATGGGCGGCGCGGGCCGCGGCCACGATCTCCTCGCGCGTGGCGTCCGGCTTGCCGTAGGCGATGTTCTCGGCAATGGTGCCGAAGAAGAGGAAGGGCTCCTGCAGCACCAGGCCGATATGGCGGCGGAAGTCCGAGACGCCGATGCGGCGCAGATCGGTGCCGTCGATGCGGATGGA
>Ga0233424_10000216_pt1 | contig 81241 bp, 68 predicted proteins | sample Watercolumn_Towu_FD_181011 | JGI IMG/M metagenome (GOLD analysis project Ga0233424, IMG submission 181011) | Freshwater microbial communities from Lake Towuti, South Sulawesi, Indonesia - Watercolumn_Towuti2014_125_MG | ecosystem: Environmental > Aquatic > Freshwater > Lake | place: Indonesia... | reverse complement strand
GGCGCAGACCATCAGCGTCATCCTCTCCCTGGCCGAACGCGGCGACGAGCAGGACCAGGTGGTGTTGACCACCCTGCACGCCAGCAAGGGCCTGGAGTGGCCCCATGTTTTCCTGGCCGGCGTCAACGAGGGCCTGCTGCCCTTCAAGGCCGATGATGAGGACATGACGCCCCAGCGCCTGGAGGAAGAGCGCCGCCTGATGTATGTGGGCATCACCCGCGCGCGCAAGACCCTGGCCGTCTCCACCCTGCGGCGCCGCAAGAAGGGCCGCGAGACCGTGATGGGCGTGCCCAGCCGCTTCATCAACGAGATGAAGCTGGGCGAGGGCGACGGCCCCAAGGAGGACCCGCGCGAGAAGCTCAAGCGCATGCGCGAGCAGCTGGCGGCCCGGGCGGCGGCCACTGCGGCAGCGCAGCAAAAAGATCCCGAGCGCTGAGTTTTGTGCGGCATTGCTCCTCGCGGGCGATGTATTCGCGCCAAGTGCATGGCGCGCACGCGCCGGGCAGGCTTAGCATGGTGCTATGCGGTGGTGCAAACACAGTGGCGTGAGGGCGGCGGCCAAGGGGTCAGCGGGCAGGACAGGGCTGGCCGCCGTGATGGCCGCTGTTTTCTGCGCGGCTGGCGGCCATGCCGGGGCTCAGGAGAGCGAGGAGCTGGAGCAGCTCTTGCAGCGGGCGGTTGAAGGGCCGTCCCGCTATGCGCAGAGCCTGCTGGATGCACCGGCGGCCGTGAGCGTGATCGGGCGCCGCGAGTCTGAGCTGCTGGGCCATGCCACCGTGGGCGAGATGATGGGCCGCCTGCCGGGGGTCTATATCGGCGACACGCGGCAGTACAGCAGCGTGGGCTTGCGAGGCTTCAGCCGCTCGGGCGACTACAACGCGCGCCTGCTGATGGCCATCGACGGCTTCCGCGTCAACGATGCCTTGTACGACCAGGCCCTGCCCGGCCAGGAGTTCCCCCTGGTGGCGGAATGGGTCAAGCGTGTGGAGCTGGTCCATGGCCCCAGCTCCTCGGTCTATGGCGGCAACGCCCTGCTGGGCGTGGTCAATCTGGTGACCATGGACGGCGCGGACGCGCCGGGCCTGCGCTTGCTGGGCTCGGCCGGCAGCTTCGGCACGCGCCGGCTCATGGCCCAGTACGGGAGCAAGCAGGAAGGCGGCGGCGACCTCTTCGTGGGCCTGAACCTCTGGCGCAGTGCCGGCGAATCCCTGGAACTGCCCGAGCTGGGGCTGCCCTCGCCGCGCCTGAGCGGGCTGGATGGCAGCGAGTACGCCAGCCTGTTTGCCAAGTACCGCTGGGGCGCCTGGCGTGCCAGCGTCTCGGCCATGCAGCGCGACAAGGACGTGGCCACGGCACCCTATGGCACCGTGCCCGGCCAGCCCGGCACCCGTTACCGGGACGGCTACGCCTATGCCGAGCTGGGCTATGACGAAGGCTGGAGCCGCGAGCTGCGTCGCAGCCTGCGCCTGGGCCTGGCGCGCAGCAGCTTTGATGGCCGCTATGTCCTGGGCGAGGGATGGGTCAACCGCGACGAGGCCCGTAGCCATTGGTTCAGCATGGACGCCAGGCTGCAGTGGCGGGGCTGGCTCAACCATGATGTGATGCTGGGCCTGGATGCGCGTGTGGTGCCCCGAGGCGTGCAGCGCAACTTCGACGAGCAGCCCTACCGGCTGGTTCTGGACAGCCGCGAGTCCATGCAGGGGCTGGGCCTGTATCTGCAGGACCAGTGGCGCCTGTCCGAGACCTGGCAGCTGAGCAGCGGTCTGCGGCTGGACGCCATCAAGAGCTATCGCGCCGAGTGGTCCCCACGCCTCGCCCTGATTTATCGCCCTCGGCCCGGTGAGGCCATCAAGCTGATGGCGAGCCGGGCCTTCCGGGTTCCCAATCTGGCCGAGCGCTTTTATGCCGACGAGGTGTCTCAGCGGGCCCATCCGGAACTCGGGCCTGAGCATCTGAGCACCCTGGAGCTGGCCTGGGAGCGGAGCCTGGACGCCCGCACCGCCTTGACGCTGCATGTCTATCACACCGAGCTGCGCGGCATGATCGAGATGAGGGTGCCCGAGGCCGGCGGGGTGGGGCGCTACGAGAACCTGTCTCGCGTGCGCACCCGGGGCCTGGACCTGGGGCTGGAGCAGCGCCTGGCCGGGGACTGGCAATGGCGGGCCGACCTCTCCCTGGTGGATGCGCGGGCCGCTCGCCAGCGCCTGAGCAACTCGCCGCGCTGGCTGCTCAAGGGCCATCTGATTGCGCCGCTGGCACCGCAATGGTCCCTGGGCCTGGAGGCCCAGGCCATGACGCGGCGCCAGGGCCGCGTGGATGAGGTGCCCGGCTACCTCAGCGCCAATGCCCTGCTGCGCTACACCGGCTGGCGCGGGCAGGTGCTGGCACTGCGTGTCAAGAATCTGGGCGATCGCCGCTTCTGGGACCCCGCCGGATCGGAAAGCGAAGCCCTGCAGCGGCTGCCGCAGGAGCGGCGCAGTCTGCGGCTGGACTGGCAGCTGATGTTCTAGCGCGCAGGAGCCCGCCATGTCCGACCAGGCCTCTGCCATGAGCACCCGCCGAGTCCGGCGCGGGGCCGCGGCGCTGGCCTGCGTGGTTGCGCTGGGCGCCGTCTGGGCCCAGGGCGATAGCGAAGCCCGACTCAAGGCCCAGGTGCTGGTCAAGGCGCTGCGCTTTGTGGAGTGGCCTCCCGGTAGCTTGTCCGATGGGCAGCCTCTGCAGCTCTGTCTGGCCGAGGACTCTGCCCTGGCCCAGGAGCTGCGCGGCCTGGATGGCCAGGCCCTGGGGCGGCATGCCTTGCAGGTGCGGGCGGTCCGACCGCGTCAGTTCGCGGCCTGCCATGTGGTGCTGGTCGGCGAAGCCCAACTGCCGCTGCCCGCCCAGCCCGCCACGCTGTGGGTCACGGAATCTCCGGGCATGCTGGAGCGCGGGCTCATGCTCAGTCTGCAGGTCGAGGAGGGGCGCGTGGTCTTTGACGTGGGCCTGGACGCCACGCGGCGCGCCGGTTTGGACATCAGCGCCAAGCTGTTGCGCCTGGCGCGTTTCGTGAAGAAGGGCTGAGTCTGGATATGGCAGCGCCACGCAAGCCCAGCTGGTTGCAGCAGGTCCTGATGGAGCAGCGCGAGGCCCTGCTGGCCCTGGCGGCCCTGATCCTGTTCTCGATCCTGCTGGCGCTGGCCCAGTATGTCCAGCTGGACCGCCGGTTTTCCCAGGATCTGCAGACGAATGCCCGCATCGTGGCGGATACCGCGGCGGCGGCCGTGCTTTTCGACAATGCCGAGGATGCGCGCGAGATCCTGGCGGCGCTGCGCAGCTCGGAAGACATTCAGCAGGCCCTGCTGCTCGACAAGGCGCGGCTGGTTCTGGCGGCCTACACCCGCAGCCGCGACGAGGGGGTGGGCCTGTTCTTCCAGTGGGCCGGGGTGGATCGGGTGCGTGTGCCGGTGGTGGCGGGTGGCGAGGAGGTGGGCGAGCTCCTGCTGCATGCCAGCCGGGTTAGGCTGTGGCAGGATCTGGCGCGTTTTGTCGGCACCTCGCTGGCGCTGCTGGTCTCGGCCCTGGGTCTGGCCTGGCTGGCTTCGCGCGAGCTGCGCGCGCGCATGCGCGACGCGGCGCGCCGCATGCAATACCTGGCCCTGCACGATGCGCTGACCGATCTGCCCAATCGCGAAAGCCTGCGCCTGGCCCTGGAGGATGCGGCTGAGCTGGCGCGCGACCGTGGCCAGCCCTCGGCCCTGCTCTTCATCGATCTGGACAATTTCAAGCAGATCAACGATGACCACGGGCATGCCGCCGGTGATCAAGTGCTGAGGGCGGTGGCCCAGCGCCTGCGCGAGCTGCTGCGTCCGGGCGATCTGGCGGCCCGCCTGGCCGGCGACGAGTTCGCCCTGCTCTTGTGCTCGCCCGTCGATGTGGCGCTGGCCACCCGCACCGCCGCGCGTCTGGTTCAGTGCCTGGCTCAGCCGGTGGAGGATGTGCTGGGCGAGTCCCTGCGGGTGCGTGTCTCCGTGGGGGTGGCGCTGCTGCCCCTGCATGCCAGCGGGGCCGAGGAGGCCATGCAGCTGGCCGATAGCGCCATGTACCAGGCCAAGCGGCAGGGCAAGGATGGCTATCAGCTGTTCACCCAGGAGCTGGGCGAGTCCCTGCGGGCGCGTCACCGCCTGGAGCTGGATCTCAGCGAGGCCTTGCGACATGGCGATCTGCAGCTGGCCTACCAGCCGCTCTTCGATGTGCAGGGGCGCATCCAGGCCTTCGAGGGCCTGGCACGTTGGCGGCATGCCCAGCGGGGGGGGGTCTCACCGGCCGAGTTTGTGCCCGTGGCCGAGGCCGGTGGCTTGATCGACGAGATGGGCCTGTGTCTGCTGCAAACCCTGGCCCGGGATAGGCAGCACTGGCTATCCCAGGGGCAGGTCTGCCCACCGGTGGCCCTCAACCTCTCGTCGCGCCAGTGCCGGCGCCCGCAACAGCGCGAGCGCTTTCTGGCGACCCTGGAGACCCTGGGGCTGGGGCCGGAGGCGGTGGAGTTCGAGCTCACCGAGGGGGCGCTGTTCGAGGATCTGGGCAGCGAAGAGTCCATGGTGTCCCTGCTGCAAAAGCGCGGCTATGTTTTGGCCATTGATGACTTCGGCACCGGCTACAGCTCCTTGTCCTATCTACGCCGTCTGCGCTGTCGCAAGCTCAAGATCGACCGGGTCTTTGTCAATGAAGTCGCCCGGCATCGGGATGCGCAAACCCTGGTGGGTGCGATTGCCGGCGTGGCCCATGCCATGCACATGCAGGTGGTGGCCGAGGGCGTGGAGAACGAGGCCGACCACGACTGTCTGGCGGCCCTGGGCTGCGATCTGCTCCAGGGTTTCGGGCTTTCCCGGCCGCTGACGCCGCAGCAGGCCCTGGCCCTGCTGCGCTTGCAGCAGGCCGGCGAACGCGCCAGGGTGCAGGCCCAGCAAGCCTGGTATGAGACGCCGCCGCCGGCCTGAGGTCCGGATGCGCTAGCATTGAGGCCGGTCCGGCGCCTTTGCCGGCCACGTCGCTCGGACGGTTCCGGGCGCTTACGTAAGCAACACCACCATGACTTCTGCCTCCGGCAGCAAGCGCCGCTTCGCGCGCATCGATCGCCTGCCTCCCTACGTCTTCAACATCACCGCCGAGCTCAAGCTGGCGGCGCGGCGACGCGGCGAGGACATCATCGACATGAGCATGGGCAACCCCGACGGGGCCACGCCGCCGCACATCGTCGCCAAGCTCACCGAGGTCGCGCAGCGGCCCGACACCCACGGCTACTCGGCCAGCAAGGGCATCCCGCGCCTGCGCCGCGCCATCTCGCACTGGTACGAGCGCCGCTACGGCGTGGCCATCGACCCCGACAGCGAGGCCATCGTCACCATCGGCTCCAAGGAGGGCCTGGCGCACCTGATGCTGGCCACGCTGGACCGCGGCGACACGGTGCTGGTGCCCGACCCCAGCTACCCCATCCACATTTACGGTGCGGTGATCGCCGGGGCCGATATCCGCGCCATTCCGGTGAGCAGCGAGGTGGACTTCTTCACCGAGCTGGAGAAGACCATACGCGGCAGCTATCCCAAGCCCAAGATGATGGTCTTCGGCTTCCCCTCGAACCCGACCGCGCAATGCGTGGACCTCGCCTTCTTCGAGCGCGTGGTCGCACTGGCCAAGAAGCACGACATCCTGGTGGTGCACGACCTGGCCTATGCCGACATCGTGTTCGACGGCTACCAGGCCCCGTCCATCATGCAGGTGCCCGGCGCCAAGGACGTGGCGGTGGAGTTCTTCACCCTGAGCAAGAGCTACAACATGGCCGGCTGGCGCGTGGGCTTCATGGTGGGCAATGCCGATCTGGTGGCCGCGCTGGCCCGCATCAAGAGCTATCACGACTACGGCACCTTCACGCCCCTGCAGGTGGCGGCCATCGCCGCGCTGGAGGGCGATCAGCACTGCGTGAGCGAGATCGCCGCCAGCTACCAGCGCCGCCGCGATGTGCTGCATAAGGGTCTCAACGAGGCGGGCTGGGCCGTGGACCTGCCCAAGGCCAGCATGTACATCTGGGCGCCCATTCCCGAGCCCTACCGCGCCCTGGGCTCGCTGGAGTTCGCGCGCCAGCTGCTGGAAAAGGCCAAGGTCTGCGTCTCGCCAGGCATCGGTTTCGGCGACCATGGCGACGGTCATGTGCGTTTCGCCCTGATCGAGAACGAGTCGCGCATCCGCCAGGCGGTGCGCGGCATCAAGGCCATGTTCAAGGCGGACGGGCTGATCAAGGCCTGACCCCCGCAGGGGCAGCGGGCCGGGGGTGACCCGGCCCGGCAGAAGCTTATGGGGATTGGGTATTTGCCCGTCTCCCCGTTAGCGGGCAGTATTCAGGGTTTTCCACGAGACCTGCCCCGGATACCGCCATGCCACGCCCCTTGCGTACCCTTGCCATCGCCGCCCTGCTGGCCCTGTCGGGCACGGCCGCCGTCGTGCAGGCCAAGCCCCTGCGCTGGTCCAGCCAGGGCGATGTGCAGAGCTTCGACCCCCATGCCTACAACAGCGCGCTGAACAACCAGTTCAACGCCTTTGTCTACGAAGGCCTGGTGGCCTATGACCAGGCCTTCACCATCGAACCGGCCCTGGCCTCCAAATGGACCCAGGTGGAGCCCACGCGCTGGCGCTTCGAGCTGCGACCCAATGTGAAGTTCCACGACGGCACGCCGCTGACGGCCGACGATGTGGTCTTCTCCTTCGAGCGCGCTCTGGCGCCCAGCTCCAACTTCAAGGTGCTGCTGCAGGGCGTGACGGGCGTGAAGAAGCTCTCGCCCTCCAGCGTGGAGATCCAGCTCTCGGCGCCCAATCCGGTGCTGCTGCGCCAGATCACCGGCGTGCGCATCATGTCCAAGGCCTGGGCGAGCAAGCACAAGATCGAGCAGCCGCAGAACTTCGCGCAGAAGGAAGAGACCTATGCGGTGCGCAATGCCAATGGCACCGGCCCCTTTGTGCTCAAGAGCAGCCAGCCTGGCGTCAAGACCGAGCTGGTGGCCAATCCGAACTGGTGGGGCAAGCTGCAGGGCAATGTGAGCCAGATCGTCTACACGCCCATCGGCTCCGACGCCACCCGCCTGGCTGCCCTGCTCTCGGGCGAGCTGGACTTCGTGCTCGACCCCGCGCCGCAGGACGTGCCCAAGCTGCGCAACACCCCGGGCGTGAAGATCATCGAGGGCGCGGAGTTCCGCACCATCTTCCTGGGCCTGGACCAGGCCAGCGATGAACTCTCCAGCAGCAATATCAAGGGGCGCAATCCCTTCAAGGACCTGCGCGTGCGCCAGGCCCTGTACCAGGCCATCGACATCGAGACGCTCAAGCGCGTGACCATGCGCGGCCTCGCCCAGCCGGCCGGCTCCCTGGTCGCGCCCCAGGCCGACGGCTGGACGGCCGAGGGCGACCGCCGCCTGCCCTTCGACCTGACCCGCGCCAAGGCCTTGCTCACCGAAGCCGGCTACCCCGAGGGCTTCTCCGTGCAGCTGGACTGCCCGAATGACCGCTACGTCAATGACGAGGAAATCTGCAAGGCCCTGACCGCCATGTGGGCCAAGCTGGGCGTGCAGGCCAAGCTGGTGAGCCAGGGTTCCAGCGTCTATTTCCCCAAGCTGCAGCGCAAGGAAAGCAATCTGCATCTGCTGGGCTGGGGCGTGGCTACTTTTGACGCGCTCTATTCCCTGCAAGCCCTGGTGCACAGCCCCGTGGGCGCCGATGGCAGCTGGAACTACGGCCGCTACGCCAACCCCAAGCTGGACGCCCTGATCGACGCCGCCAAGGTGGAAGGCGATGTGGCCAAGCGCCGCGGCCAGCTGCGCGAGGCGCTGAAGATCGTGCAGGACGATGTGGCGGTGATCCCGCTGCACCACCAGGTCATCCCCTGGGCCGCGCGCAGCAATGTGCAGGTGGTGCACCGCGCCAACAACCACATCGATGTGCGCTGGATCCGTATTGATTGACCCACCCCCTACCGGCTTCGCCGGCCCCCTCAAGGGGGCAGCTCCGACCGCCCGGCAGAGCCGGATCGGCTGAGCTCGCTGGGTTAACAGCCTGACGCGGCTTCTTCGGGCGAACCATGAGGGGAGTGCGGCCCCGCTTCTGCCAAGATGCGCCGCCATGGCTTTTGCTCCCTCCACGGTCCTGCTGGCCGCGCTGACTTTCTGCAGCGCGGCCTTTGCCATTTTTGCCAGCCTCACGGGCCAGGCCTGGCTGCTGTGGATCAGCAAGCCGCTGACCACGGTGCTGATCCTGGCCTATGCCTGGCCGCGCGGCCGCGGTGAGGCGCAGCAGGCCCGGGCCCGGCCCTGGGTGCTGGGCGGCCTGCTGGCCTCGCTGGCCGGGGATGTGGCCCTGATGTGGCCGGGCGAAGGTTTCTTCATCGCCGGCCTGCTGAGCTTTCTGCTGGCGCATCTGGCCTATCTGCGCGCCTTCACCCGCGTGCGCCGCCTGGCGGCCTGGCCGCCGGCCTTTGTGGTCTACGCCCTGCTGGCCGGCGCCGTGCTGAGCCGGCTCTGGCCCGGTGTGCCGGCCGATCTGCGCCTGCCGGTGATCGCCTATGTGCTGTGCCTGGCCGCCATGGGCGCGCAGTCGGCCGTGCTGTGGCGCGGCGGCGCGGCACATGGCCGCCGCCTCGCCCTGGGCGGTATGCTCTTCGTGCTCTCGGATGCGCTGCTGGCCACCAACAAGTTCGCCGGTCCCTTATCCGCAGCCGCGCTCTGGGTGCTGGCCAGCTACTGGGCCGCGCAGTGGTGCATTGCCGGCTGGTTGCTGCCGGCCGATGCACCCGTCGAAGATCAGCCGGCGTCGCCCGTGCTTTCGCGCAGCTTGCGGTAGAGCGTGTTGCGGCTGATGCCCAGGCGGCGCGCCGCCTCGGACATATTCCCTGCGCAGTCGCGCAGCACCTGCTCGATCTGGCGCCGGGCCTGGGCGCGCAGGCCGTCTTCCAGTGGGGCAGACACCTGGGGCGCTAAAGATGCCAGGGCCTGCAGCTCCTCCTGCAGATCGTCGGGCAGATGGGCGTGCGTGAGGCATTCGCCCTCGGCCTCGCCCAGCAGGGCGCAGGCGGTGCGCAGGGCATTGGCCAGCTGGCGCAGATTGCCCGGCCAGCGGTAGCGCGCGAAATCCGCCAGCAGGGCGGGGCTCAGGTGCAGGCCCGGGCGCTCGGGGGCCAGGTCTTGCAGCAGGCCTTGCACCAGGGCCGGCAGGTCCTGGCGCTCGCGCAGCGGTGGCAGGCGCAGGGCCAGGCCGTTGAGGCGGTAGTACAGATCTTCGCGGAAGCGGCCCGCGGCCACCTCCTCGCGCAGCTTGCGGTGGGTGGCGCAGACCAGGGCGAAATCCAGGTCCACCGGTGCGCCGCCGCCCAGGGGCTGGACCTGGCGCTCCTGCAGCACGCGCAGCAGCCGTGCCTGCAGGGCCAGGGGCATATCGCCGATCTCGTCCAGGAACAGCGTGCCGCCCTGGGCCTCGCGCAGGCGGCCGGGCGCGCCCTCGCGCGCCGCCCCGGTGAAGGCGCCGCCGCGGTAGCCGAAGAGCTCGGCCTCGATCAGGCCCTCGGGCAATGCGGCGCAGTTGAGCGCCACAAAGGGCTTGCCGCGGCGCGGCCCGCTCTCGTGGCAGGCGCGGGCAAAGAGCTCCTTGCCCACGCCGGACTCGCCCTGCAGCAGCAGGGCAATCGGCTTGTCCAGCACGCGGCGGGCGCGCTCGATCTGGGCTTGCAGTGCGGCATCGCCACGGTCCAGCGCTGCCAGTGCATCGCGCGCTGAGGCGGTGGCGGCCGGTGCGGCAGCCAGGGTCAGGGCGCTGCGCCCGGGCTCCAGGCGCAGCCAGAGGCTGCGGCCCTCGGCCAGGGGCCGGCGCTGCGGCGCGCGGCCGGCCGCCAGCAGTTCTCGCAGCTCGCAGCCCAGGGCCTGGGCCAGGGGCAGGGCGCCGATGGCGCTGCGCGGCAGGCCCAGCAGCTCCAGAGCGGCCGTGTTGGCGCCGATGATCCAGCCGTCTTCCGAGAGCGCCAGCAGGCCCTCGGCCACCGTGCCCAGGCCCTCGGCATGGGCGTGCAGGCGCAGGCGCAGCTCGCTGCCGTGGCGGGCCTCGAACAGCTGGTGCTCGATCATGCGCGTGGCAGAACGCACCAGGCCCAGGGTGTGGCGGTGGTAGCCGCGCTGCTCGCCCGAGATGTCCAGCACGCCCAGCAAGCGCCCGCTGGGGTCGGCGATGGGGGCGGCTGCGCAGGTCAGAAAGGCATTGCGCTCCAGATAGTGCTCGGCCCCGTGCACCACCACGGCTTGGCCGTCCGCCAGGGCGGTGCCGATGGCATTGGTACCCCGCCACTGCTCATGCCAGATGGCGCCGGGGCGCAGGGCCACGCGGGCGGCCTTGTCGGCAAAGCCGCCGTCGCCCAGGGCGTGCAGCAGCATGCCCTGGGCATCGGCCAGCAGCACCAGGTTCTCGCTGTCGCGGATCTGCTCGAACAGGAACTCCATCACCGGCCGGGCCTGGGCCACCAGGGCGCGGCGATGCTCCAGCGCGCGCGCCAGCTGCTGGGCGGAGGCATGCGGCGCGCCGGGGTTGCGCACATCGGGGCGCAGGCCGAAGTCCAGGCTGCGCCGCCAGCTGGCCTGCAGGCGCGCGTCCAGCGCCAGGCCGCTGGGCAGCTCGCCCTGGGCCAGCCACTGGCGCCGCGCCTCGCGCAGCTGGGGCATGGTGGGCCGCGGGCTCGCGGGAAGAGGGCTGCTGTGGCGGCTGGCGCTCATGGATCTGTCTCCGGCTGGGTCGCGTCATGGCGCGACCTCGTGGGGTGTGGAGGGCCAAGTTAGCAGCCGGGCGGGCCCTGCCAAGCGTTTGAGCAGGAAACAGCACCCCGGCTGCGCCATTTCGTGACAGTGACATCACGCCGGCCCGGCCCTGGCGCAGTGTGAGCCGCCGCGCTGACGGTTTTCTTGCGGCTTTGCAGGCCCCGGGCGCTGAATCCGGCCCTGGCACGGTCTTCGCAAAGCCGGGCAGCAGAGCGCCCTGGCGCGCTCGCATCCCCAAGCCAAGACATCCACGGAGACAAGCCCCCATGATCTACGCCGCCCCGCACAGCCCCGAGGCCCGCATCGCCTACAAGCCGCGCTACGACAACTTCATCAACGGTCGCTTTGTCGCGCCGCTCAAGGGCCAGTATTTCGACGTGATCTCGCCCATCAACGGCCGGGTCTACACCCAGGCCGCGCGCTCCGGCGCCGAGGACATCGAGCTGGCCCTGGACGCGGCCCATGCCGCCGCCGCCAAGTGGGCGGCCGTGCCACCGGCCGAGCGTGCCAACCTCCTGCTCAAGATCGCCGACCGCATGGAGGCCAACCTGGAGCTGCTGGCCTATGCCGAGACGGTGGACAACGGCAAGCCCATCCGCGAAACCCTGAATGCCGACATCCCGCTGGCGGTGGACCATTTCCGCTACTTCGCGGGTTGCGTGCGCGCCCAGGAAGGGGCGCTCAGCGAGATCGACGGCCACACCATCGCCTACCATTTCCACGAGCCCCTGGGCGTGGTGGGCCAGATCATTCCCTGGAATTTCCCCATCCTGATGGCGGCCTGGAAGCTGGCCCCGGCCCTGGGTGCTGGCAACTGCGTGGTGCTCAAGCCGGCCGAGAGCACGCCCATCAGCCTCTTGGTGCTGGTGGAGCTGATCGCCGACCTGCTGCCGCCGGGCGTGCTGAACATCGTCAACGGCCTGGGCCGCGAGGCCGGCGACCCGCTGGCGCGCAGCAAACGCATCGCCAAGATCGCCTTCACCGGCAGCACCGCCACCGGCAAGCTGATCGCCCAGGCGGCCGCGGCCAATCTGATCCCGGCCACCCTGGAGCTGGGCGGCAAGAGCCCCAATATCTTCTTCGACGATGTGATGGCCCAGGACGATGCCTTCCTGGACAAGGCCATCGAGGGCCTGGTGCTCTTTGCCTTTAACCAGGGCGAGGTCTGCACCTGCCCCAGCCGCGCCCTGATCCAGGAATCGATCTACGAGCGCTTCATCGAGCGGGCGCTCCAGCGCGTGGCGGCCATCAAGCAGGGCAATCCCCTGGACACCGAGACCATGATGGGCGCCCAGGCCTCGGCCCTGCAGATGGACAAGATCCAGGGCTATCTGGCCCTGGGCAAGGAAGAGGGCGCCCAGCTGCTGATCGGTGGCGATCGGGCCCAGCTGGGCGGCGAGCTGGCGGGCGGCTATTACATCCAGCCCACGCTCTTCAAGGGCCACAACCAGATGCGCGTCTTCCGCGAGGAGATCTTCGGCCCGGTGCTGGCCGTGACCACCTTCAAGACCGAGGCCGAGGCCCTGCAGATCGCCAACGACACGCCCTATGGCCTGGGCGCCGGCGTCTGGACCCGCGACGGCAGCCGCGCCTACCGCATGGGTCGCGCCATCCAGGCCGGCCGCGTCTGGACCAATTGCTACCACGCCTATCCGGCGCATGCCGCCTTTGGCGGCTACAAGGAGTCCGGCATCGGCCGCGAAACCCACAAGGCCATGCTGGACCACTACCAGCAGACCAAGAACCTGCTGGTGAGCTACTCGCCCAGCGCGCTGGGCTTCTTCTGAGCGGTCCTGCCTGGCGCTGGCGGAGTCGGGACCAGCCCCGATTCCGCTGGCGGCGAATCCTGCTAGCGTCGCCCCTGGTACTCACGAGCTATATCAAGTGCTTCAGAAGCACTGTATCCAGGGAGGAAAAACATGAAGACTCTGATCGTGCCGCTGGCGGCCTTGCTGCTTGGCGCTTGTGCCTCGACTCCGGAACCAGAGGCAGGAGCCCCGCGCGTGGCAAGTGCGTCCGCGGGGACGGGTGAGCTGGTCTGCGAGTACACGGCGAGGACCGGCACCACCATTCCCAGCAAGCGGTGCTTCACGGCGGATCAGCGCGATGCCGCCCGCCAGGCCGCCAAGGACTTGCAAGATACCCTGCCAGGTAACGCTCCGACGGATTCTTCGGCGCGTAAATAGTCAGGGGGTCTCAGCCCCCAGCCCCCACTGCTTCCTCAGCGCCTGGAGTCGCCCCTCCTCGCGCAGCTGCTCCAGGGCTCGCTGGAGGCGGCGCAGCACGGCCGGGTCGAGCTGCGCCCGCGCCAGCACCTGGATGGGGGCTCGCTCCAGCAGAGTGGGGGTCTGATCGCGCAGCCATGGCGGCACGCCCGGCTCGCGCTGCAGGGCGTGCTGGATGGCATCGCGGGCGGCGCACAGGCCTTGCAGGCGCCCGGCCTCGCCCATGCGCAGACCCTGCTCCAGGCTGGCCAGCTCCACAAAGTCGGGCTGCACCGCCTGCAAGGCCTGGCAGCCGCCGCGCAGCCGGCCCACCTTGAGGCCGCGCCACTGAGCGGCCTGACTGCGCGGCGCCATGCCGCCCAGGGGCCAGACCACCAACTCCAGATGGCCCAGGGTGCCCACGATCTGGGCCTGGGGCGGCAGGCCGTCCTGGGCGGTCTGCAGCCCCACGGTCAGGTCGGTGCGTTCCAGGTTGAGCAGATGGGTGGTGCGGGCGAAGGGCTGGACGCTGTACTCCAGTCGCAGGCCGCTGCGCCGGGCCAGTTCACGGAAGACGGCGACATAAAGCCCCTCGGGCCGGCCCTGCTCGTCCAGATAGCTGTGGGGGCGTATCAGGGGCAGGGCCACTTGCAGGGGCGGTGCCGACCCGGGCGCCTGGGCCTGCGCGCCGGGGGCGCAGAGCAGGGCCGCCAGCAGTGCGGCCAGGCGATGCAAGGGCGCGGGCCATGGGCGAGGAGCCATGCTGCGACACCGCGCCCGGGCTCACATGCCCTTGAACAGATGCGTGTAGCTGCGGCTGACTTCCAGCTTCTCGTTGTGGCCCTTCACCCCCACCAGCTGGCGGCCGCGGAAGTCGCGCGTCACGCCGGCGATGGCCTTGACATTGACCAGGGTGGAGCGGTGGATCTGCCAGAAGAGCTGGGGGTCCAGCTCGTCCACCAGCTCCTTGATGGGCTTGCGGATCAGGGCTTCCAGGGTGGCGGTCTGCACCCGGGTGTATTTCTCGTCGCTGATGAAGAAGAGCACCTCCTCCACCGGGATCATCTGGATGGCCTGGCCCACCGTGGCCTGTATCCATTGCAGATAGGCCGGCTTGCCGCCGGGGTTGAGCTGGGCCGAGAGCTTGTGCAGCAGTTGCTGCAGGGGCGCAGCGGCCGTGGACGCCGCCTCGGGGCCGGCCTCGGCGTCCTGGCGCTGGGCCAGGCGCTTCTTGATGCGCTGCACCGTGACCTGCAGGCGCTCCCGCTCGGCGGGCTTGAGCACATAGTCGGCCACACCCTGCTCGAAGGCTTCCACCGCGTACTGGTCATAGGCGGTGATGAAAACGATCTCGGGCACCAGCCATTCATCGTCATCGCTCTCGCCGGGCAGCTGGGCGATCTGGCGCGCCGCGTCCACACCGGTGAGGCCAGGCATGCGGATGTCCAGAAAGACCAGATCGGGCTTGTGCTCGCGCACCAGGTCCACGGCTTCCAGGCCGTTCTTGGCCTCGGCCACGATCTGCAACTCGGGCCAGACCTCGGTGAGGCGGCTGCGCAGCTGCTCGCGCATCAGGCGTTCGTCATCGGCCAGCACGGCGCGGATGGTGGCGGAAGAGTCGTGGGTGGTCTCGTTCATGGGCGCAATGCTAGCGGCGGGCTCAGGGCCGGGCGGCCGGGGCGACCTGGGGTTTTTCCGGGGGCTGTGCGCGCCCGGCACGGCGGCGCAGCGCCAGCCACAGCAGCAGGCCCAGCAGCAGCAGGGGCGAGCAGAGCAGGCCGCCCACGCTGACCAGGAGCAGCAGGCCCAGGCCCAGGGCGCCGGCCGCCAGCAGCAGGGGCAGGCTCAGGCCCAGCATCAGGGTCAGGGGTAGGACCAGCAGCAACACCATCAACGCCAGGCCGCCGGCCAGCAGCAGGCTGGCCCAGTGCAGACCGCTGAGCTCCTGCACGCCCAGCTCGGTGCCGTTGATCACGATCTCGAAGCCGGGATGGGCCAGCACCTCCTGCCAGATGGCATAGCCGCCCCACAGGGCCAGGGCGCCCAGCAGCAGGCCGGGCAGCAGGATCCATTGGGCAAAGCGCTTGATCAGGGTGCTCATGGGGGACTCCTTGGGGACTCCTGGAAAGGGCGGTCGTGGTGGCATCAGGCCGCGCTGGCGGCGGGGGCCTCATGGTCTTCGCGGCTGCGGTAGGGCACGGTGATGGTGATCACGGTGCCGCTGGGCTGGTTCTCGCGCACCGTCAGCGCGGCCTTGCTGCCATAGAGCAGGCCCAGGCGCTCGCGGATATTGGCCAGGCCCACGCCGGTGCCGGAGGTGGCGGCGCGGCCGAAGCCCAGGCCGGTGTCGGCCACGGTCACGGCCAGCTTGCCGTGCACGATCTCGGCCTTGACCTTGAGGCTCCCGCCCTCGGCCTTGGGCTCCAGGCCATGCTTGATGGCGTTTTCCACCAGGCTCTGGATCATCATCTGGGGGAACTCGGCCGAGAGCAGGCCCTCGGGCACATCGATCTCGGTCTGCAGCCGCTCCTCCATGCGCACCTTGAGGATCTCCAGATAGGGGCGGATCACGGCCAGTTCGCGGCCCAGGTCACGCCCGCCGCTGGCATTGGCCTCGCGCATGGTGGGCATGGAGGCGCGCAGCAGGGCGATCAGGTTCTTCTGCATCTGCGAGGCGCGCGGCGGGTCCACCTCGATCAGGTGGTCGATGGAAGCCAGGGTGTTGAAGAGAAAGTGCGGCTCCACCTGGGCCTGCATGGCGGCCATGCGGGCCTCCACCACCTGGCGCTTGAGCGACTCGGCCTCTGCGGTCTCGGTGGCCTGGGCGGCCTTGACCTCGGCCTGGATGCGGCCCTTGTAGCTGATCTTGATGATGGCCGAGGCCACGATCAGGAAGACGGCCAGGTCCATCAGGAAGTCGCCCAGCTGCACCACCCGCACCCGCACCCGGGGCTCCTGCTCGGCGTCCCGCAGGGCGGCCTCGGCATCGCGCCTGGCCTGCTCGGCGTCGCGCACGGCCTGAGCGGCGTCGCGGGCGGCCTCTTCCAGGGCGCGTTTGGCCTCGGCAATGGCCTCGCGCACCTGGGCGGGGTCCTTGCCCTCGGGGAAGCGGATGTCGAGGCTGGGCAGCTGGCGCAGGCGGGCCTGGGCGGCCGAGGCCGCGTCGGCGGCCTGCTCCAGCCGCTCGGTGGCGGCGAGCGAGCGCTCCGCCTCGGCCTCCGCTTGTGCGGTATCGGCAGCGGCGGCCGAGGCGGCGCTGGCGGCCGTGCTGGCAGGCGCACTGCTGGCGCCTGCCTTGTCACGCGGCAGCACGCGGATGCCGCGCTCGTCGATGGTCACCTCGTAGCGCACCCCTTCCGGCGAGGGCTTGGGCGCGGGCGGCGGCGTGGGGGCCACGGGCTCGGCGGGGGCCACCGGCGGCTTGGCCGGGCGGGGCCTGGACGGCTTGCTGTCCAGAATATCCACCTGCTCGGTCACCCGCCAGGTGAAGGGGGGGAGCTTCTGGACGATGTTGGTGCCGATCAGCAGCAGCAGGGACAGCACGATGAAACGCCGCCAGCTGATGCTGACCAGCCAGTTCGCATACAGCCGGAACAGGCGCATGGCCTCGGCGCTGAAGACCTGCCAGCGGGCGTAGAGGGTCGGGGTTTGGGGTGCGGTGGGGCTCATCGGGCTGGACCTCTTGGATGCTGCGCACTGTACGCAAGCCGGCAGCGCCGCCCCAGGGCCGCGCGACACACTGCAGCGAGGAGGCGCCCAGCTGCGCTGCCCCGCGACAGCCGGGACGCCGTGGCGCGCCGATCTGGTCGCGAACTGCCTTCAAAAGGCCATGAAAAAAGCCCCGCGTGGCGGGGCTTGGAGGCGTGGTGAAAAGGCGGCTCAGCCGAAGGATTGGAGCAACAGGATCAGCAAGAGCAGCAAGGCCATTGCGAGTTGCACGCTGCGTTGTTGGAACACGACTTCTCTCCCTATGTTGCAGCGCATCATAGGACCAGAGCCGGTCCGCCTTCCCTCCCCAATCTGTAGGATTGGCACCTATTTTGTAAGTAGTCGCTACCTTTGGCGGGCTTATTGCCGCACGGCTTCGACTTGAATCACCAGCTTGACGTTCTTGGGGAAGCCCCAGGCCAGGCCGTAGTCGATGCCCCACTGGGTGCGGTCGATGGTGGCCTCGAAGTCGCCGCCACAGACTTCGCGCTTGAGCATGGGGTTCTGGTAGCAGTTGAACTGGCTGGCCTTCAGGGTCACGGGCTGGGTCTTGTCCTTCAGGGTCAGCTGGCCGCTGACTTCGCTGACCTTGTCGCCGTTGAAGACGAACTTGTCGCCCACGAACTTGGCGGTGGGGAACTTGGCGGCGGAGAAGAAGTCATCGCCCTTCAGGTGGGCGTCCATGGGGCCCACGCCGGTGTTGACCGAGGCGATGTCGAAGGTGATCTCCACCTTGCCGGTCTTGGCGGCCTTGTCCAGGGTCACCGTGCCTTCCTTCTTGTCGAAGCGGCCGCGGTTGGTCGAGGTGCCGAAGTGGGCGATCTCGTAGGTCACGAAGGTGTGGGTGGGGTCGATCGCATAGCTGGCGGACTGCGCCTGTGCGAAGGAAGCGGCGGCCAGGGCCAGGGCGGCGATCAGGGTCTTCTTCATCGGTGGTTCCTGTCTGCGAGAGGGTGGTTGGAAAGAGGTTTGGGGAGGCGTGGAGAGGCTGGGTCAGCGCGGGGATCAGAGCGCGGCCAGGCCCTTGAAGACCAGCTTGAACTTGACCTGCACATCGTTGGCCACCATGGAGGTGTCGGCCCATTCGCCATCGCCGATCTTGAATTCCAGGCGCTTGAGCACGAAGCCACCGGTGGCGGTGGACAGGCCGCCCGCCTGGCTCAGGGCCACGGGCACGCTGATGTCGCGGGTCTGACCCTTGATGCTGAGCTTGCCGCTGACCTCGAACTTGCCCGGGCCGGTGGCCTTGATGGCCGTGCTCTGGAACTGGGCCTGGGGCAGCTTCTTGCTGTCGAACCAGCTGGGCTTGGCCAGCTCGGCGTCCAGCTCGGGCGCGGGCAGGCTGACGCTGGCCAGGTCGATGCTGAAGGCTACCTTGCCGGTCTCGGGTTTCTTGGGGTCCAGATTCAGCTGGGCGTCGAAGCGCTTGAAGCGGCCGTCCACCGGCACGCCCATCTGGCGGCTGGTGAAGCTCAGCTCGCTCTGGGCCGGCTGGAACTGGGCCTGCGCCTGGGCGCCCAGGGCGGCAAGCAGCAGGGTGGCGGAGAGGGCAAGACGGCGCATGGAAAACGGTCCTTGTGTCGAAGAGGGGGCGGGGTTCAGGCGCCGCGGCCCGGCCACATGCGGGCCAGCAGGCGGTCGCCGTCAATGAATTGATGCTTGAGCGCGGCGGCGATATGGGCGGTCACCACGGCGGCCAGGCCATAGGCCAGCCAGCGGTGCGTGGCCTTGAGCGTCTCGGCCAGGGCTGGGTCGGGCGAAACCAGGTCCGGCAGGGGAAGCAGGCCGAACCACACGATGGGGAAGCCCGCGGCCGAGCTGTAGGTCCAGCCCGCCAGGGGCAGGGCGAAGAAGAGCAGGTAGAGCAGGCCATGCACGGCGTGCGCGCTCAGCTGCTGCCAGCGCGGCCCCGGCGCGGCGGGCGGCGCGGGACGCAGCAGGCGCCAGAGCAGGCGCAGGGCGGCCAGGGCCAGCACCGTCATGCCTGCCCATTTGTGCCAGTTGTAGAGCTTGAGCCGGCTCAGGGAGAAGGGCAGGCTGACCATGTAGAGGCCCACACCCAGCAGGCCAATGATGGCCAGGGCCATCAGCCAGTGCAGGGCGATGCTGAGCAGGTCATAGCGGTGGCGGGGGCTGGGCGTCATGGGAGGGCAGTGTGCATGCCCCCGTCCGGCCAGCGGTTCAGGGGGCTTGAGCCCATGGTTCACAGAATTTGAATGGCCCACCGGGAGCCAAGGGCGTCACGGCCCGGTCATGGCCCCCACCCAAGATGGACCGCTCATCAGCCCAGGAGGATTGCCGCATGGACCTCATCGCCAAGATCGACGCCCTCTTCGCCCGCCGCGGGGCCTGCCGCTACGAGGGCGAGCGCCGCGAAGGCGTCAGCGCCCTGGCCCATGCCCTGCAATGCGCCCAGCTGGCCGAGTGGGCCCATGCTGACAACAGCCTGGTGGCCGCCGCCCTGCTGCACGACCTGGGCCAGCTCATGGACGGCGGCCCCGAAGACCTGCTGCAGGACGACCGTCATGAGCAGCGCGCCCTGCCCCTGCTGGCCACCGGCTTCGGCCCGGATGTGCTGGAGCCCATCCGCCTGCATGTGCAGGCCAAGCGCTACCTGGTGAGCACCGATGCGCGCTATGAGGAGGGGCTGTCCAGCGCCTCGCGTCACAGCCTGGCCCTGCAGGGCGGGCGCATGAAGCCCGAGGAGCAGCTGGTCTTCATGGCGCATCCCTATGCCAGCGCCGCCCTGCAGCTGCGCCGCTGGGACGATCTGGCCAAGGTGCCGGGCAAGCGCACGCCGCCGCTGGACTATTACCTGGCCCTGCTGGAGGACGAGCTGGCCCGCGTGCGCCGCCCGCGTCGGGTGGCCATCGCCTGAGGTGACTCGCCCCGAGGCTTAAGCCGATCTTCATGATCTCCCACTTGAGGGGGATAGCGGCAGGGGGAGGGGACTCGGATACTGCTTTTCGACCGTTGCGCTGCCTGGACCTCAGCGTGGCGGTCGAGGGGAGGAGTGCTATGCCGGCATGGCAAACCCGCAAGGGTTTGCCTGCCGGCATAGTTTTTTGTGCGCCACACAACTGAGCGTGCAATCGCTGCGCCCCCTTGATATAAAGCCTGCAACAAAACGGTCACAAGACGGCCGCCACGCCGGGTCGTCTTTGCCTAGGGAGGCGCCATGTTGCAGACAGGGTCCGCGCTGGACGCTGCCGCGCTGCAGGTTCTGCTGAACAGCGAGCTGCCCCTGGGGCTGGCAGTGCTGGATGCCGATCTGCGCTACCGCCATATCAACCAGGCCCTGGCGCGCGCCAATGGCCTGAGCGAGGCGGCCCATCTGGGGCGCCGGGTGGACGAGGTGCTGCCCGCTGCCGCCGCCACCCTCATGCCCCTGCTGCGCGAGGTGCTGGAGACCGGGCGGCCGCGCCGCAATTTCCGCATCGAGGCCGAGGTGCCCAGCCTGCCCGGCGAGCGCTCGGAATGGGAGGCCAGCTATCTGCCCATCAAGGCCGGCCCCGAGCCCGAGGCGCCGGTGATCGGCGTGCTGGTGCAGGCCCTGAACCGCTCACTGGAGCGCCATGTCCAGCATCTGCAGCAGCGCGGCGAGCAGCAGCTGCGCCGGGTGCTGGACGGGCTCTTCGTCTTCGTGGGCGTGCTCAGCCCCGAGGGCGTGCTGCTGGAGGCCAATCGCGCGCCGCTGGAGGCGGGTGGCCTGAGCCTGGACGAGGTGCGCGGCCAGCCCTTCTGGGACACCTACTGGTGGAGCCACGACGCCGAGGAGCGCTTCTGGCTGCGCGAAGCGGTGCAGCGCGTGGCGCGTGGCGAAACGGTGCGCCGCGATGTCGTGGCCCGCATGCAGGGCGACAGCCGCATGGAGGTGGACTTCATGATGGCGCCGCTGCGCGACGAGCAGGGGCGCATCAGCCATCTGATCGCCTCGGGCATGGACATCAGCGCACGCCGCGCCAGCGAGCAGGCCCTGCAGGCCAGCGAGGAGCGCTTCAGGCGGGTCTTCGAGGGCGCCACCGTGGGCATGGGCCTGGTCGATGCCCAGGGCCGCATCCTGCTGGCCAATGAAAGCATGGCCCAGATGTTCGGCTACACCCGCATGGCCCTGGCCGGATTGCCGGTGCACGAGCTGGTGCCGCAGCGCCAGCGCGAGGGTCACCACGCCCATGTGCAGCACTTCATGCGCGAGCCGGCCCTGCGTTACATGGCCAAGCGTCAGGAGCTGTTTGCGCTGCGCCGCGACGGCAGCGAGTTCGCGGTGGAGATCGGCCTCAACCCCCTGGGCGGCAGCGGCGGCCAGGTGCTGGCCACCATCAGCGATGTGAGCGAGCGCCGCGCTGCCCAGGCCCAGATCGAGCGCGCCCTGGCCGAGAAGACCGTGCTGCTCAACGAGGTGCACCACCGCGTCAAGAACAATCTGCAGGTCATCTCCAGCCTGCTGAATCTGCAGTCGCGCAGCGCCGCTCCCGAGGTGCAGCTGGCGCTGCGCGACAGCCAGAGCCGGGTGCGCTCCATGGCCCTGATGCACCAGCTGCTGTTTGAGCGCAGCGACTTCAGCGCGCTGGAACTGGGGCCGTTCCTGCATCGCCTGGGTTCCCTGCTGCGCGACACCTATCTGGGCCCCGGCGCGGGCAGCAGCACCGAGCTGCATGTGGAGGCGCCCGAGACCGGCTGCAGCCTGGACCTGCAGCGTGCCGTGCCCTGCGGCCTGCTGGTGACGGAGCTGGTGACCAATGCCATCAAGCATGCCTTCCCGGGCGGGCGGGCCGGGCAGATCCTGATCCGCCTGTGGCCCGAGCGCGCCGTGGTGGAGGTGGCGGACGATGGCGTGGGCCTGCCGCCCGAACTCAAGCTGGGCGAGGGGCGCGGCCTGGGCCTGCAGCTCCTGCCCCTGCTGGCCGACCAGTGCCGCGGCCGCCTGGAGCTGCTGCGCGGCGCGGCGGGCGGCACCCGCATGCTGTTGCACCTGGAGGACCTGGCCCATGCTTGACCTGTCCGACGAACGCCCGCTGCGCGTGCAGATCGTCGAGGACGAACGCATCGTGGCCCTGGACCTGCGCAGCGGCCTGGAGCAGCTGGGCTTCCAGGTCGTGGGCATCGCGGCCAATGAGCCCGACGCGCTGCGACTGGCCGAGAGCGCCACGCCCGATCTGGTGCTGATGGACATCCATCTGGACGCCGGTAGCGACGGCATCAGTGCCGCCCGCCTGATCCGCGAGCGCCTGGCGGTGCCGGTGATCTTCCTGACCGCCTATGGCGAGCCCGAGGTGCTGCGCCGCGCCGCCGAAGCCGCGCCCTACGGTTATCTGCTCAAGCCCTTCGAGCTGCGCGAGCTCAATGCCACGGTGCGCATGGCCGTGGCGCGGCGTCAGGAGGAGCTGCGCACCGAAAGCGCCGAGCGCCGCCTGCGTCTGGCCCTGGAGGCGGCTCGCCTGGCGGTGCTGGAGATGGATGGCCAGGGCGGCGGCCTGCGCTGGAGCGGCCATGGCATGGGCAGCGAGCTGTCCACGCTGGCCGATGCCCTGAGTCTGGAGGATCTGGGCCGCCACCTGGAGCCCGATGCCGCCCATGCCCTGGGCGCCCTGATCGATCAGGGCCGGCCCCTGGACCTCACCTGCCGCTGGCAGGGCCTGGGCGGTGCGCCGCGCTGGCTGGAGATTCACGCCCGCCGCTTCGAGCGCGAGGGCCTGGTGATGGGCATGGTGCGCGATGTGACCGAGCGCATCGAGAGCGAGGCCCGCCTGCGCCAGGCCCTGGTGGTCTTCGATGCCACCGACGAGGCCATCCTCTTTCTCGATGCCGAACAGCGGGTGCTCAGCGCCAACCCCGCCTTCACCCAGATGACGGGCTGGGCCGAGGGCGAGGTCTGCGGCCGGCGTCCGCAGAGCTTTCTCTATGCCCGGCGCCAGGCCGACCGCCAGGAACGCCCCCTGCAGGACGGCCGGCGCCAGGACGAGGTGACCTGCCGCCGCCGCGACGGCAGCACCTTCCCGGCCCTGGAGCATCTGTGCGCCGTCCCCGATGCCCAGGGACGCATCAGCCACCATGTCCTGAGCTTCTCGGACATCAGCGCCATTCGCGATGTGCAGCACAAGCTCCAGCACCTGGCCCTGCACGATGTACTCACCGGCCTGGGCAACCGCCTGTGCCTGCAGGAGACCTTGCACGCCTGCGCGCGCGCCGAGCGCCTGGGCCTGATGTTCATCGACCTGGACGGCTTCAAGACCATCAACGACACCCTGGGTCATGACCGCGGCGACGAACTGCTCAAGGTGCTGGCGCGGCGCCTGCGCACCCAGCTGCGCGGCGAGGATCTGGCGGTGCGCCTGGGCGGGGACGAGTTCGTGGTGCTGCTGCGCGAACCCGGTCGGGTGGAGGACGCCCAGCGCGTGGCCGACAAGCTGCTCGCCGCCCTGGCCGCGCCGGTGCAGCTGGCCGGCCAGCAGGTGATGGTGACGGCCAGCCTCGGCCTAGCCCTCTACCCCGAGCAGGTGGCCGAGCCCGAGCTGCTGCTCAAGGCGGCCGATGCGGCCATGTATGTGGCCAAGGCGCGCGGGCGCAATCGCTGGGCGGTCTACGCCCCGGTGCTGGCCGAGGCCGCCAGCGAGCAGCTGCGCATCGAGCAGGCCCTGCGCCAGGCCCTGCGCCGCAAGCAGCTGAGCCTGGCCTGGCAGCCCGTGGTGGACTTGGAGACCGGCGCCCTGCGCGGCGCCGAGGCCTTGCTGCGCTGGCAGCATCCGCAGCTGGGCGCGGTATCGCCGGCCCGCTTCATCCCGGTGGCCGAGGCTCTGGGGCTCATCGTGCCCATGGGCGCCTGGGTGCTGGACCAGGCCTGCGCCCAGGCCGCGCTCTGGGTCCAGCGCCAGCCGGACTTCCGGGTGGCGGTGAACGTCTCGGTGCGCCAGTTCGAGCAGGACGATGTGGCGGGGCGGGTGCGCACCGCCCTGGCTCGCCATGGCCTGCCGCCCGGCTGTCTGGAGGTGGAGGTGACCGAGAGCCTGTTCGGCCAGGCCGTGGCCCTGCGCTCCATGCTGGAGGAGCTGCGAGCCCTGGGGGTGCGCATCGCCCTCGACGATTTCGGCACCGGCTACTCCTCCCTGGGCCAGCTGCGCAGCCTGCCCCTGGACCGGCTCAAGATCGACCGCAGCTTCGTGGCCGATCTGGAAGGTGGGGGCGGGGGCCAGGCCATTGCCCAGACCATCGTCACCCTGGCCCAGAGCCTGGGCCTGGCCGTGACGGCCGAGGGGGGGGAGACCGAGGCCCAGCGCCGCATCCTGCTGGATCTGGGCGCGCGTGATGCCCAGGGCTGGCTCTTCCATGCGGCGCTCAGCGCAACCGCCCTGGAGGGCCTGCTGCCGGACGGGCGGCACTGAGCCGTTTTTCAACGCCGCGGAGGGCGCGGAATGTTATGGTTGCGCGCTTTACAAACAGAAAAGCGTCGACCGGGTTCGATCATGGGGTTCAGGGCATGAGCGCGCAAGGGATCATGGGCATGGGGCTGGGTGCATCCGCCACGGGGCGGGCGCGCGCATGAGCGCGTCGGAACGCCGCCCCGAGCAGAACGAGGTCGACACCGCCCTGCTCCAGCTGCTGGCCAAGCAGGGCCGGCGCGTGCCCTATCCGGTGGGCCTGACGGCCGTGGTCATCGCCCTGATGGCCGGCGACCGGGTCTCGCCCTGGATCAGTGGCGGCTGGGTGGCCCTGGTCTTTGCGGTGCTGGCCCTGCGCTGGTGGATGCTGGGGCGGCTGCCGCGCATGGAAGCCCTGCCTCTGCGTCGGCGTCTGCACTGGGCTGTGGCCCTGAGCGCCATCAACGGCGTGGTCTTCAGCCTGTCGCTCTTCTTCGCGCCCTATCTGACCGAGTATCAGCGCATGGTGCAGACCATTCTGCTGCTGGGCCTGGCGGCCGGCGCGGTGGCCACCACGGCGGGCAACGCCCCGGTCTTCCTGGCCTTTCTGATCCCGGTCTCCCTGGCCAACGGTCTGGCCTGGGTCAGCGGCACCGGCGGGCGCGCGGTGACCTGGATCGAGTGGGTGCTGGGCCTGCTGATCATGGGCTTTGCCTGGATCCTGTCCAGCCTCGCACGCGACACCTGGCGGGTGTTCGTGGAGTCGGTGAACATCCGCGCCCAGCAGCTCAAGAGCAACCAGCAGCTGCGCCTGGCCCTGAACCAGGCCGAGTCGGCCATCCGCGCCAAGACTCGCTTCTTTGCCTCGGCCAGCCACGATCTGCGCCAGCCCATGCACACCCTGTCCCTGCTAGGGGCGGCGCTGAATATGCGGCCGCTGGACGCGGCCAGCGCCGATATCGCGCGCAATATGAATATGGCGCTGCGCTCCCTGGCCTCGCAGATGGACGCGCTGCTGGACATCTCCAAGCTCGACGCCCAGGTGGTGCAGGTCAGCAACGAGACTTTCTCCCTGGCCAGCTGGCTCTCGCGCCTGCAGCAGGAGTTCCTGCCCGCCGCCCAGGGCAAGGGCCTGACCATCTACCTGGACTGCCCACCCCAGGCCTGGGTGGAAAGCGACCCGGTGCTGCTGGAGCGCGTGGTGCGCAATCTGATCGACAACGCGATCAAGTACACCCAGCAGGGCGCCATCTACATCAACGCCCAGCGCCAGGGTGAGCTCTGGCGGGTGCAGGTGCGCGACACCGGCATCGGCATCGCCGAGGACGAGAAGGCCCGCGTCTTCGAGGAGTTCTACCAGATCGGCAATCCCGAGCGCGACCGCGCCAAGGGCCTGGGTCTGGGCCTGTCCATCGTCAGCCGCCTGGTCGACCTGCTGGACCTGCATCTGGAGATGGAGTCCGAGTTCGGCGTGGGCTCCTGCTTCAGCCTGAGCATCACGGCGGCCGAGTCCCGCCAGCCCGTGCAGGCCCTGGGCAGCGAGGAGGGCGCGCAGCTGCTGAGCGCGCTGCGCGTGCTGGTGATCGACGACGAGGACCAGGTGCGCAGTGCCATGCAGACCCTGCTGGGCGCCTATGGCTGCGAGGTGGAACTGGCCGGCAGCACCCGCGAGGCCATGGTCAAGGGCCTTACCCGGGTGCCGGACATCGTGCTCTGCGATCTGCGTCTGCGCGGCGCGGACGACGGCCTGGCCGCGGTGCGCTCGCTGCGCTCCGCCCACCCCAAGCTGCCCGCGGTGCTGATCAGTGGCGACACGGCGCCCGAGCGCCTGCGCGAGGCCCATGAGGCCGGCCTGACCCTGCTGCACAAGCCGGTCTCGGCAGAACAACTGGTGGCGGCCATGCAGGCCGCCATCGCCGAAAGAGGGAGCGTCAAACATGTCATTCGGGGAGAAGCCGGCGCCATCGGCTGAACAAGCCTCATCGGCAGCACCGGAACTGGCCCTGCGCTGGCTGTCTGAACCCCTGGAGGCCTTGCTGGCCGCGGGCGATACCGAGTTCGACATCCTGATCGTGGGCAGCGGCTACGGCGGTGCCGCGGCGGCGGAGCATTTCTCGCGCTGCCGCGGTCCTGAGGGCCAGGTCTTGCGCATCGCGGTGCTGGAGCGCGGCCGCGAATACCTGCCCGGCGCTTTCCCCGAGCGCATGGCCGATCTGCCCGGCCATGTGCGCTTTGCCGCGGCGGGCAGCGCCAGCGTGAGCGGCTACCGCGAGTCGCTGTTCGACTTCCGCGTGGGGCCGGATATGTGCGTGGCCCTGGCCAGCGGCCTGGGCGGTGGCTCCCTGATCAATGCCGGCGTGATGGAGCCGGCCCGGCCCGAGGTCTTTGCCGGCGGCGCCTGGCCCGAGGGCCTGCGCCGCGACCCCGGCCAGATGGCCGGATGGTACGAGCGCGCCGGCCGTGCCCTGGGCAGCCTGGATGCCCAGGGCGCGCCCAACACCATCGAGCGCCTGGACACTTACACGCCGCGCCGCGCCCGTTTCTTGCGCGAGTTGGACCCGCAGCGCGCCCGCAGCGTGCCCATCACCGTGGCCCTGGAAGCGCAGCCGCGCAGCCCGGCGGGCCTGGATCTCTCGCGCTGCATCGCCTGCGGCGACTGCGCCACCGGCTGCAACCATGGGGCCAAGCAGTCCCTGGACACCAATCTGCTGCTGCAGGCCCACCAGCGCGGCGTGCGCCTGGTGACGGGGGCCACGGCCCTGCGCCTGGAGCAGCGTGCCCAGGAGGGCGAGGGCTGGGACCTGCTGCTGCGCTACACCGACGAGCTGCTGCACGAGCGCGAGCCCCACAAGCCCCTGCGCCTGCGCGCCCGCCAGGTGCTGCTGGCGGCCGGCAGCCTGGGCAGCACCGAGATCCTGCTGCGCTCGCGCGCGGGCGGCCTGCCCCTGTCCGACCGCCTGGGTCATCAGTTCAGCGGCAATGGCGATGTGATCGCCCTGGGCCTGGACGCGCCCCAGGCCCTGAACGCCCTGGCCGACGAGGCCCTGGCCCCGGCGGCCCGCCAGGTGGGCCCCACCATCACCGCCATGCTGGATGCGCGGGAGGCCGGCGGCTTTGTGGTGCAGGACCTGGGCATTCCCGCCGGCCTGCGCTGGAGCCTGGAGGAGAGCTTTGCCCTGGCCGAGTCCCTGGACGCCCTGGCCCGGCCGGATCGCAGCGAACATCTCGGCGGCGAGGACTTCGAGGACCCGCTGAGCGTGCGCCCCGCGCGCGGCGCCCATCTGCTGCCGGTGGCCATCATGGGCCGTGATGCGGCCCAGGGCCGCCTCTTGATGCCGGCGCTGGACGATGAGGACGAGGCCGACGCGCAGGAGCCCGGCTGCCTGGCCGTGGACTGGCCCGCCGCCCGCCAGGACCCCGAGGTGCAGCGCCGCCACGACTGGCTGGCCCAGCGCCTGCAGGGGCAGGGCGCGCGCCTGCTGGCCAATCCCCTGTGGCGCCTGCTGCCGGCCGAGATGGAGTTCCTGCTGGGCGACCAGCGCGGCCCCATGATCACCGTCCACCCCCTGGGCGGCTGCGCCATGGCCGACGATGCGGCGCGCGGCGTGGTCAATGAATGGGGGCAGGTCTTCAGCGGTCGTGCGGGCGATCAGGTCCACCCCGGCCTGGCGGTGCTGGACGGCGCCATCCTGCCCACGGCCCTGGGAATCAACCCGGCGCTCACCATCACGGCCCTGGCCCTGCGTGCCCTGGACGGCCTGCAGCGCCACTGGGGCCTGCGCGACGCGCCGGACGCGACCCTGCCCGCGCCGGGCCCGCGCCCGGTCTACCGGCGGGTGGACCCCCAGCGCGTGGAGCCGCAGCAGCCCACCGTGGTGGAAGTTCGCGAGCGCCTGGGCGGCTTTGTGCGCCTGGCCGGCGCGCCGCGCTATCTGGAGCTGAGCTTTGTCTACCAGCCCAAGCCCCTGCGCGATCTGCTGCTGGCCGGGCCGCAGCGCCATCTGCTGGGCGGGCCCGAGTGCCGGCTGCGCCTCTTCGAGGCCCAGCCCGATCCCGATGCCGCCGGCCGCTGGATGGTGGTCAAGGCCGGCAGCGCGCGCGGCCAGGGCAAGCTCTGGATGCATGCCGAGCGCGCCGATGCCGATGCGCTCTGGGTGGCGCCGCTGAGCCAGGCACGGCTGGCCGTCTTCCACCGCGCGCCCAGCAGCCATGGTCAGCGACAGCGCCGCGCGCTCTGGGCCTGGTTTCGCAACCGCGGCTGGCGCGACAGCTGGCAGGCCGCCATCGCCCATCTCCATGGCAACGAGGCGCCCAAGCCCGGCGCGCCCTCGGCCTGGCAGACCGTGCTCTCGCGTGCCCGCAATGCCCTGGCCCTGGCCAGCCATGGCGGCCAGATCCGGCTGATGGAATACGAGATGCGCGTGGGCGCGGGCCAGGGCCCGGGCGCCTGTGGTGCGCGGCTGGATGGCTTGCAGCTCAAGGGCTTCAAGCGCATCAGCTACACGCGGCGCGGCAATCCCTGGAAGCAGCTCAGCCGCATCCGCCTGGAGGAGGGGCCCTTTGAGCCACTGGAAGGCGTGAAGGGGGGCGAGGGTCCCGAGCTGGAACTGGATCTCTTCGATCTGGAGCGCCAGCGCCAGCCCCTGCTGCGCATCACGCAGGCCCAGGACCTGCCCAGCGCCATTCGCGATATCGGCTCCCTGCTGGCCTATCTGCTGCGCCTGATGATCCAGGTCCATGTCTGGACCTTCCGCAAGCCCGATGCCGCGCCGCCGCGCGAGATCAAGCGCCTGCCCGAGGCCGTGCCCGGTCTGCCCGAGCCCGAGATCAGCGAGATCGCCACCGGCCGCTGGGGCGAGGCCGGCGCCTCGCGCGAGCCCGTGGACCGCCAGCCGCGCGAGGACGACGACAGGCCGGTGATGATCCGCCTCACGCGCTACCGCGCCCGCGCGGGTGCCCATGGCCAGCCCCTGCTGATGATCCATGGCTACAGCGCCAGCGGCACCACCTTTGCCCACCACTCGGTGCAGCCCGGCCCGGCCAAGCTGCTCTGGGACGCGGGCTTCGACATCTGGGTGCTGGACATGCGCACCAGCGCCGGCCTGCCCACCGCGCGCCTGCCCTGGACCTTCGAGGAGTGCGCGCTCAACGACATCCCGGTGGCCGTGGACCAGGTGCTGCGCGCCACCGGCCGCGCGAATCTGGATGTGCTGGCCCACTGCATGGGCTCGGCGATGCTGCATATGGCCCTGCTGCAGCCCCAGGCCCAGCGCTGCGAGCATTTCTTCCCGCTGCGTGAGCAGTTGATGAAGCAGCGGCGCATCCGGCGCCTGGTGATCTCCCAGGTCACGCCGTTGATGATCTACTCGCCCACCAACACCTTGCGGGCCTATCTGATGCAGTGGCTGCGGCCCTATCTGCCGCTGGAGGACTACAGCTTCCGCCCCGGCGGCGCGCAGAGTGCGCCCCTGGGCCTGCTGGACCAGCTGATCGACCGCCTGCTGGCCAGCCTGCCCTATCCGGACGAGGAGTTCGACATCGAGAACCCGCCCTTTCCCAGCATCCGCAAGACGCCCTGGACCGCCACCCGCCACCGCATGGACCTGCTCTATGGCCGCGACTTCGCGATCAAGAATGTGTCCCCGCCGGTGTTCGACTTCATCGACGACCATTTCGGGCCGCTCAATATGGACACCGTGGCCCAGGCCATCCACTTCGCGCGCCAGCACGAGATCAGCGACTGGCGCGGCGCCAGCCTCTATCTGGACGATATGGCCAAGAGCCTGGCCCAGCTCCAGGCCTTCCCGGTGCTCTCGGTGCATGGTCAGGACAACGGCCTGTGCCAATCCGAGAGCGGGGAACTCACGCGCGACCTCTACGAGCGCGTGGCCCCGGGCCGCTACCGCCACAAGATCGTGCACGGCCATGGTCACCAGGACTGCCTGATCGGTCGCGACATCCAGGAGGTGGTGTTCAAGGACGTGATCGCCTTCCTGCTGGAGGAGCAGCCATGAAGCGCTTGCTGGCCGAGCTCTGCAGCGTCTTCCCGCCCCTGCACCGGGTGGAGCGCGCGCGCGCCCTGTCGCCGGAGGGCGTGGACGAGGTGCGTGTGCTCACCGCCCTGCGCCCCGAGCGCGGCTGGCCGCGCCACTGGGCCTGGCTGCCGGTGCGCATGGCCGAGGACGCGCAGGGCGGTGCCATCACCCCGCTGCGCGCCGATCTGCCCCTGAGCCAGCAGCTCCATCTGCAGCCTTTTGAGCATGCCGATGTGAGCCGCCTGCCCGGCGATGCGCTGCGCGGCGCGCTGCCGGCGGCCTGGTTTCCGCCGCCGCAGGACCCCGCCAGCGGCCAGGCCTGTGGCCTGCTCTGCCTCTTTGTCTATGCCGATCTGGCCCAGCAGCAGCGCGAGGGCCAGGCCGGCGAGACCACGCTGGACGCCGCCCTGGCTACCGCCCTGGCCCAGGACCCGGTGCAGCTGCGCCATGCCTTCACGCCCCTGCCGCCCGAGGACGAGACCGCGGCCCGCCCCGGCGAGGGCCTGGGTTTTGTGCTGGCCGCCTGCCAGTACCCGCCGCAGATGCTGGACGTGAGTCCCGGCGCCGAGCGTGACCCCGCGCGAGCCGGCCCGGGCCAGGCCGCGCTGGCGCGCCTGCTGGCCTTCACCCGCGCCAGCGCGGCGGGGCGCCAGACCTCCTTGCTGCTGCTGGCCGGCGACCAGATCTATGCCGATGCCACCGGCGGCCTGGCCGATGGCCGCAACAGTGTGGACCGGTATGCGCGGCCTTACCAGCAGTTCAAGGCCGGCCTGCCGCGCCATCTGCCGCCCAGCCTGGCGCGCATCGTGCACGCGCCGGACGACCACGAGATCGTGGACAACTGGGAGCCGGTGGCCGACCCGGACGCACCCGGCGGCCAGCGCCGCGGCCCCCTGGCCGATGCGGCCCTGGCCGCGGCCTGGGCGGCGCGCTGGGAGGCGGGCGAGCGCGAGGGCGTGCTGGAGCATTTCTGGCACCGCTTCGACTGGCGCGGCGCGGCCTTCTTCGTGGCCGACGCCCGCACGGAGCGCGAGCCGCGCCATGTGGCGCGCCTGGATCAGGCCCAGATGCTGTCCGCCCGCCAGCGCCAGGCCTTCGAGGCCTGGCTGCAGGCCCGCGCCGGCCGGCCCCGCTTTGTGCTCAGTGGCTCTCTGCCGCTGCCGCGGCGCCGCGCCACCCGGGCCCATGCCGCCAGCGCCCTGCGCTCCGATGCGTGGGACGGCTATCCCGCCAGCCTGCACTGGCTGCTGGGCACGCTGTGGACGCAGCGGGCCCAGGACGTGGTGCTGCTGTCCGGTGACGAGCATCGCTCCGGCTATGTGCGCGCCGAGATCGCGCCGGTGGATGGCAGCGGGCCCGCGGTGCGGCTCGTCAGCATCCACAGCTCGGCCCTGTACGCACCCTGGCCCTTTGCCGTGACCCGCGCCGAAGACTTTGCGGCGCCCGAATGCTTCGAGTTCCAGACGCCCGGGGGCCAGGTCTTGCGCTGCACCGTGAGCGCCTGGCATGACGCGCCGGGCGACGGCTTTGCCCATTTGAGCCTGGACCCGGCCGGCACACGCCTGCGCCTGTGGTTCGACCGCGCCGAGCGTCCCCTGCACCAGGCCCTGGCCAGTGCCGACGAGGCGCAGTGGCCGGCACCCGATGGCGAGTTCCCGCTTGGCGGCGGGCAGGGCTGAGCCGCCATGGCCCTGCGCCGCCGCCGCCGCGCCCTCCTGATCATCCTGGCCCTGCTGGGTCTGGGCCTGCTGGCCGTGCTGGCCGGCACGGCCTGGCTGGGCGAGCGCCTGAGCCGGCCCATGCCGGCCCGGGTGGGGCCACCGCCCGCCGGCCTGGGGGCCGAGAGCCTGAACCTGCCTGGCTTCCCGTCCGATCGGCCGGTGGCGGCTTGGTTCGTGCCGGGCCGGCCGGGGGCGGGCGCGGTGCTGCTCTTGCACGGCCTGCATGGCGACCGGCGCCAGATGCTGGGCCGCGCGACCTTTTTGCAGCGGCGCGGCCATGCCCTGCTGCTGATCGATCTGCCCGGTCATGGCGAGAGCCCGGCCGACCGGGTGCGCTTTGGCGCGGGCGAGGCCGGCGCGGTGCGCGCGGCCCTGGCTTATCTGCATCAGCGCCTGCCGCAGGAGCGCGTGGGCGTGATCGGCGTGTCCCTGGGCGCTGCGGCCCTGGTGCTGGCCCGGCCCGAGCCGGCGCCGGCCGCGGTGGTGCTGGAATCGATGTACCCCGGCATCGAAGACGCGCTGGAGAACCGCCTGCGCCTGCATCTGGGCGACTGGGCCCCGCCCCTGGCACCCCTGCTGCTGTGGCAGCTGCCCTGGCAGCTGGGCCTCAGTGCCGCGCAGCTGCAGCCCATCCAGTCCCTGCCGCAGTGGCGCACGCCCCTGCTGCTGGCCGCGGGTGGCCGCGATCGCCACACCACCTTGCCCGAGACCGCGCAGCTGTTTGCCGCGGCGCCGGGGCCTGGCAAATCCCTGTGGGTGCTGGCCGATGCCGCCCATGTGGACCTGCATGCCCACAGCCCCTCCGCCTACGAGCAGCGCGTGGGCAGCTTTCTGGCCGAGCATCTGCAGCCGCAGGCCGGTCGCTGACCATCATCCCGAGGAGGAACCCACCATGTCGACCCTGACCCCGCGCCGTCGCTCCCTGCTGGCCGCCGCCCTGCTGGCCTGCGCGCCCTGGCTGGCCCAGGCCGCGCCCGGCCCCTATGACGAGGCCGCCGATGCCCGCGCCGAACTGCAGGCCGCCCTGGCCCAGCGCCAGGATGCGCGGCCCCTGCTGCTGGTCTTCGGCGCCAACTGGTGTGGCGACTGCAAGGTGCTGGACATGGCTTTCAAGCAGGGCGCGGCCGCGCCCCTGATCGCCAAGGAGTTCCGCGTGCTCAAGGTGGACGTGGGCCGCTTCACCAAGCACCTGGACCTGGCCGAGCAGTACGGCGTGAACCTCAAGAAGGGCATTCCCGCCGTGGCCGTGCTCTCGCCCCAGGGCCAGCCGGTCTATGTGACCCGCGCCGGCGAGTTGGCCGATGCCCGCCATATGGGCGATCAGGCCATCTACGACTTCTTCGCGAAGGTGGTGGCCGGCGGCGGGCGCTGAGCCGCGCTTGCGGGGGTCGCCGGGCTCAGCCCAGCGCCTGCCGCAGCGCCTGCACCCAGGCCTGCGGATCGCCGTAGTAGCGCGAGTGGTCCAGGCGCAGCAGGTGGCCGTCGGGCGCTTGCAGCAGCAGGCTGGGAAAGCCCTGCACACCGCCTGCCTGCATCAGGACGCGGCTCTCGCGCAGATGGGCCTGGGTGGCCGCGCCGCTCAGGCGCTCGTAGGCGGCTTCGAAGGCCGCGCCGTCCAGCCCCTGCTCGCGGGCCAGGCCCAGCAGCACGGCCGGCTCGGCAATGCGCTGGCCTTCCACGTAATGGGCGCGCTGCACTCGTTCCAATAGGGCCAGGCCGGCGTGGGCGCCGCCCAGCTCCTTGGCCGCCAGCACCGCGGTGATGGGGGGCTCGGAGTCGAGCACTGCATCGGGTTCGCGGAGCAGGCCGTCGGTGTAGCCGCTGCCGAAGGGCTGGCCGCTCAGGGCCTGGATGCGGCGGTCATGCGGCTGCACATAGGCCCGCAGCTCGGGCGTGATGGGTCGGCGGGCGGCGCCGGCGAAGAGGCCGCCGCCGTGCAGCACCAGACTCAGCCCCGGCAGCTGGGCCGCCGTGGCCTGCAGCAGCGGGGCCGCACCCCAGCACCAGCCACACAGCGGATCGAAGACATAGTGCAGGACGGGCACGCGGCTCGTCTCGGGGGCGCTCGTGCTTACCACTTCATCTCACCCTTGTTGACCTTGGCACCGATGTCCAGGGCGATGCTCAGGCCGGCTTGCGGGTAGGCGGCCTTCATGGTCTCGATCAGGGCGGCGGCATTGGCGGCGCGGGGCAGCTCGGTCTCGAAGCGCTGCAGATAGTCGCGGGTGTAGCGCAGCACCGAGGCGTCCTGCACCGTGCCGGGCAGCATATGACCGGGCACGACCACGGCGGGCTGGAGGGCCAGCTGCTCGTCGATCTTGGCCACCCAGGCGGCGCGCTCGGCCACGGTCTGGGTGTCGGCGGTCCAGGCGTGCAGGCCGCCGAAGCTGTTCACGCCGCCGACCACGGCCTTGATCGAGGGAATCCAGACATAGCTGCGGTGGGCCAGGCTGTCATTCAGGCCGCGGATCTCCAGGGTCTGGCCTTCCAGCGTCAGGGTGTTGCCTTCCAGCACCTGGGGCAGCAGGGGCTGGCGCGGCGCATTGGCGCCCAGACGCGGGCCCCAGACCTTGAGCTTGGTGGGCAGGGAGGCTTCGATCTTCTTGAAGGTGGGCGCGGCGGTGACGATGCGGGCGGCCGGGAACTCCTGCTTCAGCACTTCCAGGCCAAAGTAGTAGTCGGGATCGGCGGCCGAGACATAGATGGTGGACAGGGTCTTGCCGCTGTCCAGCACGGCGGCGGCGATGCGCAGGGCGTCGGCGCGGGTGAAGCCGGCGTCCAGCAGCAGGGCTTCCTTGCTGCCCATGACCAGCACCGAGTTCACATGGAAGCTGGCCGGGCCGTGATTGATGACCTTGAGCTCCAGCGGGGCGCTGGCCGCGGCGGCCGGGGCTGCGGCGGTCTGGGCCTGGCCGGCGCCGATCAGGCCCAGGCCCAGGGCGGACACGAGGCCCAGGCGGCGCATCAGGCGGGAGAGGGTGTTGCTGTGGTTCATACGAGGTCCTTGGCGTTGGGGTGTTGCGATGGACTGAACTTTATTTGCTCGGATTTAGCAGATAAACAGCGTAGAGAGCGCATGTTTGTTGCATGATCAGAGCATATGGACACCTTGCAAGCCATGCGCGTCTTTGTGGAGGTGGTGGAGCGCGGCAGCCTCAGCGCTGCGGCCGCCAGCCTGGACATCTCGCGCGCCATGGCCACCCGCCAGCTGGAGGGCCTGGAGCGCTGGCTGGGCACGCGGCTGCTGCAGCGCAGCACCCGGCGCCTGAGCCTGACCGATGCCGGCCTGGAAGCCCTGCCGCGCTGCCGCCAGCTGGTGGAGCTGGCCGAGGACGCCCGCCAGGCGGCTGGCGCGCGCCAGCAGCAGGTGCGCGGGCGGCTGCGCATCAGCGCCTCCATGTCCTTTGCCCAGCAGCATCTGGCCACGGCGGCGGCCGATTTCCTGACGGCCCACCCCCAGACCCAGATCGAGCTGCTGGCCTCGGAGCATCCGGTCAATCTGGTGGAGGACCGCATCGACCTGGCCCTGCGCATCAGCAATGAGCTGGACCCGGCCCTGATCGCGCGCCGCCTGAGCGTGTGCCGCTCGGCGCTGTGCGCCGCCCCGGCCTATCTGGCCGGCCGGCCCGCGCCCGAGCGTCCCGAGCAGCTGGCCGAGCATGTCTGCCTGGGCCATGCCCGTTTCGGCAGCGAGGAGTGGCGGCTGCGTCGCGCGGGCCAGGAGCAGCGCGTGCCCCTGGCCGGGCCGCCGCGCCTGCGTTCCAACGAGGCCACGGTGCTGCTGCAGGGCGCGCTGGCCGGCGCCGGCATCGCCCTGCTGCCCACCTATCTGGCCGGGCCGGCGCTGGCCGCCGGCCAGCTGCAGCGCCTGCTGCCGGGCTGGGAGCCCGAGGAGCTGGGCATCCACGCCGTCTACACCAGCCGGCGCCACCAGCCCCTGCTGCTGCGCCGCTTCGTGGACTTCCTGGCCGAGCGCTTCGACCCCGAGCTGCCCTACTGGGACCGTGCCTGATCGGCGTCGGCGAGCGGCCCGCGGTACTGCATGCCCGGCGCGCCGTCCGGGCGTGGCACAAAGCCCAGGCCGCGGTAGAAGCCGCTCTTGCCCGCGGCGGCAAAGAGCTGGATATCGCTCAGGCCCGCCGCCCGGCAGCGGGCCAGCAGGCGCTGCAGCAGGCCGCGGCCAATGCCCCGGCCCTGGGCCTCCGGCAGCACGATCATCTCGTTGATATAGGCGTGCAGGCAGCCGTCCGAGATGATGCGCGCCATGCCCAGCAGGCGCTCACCCTCCCAGGCCGTGCACACGGCCCAGCTGCCCGCCAGGGCACGCTCGAAGTCCTGCAGCGGGCGCTGACCCCAGCCGGTGCTGTCGTGCAGGTGCTTGAACTCGGCGGCTGAGGGCGGCTCGTCGCGGTAGTCGATGGGCATGGCGTCTTTCAGGCGGCCGGGGCGGCGGAGGCCAGCCAGCGCGCCATCTCCTGCGGCGGCAGGGGGCGGGCGAAGAGATAGCCCTGGGCGACCGGATAGCCCTGCTCACGCAGCAGCTGGTTCTGCTGTTCGCTTTCCACACCCTCGGCCACCACGGTGAGCTGCAGGCTCTGGCCTATGCCCAGGATGGCGCGGCTGAGCGCGCGGGCGGCCTCGTCATGCTCCAGGTCGGCCACGAAGCTGCGATCCAGCTTGAGCTCGCTGACCGGCAGACGGCGCAGATAGCTGAGGCTGGAGTAGCCGGTGCCGAAGTCATCCATCGAGAGGCGCACGCCCTGGGCATGCACCTCGGCCAGGGTCTTGAGCGTGCTGGGGTTGGTGTCCACCAGCACGCTCTCGGTGATCTCCAGGGTCAGGTCTTGCGGCTTCAGGGCGTGGCGCTCCAGCGCATCGGCGATCAGGCTGGGCAGCTCCAGATTGTGGAAGCTGGTGGGCGAAAGGTTCACGGCCACGGCCGGCACCGCCAGACCCTGGGCGCGCCACTCGGCCAGCTGGCGGCAGGCCTCGCGCAGGGCCCAGCGGCCCAGCTCGGCGATCAGGCCGCATTCCTCGGCCAGGGGGATGAAGCGGGCCGGCGAGATGGGGCCGAGTTCCGGATGGGTCCAGCGCGCCAGGGCCTCCACGCCGTGCAGCCGGCCGCTGGCCAGCTCGATCTGCGGCTGGTAGTGCAGCTGCAGCTGGCCCTGGCGCAGGGCCTCGCGCAGCGCGGTCTCCAGGGCCAGGCGCTCCTGGGCCAGGCGGTTCATCTCGGCGCTGAAGAAGCGGAAGCTCCCGCGCGCTCCGCTCTTGGCCTGGTACATGGCCATGTCCGCGCGGTGCAGCAGGGTCTCCATCTCGCGGCCGTCGGCCGGGAACATGGCGATGCCCACGCTGGCCGAGATGGCGAGCCGGGTGTCGGCAATCTCCATGGGCTGGGCCAGCAGAGCCTGCAGGCGCTCCACGGTGTCGGCCGCCTGGTCGGCATCGCACTGGGGCAGTACCACGACGAACTCGTCGCCCGAGAGCCGGCCGGCGATGTCGGAGCTGCGCAGCTCGCGCTGCAGGCGGCTGGCCACCTGGCGCAGCAGCTCGTCGCCGGCGGGATGGCCCAGGGAATCGTTGATCTGCTTGAAGCGGTCGAGGTCCAGGAAGAGCACGGCCAGCGGCTCCGCATTGCGCGTGGCCGAGGCGATGGCCTGATCGGCCCGCGCCTGCAGCAGGCTGCGGTTGGGCAGGCCGGTGAGCCCGTCATAGAAGGCCAGCTTGCGGATGCGCTGGCGCGCATGCTCGCGCTCCAGGGCCAGGGTGCACAGATGCGTGCAGGCTTCCACCAGCTGCTGGTGGAAGCGCTGGGCCTCGCTGTCCTGAACGCGTGAGCGGTAGTAGAAGGCGAAGGTGCCGATGACGCGGCCTTCGCTGTTGCAGAAGGGGGTGGACCAGCAGGCCCGCAGGCCCAGGGGCAGGGCCAGCGCGCGGTAATCGGCCCACAGCGGATCGCTGGCGATATCGTCCACCTGCACCGGCGCGCGGCGCCAGGCGGCCGTGCCGCAGGATCCCACGCTGGGGCCTATGGGCAGGCCGTCCAGCTGTGCCGAGTACTCGGGCGGCAGGCTGGGCCCGGCCAAGGGGTGAAGCAGGCCCTGCTCATCCACCTCCAGGATGGAGGCCTGCACATCGGGGGCGATGCGTTCCACCTCGCGGCAGACCATGTCCAGCACCTCGGCCAGGGGGCGCTCGCGGGCCATGGCCTCCAGCACCTGGTGCTGCAGGGCCTCGTGCATCTTGGCGCGGGTGATGTCGGTGAGGATGGTGACGGTGTAGCGCCACTGGCCATCCGGCCCCATCACCGGATTGCTGATGACCTTGGCCCAGTAGCGCTGGCCCTGCTGGCCGCTGACGATCTCCTCGCGGCCCACGGCGCAGCCGGCGCGCAGCGCCGCCCGGTACTCGTCCACGAACTGCTGGGAGAGCTGGGGCGCCAGCAGGGCGATCGGCGCCTGGCCGATGGCCTGCTCGGGCGTCCAGCCGAACATGCGGCTGAAGCCGGCATTGACATAGACGATGCGCGACTCGGCGTCGCTGATCAGGACGGCGCTGTCGCTGGCATCGGCCACCAGGGACAGGCGCAGCAGATGCTCCTGCTGGGCGCGCTCATGCTGCAGGCGCTCGCTCACATCGCTGGCCACCTTGAGCACCTGGATCACGCGGCCCTGCGCGTCGCGCACGGGGGTGTAGCTGGCTTCCAGCCAGCAGCGGCTGCCGTCGCGGCGCACGCGCTCCTCCAGGCCGCTGTGCGTGCCGCCTTCGCTGAGCCCGCGCCAGAAGGCCCGGTAGTCGGGCGATTCGGCGCGGCCGGGCGGGCAGAAGTCGCTGTGCAGGCGGCCCAGTGCTTCCTCGCGGCTGTAGCCCAGCAGGGCCAGGTAGCGCGCGTTGGCCTGGCGCAGCACGCCGTCGGGCCCGAACTCGGCCATGGCCATCACCTGGTCCAAAGCGGCCAGCTGCGCCAGCTGCAGCGCCTGTGCCTCGCTCTGTGTCTGCCTGCCTGGGGCCATCCGTGCTCACTCCCATGGGACCGCTGCGCCTGCGGCAGGGCCGACTTGATCTTCGTCAATGCCCGCAGGGGTGGCGCTGCGAGCCGCGCTGCCTGGGGTGTGTCGATGATAGTGGCGCGCAGGCCGTGGGCAGTCCACAAAGCACAACACGGCCCGCGGGCCGTGTTGCTGGAGGGGCGGTGTGCGCCGTTTCAGGGCTGCTTGAAGTCGCCTGCGAAGATGAGCTGGAAGTCCTCCAGCTTCAGGTACTTGCGCAGCGCGGCATTGACCTGCTCGGGCGTGAGCCGGCTCAGCGCCTCATCCACCTGCTGGCTGCGCGCCAGGGTGCGCTTGAGGAAGAGATTGGCTGCCAGGGTCTGGGCCAGGGCCGGGTCTTGCGCGCGCTGCAGGGCGCGGCTGCTCAGCAAGGCCTGCTTGCCGGCGGCCACCTCCTCGGCGCTGAAGCCGTCCTTGAGGGCGCGGGCCACTTCCTCGCGCAGGGCCGTCTCCACCTTGGTGCGGTTCTGCGGCGCGAAGATGGCGCCCAGGTTCCAGGGCGAGTTCTCGTCCAGGGTGCTCCATTGCACAAAGGACCAGACGCCGTAGGACAGGCCTTCCTTCTCGCGGATGCGCTTCCACAGGCGCGAGTCGCCGCCGTCGCCCAGCAGGTAGTTGGCCATCAGCAGGGCGGGGTAGTCGGCATGCTCATCGCTCAGGGCCAGGGGCATGCGAGCAGCCAGCACGGCGTTCTGCTTGTCGGGCGTGGCGATCAGCTGCAGCCGGCCGGGCACGGCCAGGCTGGGGCGGGGCACGCGGGCATAGGCGGCCGGTGCGCGCCAGTCGCCAAAGGCGGCCTCGGCCGCCTGCTTGAGCGCACCGGCCTCGAAGTCGCCCACCAGGCCCAGCTGGGCCTGGGCCGCGCCGTAGAAGCGCGCGTGGAAGGCGCGGATCTGCTCGATGCTGACGGCCTGGGTGTCGGCCGCGATCTCGTCAAAGGTCCGGGCATGGCGCACATCGCCGCGGGTGTAGGGGCCGTTGAAGGCCAGGGCGATGGCGTTGGCGGCCACGGCCTGGGGCTCGTGGCGCTGGGCCTGCAGGGCGGCCAGGGTCTGGGCGCGCACCTCGTCCAGGCCGTCGGGGGCCAGGCGCGGCTGGCGCAGCATCTCGCCGATCAGGGCCAGGGCCTCGGCCGCATGCTCGCGGCGCGTGGTCCAGGCCACGCTCACGCCCTCGCTGCCCGGCATGACCTGCAGCTCCACCTTGAGCGCGTCCAGGCGGTCGCGCAGCTGCTGGCGGTCCAGGCGCTGGGTGCCCTTGTCCAGCAGGGCGGCGGTGGCATCACCCACGGCGCGCAGGCCCTGCAGGGACTGGGCATCGCCCCAGCGCAGGCTCAGCATGCCCTGCACCGCATTGCCGCGGGTGGGCTTGGGCAGCAGGGCCAGCTGCATGCCATTGGCCAGGGTGGCGCGCTGGGTCTGGCGGTCGATGTTGGCGGGGCTGGCATCGAAGGCCGCGACCTGGGCCACGGCCGTGGCGGGCACGAACTGCTTCATCTCGGCCGCCACGTCCACCATGGCCGGCGCCGGCGCGCGCAGCGGCTTGTCGGTGGGGATGTAGTGGGCCAGGGTGCGGTTGCTGGGCAGCAGGCGCTCGCGGGCCACGCGCTGCACATCGTCCAGCTTGGCGTCGCGGATGCGGTCGCGCAGCAGGAAGAACAGGCGCCAGTCGCCCTGGCTCACGGTCTCGGACAGGGCGGTGCCCACCTGCTGCGGATCGGCGAACTGCTGCTCCCAACGGTTGAGCCAGCGGGTCTGGGCGCGCTTGAGCTCCTCGGCCGTGATGGACTGGGCCGTCAGGCCCTGCTCCACCACCTGCAGCAGCTGGCGGTTCATGGCCTCCAGATCGGCGCCCGGCGCGAGGTCGGCGCTGATCATGGCGAAGCCGGGGTCGTGCAGGGGCGCCGAGAAGGCGCTGACCGAGGCGGCCGTCTTGGCCTGCTCGACCAGGGCTTTGTGCAGGCGGCCGGCCGGCGGCTCGGTGAGGATGAGGCCCAGCAGCTCCACGGCCGCGTAGTCCGGGTGCGGGCCGGGTGGCACATGGTAGGCCAGGGTGGCGCTGGCCACGCCGCCGCTGCGGCGCACGGCGACGAAGCGCTCGCCATCCTGCACCGGGTCGATGGTGTAGAGCGTGGGCAGCTTGCGCGTGGGCTTCTTGAGCTTGCCGAAGCTCTGATGCACCCAGGCCAGCACCTTGGCGCTGTCGAACTTGCCCGAGACGATGAGGGTGGCGTTGTCCGGCTGGTAGTACTGGCGGTAGAAGCCTTGCAGGCGCGGGATGTCCACGTTCTCCACATCGGCGCGCGCGCCGATGGTGCTCTTGCCGTAGTTGTGCCACTGGTACATGGTGGCCAGCAGGCGCTCGAAGACGATGTTGCCGGGGTTGTTCTCCCCCATCTCCATCTCGTTGCGCACCACGGTCATCTCGGAATCGAGGTCCTTGCGGGCGATATAGCTGTTGACCATGGCATCGGCCTGCCAGCCCAGATACCACTGCAGGTTCGCGTCATTGGCGGCGAAGCTGGCGAAGTAGTTGGTGCGGTCCAGCCAGGTGCTGCCATTGGCCTGCAGGCCGCGCTTCTCGAACTCGGCCCAGACGTTCTTGTGCGTGGGCGTGCCCTTGAAGATCAGATGCTCCAGCAGATGGGCCATGCCGGTCTCGCCATAGTTCTCATGGCGCGAGCCGACCCGGTAGGTCACATTGACCGTGGTGCTGGGCTTGGAGCTGTCCGGCGCCAGCAGCACTTGCAGGCCGTTGGGCAGGCGGTACTCGGTGATGCCCTCGACGCTGGTCACGGGTTTGAGCGGGGCCTGGGCGTTGGCGGCCGTGGCCGCCATCAGGCCCAGACCCAGGCCCAGCGCCAGACGCTGCAGGGGGCGGGAAATGCTGGTTGTCAATCGCATGCGGATGGTGCTCCTGTGGGCATGGCAATGCATGGGGGCAGAGGGTAGCAGCTCAGGGCGGGGCCCCGTGCATGCGCAGGGCGCGCTCGCGCTCCTGGGCAATGTGCTGGGCAAAGTCCTCCGCGCTGCCGCCACCGGGCAGATTGCTGCTAGCCGCTAAACGCTCGGCCAGGGCGGGCTCGCGCAGCAGCGCGTTGAGCAGGGTGTTGAGCCGCTGCAGGCGCGGCGCGGGCAGGCCGCGCGGCGCGAAGAGGCCGAAGGTGGAATGCAGATTGGCGCTGGCAAAGCCCAGCTCGGCCAGCGTGGGCACCGCGGGCAGGGCGGCCAAGCGCTGCGGCGCCCCCACGGCCAGGGCGCGCAGCCGGCCCTGACGCAGGTACTGCAGGGTCTGGGGCGCCACATTGGAGCTCAGCACCTCGAACTGCCCGCCCAGCGCGTCATTGAGCTGCTGGCCACCGCCCTTGTAGGGCACATGGGTGATCTGCACGCCGGCGGCACGCGCCACCTCCTCCAGCACGCGGTGGCCCACGGTGGCCTGGCCCGAGCTGGCCCAGCGCAGGCTGCCCGGCGTGCTGCGCGCGCGGGCCAGCAGCTCGGGCAGCTCGGGGCTGGCGGGGCCGGCCAGCAGGAGCACGGGGGTGTGCATCACCGCCATCACGGGCTGGAAGTCGCGCGCCGCGTCATAAGCCGGCTTCATCAGCAGGGGCGCCAGCACCAGGGGACTGATGGCGCTGAAGCACAGGGTGTGGCCATCGGGCGCGGCGCGGGCCAGCGCCTCCATGGCGGCCACGCCGCCGGCTCCGGCGCGGTGCTCCACCAGCACCGGCACCTGGAGCCGGGCCGTGAGGCCCTGGGCCAGCAGGCGGGCGGTCTCGTCGCTCACGCCGCCGGGCGGGTAGGCCACGATCAGGCGCAGCGGCCGCTCGGGCCAGGCGCGGGCCAGACCGGGCAGCAGCAGCGCCGCGCCGCCGGCCGTCAGGCGCTGGAGCGATTCACGCCGGCTGACCATGACGGGCCGCGATCTCGCGGGCCAGGCTCAGAAAGGTCTGCATGGGGCCGGCCTGGTCGGCGCCGCGATAGCACAGGCTCAGCGGCGCTTCCAGCAGGGCGTCCCGGGGCAGGGGACGGTAGAGCACCGAATGCGCGTGCACGCCGCGCATGGAGGCCGGCACGATGGAGAGGCCGGCGCCGGCCGCCACCAGGTTCAGATTCGTCATCATGCGCTCCACCTCGGCGGCGATGCGGGGCTGCACGCCCTCGCGCTCGCACAGGGTCAGCAGATTGGCGTAGAGGCCCGGCGCGCCGGGGCGGCGCACCAGGATCAGGGCCTCGCCCGCCAGATCGTGCCAGGCGATGGGCGTGCTGCGGGCGCGCGGTACGCGGGCCAGGCGATGGTCCAGGGGCAGGGCCAGCAGGGCGGGCTCGCTGAGCAGGGTCTCGAAGATCAGGCCCTCGGGCCGCGCCACCGGCACGCGCAGAAAAGCGCAGTGCAGGCGCGCCTTGGCCACGGCCTCGATCAGGGCGGCGGCACTGTCCTCGCTGAGCGTGAGGGCGACGCCGGGATGCTTGCTGCGGCAGGCGCGCAGCACCTCGGGCGTGTAGCCATGGGCGGCGGCCGAGCTGGTGAAACCCACCGAGAGCAGGCCCTGCTGGCCGCTGGCCAGGCGGGCCATGCGCTCGCGCATCTCGCCAAAGTCCTGCAGCAGGCGCCGCGCCTCCACGAGGAAGAGCTGGCCCGCCTCGGTCAGGCTCACGCCCTTGGGGTGGCGCTGCAGCAGGCTCATGCCCAGCTGGGTTTCCAAGGCCTTGATCTGCTGGCTCAGCGGGGGCTGCTGCATGCCCAGCTGGGTGGCCGCCCGGGTCATGTGCCCGGCCTCGGCCACCGCCACGAAGTAGCGCAGCTGGCGTAAGTCCATATGCAAAAGGTATGCAGATTGGTGGTTCAGTGTATTTGACGCTATGAGGTCCCGTCTCTAAGGTATGGCCCCACAAGAACTCAGGAGACAGCACATGAAGATCCGAACGGCCCTCCTCCTGCTGGGCCTGGCCGCCTGCAGCCTGGGCGCGCGCGCCGAGCCGGTGAGCGTGCTCTTTGTGGGCAATAGCTACACCTTCGGCCGGGTGGACCCGGTGATGAGCTACAACGCCGCCCAGGTCAGCGATCTCACCGCGGCCATGTGGCAGGCCAACCCCAGCGGCAGCAATGCCTTCGAACCCCATCCCTGGGGCGGGGTGGCGGGCATCTTCAAGCAGTTCACGGTGCAGGCCGGCCTGGACTACCAGGTGGCCCTGTCCACCCGCAATGCGGCTTCGCTGCGCGGGCATTTCCTCAACACCAATGCGGCTGGCTGGGACCTGCGCGGCAATATCGCCTCCCAGACCTGGGGCAAGGTGGTGCTGCAGGAGCAGAGCGACGAGCCCCTGCCCAAGCAGGCCGGTCTGGCCTCCAACCCCGCCTACTTCAGCACCTACGCCGACCTGATCGAGGACTATGTGCACCAGGGCCAGGCCCTGAGCTACCGCGAGCGCGATCTGATCGGCGGCAGCAATGCCGCCTGCGCCGCGCTCACCGGCGCCAGCACCACCACCTGCGGCACCTTGCGCAGCATCGCGGCCAACACGAACGCCAGCGCCGCCACCGAGATGTACCTCTACCAGACCTGGGCCCGGCCCAATCTGGTCAATGCGCCCTTCACCACGGTGACGGACCCGCTCACCGGGGCCGTGAGCTTCACCAGCACGCCGGCCCCGTCCTTCTACCCCTCGCTGCAGGCCATGAGCGAGGATCTGCGGGCCGCCTATGCCGCGGCGGCCCAGCAGGCGGCGGCCGATGGCAGCGGAGGCTTCAAGGCCATCGCGCCGGTGGGCGAGAGCTTCATGCGCGCCATCGCGGCCGGCGTGGCCACACCGGACAGGTACGCCGCCAATGCCGGCAGCAACGGCCTGATCGACCTCTGGTTCGACGACGGCACCCACGCCAGCAAGTACGGCTCCTACCTCAGCGCCCTGACCTTTTTCGGTACCCTGACGGGCCTGGACCCGGCCTCGCTGGGCGCGGCCGAGATCGCGGCGCGCGATCTGGGCATCAGCCCCGCTCAGGCCCTGGCCCTGCAGCGCGTGGCCAGTGATCAGCTGGGCTTTGCGCCGGCCGTGCCCGAGCCCGAGACCTATGCCCTGATGCTGGCGGGCCTGGGCCTGCTGGCCTTTCTGAAGAACAAGAGGATGATGCCGCGATGAGTCGATGCATGGTTCTGGCCGGCCTGCTGGCCCTGACCGGTTGCGCCCAGACGGCGCGCCAGGTGGAGACTCCGTCCACCGAGGCCGCGCCCCAGGCGCGTGCCTGCCCCGAGGGCCTGCCGACGCAGACCCGCTGCCTGGGTGGGCGTGACAGCGCCGGGGCCTTCTACCTGATCGCCATCCCGCCGGACTGGCAGGGCGAGCTGGTGCTGCACAGCCATGGCGGCCCCTTCCTGGGCGAGCCCACGATGAAGCGGGTGGAGGAAGACCTGCAGCGCTGGTCCATCATGCCGCGCGCCGGCTATGCCTGGGCCGGCTCCAGCTTCCGCCAGGGCGGGGTGGCGGTGCGCGCCGCGGCCGAGGACAGCGAGCGCCTGCGCCGGCTCTTTGTGCAGCATGTGGCGCGCCCGCGGCTGACCCTGTTGCACGGCCAGTCCTGGGGCGCCAGCGTGGCGGCCCTGGGCGCGGAGATGTACCCCCAGGCCTATGACGGCGTGCTGCTGACCAGTGGCGTGCTGGCCGGCGGCACGCAGGCCTACGACTTCCGCCTCGATCTGCGGGTGATCTATCAGTACCTGTGCCAGAACCATCCCCGACCCGATGAGCCGGCCTACCCACTCTGGCAGGGCCTGCCCCAGGGGGCCACCATGAAGCAGGCCGAGTTGGCCCGGCGCGCCAACGACTGCCTGGGTCTGGACCGGCCCGCGGTCCAGCGCACGCCCGAGCAGGCGCGCAAGCTGCGCACCCTGGTCGAGGTGCTGCACATCCCCGAGCGCAGCGTGCTGGGGCATCTGAGCTGGGCCACCTTCCACTTCCAGGACATCGCCTGGCAGCGCATGGGCGGGGCCAATGTCTTCGGCAACCGCGGCGCGCAGTACCGCGGCTCGGACGATGACGCCGCGCTGAATGCGGGCGTGCTGCGCTACACCGCCGACCCGGCCGCCGTGGCGCGTTTCGCGGCCGATGCCGACCCGCAGGGGCGCATCGCCGTGCCCGTGCTCACCGTGCATGGCATCGAGGACGCCACCGCCTTTGTGGAAATGCAGCACCGCTTTGCCCAGACCATGGCGCGCGGCGGCAGCGCAGCCCGCCTGGTGCAGACCTACAGCCAGGACCGCGAGCACAGCTACCTCAGCGACGCCAGCTATGTGGCCCTGCTGGAGGCCCTCAAGCGCTGGCTGCGCGAAGGTCACAAGCCCACGCCGGCCGAGGTGGCCGCGGGCTGCCTGGCGGCGCAGGCGCGCTTTCCCTCCAGCTGCAACTTCCGGCCCGACTACCAGCCGGCGCCGCTCGAGACCCGGGTCACGCCGCGCCAGCGGCCCTGAGGGGGCCTGCCATCGCGCGGTTGCGTCCGGCGGCCTTGGCCTGGTAGAGGGCCGCGTCGGCGCCGCGCAGCAGGGCGGCGGGAGCCTCGGCATGGGCTTGAGGGCCGGTGCCGAACTCGCGCGTGAGCACCGCCACGCCGATGCTCAGACTCACCCGCAGCGCCGGTGCCAGCGCCGCCCAGTCCTGTGCCGCCACCTGCTGGCAGAGCTTGTCGGCCAGGGTCAGGGCTTGCGCGGGGCCGGTGTCGGGCAGCAGCAGGGCGAACTCGTCACCACCGAAGCGGGCCGGCAGATCGGTGGCACGCAGGGCCTGGCGCAGGGCCTGGGCCACGCGTCGCAGCACGGTGTCGCCCACGCCGTGGGAGTGGCCGTCATTGATCTGCTTGAAGTGGTCCACATCGATCAGGGCCAGGGCCAGCGGGCCGCCATGGCGCAGCGCGCGCTCCACCTCCAGATGCAGGCGCTGGTCGAAGGCGCGGCGGTTGGCGATCTCGGTGAGCCCGTCCTCCAGGCTCTGGCGCTCCAGCTCGGCCAGCAGGGCGCCGCGCTGCTCGTCGGCCGCCACCAGGCGGGCATTCAGCGCGGCCAGGGTCTGCTCGCGCTCGCGTGCCGAAGCCAGCTCGGCCTCGCTGCGCTCCAGTTGCAGCCTGGATTCCAGCAGCTGCAGCTGCGAGGCCGCGGCCTGGCTGCGGTGTTCCAGGGCCAGGGCATGAAAGCGCTTGTGCAGGGCCAGGGCCTCGACGGGCCGGCCGAGGTCTTCCAACGTGGCGCTGAGCTGCTCCAGGATCTGGGCATGGGTCTCGGCCAGCTGCAGCTCGGCGCACAGGCGATCGGCCGCCTCCAGGGTCTGGCGCGCCTCCTCCAGCGCGCCCTGGCGGCGCAGCACCTCGCCCAGGGTGCCCAGGGTCACGGCCTCCAGCCGGCGCCCTGGCAGCAGGCGGGCCAGGCGCAGCTGCTCCTGCAGATGATCGCGGGCGCGAGACCATTCGCCCAGGCCGCGCAGGGCGGCGCTGAGTGTGTCCATGCAGATCACGGTGAAGGCCGGATCGGCCTCGCGCTCGGCCAGGGGCAGGGCGCGCTCCAGCAGGGCGATGGCGCTGCGGCCGTGCAGGGCGCTTTCCGCGGCGCGGCCGGCTTCACCCAGGCGCCGCGCCAGGCAGACATGGGCATAGGCGCGGTTGTTCAGCACCGAGGCCATGTGATACGTGTCGCCCAGGGCCTCGTAGAGCGGCAGCACCTGCTCGCCCAGGGCGATGGCGCGTTCGTCATCGCCCAGCTGGTTGGCCACGATGGCGATATTCATCATCGCGTCGGCCTCGCCCGTGCGGTCGCCGATCTCGCGGCTCAGGCGGCGTGCCGCCTCGAACTCGGCCAGCGCGGCCTCATGCTGGCCCAGCAGGCACAGGCTGATGCCCAGATGACTCAGGGCCTGGGACTGCTGGGCTTGCAGGCCGCTTTCGGGTGGCAGCTGGGCAAACAGTTCCTGGGCCCGACGTCCCGCCCGGGCGGCAGCGGCCAGCTCGCCGGCATTGCGCAGGCACTGGCCCTGGGCCGCAAGCGCCTGGGCCTGCAGGCCGGCCTCGCCCAGGGCCAGTGCCTGCTCCGCGGCCTGGGCCGCCAGGGCGGCGCCGCGGGCCGGGTCCTGGTTGCGCAGGGCCCGTGCCAGGGCCAGGGCGGCGGCCGCCTGCTCGCGCGGCGTGGTGGCGCGGGCGAGGGACTGGTCCAGCTCGCTCAGCGAGGGGGAGGGCAGGGTGGCATGCGACATGGTGGCCGCATTCTCGGTCAGCGCCGGTGACGCTGGCGTGAGGCTCAGGCCGGCTCCCGCTCCAGGCGGAAGGTCTCCACCATGGCCGCCAGGCGCTGGGCCTGCTCCTGCAGGCTGGCCGCGGCCGCGGCGCTTTCCTCCACCAGGGCGGAGTTCTGCTGGGTCATGGCGTCGAGCTGGCTCACGGCCACATGGACCTGGGCAATGCTCTGGCTCTGCTCGCGCGAGGAGGTGCTGACCTCGCCCAGCACATCGGTCACGCGGCGCACGCTGGCCACCACCTCCTCCATGGTGCTGCCGGCGCGGCCCACCAGGCTGGAGCCCGTGTCCACCTCGCCCACGCTGCTGCCGATCAGGGCCTTGATCTCGCGCGCCGCCGCGGCGCTGCGCTGGGCCAGGGTGCGCACCTCGCCGGCCACCACCGCAAAGCCGCGGCCCTGCTCGCCGGCGCGCGCGGCTTCCACGGCGGCATTGAGCGCCAGGATATTGGTCTGGAAGGCAATGCCGTCGATCACGCCGATGATGTCGGCAATGCGGCCCGAGCTCTGGTGGATGCGGCCCATGCTGTCCACCACCTGGCCCACGACCTGGCCGCCGCTCTGGGCCACCTCGGCCGCGCTGAGCGCCAGCTGGTTGGCCGTGGCGGCGGCATCCGAGGAGTTGCGCACCGTGGCGGTGAGCTGCTCCATGGTGGAGGCGGTCTCCTGCAGATTGCTGGCGGTTTCCTCGGTGCGCTCGGACAGGCTCTGGTTGCCCTCGGCGATCTCGGTGGCTGCGGTCCGGATGTTCTCGGCGCTGTCGCGCACGTCCTGCACCAGCTGGCGCAGGGCCACCACCATATGGTTGAGGCCGCGCAGCATGTCGCCGATCTCGTCGCGGCGCTCCCCGGCGTCCAGCTGCACCGAGAGATCGCCCGCGCCGATTCGCCGGGTGGCGGCCAGGGCCTGCTTGAGCGGCGGCAGGATGGAGCGCGTCATCAGCCAGGTGCTGAGCAGCAGCATGGCAATCACGGCGGCCAGGATGGCGGCCGTGACGGCGATGTCCAGGGTGCGGGTCTGTTCCACTTGGTCGGCCAGGGCCACGGCGCGCTCGGCCTGCAGGTCCACGAAGCGCTGCTGGGCTGCCAGATAGTTGTCCAGGTCGCGGCGCACGGTGGCCAGGGCGGCGCTGCGGGCGCCGGCCTCGCTCTGCTTGGCGGCCGCATTGCGGGCCGCGATGTAGACGCCGCGGCTCTGGCCGATCTCGGCCAGGATGCGCTTCTCGTCCTCGCTCTCGGCCTGGGCCTCGATCTTCTTCTGCAGCTCGGAGATGCGCGCCGAGGTGGCATCCATCTCGGGCTTGAGGCGGGCGGCCAGGCCGGGGTCTTCGGCCATCAGGCCGGCCATGGTGCGGGCCGCATTGGCGTGGGTCTGGCCCGACCAGAGCAGGGCCAGGGACACCTTTTCGCGCTGCGCGCTCTGGGCGGCCTGCTCGGCGTCCAGCGCGCTGAAGGTGCGCCAGGTGGAGACCAGGGTGACGGTCAGCAGCACGGCGGCCGTGACCAGGGTCGGCAGCCAGAGCCGGAACGAGATGCCCATGCGTCTTTCGCTCATCGTCGTCTCCATCCGGGCTCGGAGCGGCCCGGTGCCGATGATTGAATGTCCGCACCTCCCAAAAGTCAACGCCCGCAGCCGGGGCCGCGGGCGCTGTGCGTGCGCCCCGGGGTCAGGGCTTGCGCGGGCTCAGGCGCCGCTGCCGTCGCTCCCGGCCTCGGCCTTGGGCTTGCGCTTGAAGAACTTCATGATCAGGCCGCCCGCGCCGGCCGCCAGCAGCAGGAAGAGCTTGGCGAACTTGGCCAGGAAGGCGCCGATGACGGCCAGCAGGCCCAGCTTCTTGGCGCCCGCGCCCAGCACCAGGGCGGCCAGGCCGTACTCGGCCACGCGGTCGGTGCTGCTGTCAAAGTCCTCGTAGCGCTTGCCGGGCTCGAAAGCCAGGGCGCCCAGCAACTGCTGGGCCTGGCCCTTGTGCTCGGGCAGGGTCTTCAGATCGGTCACCAGGTTCAGGCTCATATAGCCTTCGCGACCCAGGGCATAGGTGTTGTAGTTCACGCCCGGCTCGTCGCCGGCGGGCGCGTCCTTGTGGCGGGAGGCCATGGCCCAGACCAGGCGGTGGCTGTCGCGGGTGTAGGCCGGTTTCTCAGCCCAGCCGGTGATCTCGATGGCGGGCACGCCCATCTTGGCGCGCTCGGCATTGGCGGCCTCGGTGCCCTCGCGGTAGCTCTTCAGCAGCTCGTCGGCCTTCCAGTCCTTGGCATCATCGTCCTTGACGTAGCCGGACTTCTCGAAGCGCAGGGTGGCGAACCAGCCCTCGCCGTCCTGCGGGAAGACCAGGCCCTGCAGATCGCTGTGATCGCCGGGGTTGCCCATGGCGCGCAGCAGCTGGCCGGCCTGGGGCTGGGGAATGAAGACCTTGCCCTCGGGCAGCTGCAGCCGGGCCTGGCCGGCCAGGGCGATGTCCTTGGGGCCGGCCTGGGCGGCTTCGCGCGCGGCGCGCCAGGCCTGCTCGGTGGGATCGGCGGCCACGGCCGAGGCTGCGGCGGCGGGCTTGCTCTCCTTGGCGGCCTGGGCCGTGAGTGCAGCCAGCGGCAGCAGCAGGGCCAACAGGGTGGCGCTCAGCCAGCGGCGGGCGCCATGGCCCCGGGTGTGTTGGTGTGTGGGCATGTGTGGGATTCCCCGTGGGCCTGCGGCCCTTGTTGTGATCGATCTCTTCTCAAGGCGACCGATTCTGCGGGGGCATAAAAAAACCGCAGGTCCCTCTGATGGGGGAGCTGCGGTTCATCAGGCGCCGACCCGCGTGGGGGCGGCGGCGTCAGGGCGCTCAGGCCAGCTGGCGCCACTGGGCCATCAGGCCCTCCCACTTGGCGCGTGCCGCCACGAGATGGCGGTGCTTGACGTGGCCGTAGCCGCGGATCTCCTCGGGAATGCGGGCGATCTCGCTGGCCAGGGCCAGGCGCTCGGTCGTCAGGCCCTTGGCCAGCACAGCCTCGATGCTGGCGCGGTACTCGCCGATCAGGGCACGCTCGCTGCGGCGCTCCTCGGTGCGGCCGAAGGGGTCGAAGGCCGTGCCGCGCAGATCCTTGAGCCTGGCCAGCAGGGCAAAGCCATGGCGAACCCAGGGGCCATAGGCCGACTTCAGCAGCTCGCCCTTCTCGTTCTTCTTGGCAAAGAGCGGCGGGGCCAGGTGGTGCACGATCTTGTAGTCGCCCTCGAACTGGGCGGCGATCTTGTCGGCGAACTTGCGGTCGGTGTGCAGGCGCGCCACCTCGTACTCGTCCTTGTAGGCCATCAGCTTGAAGAGGTAGCGGGCCACGGCCTCGGTCAGGCGGGTGGAGCCCAGCGGCGCCTCGGCGGCGCGCACCTTCTCCACAAAGGCGCGGTACTGGGCGGCGTAGTCGGCGTTCTGGTAATCGGTCAGGAACTCCACGCGCTTGGCCAGCAGCTCGTCCACGCCGGGGCGCTTGACGATGTTGATGACCTGCTGGGCGGCGAACAGGGACTTCACCGCGGCCAGGTCATGGGCGCAGCGGCGGCCCCATTCGAAGGCGGCCTTGTTATTGTCGATCTGCACGCCGTTGAGCTCGATGGCGCGCATCAGGGCGGCGTAGCTCAGCGGGATGCGGCCCTGCTGCCAGGCGTAGCCCAGCATCAGCGGGTTGGTGTAGAGCGAATCGCCCAGCAGCTTGACGGCCACCTCCTCGGCATCGAACAGGCCCAGGTGCTCGGAGCCCACGGCCTTGGCGATGGCGCTCTCGCAGGCGCCGCCCGGGAAGCTCCAGTCCGGGTTGTTCACCAGGGTGGCGGTGGGCGAGCCATGGGTGTTGAGCGCCACAAAGGTCCGGCCCTCGCGCATCACGGCCAGGGTGGTCTTGTTGGCGGCGACTATGGAGTCGCAGGCGATCACGAGATCGGCCTCGGCCGTGCCCACCTTGGTGCAGTGGATGGCGCTCTCTTCATTGGCGATCTGGATATGGCTCCAGGTGGCGCCGCCCTTCTGGGCCAGGCCGGCGGCGTCCTGGGTGATCACGCCCTTGCCCTCCAGATGGGCCGCCATGCCCAGCAGCTGGCCGATGGTGATCACGCCCGTGCCGCCCACACCGGCCACCACGATGCCCCAGGCGCTCTCGGCGTTGGGGATGCGGGGCTGGGGCAGGGCGGGCAGGGCCGCGTCGAAGGGCGAGACGCGCTTGTCCTTCTTGGGCTTCTTCAGCTCGCCGCCCTCGATGGTGACGAAGCTGGGGCAGAAGCCCTTCACGCAGCTGAAGTCCTTGTTGCAGGTGTTCTGGTTGATCTGGCGCTTGCGGCCGAACTCGGTCTCCAGCGGTTCCACCGACAGGCAGTTGGACTGCACCGAGCAGTCGCCGCAGCCCTCGCACACCAGCTCGTTGATCACGGTGCGCTTGGCCGGGTCCACCATCTTGCCGCGCTTGCGGCGGCGGCGCTTCTCGGTGGCGCAGGTCTGGTCGTAGATGATGACCGTCACGCCCGGGATCTCGCGGAACTGGCGCTGGATGGCGTCCAGCTCGTCGCGGTGGTGCACGGTGACGCCGCTGGCCAGGGCGCGGCCCATGTACTTCTCGGGCTCGTCGGTGACGATGACCAGCTTGGCCACGCCCTCCGAGATCAGGCTGTTCATGATCTGGGTGACCGAGTGGCCCTCGGGGCGCTCGCCCACCTGCTGGCCGCCGGTCATGGCCACGGCGTCGTTGTACAGCACCTTGTAGGTGATGTTCACGCCCGAGGCGATGCTCTGGCGTATGGCCAGGATGCCGCTGTGGAAGTAGGTGCCGTCACCCAGGTTGGAGAAGATGTGCTTCTCGGTGGTGAAGGGCGCCTGGCCCACCCAGGGCACGCCCTCGCCGCCCATCTGGGTGAAGGTGGCGGTGTTGCGGCCCGGCATCCAGGTCACCATGTAGTGGCAGCCGATGCCGCCCACGGCGCGCGAGCCCTCGGGCACGCGGGTGCTGGTGTTGTGCGGGCAGCCCGAGCAGAACCAGGGCGTGCGGTCGGCACCGCCGGCGGTCTTCTCCTCGGCCTTGAGCGCGTTCTCCTTGGCATCGATCAGGGCCACGCGGGCGTCCAGGCGGGCCGCCACATCGGCGTCCACGCCCAGCTTCTTCAGGCGCTTGGCAATGGCGCGGGCGATGATGGCCGGGGTCAGGTCGGCCTGGGGGCGCAGCAGCCAGTGCTCGCTGGGGTTGGGCACGCTCCATTCGCCACCGTCGGCGTCGCCGGCATCGAACTTGCCCAGCACATTGGGCCGCACATCGGTGCGCCAGTTGTAGAGCTCTTCCTTGACCTGGTACTCGATGATCTGGCGCTTCTCTTCCACCACCAGGATCTCCTGCAGACCCTGGGCGAACTCGCGCGTGACCTGGGCCTCCAGCGGCCAGACCACATTGACCTTGTGCAGGCGGATGCCCAGGCGGCGGCAGGTGGCGTCGTCCAGCCCCAGATCGTGCAGGGCCTGGCGGGTGTCGTTGTAGGCCTTGCCGCTGGCGATCAGGCCGAAGCGGTCGTTGGGGCTCTCGATGACGTTGTAGTTGAGCTTGTTGGCGCGGATATAGGCCAGGGCCGCATACCACTTGAAGTTCATCATCCGCGCTTCCTGCTCCAGCGGCGGATCGGGCCAGCGGATGTGCAGGCCACCCTCGGGCATCTGGAAGTCCTCGGGCAGGATGATGTTCACGCGGTCCGGGTCCACGCTCACCGAGGCGGAGGATTCGACGATCTCCTGGATGGTCTTCATGCCCGCCCATAGGCCGGAGAAGCGGCTCATGGCGAAGGCGTGCAGACCCATGTCCAGGATGTCCTGCACGCTGCTGGGGAAGAAGACCGGGAAGCCCACGGCCTTGAAGACGTGGTCGCTCTGGTGGGCGGCGGTGGAGCTCTTGGCGATATGGTCGTCACCGGCAATCGCGATCACGCCGCCATGCTTGGCCGTGCCGGCCATATTGGCGTGCTTGAACACGTCGATGCAGCGGTCCACGCCCGGGCCCTTGCCGTACCAGAGGCCGAACACGCCGTCGAACTTGTTCTTCTCGGGGAAGAGGTCCAGCTGCTGCGTGCCCCACACGGCGGTGGCGCCCAGCTCCTCGTTCACGCCCGGCTGGAACACGATGTTCTGCTTGGCCAGATGCTTGCGCGCGGCCATCAGGGCCTGGTCGTAGCCGCCCAGGGGCGAGCCGCGGTAGCCCGAGATGAAGCCGGCGGTGTTGAGCCCGGCGATGGCGTCGCGCGTGCGCTGCAGCATGGGCAGGCGCACCAGGGCCTGCACGCCGCTCATGAAGGCGCGGCCGTGGTCCAGCGCATATTTGTCGTCCAGCGAGACCTTTTCCAGGGCGCGCAGGATGTGTTCGGGCAGCGGTGCATTCATTGGCTTTGGGCTCCTGATGGGGCATCGACGCTTGCTGGGAGGGGCCGCTTGTGGCGGCCGGCCCGGTCGACAAAGTATGGGCTTTTTGCGGCATTCCTGCGCACCCGGTGCGCCGCGCCGGGCTTGTGGCCGGGCGTGAGGGGCGCAGCCCCGGGGCGCCGGTGGAAGAACCGGGACAACCCGCCGCGCAGTGTAGGGAAAGGGCCTCGCGCGGTGCTTTCTCGTTGACGCCAGATTCCGGGCTTCGGAGCAATAATCTTGCTCAAACAACCGCTTTGAGTCCGAATTGGCTTCCAGAAAACCAGAATCAGGGAAAACCATTAGGTCTTCCGCCGCCGCTGCCACCCCCGGGGCCGAGGAGGGCGGCGAGGGCCTGGACCGCTATCACATCGCCATCCTGGCCGAGCTGCAGCGTGAGGCGCGCCTGTCCAATGCCGAGCTGGCCGCGCGCATCGGGCTCTCGGCCGCGCCCACCTGGCGGCGCGTGCGCTGGCTCGAGGAGCAGGGCTATATCACCGGCTACCGCGCCGAGATCGACCGCCGCAAGATCGGCCTGGGCGTGCTGGCCTTTGTGCGGGTGGACACCGAGCGCAGCGCCGGCAGCGCCACGCGCGAGCTGGAGGCTGCCATCCGCGCCCTGCCCGAGGTGATTGCCTGCCACTACATCTCGGGCGCCGGCACCTTCGAGCTGCAGGTCATGGCCACCGACCTCGATGCCTTCAGCCGCTTCTCCATCGACACCCTGCTGAACCTGCCCAATGTGAAGGACATCCACACCAGCTTCTCGCTGGGCGAGGTCAAGGCCGGTGGCGCTCTGCCGCTGAGCCATCTGCGCGGCGGCGCCTGATCGGGTAGGCTGGCGCACCCCATTGCCAGCGCCCCGCCATGAGCTCCAGCGAACGTCTGCCCTCCCGCCACCTCTTGCTGGCCCTGGCCGTGGTGGCCATCTGGGGCAGCAATTTCGTGGTCATCAAGCTGGCCCTGGGCGCGCTGCCTCCCCTGCTCTTCGCCACCCTGCGCTTCGCCTTCGCCCTGCTGCCCGCGGTCTTCTTCCTGCCGCGCCCGGCCGTGCCCTGGGGCAATCTGGCGGCCTATGGCCTCTTGATCGGCGTGGGCCAGTTCGGCGTGCTGTATCTGGCCATGCGCGCCCACATCTCGCCGGGTCTGGCCTCCCTGGTGGTGCAGACCCAGGTCTTCTTCACCCTGCTGCTGGCCATGCGCGTGGCGCGCGAGCGGGTGCTGCCCTACCAGTGGGCCGGCCTGCTGCTGGCGGCCTCGGGCATTGCGGTGATCGCGGCCCACACCGATGGCAGCACCACGGTCACCGGCCTGCTGATGGTGCTGGGCGCCGCTTTCAGCTGGGCCTGCGGCAATCTGGTGGGCAAGCGCGCGGGCCGCGTGAATATGCTGGCCTATATGGTCTGGACCAGCCTCTTCGCCGTGCCGCCCCTGCTGCTGCTGAGCCTGCTGGTGGAGGGGCCGGCGGCCATCGCGGCCGGCCTGGGCGCCGCGGGCTGGGCCACCTGGGCGGCCGTGCTCTGGCAGGCCCTGGGCAATACCTTGTTCGGCTACGGCGTCTGGGGCTGGCTGCTGGCGCGGCATCCGGCCGCCTCGGTCGTGCCCCTGGCCCTGCTGGTGCCGGTCTTCGGCATGGGCAGCGCGGCCCTCTTCATGGGCGAGGCCCTGCCGGCCTGGAAGCTGGGCGCCGCGGCCCTGGTGTTGAGCGGCCTGGCCCTCAATCTGCTCTGGCCGCGCCTGCGCCCGCAGCGGGGAGCGGCCGCATGAGGCGCGCGCTGGTGGCGCTTGCGCTGGCCGCGCTGGCGGGGCCCGCCCTGGCCCTGGACCCGCAAGGTCTGCGCGCGCAGGAGATCGCCAGCTGCCTGCCCGGCGAGCAGCAGCTCTGGCCGGATGGGCGGGACGGCCCCTCGGCCAGCGCCGCCTGGCTGTTCGAATATGAGCCCGCGGGCGCACCGGCCTGGCTGGCCCCCGCCGAACTGCTGCGCAGCCTGGAGCGCGCGGCCCAGGCCTGGGCGCCCTGCGGCCTGCCCATCCAGGTGCGACTGGCCGATCCGGCGCTGCGGCCCGATCCGGCCCAGGCCCGGGTGCGCGTGCTCTGGGACGACGCCGGCGCGCGCGGCGGTTTCGGTCTGGCCGATCTGGGGCAGCGCCGCCTCTCGCTGGGGGCGGCGGCCTTTGCCCTGCTGCGCGAGCGCAACCCGCGCCATCCGGCCGGCGAAACCCTGCAGATGACCCTCTCGCACGAGATGGGGCATTTCCTGGGCCTGCTGGCGCATTCGCGGCGCTGCGTGGACGTGATGTCCTACTACCACGATGGCCGCGGCAACCATTGCAGCGCGCGCGAGCCGGCCCTGCTGAAGAGCTTTGTGGAGTACCGCGCCAGCCTGCCCACGGCCTGCGACATCCAGCGCTGCCGGGCGATCAACGGCCGGCGCTGAGCGGGCTCCGGCCTCAGGCCCCGGGCCGGCGCATCTTGAACTTCTCGCCCAGCTCGAAGTAGTCGGCCGGGCCGCCGCCGCGCAGGATGGGGCGGGCGGCCGCGGTGTCGTACACACCGTCCACCAGCAGATGCTCGGCGATGTGCACGCCCACCACCTCGCCCAGCGTGAGCCAGGCCTCGGTGGGGCTGCCATCGGCGCCCAGCAGGCGGATGATCAGGCTCACCCGGCACTCGAAGGCCACGGGGCTGGCGGCCACGCGCGGCACGCTCACCACGCGCGAGGGCGCGGTGGCCAGGCCGGCCAGGGCGAACTCGTCCACCTCGGGCGCCACCATGGCACTGCTGGCGTTCATGGCCTCGGCCAGCTCGCGCGTGGCCAGGTTCCAGACGAACTCGCCGGTGGCCTCGATATTGGCCAGCGTGTCCTTGCGGCTGGTGCTGGAAAAGCCGATCAGGGGCGGCGTGTAGTTGAAGGCGTTGAAGAAGCTGTAGGGCGCCAGGTTCAGCACACCGGCACCGTCGCGCGAGGCGATCCAGCCGATGGGGCGGGGCCCCACGATGGCGTTGAAGGGGTCGTGCGGCAGGCCGTGGCCCAGGCGGGGTTCGTAGAAATGCATGGCGGTGAAAGTACTGCTCGGGCGCCCAGCCTACCGCAGGCCGCACTCGGGCCGCGCTCAGACCACCCGCAGGCTCAGCGCGGGCAGGCCTTCGATCTTCGCCAGCATCACATCGCCCCGGACCACCGGGCCCACGTTCTCGGGCGTGCCGCTGTAGATCAGGTCGCCGGCCTTGAGCTCGAAGGCCTCAGAGAGCTTGCTGATCTGCTCGGCCACGCTCCAGATCATGTAGCTCAGGTCGGCGCTCTGCTTGATCTGGCCATTGACCGCCAGCGAGATCGCGCCCTTGAGGAAGTGTCCGGTGGCGGCCAGCTTGTGGATGGGCCCGATGGGGGCCGAGAGGTCGAAGCTCTTGCCGATCTCCCATGGCTTCTTCTGGTCGCCCATGGCGCGCTGCAGATCACGCCGCGTCATGTCCAGGCCGATGGCGTAGCCATAGACATGCTGCAGGGCCTGATCGATGGGGATGTTGCGGCCGCCGCTCTTGAGCGCGGCCACCAGCTCCACCTCGTAGTGGTAGTTCTGGGTCAGGGCGGGGTAGGGGTGGTCCACGGTCTGGCCGGGCGGCACGTACTGCACGGCGTCGCTGGGCTTCTGGAAGAAGAAGGGCGGCTCGCGCGTGGGGTCCGAGCCCATCTCGCGGGCATGGGCCGCGTAGTTGCGGCCTATGCAGTAGATGCGGTGCACCGGGAAGACCTCGCTGGCGCCGGCAATCGGCACGGCGGGCACGGTCAGGGCAAAGGGCGCGGCCTGCGAGGGCGTGGCGCTGATGCTGGCGCAGCCCGCGGCCAGCGCGCCGCCCAGGGCGGAGGAGGTGTTGATGAGCATGTGGCGACGGTCCATTCCAGGGTCTCCTGCGAGGGCTGTTCTTGTGCCCGCCAGCATCGAGCCAGTGGCGCCACGCCACCAGGACGCATCAACGCAGATCCTGGACGGAATTCAGGCGTGCCTCGCGCCAGGCGCTGGGGCTCAGGCCATGCCACTGGCGGAAGCGCCGCGCGAAATAGGCCTCGTCGGCAAAGCCGCAGCGCCGCGCGATCTCGCCGATGCGCGCGCCGCTGCCCAGCAGCAGCTCCTGGGCCAGGGCCAGGCGGCGCTCGGTGAGCAGCTCGGTGAAGGTGCGGCCGGTTTCCTTCTTGATCAGGTGGGCCAGGTAGTTGGGCGAGAGGCAGGCCGCCTCGGCCGCGGCGCCCAGGGTGGGCTCGCCGGCCAGCTGCTCGCGCAGATAGCGCAGCACCCGGTCCAGCGCGGCGCGCCGGCTGCCCTGCTGGGCCTGGGCCGCGGCCAGGGCGCGCAGCTCGGCCTCCCAGCGCCGGCAGGTGAGGGCCAGCAGCTGCAGCAGGGCGCCGCGCAGCGCCAGCTCCGAGCCCAGGGCGCGCGCCGCGTTCTCGCGCTGCATCAGGTCCAGCAGGGCCTGCACGGGTTCGAACTCGGCGGGCGCGAACACAAAGTCCAGATGCTCCTGGAACTGGAAGGGCGCCAGCTCCGGCGCCACGTTCAGGGGCACGTCCTCCAGGTCCAGCGGGTCCACCGCCAGATCGGGGCGCAGAAAGCGCAGGCTGAAGTTCAGCACCAGCCACTGCGTGCCGGCTGGATGCGGCACCCAGTGCATGCGATGCGGCAGCACAAAGCTCAGGGCGCGGGTGGGGAAGGGGCGCTGGGCGCTGCCGATGTGCTGCACCGTCTCACCCGCCAGATTCACCTGGATCTGGAAATACTCGTGCTTGTGCGGCTGGGTCAGGGGCGCACGGCGGGACTGGTCGCGGATATCGAAGTCCAGGTGCTCGGAGCGCTCGGCCATGCCGTAGAGGCGCACCCCGGCCTGGCGGGCGGCGGTGGACATGGCGCCATCCTGCCATGAGCCGCGCCCGTCCTCCCTCTGACTCCCTCTGCCTCCCTCTCCCTGTATGCTGCGCCCATGCCTGCCTCGCGCCGCCACACCCTGCACCGCCTGCTGCTGCTCCCCGCCCTGCTGCTGGGCCTGGGCGCCAGCGCCACGGCCCAGCCGCGCCAGAACCTGCTGGTGGAGCTGCGCTGGGTGGAGTCGGGCATCAGCGGCGCGGCCGTGGCCGGCGTGCGCCAGGGTGCGGTGGTGGTGGGCACGGGCGGCAGCGTCTCCACGCGCAGCGGCGGGCTCACGCTGTCCACCCGTCGGGTGGAGGAAGACATCAGCGCGCAGCAGCAGGTGCTGGTGCTCAACGGCGGCACGGCCAGCGTGATGCTGGCCGAGGTGGAGCTGCTGCAGTGGCTGGACTACGGCGTCTCCCTGCGCAGCGTGGGCGGCGGCGCTGCCAATGAGCGGCCCGAGACCCGGGCCCGCATCGAGGCCCAGTCGCGCAGCCTGCCGGTGGAGCGCCGCCGCGGCTTTGCCATCAGCCCCAGCTGGCCCGGTGGTCAGCAGCCGGTGCGGGTGGAGCTGCGGGCGCTGTCCCCCAGCGGCCAGACCGGCGAGACCGAGGTCTTCTCCACCGTGCAGGTCCCGCTGGGCCAGTGGCTGACGGTGGCGCGCCGCGGCGGCCAGCTGCAGCGCAGCGAGAGCGGCGTGATCAGCAGCCGCGACGCCGAGCAGCAGACCCAGCGCGAGCTGCAGCTGCGGGTGCAGCAGGCGCCCTGAGCCTGGCTTGACCGTAAATCGGTCTTTGATTGGTATTTGATTGGTGTTAGTCTTCCGCGCTTCTGCAGGAGACTTCATGCCCGTGCCCCGCCTTGCCCGCTCCGCCGTCCTGGCTCTGTCCCTCATGACCACCGCCCTGCTGCCGGCCCAGGCCGCCGAGCCGGCACTCTTCGGCCAGGGGCCGCTGGCCGTGGAGCGCACCAGCCCCAAGGTGGTGGGCGTCTATGTGGCCAACTGGGAATCCGAGCGCCTGCTGGAGCGCCTGCCCAGCGGCAGCGTCAGCCATGTGCTCTATGCCTTCTTGCGCATCTGCGGGCCGGGCCAACTGCCGGTGGACGCGCCCAAATGCGAGGGCAAGGCCGAGTTCGAGCTGGGCACGGGGCCGGTAGATGCGCGCTTTGACGCCGCCTTCAGCCGCCTCAAGGCGCGCGAGCCCCATGTCAAGGTGCTGGCCTCGGTGGGCGGCTGGGGCGGCTCCGACCCCTTCTTCCACCTGGCCAATGAGCCGGCGCGGCGCGCCGTCTTCGTGGCCTCGGCCCTGCGCTTTCTGCGCGAGCATCCGGGCTTTGACGGCATCGACATCGACTGGGAGCACCCCGGCGGCAACGGTGCGGCCAATGGCGTGGCCCTGGGCAGCCCGGCCGATGGCCAGGGCTATGCCGATCTGATGACGGAGCTGCGCGCCGGCCTGAACCGCCTGACGGCCGAGACCGGCCGCCTCTATCTGCTGAGCACCGCGGTGAACAGCACCAGCGCCATCGTGAACCGCATCAATTTCCGCCAGGCCGAGAAGGCCCTGGACCTGGTGTTCATGATGACTTACGACTTCTACGGCGGCTGGTCCGACCACGTGGGCCACCACAGCAGCCTGCGCAGCAGCGCGCCCGAGGCGGACGATAGCCTGGAGCGCTCGGTGCGCAATCTCACGGGCGCGGGCGTGCCGGCGGCCAAGCTGGTGGCGGGCGTGGCCATGTACGGCCGCGGCTTCTCGGGCGCGGCCTCGGCCCGCACCGGCGCGGCCAAGACCGGCGGCTTCCCCGGCGCCGACGCCTCCCTGGGCTACCGCGAGATCGCCCAGCGCTATCTGGACCGCCGCGGCCGCGGCCTGCGCGGCTTCGAGGCCACGCGCGATCCCGTCACCGAGGCCTGGTCGCTCTACCACCCGCAAAAGCGGCTCTATATCGGCTACGACGATCCGCGCGCCGTGCTGGCCAAGGGCCGCTATGCGCAGCAGGCCGGCCTGGCCGGCGTCTTTGCCTGGGAGCTGAGCCAGGACAACGGCGACCTGCTCAACGCCATGAATCTGGGCGTGGGCAATCTGCTGATCGCCCCGGCGCGCGCCAAGCCCTGAGCCAGATCAAGGCGCGACGAGGCGCCTGGCGGCACCATTCGCATCGAGCGGCTGCCGTATCACTCTGATCAGGGCGGCACCCCGATGCGGCGGTCGCTCCTTTTCATCCGGCCGGCGGCCGGGCCTCAGCGGCTGCGGCCGCGCGCGCCGCCCGGCTCGCGCTTGCGCCAGTAGCCGAACTCCTCCTCGTGGACCTCCAGGTCCAGCTCGGCCACCCGCTGCTGCAGGCGTTCCTGCACATCGGCCACGGCCTGGTTGTAGATGCTGGGGCCGATTTCCTCCAGCACATAGCCCAGCAGGGCGCCGGCGGCGATATTGCCGATGGGCTCGTCCATGTTCGCGTCGAAATAGCGCTGGATCGAGTCGATCGCGCGCTGGCGCACATCCTTGGGCAGTTCGATGCTCATGAGTTCCCGGTGCTCCCGCGGTGCAGGCTGAGCCCCGGATTGTGCATGGCGCCCCCGCGGCGGTGCGGCCGCGCGCACAGCGCGCCGCGCATGCCCTCAGGCTATGGACGTCACATCGCTCGCTATCGATTTCCGGGGCGCAGCTTCTGGTTTCCACCCAGGGCGAGTGCGCCGTCGCGGACAAGAATCCGCGGGCTAAGATGCCCGCACACCGATTCATTGTCCCGTCTGTCGAGGAGCGTATGAGACAAGTCCTGTCGTCCAAGATTTCCCGTCGTGCCCTGCATGGCCTGCTGGCAAGCAGCCTGGCCCTGGCCTATGGCTTCAATATCGCCCAGGCCGCCACGCCCAAGGACACCCTGGTCCAGGCCTTCGCCTTCGACGACATCATCACCATGGACCCCGCCGAGTCCTTCGAGCTCTCGGCCGGCGAGATCATGGGCAATACCTACGACCGCCTGGTGCGCCTGGATGTGAAGGACCCCTCCCAGCAGGTGGGCGATCTGGCCAAGAGCTGGACCGTCTCGGCCGATGGCAAGACCTTCACCTTCGAGCTCAAGCCCGGCCTGAAGTTCGCCTCCGGCAATCCGCTCACCGCCGAGGACGTGGTCTATTCCCTGCACCGCGCCGTGCTGCTGGACAAGACCCCGGCCTTCATCCTGACCCAGTTCGGCCTGAAGAAGGATGTGGTCAAGGACCGCATCAAGCAGACCGGCCCGCTGAGCCTCACCATCGAGACCGACAAGGCCTACGCCACCACCCTGGTGCTGAACGCCCTGACTGCCGACGTGGCCTCGGTGGTGGACAAGAAGCTGCTGCAGAGCAAGGAAAGCAACGGCGATATGGGCTACGGCTGGCTCAAGACCAATTACGCCGGCTCGGGCCCCTTCAAGCTGCGCGAGTGGCGCGCCAACGAGATCATCGCCCTGGAGCGCAACCCCAACTACAGCGTGGGCGCCAAGGCTCCGCTGGCACGCGTGATCTACCGTCACGTGAAGGAAGCCGCCACCCAGCGCCTGCTGCTGGAGAAGGGCGATATCGACATCGCCCGCAACCTGGCGCCCCAGGACGTGAGCGCCCTGGCCGAGAGCAAGGACGTGAAGATCGCCACCCAGCCCAAGGGCACGGTCTTCTACATGAGCTTTAATATGAAGAACGCCAACCTCGCCAAGCCCGAGGTGCGTGAAGCCATGAAGTACCTGGTGGACTACGAGGGCATCGGCAAGACCCTGATCCAGCACATCGGCCGCGTGCACCAGAACTTCCTGCCCGTGGGCCTACTGGGCGCCAGCACCGAGAACCCCTTCAAGCTGGACGTGGACAAGGCCAAGGGCCTGCTGGCCAAGGCCGGCCTGCCCAATGGCTTCAAGGTCAGCATCGACATGCGCACCGTGCAGCCGGTGCAGGGCATTGCCGAGAACTTCCAGCAGACCGCCAAGCGCGCCGGCATCGACATCGAGATCATCCCCGGCGACGGCAAGCAGACCCTGACCAAGTACCGCGCCCGTCAGCACGACATCTACATCGGCCAGTGGGGCACCGACTACTGGGATCCGCACACCAATGCCGACACCTTCGCCCGCAATCCGGACAACAGCGACGGCGCCAACGCCAAGCCCCTGTCCTGGCGCAATGCCTGGGACATCCCCGAGCTGACCAAGAAGAGCGATGCCGCCGCCCTGGAGCGCGACGCCAAGAAGCGCGCCGCCATGTACCAGGACATCCAGGCCGAGTTCCGCAAGACCAGCCCCTTCGTGATGCTGTTCCAGCAGACCGAGGTGGCCGCCTACCGCAGCAATGTGCAGGGCCTGAAGCTGGGTCCCACCTTCAGCAGCAACTACATGTTCACCGTCTCCAAGAAGTGATGCGCTGAACGGGTTCCTGTCTTGAATTTCCTGCGTGTGAAGCCCGGCGCCAAGGCGCTGGGCAGTTTTCTGCTGACGGTTGCGCTGACCTATCTGGGTCTGCTGGCCGTCACCTTCTTCATCGGTCGGGTGGTGCCGGTCGACCCGGTGCTGGCCATCGTGGGCGACCGCGCACCCGAGCATGTGATCCAGCGCGTGCGCGAGGAGATGGGCTTCAACAAGCCGCTCTGGGAGCAGTTCTGGATCTACCTCACCAAGATCGCCCAGGGCGATTTCGGCACCTCCATCCTCACCGCCAACCCGGTGCTGCAGGACATCGGCCGGGTCTTCCCCGCCACCCTGGAGCTGGCCACGGTGGGCATCATCCTGGGCGCCGGCCTGGGCGTGCCCCTGGGCGTCTGGGCCGCGGTGCGGCGCGGCGGCCTGGCCGACCAGGCGGTGCGGGTGATGGGCCTGATCGGCTACTCCGTGCCCATCTTCTGGCTGGGCCTGATGGCCCTGGTGGTCTTCTATGCCAAGCTGGACTGGGTGGCCGGGCCGGGGCGCATCGACGTGGCCTTCGAGTACAGCATCACGCCGGTCACCGGCCTGATGCTGGTGGACACCGCCCTGGGCGGCTTCGAGGGCAATGGCTGGGAGCCCTTCTTCAATGCGCTCTCCCACCTGGCCCTGCCGGGCGCCCTGCTGGGCTACTTCTCCCTGGCCTATATCAGCCGCATGACGCGCAGCTTCATGCTCAATGAGCTGAGCCAGGAGTATGTGATCGCGGCACGTGCCAAGGGCCTGTCGGAGGCTCGCATCATCTGGCGCCACGCCCTGCGCAATGCCATGGTGCCCCTGGTCACCGTGATCGCGCTCTCCTACGCCGGCCTGCTGGAGGGCTCGGTGCTGACCGAGACCGTCTTCGCCTGGCCGGGCCTGGGCCTGTACATCACGAACTCGCTGCAGAACGCCGACATGAACGCGGTGCTGGGCGGCACCCTGGTGGTGGGCTCCATCTTCATCGCCCTGAATCTCTTGTCCGATCTGCTGTACCGCCTGCTCGACCCGCGGACCCGCGCCCGATGACCGCCGCCAAAGAATCCCTTCACGACTGGCTGATGAGCGAGCGGCCCGGCTCGCGTCGCCAGGCCGCGCTGGGCCGGGCCTATGCCGGCTGGCGCACCTTTGCCCGCAACCGCCTGGCCCTGGGCGGCCTCCTCATCGTGCTGGGCCTGCTCTTTGTGGCGGCCTTTGCCCAGCAGCTCGCGCCCTACCACCCCAGCGTGGGCGACCTCAGCACCACGCGCCTCTTGCCGCCCTCGGGCGCGCACTGGTTCGGCACCGATGACCAGGGCCGCGACATCCTCTCGCGCCTGATCCACGGCTCGCGCATCACGCTCTTCGTGGTGGTGCTGGTGGCCGTGCTGGCCGCGCCCATCGGCCTGATCGTGGGCACGGTGGCCGGCTATCGCGGCGGCTGGATCGATGCGGCGCTGATGCGCATCACCGACATCTTCCTGGCCTTCCCGCGCCTGATCCTGGCCCTGGCCTTCGTGGCCGCCCTGGGGCCTGGCATCGAGAACGCCGTGCTGGCCATCGCCCTGACCTCCTGGCCGCCCTATGCCCGCATCGCGCGCGCCGAGACCCTCACCATCCGCCAGGCCGACTACATCGCCGCCGTGCAGCTGGTGGGCGCCTCGCACAGCCGCATCGTGCTGCGCCACATCATGCCCCTGTGCCTGCCCTCGGTGATCGTGCGCGTCACGCTGGACATGGCCGGCATCATCCTCACCGCCGCCGGCCTGGGCTTTCTGGGCCTGGGCGCCCAGCCACCGCTGCCCGAATGGGGCGCCATGATCGCCGCCGGCCGCCAGTATGTGCTGGACCAATGGTGGGTGGCCGCGGGGCCGGGCCTGGCCATCTTCGTCGTCAGCCTGGCCTTCAATCTGCTGGGCGACGGCCTGCGCGACGCGCTGGATCCTAAGAAATGAGCGACGCTACGTCTCCCCTGCTCGAGGTCGATGACCTGCGGGTCAGCTTCCCCACCCGCGACGGCGGCGTGTTCGAGGCCGTGCGCGGCGTGAGCTTCAGCCTGGGCCAGGAGCGCCTGGGCATCGTGGGCGAGTCGGGCTCCGGCAAGTCGCAGACCGGCCGCGCCATTCTGGGTCTCTCGGCGCCCGAGGCGCGGATCACGGCCCGGCGCCTGGCCTTCAAGGGTCAGGACTTGCTGGCCGCCACGCCCGCCCAGCGCCGGGCCCTGCGCGGCGGCTCCATCGCCATGGTGCTGCAGGACCCCAAGTATTCGCTCAACCCGGTCATGCGCATCGGCGCGCAGATCGAGGAGACCCTGAGCGTGCACACCAGGCTCTCGGCCAAGGCCGCCCGGCAGCGCGTGCTGCAGGCCCTGGCCGATGTGGCCATCAGCGATCCCGAGCGGGTCTACAAGCTCTATCCGCACGAGGTCTCGGGCGGCATGGGCCAGCGCGTGATGATCGCGATGATGCTGATCGCCGAGCCCCAGCTGCTGATCGCCGACGAGCCCACCTCGGCCCTGGACGTGACCGTGCAGCTGCAGGTGCTGTCCATCCTGGACAAGCTGGTGAAAGAGCGCGGCATGGGCCTGATCTTCGTCTCGCACGATCTGCGCCTGGTGTCGAGCTTCTGCGACCGCGTGCTGGTCATGTACGCCGGCAAGGTGGTGGAGGAGGTGCGCTCCGGCGCCCTGCACGAGGCCAAGCACCCCTACACCCAGGGCCTCCTGAACTGCCTGCCGCGCCTGGGCGAGTCGCGCCACCCCCTGCCCACGCTGGACCGCCAGGAGAGCTGGAAGCTATGAGTCGCCTCGGTATCGAGATTGAAGGTCTGCAGGTCCGCTTCGGCGACTTCACGGCGGTGCATGAGGCCACGTTCAGCGTGGCGCCGGGCGAGAGCTTCGGTCTGGTGGGCGAGTCGGGCTCCGGCAAGTCCACCATCCTGCGCGCGATCTGCGGCCTGGTGCCGCGCAGCGCCGGCACGGTGAAGCTCACGGGCGAGGGCGCGCTGCCCGCGCCGGGCAGCGCGGCCTTTCGCCGCCGCGTGCAGATGGTGTTCCAGGACCCCTACGGTTCCCTGCACCCGCGCCACACGGTGGACCGCATCCTGGCCGAGCCCCTGGCCATCCATGGCATGCCCGAGGCCGAGGCGCGCATCCGCCGCGCGCTCGACGAGGTGGGCCTGGGCCAGGGCTTTCGCTTCCGTTATCCGCATCAGCTCAGCGGCGGCCAGCGTCAGCGCATCGCCATCGCGCGAGCCCTGATCCTGGAGCCCCAGATCCTCTTGCTGGACGAGCCCACCTCGGCGCTGGACGCCTCGGTGCAGGCCGAGGTGCTGAACCTGCTGGAGGCGCTGCGCCGCGAGCGCGGCCTCTCCTTCCTGATGGTGAGCCACGACCTGGGCGTGGTCACGCATATGTGCGAGCGCCTGCTGGTGATGCAACAGGGCCGCATGGTGGAGCAGCTCTCGGCCGCCGAGCTGGCCGCCCATCGGGTGCGCGAGGACTACACCCGGAAGCTGATGGAAGCCTCGGTGGGCTTCAGGCGCGCGGCCTGAAGCGGCGCCGGTCGAAAACGGGCCGGCCCGTTCGTTGTCTCCTGATGGCACCATTGCCAGCAACGGAGGCGATCCCATGGCCCTGCAGCTTTTCTATCACCCCTTCTCGTCCTACTGCCAGAAGGCCTTGATCGCCTTCTATGAGAACGGCATCGCGTTCGAGCCCCGCCTGCTGGAGGGGCCGGACAGCCCGGCCGGCCAGGAGCTGGCGCGGCTCTGGCCCCTGCAGCGCTTTCCCCTGCTGCGCGAGGGAGAGCGGACGGTGATGGAGGCCAGCATCATCGTCGAGTACCTGGGCCTGCACCACCCCGGCCCGGTGCGCCTGCTGCCCGCGGATCCCGACCAGGCCCTGTCGGTGCGGCTGCTGGACCGCTTCTTCGACAACTACGTCTCCACCCCGCAGCAGAAGATCGTCTTCGATGCCCTGCGCGCGCCCGAGCAGCGCGATACCCATGGCGTGAGCGAGGCGCGCGCCATGCTGGACCGGGCCTATGCCTGGCTGGAGGCCCATCTGGCCGACGGGCGTGAATGGGCCGCGGGCGAGCACTTCAGCCTGGCCGACTGCGGCGCCGCCCCCTTTCTCTTCTATGCCGACTGGACCCACGCCATCGGGGCAGCCCATCCCCGGCTGCTGGCCTACCGCCGCCGCCTGCTGGCCCGGCCCTCCTTCGCACGCGCGGTGGACGAGGCCCGGCCCTATCGCAGCTACTTCCCGCTGGGCGCACCCGACCGCGACTGAGCGGCTTGCGGCTCGTCGGGCCGCTGCGCCAGCAGGCGTTTGCGCACCGCGTGGATATTGCTGCGCAGGGCGTAGAGCTCTTCGGCATAGGACAGGGGCACGGTGATGCGGTGGGCCACACGGTCAAGCTCATCCAGCTCGTCCAGCAGGGTCTCGCGCTCGCCGCTGCCGGTCTCCAGCTTGGCCTCCACCTCGCGCAGGCGCGCATACCAGCGGAACACGCGCGAGCGCACGCGGAAGGTGTAGAGCGGCGGGATCACGCGCGAGAGCGGCAGCATCAGCACCAGCAGACCGCCGATCACCAGCCACATGCGCTCCAGCAGATTGCCGGCCCAGAAGGGCAGGTAGCGCGCCCAGGCCGGCGGCGTGCCGTTGATGGCGCGGTCGCCCTCGGGGCTGACCGGCAGCTCGCTGGTGCGGGTGTTGGGGAAGTCGCGTGCGCCGTTGAACCAGCCGGCCTCGCCGTGCAGGCCCACGGCCGTCTGGGCGAAGAGCTGGCGCAGGGCGGGGTGGGTGTCCTCGCGCGCCAGCAGGGCCGTGGTGGTGGCCAGCAGGGGCACATCGCGCGGCGGCAGGTCGGCTGCCAGGTCCACCACGCCGCGCGGCAGGGTCACGGTGGAGAGAAAGGGCAGGTGGCGGCTGTAGGCCTCGTTCTGCTCGAAGCGCATCAGCGCGATGTTCGGGTCCAGCAGCAGCTCGCGCACCAGGGCCGATTGCGGGGCCGAGATCAGCACCGCCGCATCGAGCCGGCCCTGGCGCAGGGCCGCGCCGGCGGCGGCCGGCTCCAGATGGCTGAGGCGGAAGTCCGCCGGGCGCAGCTGGTTCAGCGTGAGCAGCTTCTCCATGATCTGGGGCACGCCGCTGCCGTCCAGGTCCACATTCACGCGCCGGCCGCGCAGCTGGGCCAGGCGCTGCAGCTCGGGCGCGGGCGCGCCGGCCGCGCGCGGGCCGGCCAGCTCGCGGCGGTAGAACACCCAGATGGCCTCGTAGAACAGGCTGCCCAGGGAGACGATGCCGGCCTCGCCATCGGCCTGCGCATCGGCCATGCCGCCGCGCACAAAGCCCACCTCGGCCCGGCCCTCGCGCAGCAGGGCCAGATCGTCCTGGGCACCCTGGGTGGCGATCTGCTGCACCGTGATGCGCTCGCGCGCCAGGGCCTTGGCGTAGCGCTCGCCGAAATTGGCATAGGCGCTGCCGGCCGGGCCGGTGGCCAGGCGCACCTGGCGCGGCGGCTGCGGGTCCAGCCACCAGTAGGCCGCCACCAGCAGGCCCCCGCCCAGCAGCAGCAGGGGGCCCATGGAGAGCAGCATGTCGCGCAGGTTCTGCAGCAGCAGGCGCAGGCGGCGGGTGGCGTTCCAGTGGGAGAGGGAGGGCATGTCCTGAGGGGCTTTCTTGCGGGGTGTCGGTGCGCTGCCGCAAGCATAGTGGGCGCCGGACCGCCCTCGGCCCACCCCGGCGCGCCGTCTGGCGCCGGGCCGATGTGCGCCCCCTCAGGCCCGCCGGCTCAGGCCCGCGCCGCTTGCCGCCGCTGGCGGACTCGCCAAGCCAACACCAGCAGCCCGCCGCCCAGCAGGGCCCAGCTGCCGGGCTCGGGCACGGCGGCCACCCGCAGGTCCACCCCCGGCACGGACTGCACGCTCCACTGGCTCTGGGTCTGGCCGCTACTGTCCAGCACCTGGCTGATGCCGCCCCAGCGCAGGGTGTGCGAGAAGTCGGCATCGCCGTGATAGTCGATGAAGCCGCCGCCCGCGCCGGCCGTGACGCTCACGGCCACATGCGTCCACATCTGCAGGGAGACCTGGCTCCAGTCTCCGAAGACAAAAGGCACCCGCATCTCCAGGACGCCGCTCACGCCCTGGCCCTTGGTCTGGGTGCCGGCGTAGTTGCTGGCGACATCCAGGCAGTGGTTGGCCCCGTTGCTGCCGCAGTCCAGGGCGCCGAAGCCGCTGCCCCACAGCATCACGTAGGCCCGTCCGCTGGCGCTGCTGCCGTTGTTGCTGCTGTAGAAGCCCGGGTCCAGCACCACGTCGCCGCTCACCAACAAGGGAACCACCATGGTGCCCCGCTGGCCGTGCAGCGCCGGATCGTCGATGAGGAAGGGCACCGTGACCTGGGCATTGGCATCGGCCAGCGCGTTGGCGCCGTAGTAGCCGGTGTTGGTGCGGGCCCAGGCGCGTCCGAAGGATCGCAGCTTGATGATGGTGGCGCTGACCTCGCCGACGGCGGTGGCGAACTGCATGGAGCCGAAGCTGCCGTCCGGCGCCCCGGTGAGATCGGAGGCATCCAGCCTGCCGCTGAGCAGCGTGCCGGGAACGCCGACCAGGTCCTGGCGCTGGGTGTCGTGATAGGCCGCGGCAGTGAGCCAGAGCTGGCTCTGGCCCGTCGGAGTCTGGGCCTGGGCGCCCAGCGAGCACAGGGCCAGCAGGCCTGGGTTCAGCCAGCGCAGAAGGGGCGAACGGACGTGATCTGTCATGGCGAACATCCTGGGTTCGGCAGGCCCGGAACTGCTGCGGGCCTTGTGTCGGCGCAATGTACTGCCGTCGGGCGCCGCATCGGGCCTGTGTCGGGTGTTCGGGCGACATGGCTTTCTAGGGGGCGGCCCAGCAGCGGGCGCGCAGGCCGACGCCCCGCTGTAACCGCCGTCGGCCTAAGATGCCGGCCATGAGAATCGCCCTGATTGCCCACGACCACAAGAAGAACGCCATGGTGGCCCTGGCCGCCGAGTTCGCCGAGTTTTTGCAGCGCTGCGAGCTGATCGCCACCGGCACCACCGGCGGCCGTCTGCGGGCCGAGGTGGGCCTGAGCCGCGTCGAGTGCGTGCTCTCCGGCCCCCTGGGGGGCGACTTGCAGATCGGCGCGCGCTTGGCGGTGGGCGAGCTGGACGGCGTGATCTTTCTGCGCGACCCCATGACGCCCCAGCCCCACGAGCCCGACATCAACGCCCTGGTGCGCGCCTGCGATGTGCACGATGTGCCCTGCGCCACCAATGTGTCCGGAGCCCGGCTGATGCTGGCGGCCTGGGCGGCGAAGACGCTGGCCTGAGGCTGCGCTGGGGGCAGGAGGTCGGGCAGGCCGCTTGCTCGAAAACCCGCTTTCCCTCGGGCCGCGGCGCGGCACACTGGTCGCATCCCTTCAGGACCCACGCCAGGAGATCACGCCATGCCCCAGCCTCCCATCCTGAATCTCAACGAGGTGCCGCTCACGCCGCGGCCGGCCGAGTTCGCGCCCGAGGGGCCGGCGGCCGAGCAGTTCGCCCTGAGCAGCGCGCCCCTGGGCCGCCAGCTGGGTGCGCGCAAGCTGGGCTACAGCCTGTGCGCCGTGCCGCCGGGCAAGGCGGCCTATCCCTTCCACAGCCACCGCGAGAACGAGGAGATGTTCCTGGTGCTGCGCGGCCGCGGTGAGCTGCGCCTTGGCGAGGCGGTGCATGCGCTGCGCGAGGGCGATGTCGTGGCCTGTCCGCCGGGCGGCCCCGAGACGGCCCACCAGATCCGCAACACCGGGGAGGAGGAACTGCGCTATCTGGCCGTCAGCACCCGGCTCAGCCCGGAGATCTGCGACTACCCGGACAGCGGCAAGTTCGGCGTCTACGCCGATCTGGGCCAGGGTCCGGACGGGCAGCCCGCCTACTTCTACTTCATGGGCCGTGAGGCGCAGATGCTGGACTACTGGGCCGGCGAGGGCGGCAACCCGGGCTGAGCGCCGCGGCCTCAGTCCCGCCCCGCCAGCGCCTTCGCAATCCGGTGCTTGTTCACCGTGGGCTTGGGCACGCGGATGTCGAACCAGCGGCGCACATCCTCGTCCAGCCCGATGCCGTGCATGAAGTTGTAGATGGCCTTCTTGAGCGCGCGGCCCAGGGCGTCGTGGTCCACGCCGGTGGGGTCCACAAAGCCCACATCGTTCTTGGCGAAGGGGCTGTCGGGCAGGGGCAGCAGCTGCACCCCGTATGCCTCGGGGTTCTTGCCCACCGGGGAGTGCACGGTGCAGGCAAAGCGGTGGAAGAAGCCGCTGTGGATGCAGCCGTTCAGGAAGAGCTGGCGCACGTATTCCAGCGCGTCCACCGTGTCCTGCACCGTCTGCGTGGGGAAACCATACATCAGATAGGCGTGCACCAGGATGCCGGCATCGGCAAAGCCCTTGGTCACGCGCGCCACCTGGTCCACCGACACGCCCTTCTTCATCAGGGCCAGCAGGCGGTCCGAGGCCACCTCCAGCCCGCCCGAGATGGCGATGCAGCCGCTGTCGGCCAGCTGCTGGCACAGCTCGGGCGTGAAGGTCTTCTCGAAGCGGATATTGCCCCACCAGCTGATGGCCGTGCCGCGGCGCTGCAGCTCCTGGGCCAGGGCCTTGAGCGCCTTGGGCGGCGCGGCCTCGTCCACGAAGTGAAAGCCCGTCTGGCCCGTCTCGGCCACGATGGCCTCGATGCGGTCCACCAGCACCTCGGCCGAGGCGGCTTCGTAGCGCGAGATGTAGTCCAGCGAGACATCGCAGAAGCTGCACTTCTTCCAGTAGCAGCCGTGCGCCACGGTGAGCTTGTTCCAGCGCCCGTCGCTCCACAGCCGGTTCATGGGGTTGAGCATGTCCAGCAGGGAGAGGTAGCGGTCCAGCGGCAGGCCGTCCCAGGTGGGCGTGCCCACCTCATCGAACGGAATGTCGGGCTCGCCGCCGAAGTTGATGTAGTGGACCTCGCCGTCCTCGCGCACAAAGGTGCGCACCAGGCGCTGGCGCGAGCGCTGACCTTGGCAGTGCTCCAGCAGGGCCAGCAGGGGGCGCTCGCCGGCATCCAGGGTGATGTAGTCGATATGGTCGAAGAGCCGCGGCTCCCGCAGCTCGCGCAGCTCGGTGTTCACGAAGCCGCCGCCCAGCACCGTCACCACGGCCGGGTTCGCCGCCTTGATGCTCTGCGCAATGCGCAGGGCCGCATACACCGCGCCGGGGAAGGGCACCGAGAGCAGCACCAGCTGCGGCTGGTGGCGCTCCAGGGCCTCCAGCGTGAGCGCGTGCAGGGTCTGGTCCACCAGATTGGGCGGCGCGGCCAGGGCCTGGGCCAGCGGCTCGAAGGTGGGCTGGGCCGTGGCCAGCTTCTCGGCATAGCGCACGAACTCGAAGCGCTCGTCCACGGCCTCGCGCAGCACATCGGCCAGATCGTTCAGATAGAGCGTGGCAAGATGCCGCGCCCGGTCCTGCAGGCCCAGGGCGCCAAAGGCCCAGGCCAGCGGGTCCTCGCCCTCCTCATGGCCCAGGTAAGTGTCCAGCGTGGCAAAGCGCGCGCCCTCGGGCAGCAGGCCGCGGGTGTTGATGCGGTGGGCCAGCGTGGGGTCCTGACCCTGCAAAAAGGCGATTACCCGCTCGATGCTGGCCTCATAGCGCGGGTACTCGGCCAGGAACTGCTGCACCTGGCGGCTGTGGCGCTGCGGCGGCAGGGCCTCGGCCACCTCGCGCAGCCGGGCCAGGCCGGGGCGCGAGAGCAGGCGCAGCACCAGGCCCAGGGCCAGATCCTCCTGCACCGCCGGCACGCCGCGCGAGCGCAGAAAGCCGGTCAGATAGGCGGTGGAGGGATAGGGCGTGTTCAGCTGCGTCATCGGCGGGATGAGGCTGAGCACGCGCGGCGGCGTGGCGGCGGACATGGCGGGGCGGGAAAGCAGCGAGGCTGGCGCGGGGGAGGGCGCTTATTTTGCCAGGGGGCCGCGGCTGCGGCCCCACGTGGGCTTTGCGCCGCACCTCCTGCCCGCCTTTGCGCGCGCCGTCTTCCTCAGTTTGCAGGACGAGCGCCGGCCCTGCCGGGTGCTAGCGTGCCCCGCGGCCATGGTGGCCGCCGTGAAAGGTTTGCTATGAAGCGTGTGCTGGCAAAGGTTCTGGTGGCGGGCTCGCTCGCCTGTGCAACGGTCACGCTGCCCCTGCAGGCGCGGGCGGGCGACTGGCCGATGACTTTGGGCGATTTCTGGGAGGTCACGGGCGTGACGCTCAAGAGTGGCGGGGCCATGAGTTATGCCAACTTCCTGGCTTCTACCTGGAAAGCGGATCAGGAACACGCCAAGTCCAAGGGCTGGATCAAGAGCTATATGGTCATGTCCAACGCCTACCCGCGCAAAGGCGAGCCCGACCTCTACCTGGTGGTGGTCACCGAGCGCCTGGCCAGCGGACCCGAGGCCGAGAAGCGCAATGACGAATACCTGGCCTGGAAGAAGAAAAGCAATGCCCAGCTGACAAAGGAGTCGGGCGACCGGGCTGAGGTGCGCGAGATCCAGGGCAATATGCTGCTGCAGGAGTTGCGCTTCAAGTGAGCGTGTCTGGCCTGGCTGCCGTGTTGCTCCCCGGGGTGGCCATTGCCATGGCCAACCCCGGCTGTGCATGATGGCGCTGGTCGGCTATCGTGCGTGAGGCTCCGTGGTCCGGAGCAGCGCCAGCAAGTTCTGCACACGCCCGATATGCTGTATCGCAGGCCGTCCTGGCCCGGAGACAGCGCCATGAACCGTATGACCCGCCCTGTTTTGTGGACCGCCAGCAGTCTGGCTGCGTTGGTCCTGGGCGCTGTACTGTGGTTTGAGCGGGGGGGCACGGTCCAAACCATGAGCCCGTCGCCGAGCGAATCCCAGACCGCCCAAATACCGACCGCGCAGAGCGGCCTCCATGCGACCCTGCCGGCCGAGGCGGCCAGTCTCCCCGCCTCCCAAGTGCCGCGCGCCACGCCAGAGCGCAGTGCCGAAGCGACGCCCGAGCCCACACCAGCAGTCGCCAAGCCGGAAATGAGCCATCAGCCTGTCCAGGCTTTGCCCATCGCGCGGGGCGAACTCAACCTGTTGCCGGCTGTGCCGGTGGCACAGCCGCCTCAGGCCGAACTGCAGGTGCTACCCCCTCAGCCGGATGCGGCGCCGGCCAGCCGCCCCGTACTGAGCCGTGCTGCCGGCCCCTGATGCCGGAGCGTCGCCTGCTCAGGGGGCCACATCAACCAGATAGCCCGTGATGCCAACGCGGTTGCGCGCGTCCACGAACACGCCGCTCCCGCCGGCCGCGACTCCGATCTCCAGGACCGGCGCATCACCAGCCTCGAAGATCAGATCGACGTGCTGATTGGTACTGGCGGTGCTGCCGTAGTAGGCTGTAGGTACTGGCGATACCGTGAACATCAGCAAGGGCGAATTGGCCGCGTTGCGGTGGATCGCAAACAGGAACTGCAGATTGGTGTTCACCGTGAACATCTGCAGGTTGGTGATCCGCAGACGTTTGCCTGCCGGCACGGCGGGAAAGACCGAGACGCACTGATTGACGAAGTTGCAACTGGGCTGCAACGAGTGGGCGTAGGGCACGCGAGCTGGTTCGTCCACGCTGCGCACCAGGGCTGGTCGCGCCTGGGCGGCAACCTGCCCGGGCACAGCCCAGACCAGCAGTGCCGCCGCCAGCCCAATACAGGCCACAAGGGGGCGGCCGCGTGATGAGGATCGTCCTTGGGTGTTCATGCCATTACCTCCGGAACTTGGCGGACCGCGCGCCGCCAGCGCGCCGCACTGCGGCGGGACAAGAACAGGGCGGCGCCACTGGCCGCCAGCAGCAACCAGGTTCCAGGCTCGGGCAGAGGCTGGGAGCCGGTCTGCACCTCGATCTCGTAGTAGCCGTTGCCGAGGTAGGTCTCGCTGCCAAGGCCCACGAAGCCGAGATCCAGCGATCCAGCGCCGAGATTCTCGGCATACGACATATTGGCAAACGCGCCGATGCCGATCAGATAGTCACCGGCAGTCAGGTTGAGCGTGATCTGAAAGTCACCCCCGGTGCTGAAGGCCTGCAGATAGTTGGACGCCACGAAGCTCGCGCCGCTGCCCAGCCCGCTGCCAAAGAAGAGCGAGAAGTACGGGTCGATCCCGCCCTGGGCGAAACCCAGGCTCTCGAAGCGTACCGCGCCGTCGTGGGCCAGTGTGAAGCTGTGAAGGGCGATGTTGTTGGCCATGGCGGCCGCATCGGTGAACTGCGCCGCACCGAGGTCTGCACCGCGCAGCGCCGCGTTACCCGGGTCGTCCAACCGTCCACTGACAGTGCTCGCCAAGGCTGCCTGGCTCAAAGCCAGCGCCAGTCCCATCAGCCATCGTACGACGCGCATGTCCGTCTCCTGCCGAGCAATCGAGCCATCGTAGGTCGCATAGAAGCCTGAGTGCTACTCAATTCGTGGGAGATCGGCCCCAAACCGGCTTGGCGTCACTGCCACCGGGGACATGGATCGGGCCTGCGCCGCGTCTAGGATGACGCGAGGCTCGGACGGCTAGCGTGGTCGGGGAGCATCTGCCGTCCGGGCGTCATCCACGCCCGGCATCAACAGACCTGGCATCGGCGTGCTTGCGGGCCATCTGGCCCAGATCGGCCCGGGTCCAGGCACGCTGCGCCAGCAAGGTGAACATGGCAGCCAGGGCGAGTTCCGCCATGTGATGCATGGGGCCGCGCGTCCACAGCACGGCGGTCCAGAAGCCCTCCAACCCAAGCAGCGCTGGCACGACGAGCAGCGCCACCATGAGCAGCATGCTCGCGCCGAGCAAAACGATGATCACTTTCTTCACGCTCCCCAGCATGCCGCGCAACCAGGTGGCCAGCGCCACAGCCAGGCAGAGATCGGCCAGCAGGGGGAGGCCGTAGCGCCATGCCAGGCTGGGCAGTTGCCGCCAGGGTGGATTGGGCACAAAGGGCAAGAGCGTGAACAGCAGGGTAACGGCCAGGGCAATCAGCGTGATGGTGCTGAGTAGCGAGGCCAGAGTTGAAGCCACGATACGAGGTCCCAAATGGCGCCGCAGCTGCCCGCCAGGGGCCAGCAGCAGGCGCCAGTGCGAGATGGCGCCACGCAGCACGCTTGTGGCGAAGAGGGTCAGCACAAGCAGGCGCAGGCCGTGCCCCGCCGTCACCGTGCTGCCCCAAGACTGAAAGAAGTGCCGTTCGCTATCCGCGTTGCTGAGATTGCTGGGAAGCTGCGCTAGCACGATGACTGGCAGGCTGCCCAGTTCGGCCGGGTTGTCGACGCGGCGCCATTGCTCGCTCCAGCGCATCCAGACCCCGCTCAGACCTTGCTTGAAGCGCAGCACCGGCCCCTGCAAGTTCGAATTTTCCAGTTCATGGCTCGCCAGACGGCTGTGGACCAGACGGCTGGCCATGGCCGCCAAGCCTGCCATGAGAAGCAAGCTCGTCACGCCCCCTGCAAGGGCCGCTGCAGGAGAGATAGCTTGCGGGCCCAGTGTCAGCGCTTCGGTAAAGAGCTCCGGGTGCCCGAACTGCAGGGCCAGCAAGCCCCCGCCGGCTCCCAGGCCCCAGGGCCACGGCAGCAGGCCCTGCAGGGCTGCGGCCAGCAGCAGGGCCAGCCCGAGCAGAGCGGCCAGCATGGCCGCGCTCCACAGGGCGCTCAACACCGTGAGCGCCCAGGTTTCATCGGCTCCCGGCGTGAGCAGGCGCAGCACCATCAGGGGCAGCGCGATCACGGCCCAGAACAGCAGCAGATCGCGCTGATGGTCCCGCAAGGCCCTGTGCCAGAGCGCCAGCGGCGCCACCCGGCCCAGCCAGACGCGGTGCTGCACCCGCAGTTGTGCCAGGGTGGCGAAGGGCAGGGGCAGCAGCAGCGCCGTGGCCAGGAGGTTCAGCCCGGTGTGCCAGCCCTCATCCAGCGGCCGCATCGCCAGGCCGATCATGAGCAGCGCGATCAGCACGGTGCCGCCCAGGCCGGCGCAGATGACCCAGAGCACGACCAGACCGAGCGGCGCGCGCTCGAAGAATCCAAAACGGCGGGCCGGGGCGCTCATCATGCGTTCAGCTCGGCAAACAGCTCATCCAGACCCAGGGCCTGACCGGCCGCAGGCGGCGCCTCGGCCACGCGAGCGTCGAACAACACACGCGCCCGCCCCGCGCACTCGCGCTGGTGCAACACCCCGGCGCCGCGTGGCAGGGCGGTGTGGCCCGCGGGCAGCTCCAGCAGGCGCACATGCTCGGTCAACGCATCCCATTCCTCCACCAGCTGCAGCTGGCCCGCGCGCAGAAAGGCCACATGCGTCACCACGCGCTCCAGGTCCGTGAGCAGATGGCTGCTGATGAGCACGGTGCGCGGCGGCCCCTCGGCGTCGCGGCGCTCAAACAGCGAACGCATGAAGTTGCGCCGCGCCATGGGGTCCAGGCTGGAGACCGGCTCATCCAGCAGCAGCAGGTCCGGATCGTGTGCCAGGGCCAGCAGCACGCTGAGCTTTTGCTGATCGCCGCCTGAGAGCCGGCTGGCGCGCACACCCAGCGGCAGATCCAGCTGCGAAGCCAGTCGCAGCGCCCGACGCTCGTCGTAGCCCCGGTAGAGCGCGCTGAAGCGGCGCAGATGCTGCTCCGCCGTGAGCCAGTCAAAGAGGTCCGGCGTCTGTGCCACATAGCCCAGGCGCTCGCGCACCGCGTCCGGCAGCTCCAGCGAGGGTGCGCCCAGCAGATGGCAATGCCCCGTGTCCGGTGCGCTCAGGCCCACGAGGCAGCGCAGCAGCGTGCTCTTGCCCGCCCCGTTGCGGCCCACCAGCCCGACCACCGCGCCGGCCGGCACCCGCAGGTTGATATGGTTCAGGGCGATGCGATTGCCGCGCCACAGGCTCAGTCCCTCGGCCATGAGGGCGGGCGGGGCGGCGTCATCATCAAGCAGCATCGTCTTGTTCTCCGGCAGGAAGAGATTTCAGGCAGCGCTGGAAAACAGCCAGCGCCTCTTCATCGCTCAGGCCCAGCTGGCGGGCCTGCTGGGCCGCCACCTGCAGCGCCGGCTCCAGCAGCGCGCGCCGCTGGCCGGCCCGCGCCGTGGCCGGCGGACGCGTGGCGATCACCATGCCCAGCCCGCGGCGCCGCTCCAGCAGCCCCTCGGCCTCCAGCAGGCTGTAAGCCTTGCTGACGGTCATGGGGTTGATGGCGTGCTCCTGCGCCACTGCGCGCACGCTGGGCAGCTCATCGCCCGCCCGCCATTGGCCGCTGGCCACATGACGCCGCACCTGTTCGACGATCTGTCGGTAGATGGGCTCGGCCGCGGACGGGTGGATGCTGAAGCGCATGCGACGACTGTATTGCTGTACTAATACGGTGATCAATTCCACCCGATGGGGGATGCGCCCTGCACAGCCGGCAAGTTGGAGCACCCTGGCTAGGATAGGCGCCAGCCTCGGCAAGCCTGCCGTGCTGCCGCCCTCAAACTCCCGGAGTGTTTGCCATGCAATACCGTTCCCTGGGCCGCCAGAGCCCGCTGCAGGTCTCGGCCCTGTGCCTGGGCACCATGATGTTTGCCGACCAGACCGCGCTGGCCGAGGCCCGGTCCATCGTGGACCATGCGGCCGAGCACGGCGTGAACTTCATCGACACCGCCGATGTCTACTCCCTGGGCGGCAGCGAGCGCATGGCCAGCGGGCCTGAGGCCGAGAAGCGCAATGACGAATACCTGGCCTGGAAGAAGAAAAGCAATGCACAGCTGACAAAGGAGTCGGGCGACCGGGCTGAGGTGCGCGAGATCCAGGGCAGCATGCTGCTGCAGGAGCTGCGCTTCAAGTGAGGGCAGCCCGGCTGCCTGCCGGGGCCGCCCCGGCAGCGCCGCCTGGCCTCAGCCCGCCGCCACCGGATACACGCCCTCGCCATGCGGCGCGGCACGGAAGGCGGGCTGGGCCTCGGCCCAGGCCGAGAGCGCGCTCAGGTTCGGGTGCGCGGCCGCCGGCAGCAGGTCCGTGCCCTGATGCATCTGCTGGCTGAAGTGCCAGACCACCGCGGCCGTCAGGCCCGCATCGTCCAGCTGCTGCGGGCGGCCGGCCAGCTCGGTGTCCAGCAGACGGTAGGCCGTGCGCATCTGCTCGCTCACCCGCGCCAGCCAGGGCTCGTGCAGCTTCTCGGCCGGGCGCACATGGTGCTCATAGACGATCTGCACGCTCTTCTCGCAGGCCGCCAGGGCCAGGCCCGTGAGTCGCATGGCCTGCGCATCGGCCGGCTGGGACAGCCGCCGCCCGGCCAGGGCCTCGGCATGCAGCAGGATCAGGGTGGAATCCATCAGCACCGTGCCGTCGTCGCAGACCAGGGTGGGCGCCTTCACCACCGGGTTGATCCGCCGGAACTCCGCGATGCCGCGGAACACCGAGACCGAGCGGTGCGTGAAGGGCAGGCCCAGCTGCTGCAGCGCCACCGCGACGCGACGCACATAGGGCGAATCCAGCATGCCGATCAGTTCCATGGGGTGAGGCTCCGTGTACGGTGAGAGGACGGGACAAGGACAAGTCAGTCGGCGCGAGCGCCGGGCCGCCTAGGATAGGCCCTGAGCAATCACCACAACTACCGTCACCCGCAGGAGTGTTCGCCATGCAATACCGATCCCTGGGTCGCAAGAGCCCGCTGCAGGTCTCGGCCCTGTGCCTGGGCACCATGATGTTTGCCGACCAGACCGCGCTGGCCGAGGCCCGGTCCATCGTGGACCATGCGGCCGAGCACGGCGTGAACTTCATCGACACCGCCGATGTCTACTCCCTGGGCGGCAGCGAGCGCATGGTGGGCGAGCTGCTCCAGGGCCGGCGCCACGACTGGGTGCTGGCCAGCAAGCTGGGCAACAAGATGTCAGATCGCCCCAATGAGCGTGGCTACTCGCGCGCCTGGGTGCAGCGCGAATGCGAGGCCAGCCTGCAGCGCCTGGGCACCGATCACATCGATCTGTACTACCTGCACCGCGACTACCTGGGCCTGGACCTGGAGGAGCCGCTGCGCGCCATCGCGGCGCTCATCGAGCAGGGCAAGATCCGCTACTGGGGCCTGTCCAACTTCCGCGGCTTTCGCATTGCCGAGGCGGTGCAGCTGGCGCGCGCGCTGAACATGCCCGCGCCGGTGGCCTGCCAGCCCTACTACAACCTGCTCAACCGCCAGCCCGAGGTGGAGATCCTGGCCGCCTGCGATCACTTCGGCCTGGGCGTGGTGCCCTACAGCCCCATCGCCCGCGGCGTGCTCTCGGGCAAGTACGCGCCCGTGTATTGACCCAGCAGAACCTGCACAGGTCAGGCCGCTAATGCGAATGCCTCAGCGGGGGTCTTCATGTTCAGCGCCTGGTGCGGGCGCCGGTGGTTGTAGAAGTGGATCCAGTCGCCGATCAGGC